>Ga0302325_10014362_pt1 | contig 16865 bp, 13 predicted proteins | sample Palsa_T0_2_FD_201948 | JGI IMG/M metagenome (GOLD analysis project Ga0302325, IMG submission 201948) | Peat permafrost microbial communities from Stordalen Mire near Abisko, Sweden - Palsa_T0_2 | ecosystem: Environmental > Terrestrial > Soil > Palsa > Peat permafrost | place: Sweden: Abisko... | reverse complement strand
GTCGGCCCGCTCAGGCCCTGCGTAACGATAATCCGCGTCGCCGCCTCCAGAATCGCGCTTCTCTTCTCATCGCTCTTCGGCCTCGACATGAGTCCATAATATAGATAAGCGTCTGGACAGTCAACTATTATCCGCTGGTTCTTCGCGGCTGTTTTCGACTGATGAATAGTCAGTCGGCACTTATTGGTCCGACCAGACACTGATTCTGAATCAGTCGCTGTCTCGCTTTCAGACTTATCGGCACGTTTTCGGACCGCGCGAAACTGCATGTCGTTCATTCTAAAGATGAAAATTAGTGCCGAGAGTGGGTTACGAGTAGACCATAAAATCTATGTAACTTATTGATTATAAATGAGTTGGCGGAGAGAGTGGGATTCGAACCCACGTTACCCTTTCGAGTAAACACGCTTTCCAAGCGTGCGCCTTCAGCCACTCGGCCATCTCTCCGGCGGAAAACTTGGGAAGGACGATAGCTTTCCGGAAGGCTATCGGATCGCACCGAGCTGCAATTCACGTCCACTCGGCTCCATTTCATTCTATGGTCAGGGGCGCGGGAGCGCAAATCGACAAAAGAAAGGTGGACAAGGCCGTGGAACGAGAACAGGAGAAGAGAAAAGCAGACAATCTTTAGGAAGGTTTCCGTGGCGCAGTCGGATCGGGCATAGCTGAATTAGAAGCAGCTGTCGACACACTGGAGGCGATCGCAGCCGACGCTGCGCGCGCAGAGGAGGCGCTGGCAGCATCGCCAGCGTGGCGAGGGGCGGGAGGAACCAGAGGCGGCTTGACCCCATCGACGACGTGATGGCTCAGGCAATACAGCGCAAGCTCGAGGCGATCGGCAACGCCCAGTTTGTCGTACACCTTGCGCAGGTAGTTCTTTACAACCTGCTCGGTCGTCCCCACGCGAACCGCGATTTCTTTGTTCTTCATGCCTTGGGTGACGCAGGAAACGATAAGCGTTTCCTTAGGCGTGAGTTGAACTTTGGGGCGCGCTCCGGAGGGTCGCAAGCTGTGGCCGCGATAGGCTTCCATCACCCAATGAATGGCATGGCTCTCGAGCCACGGCTCGCCGGCGGCAACCTTGCGTAGGCAATCGACCAACGTCTCCGGTTCCGTCTCGCGCGACAGAATGCCGTGGGCTCCGCGGCGGAACAGATCGAGTGTGAGTTGTTCGTCCGATGCGGGTGTGACCACCACGATCTTCAGTTGCGGCGACTGGCGCAGCAGTTCCGTCACAGCTTCGACCGGATTGGGGGCCAGTGCTGACTCAAGAATCAGGATATCCGCGGAGAACTTCGTCACTGCCGATTGCGTCTGGGACAGCGTCTCGGCCTGGCCGACAACGCGGATATCGTCTTCGAGGGCGAAGATCTTGCGCAGGCCCGCGCGGAAGATGGCCTGAGTATCGGCCAGGATCACGCGAATCAACTGGCCCTTGCCGTTATTCGCGTGAGCTCCGTGATTTTCTCCCACCCGGACCGAAGTACTCGCCATCAGTATCCCTGCACCTATGCTCGCTCGAAATGGTATTCGTCAATTACAACGCCAACTCCGCGACGGCCCTTGTCTTCAAAGCTGCGAACCACGCGGCCGTGGCAGTCAATCTGCACATCACAACGGCAACCCACGACATCTCCTGGAAGCAGAATGGTGAAGTCCACGATCGAGCCCACGGGGACGTCACGGTCCATCGCGAAGAGCACGCCGTTGGCAGAGATGTTTTGCGTCTCTGCCGCACAAGCTCCGCTCTGCGACTGCAACTCCACGGGCAGATGCAAGGGAAACCGGGGAGCACTCTGCATTTCGGCATAGTGCTTGATCACAGTCTGCGCTTGCGGATACTCCGCCAGTTGCTCCTCAGCTTCGCCTGACACCGTTTCTAACGAACCTTCCTTCCGCTGCGCCTACGCCTCTCGCGCACTCCGGATTTCTGCAGAACTTATGGGCAGCGTACACCCAGGAATCAGGTGTGCAAAGTTACTGAAGTCACGGAACAAATGGGTGCTAACTGCTTGCAGATGAGTGCATTACGGGGAATTTACGGAGGATTCGACTGTCTTCCTTCGGTAGGTTATCGGACACTGGTCAGAAGTTACATTTGCAACCCGACAAATCCAAACCACGCGGGCCGCACTTCTAGAACTTGGTCACTTCGGTGAAATTAAAGTCACGGATTTTCATAGCAGGCACGACCATGTCAAACGACTCTTCGCCGCAGGAACGAAAGGGCGCGCTCATGGCCTCGACATTCGAGAGCATGTGGATGAGGCTCTCGTTGAAACGGAGGTTCCGCACTCCTTGCCGAACTTGCCCGTTTTCTATCAGTAGGGTGCCGTCGCGGGTCATGCCGGTGAGCATTTTCTCGTAGGGATCGACTTCGCGGATGTACCACAACCGAGTGACCAGCACGCCGCGCTCGGTGGAGGCGATCATCTCAGACAGGGTTTGCGGATCTTGCGGAGCAGCAAAGACGATGTTGAGCGGCATCTCGCCCATTTCGTTGGGCAGAGGGAAACCATGGCCGGTGGGCTCGATGGGCCCGGCCTTGTCTTTGTGTTCCGAGCGTTTCATTCGTTCCGCCGTAGCCCGCGCATAGACAACGCGCTTGACCACTCCGTTCTCGACCAGCGGCACACGCAACCGCCGCATGCCTTCGCCATCGAAAGCAGACCCGGTTTGGAGGGGGTGCGCGACGTCGTCCCAGATGGTGACGTTCTCGCCGAAGAGTTGACTGCCGATGCGGCCGGTGAGGAATGAACGCTGGTCCAGAATCGCCATGCCCGAATAGTCCCAGAACATGAAGCCGACGATGTCGAGCGCGGCGGAGGGCTCGAGAATCACGGTGTACTTCCCTGGTGGAATTTCCCCCGGGCGCGCTGAGTCGAGCGCCTTTTTCGCCGCGGTCTCGGCCTGGCTGAGTGGATTGAGGTTGGCTACGTCGGGCGAGTTCGCCTTTTGCCATCCCGAGGAGTCGGCACCCTGCATGGTGATGGAAACTTCCGCCAGAGTCTGGGTGTGCCAACTGCTCAGGCCGCGCGAATTGAAGATGCCCTCGACGGATTCGGAACTGGAAAAGATGCCAGCGGTTGTGAGTTTGTGTTTCTGCGCGATGTCGACGATTTCTTTCACACCGCCGGCGCGACGCTGGGGCGTGATGGCCGCGGTCTCGGCAAAGTAGCGAGACGGAAATGCACATTTGTCCGCGCTGCCAGCGGCTTCTCGTGAATCTGGCATTGGCAGAAGATCCGGATCAGGATGCTGCACCCTGGCCAGAGCTTCCGAAGATTCAACCACCCGCCGCAAGCTGTCATCGTCAAACCTGTTGGTGGAAGCGCGAGCCGTGCGTCCGCCAAAGACTGTGCGCACGGAGACAAAATGGTTTTCGTCGGCGACATTTTGGTGAATCGTGTTGTTGGCAAAGCGCGTAAGCGCAAAGCTGCCGCCGGAGAAGAGCACCTCCGTTTCGTCGGCAGACGAGAGTTTGTTGATGCGATCGAAGAGGTCGGCGGCTTGGTCAATCGTTAGCATTGTGTGGTTAGCATTGGCTGGTCCTTGCTTTTTTCTCCGTGCCGGAGCCTGCCCTGAGCAAAGCCGGAGGTGAACTAGCTTCCTTTGTACGCGCTTCCCACTTTGATCCCGCGGAAGCGCGACGGGGCTGCGCCGTGCCCCGTTCCCATGACCTGCTGCGGTTGGCCTTTGCCGCAATTCGGTGTGCCCCAAAGCGTCCACTCCTCGCGGGAACAAATCGCGTCCAGCGAATTCCAGAACTCGGTCGTGATGCCGGAGTACGACGGGTTCTTCAGCATGCGGAAGGGCTTGCCGTGCTTAATCTCCCATCCGATCTCACAGCCGAATTGAAAGTTGTAACGCCGGTCGTCGATCGACCAGGAGCGATTGGTCTGCATCAGGATGCCGTGATCGGTGGAGGCGATCAGTTGTTCCAGGCTCAGCGGCGTCAGGCCAGGCAGCAGGCTGATGTTGGTCATACGAATCATGGGCAGACGGTTCCATCCTTCGGCGCGCAGCGTTCCCCCTGAGCGATTCTCGCCGACAGTGTGCGCGGTCTCGCGCGAACTGAGGTAGCCGGTGAACAATCCGTTGCTGATGATGGGCGTGCACCGCGCGGGAACGCCCTCGTCATCGAAACCGAAAGTTCCGAGGCCAGGCCCGTGCTCCTGTCGTGCGTCTGCGACAACGTTTACCATCTCACTGCCGTAGCGGAGGGTGCGCAGCTTGTCGAGCGTGAGGAAAGACGTACCGGCAAAGTTCGCTTCCGTGCCCAGCACGCGATCAAGCTCGATAGGATGCCCGATCGATTCGTGGATCTGCAAGCCAAGCTGAGAACTGTCGAGGATGATATCGAATGTGCCTTCCGGGCACTGATCCGCATGATGCAGAGCAACCGCTTCTTCCGCAATGCGGCGGGCGTTCTGCACAAGTTGTAGCTCCTCGATCAGCTCGTAGCCCTTGTTCTGCCACTGTCCCCCATAGGAATTAGGATACGAACGTTTCTGAATCTCGTTGCCCGCAAAAGCGTATGCGGTGTAGCCCGCGCCTGCGGAATACTTCGTCTGATGGATGTCGGTTCCCTCCGACGATACAAACCATTGCTCTTCGCGGTTAAAGTTGAGGTTGGCTTCGGCCAGGGTGACACCTGTGACGGCGCGCAGTTCGGAGTCGATGTTCAGCAACAGCGCAATGTTTTGTTCGACGGGAATCGAGAACGGATCGATGGCATGCGGCGTAGTCCACTCGGCGGTCACAGGTTTTTCCGGAGCGAGGCGGACATCCTGCTGCTTGACTTGAGCCGAGGCGCGGGCAATTTCGACCGCGCGCTCTGCGGTCATCTCAACGCCGGAGCGCGAAATATCTTCGGAAGCAGCGAATCCCCAGGCGCCGCCGGCAATCACGCGCACGCTCATCCCGGCAGACTCGGCATCGGACGCGCTGCCTACCTTGCCGTTCTTCGTGGTAAGGGCGCGGCTTCTCTGGTTGACGATGCGCGCGTCGGCATAGCTCGCGCCGCGCAGAGTGGCTACATTCAACGCCCAATTGGCGATTTGCTTCATAACCGAGATTCAAGTGCAACACGGAAGCGCAGGGGCATAGAAAAAGACATACCAGAATCTTACGGCGTGGCGTGCGCCACATCGAGCGCCCGCCTCACCGCCAGCAGTTCCTTCAACACTTCGCGCAGCTTGGTAGACTCCAGCGCATTCGCTCCGTCAGACTTCGCAACCTTAGGATTGTCGTGCACTTCCAGGAAGACGCCATCCACGCCAGCGGCGACCGCCGCACGCGCCAACACCGGGATGAACTCGGGCTGACCGCCGCTGACGGCCGGACTTCCCTCGTCGACTTGCGCAGAGGGCAGTTGGACTGAATGGGTCGCGTCGAAAACTACGGGCGCGAACTTACGCATGATCGGGAGCGAGCGCATGTCGACGACCAGATTGTTATACCCGAAACTGGTGCCGCGCTCCGTGAGAAAGACTTGCGTGTTGCCGGCTTCGCGGCACTTCTCTACCGCATGCCGCATGTCCCAGGGCGAAGCAAATTGTCCTTTCTTGATATTGACGGCGCGGCCGCTGAGCGCGGCCGCGACCACGAGGTCGGTTTGGCGGCAGAGAAACGCGGGGATCTGTAGCACGTCAGCGACTTCGGCGACCTTGGCCACGTCCGCTACTTCGTGCACATCAGTGAGCACCGGGAGCTGAACTTCGTCTTTGATCTTCTTGAGAATGCGCAGACCCTCTTTCACGCCGGGTCCGCGAAAGCCGCGAATCGAAGTGCGGTTGGCTTTGTCGTAGCTGACTTTGAAGATAAACGGGAACTCGAGCGCCCGCGTCACGCCCTTGATGATCTCGGCCATGCGAATGGCGTGTTCTTCGCTCTCGATCACGCACGGACCGGCAATGAGGAAGACATCACCCGAGCCGATGCGGACATCGCCGACTTGGAAATTCAGTTTCAAGTTTTCAGTTTCCGGTTTCGAGTCTAGGCCAGCAGCGAGGGAGATCGCTCGAAACTGGAAAACCGGAAACTCGGAACGGCCTCTACCGGCGCGCTACTTTCTCCGGGCGATGAAACATCTCTACCGCCGCAGTCTCTTTCTGGATCCGCCGCTTCGAGCCATACTCATAGGCAGCCGCAATGAACCTACTGAACAACGGATGCGGCTCGAGGGGCTTCGACTTAAACTCGGGATGAAATTGGCATGCGATGAAATGTGGATGGTCGGGCAGTTCCACCATTTCGACGTAAGTACCGTCGGGCGTTGATCCCGAGATGCGCAGTCCGGCCGCCACCATCGGCTCTTCGTATTCGCGATTGAATTCATAACGATGGCGATGGCGCTCGCCGATTTCGAGTTTCCCATAAATCTTGTGCGCCAGTGTGTTGGGCTCGATCTTACAGGTCCAGGCGCCCAAACGCATGGTGCCGCCCAGTTCCTCGACACCTCGCAACTCACGCAACTTGTAGATCACACGATGCGGCGTCGCCTGATCAAACTCGCTCGAATTAGCGTCCGCCAGTCCAACCACGTTGCGGGCAAACTCCACACAAGCGGTCTGCATTCCCAGGCAAATCCCGAAGTACGGAACCTTGTTCTCGCGGGCGTAGCGAATCGCGATCAGCATACCTTCAATTCCACGCTTGCCGAAACCACCGGGAACGAGAAGGCCGTCATAACCCTCGAGCTGCGCTTCGTAGCTCTGGTCGTCGGTTTCGAGCCCTTCGGCTTCAATCCAGTTCAACTGAAGTTTCAGATTGTGCGCCAGCGCCCCGTGCACTAGTGCTTCCTTCAACGACTTATAAGAATCTTCATACTCGACATACTTGCCGACAATTCCGATCGTAACCGTGTCTTTCGGGTTGTACACGCGATGCACAAGGTCTTCCCACTTGGAGAGATTGCGGTCCTGGGCTTCCATGTGCAGATATTTCAGCACCAGCGTGTCAACGCCTTCATTGGCGAACACGAGCGGGACTTCATACACCGAGGCCACGTCTTTGGCGGTGATTACGGCTTCTTCCTGCACGTTGCAGAAGAGCGCAATCTTCGACTTCAGCTCCTTCGCGAGGAAGCGGTCGGTGCGGCAGAGCAGAATGTCGGGTTGGATTCCAATGCTGAGCAGTTCTTTCACCGAGTGCTGCGTGGGCTTGGTCTTCAGTTCTTGCGCCGCGGCAATAAACGGTACCAGCGTCACATGGACGAACAGCGTATCCTCGCGCCCGAGCTCCTGGCGCATCTGGCGGATGGCTTCCATGAACGGCAGCGATTCGATGTCGCCCACCGTGCCGCCGATCTCCACGATCGCCACGTCAACGTCCTGTGCCACCTTCTTCATCGCGGCCTTGATTTCATTGGTGACGTGCGGAATCACCTGCACGGTCTTACCGAGATAATCGCCGCGGCGCTCTTTGGCGATGATCTGCTCGTAGAGCCGGCCCGTGGTCCAGTTGTTGTCGCGAGAAAGCTTGGCGTGCGTGAAGCGCTCGTAGTGGCCGAGGTCGAGATCGGTTTCGGCGCCGTCGTCGGTCACGAAGACCTCACCGTGCTGAAACGGCGACATCGTGCCCGGATCGACGTTGAGATAAGGGTCAAACTTCATCAGGTTGACCTTCAGCCCGCGGCTTTCGAGCAGGCAACCGATGGAGGCCGCAGCCAATCCCTTACCCAGGGAAGACACAACTCCGCCCGTTACAAAGATGTACTTTGCTGGCATCTCTTCCTCGCTCTAAATTGTGTTTGAAAGATTGTGCAGGTGGGGTGCACGATCAATTATGGCAGAAGATGCCTGTGGAAACAAACAGAAGAATCAGCCCGCGTTGACTATCCCGGTAATGTGGGCGAGAATGACTTGAGTGCTTCCCTTCGATCCCGACTTGTCGGGCTTCGGCTTTTGTCTTCAATCGTGGGCCTGTGGCGCAGCTGGGAGCGCGCTTCCATGGCATGGAAGAGGTCGTCGGTTCGATCCCGACCAGGTCCACCATGTTTTCAATCACTTACAGACTTACCGACCGATCGGTTGGTAGCATTTGGTAGCAAATTGCAAAAACATTTTCAGTCCGCCGCCTGAATTTCTTCCGGCTTCACTCTGAGTTCAGCATTAATCGCGTTGACGGTTGCTTGCACGCTCTCCGGGATTTCCTGCATATATACGTCGGTCGTGGTGGCCGCACGGGAATGCCGGAGAAGTCCCTGAACGTCCTTCACCGTTCCCTTCTTCTGCGCCAGCGTCGCTATCGTGCGCCGGATCACTTGGAAGGTCAGCTTCGGCAGTTCGAGGTCCTTCGCCAATTTGTGCAGCACCCGCCGGCGGTAGTTGCCGGTGTCCATGAATCCGCCCTCGGCATCCGGAAAAATGAAGGCTTCAGGCGACGAGTCTGGACACTCCTGCTTCCAGAGCCACAGATCCTCCGCCAGTTCCTTCGGCAGGTGCACGCGTCCTAAACTCTTCTTGGTTTTGCCCCAAGGCCGAATAGCGCCTTTGTAGGAGGTCTCGAATACGTGCATTTTCGATTCCGCTTGGTCGAAGCACTTCCAGCGTAGAGCGAACAGCTCGCTGGGACGCAGGGCATTCGTCATGTCGAGCTCCAGCAGAATACGATCCCGCAACGACAGATGCGAAAGCGCATTCCGTAACTGTTGCCACGTTAATGTGGTTTTGTCCGTGTCGCGCAACTGCGAGGGAACCGTGACCTTACGCGCAGGATTTTTCAGGAGGAAATCTTGCTCGACTGCCTCGGCAAAAATATCTCGCACGTAAGCTCTCATTTGCAGGACCCTTTCTTTCGACCTGATTTTGGCTAATTTGTTCAGGTGGACCTGCAAGATGAATCGGTCGAAGCTCTCCAGCGGCATGTGATCGAAGCTGTCGATCAGGTCCTTCTGAATGAGCAACTTTTTCACCTTGGCGGTTTCCGGTTTCCAGTTCGCTTCTTTCAGGGGCAAAAACCGGTTCCGCACAAACCAGCCGAACCTGACCGCGCCGTCGTTCATGACGCGGCCTCCCGGGTTCTGGCCGCCCTGTTTCGCGATTTCAAGTTCGAGGCGTTCCCTTGCCTGAAACTTCGTCATCTGAGACTTCTGGCCGAGAATGACGGTAAGCGTTTCAACCCTCTCTTCGTTGTTGGTTGGATCGAGGACCGTCTTGCGACAGTAGCCGTACCACTTCTTGCCACGGAGCACGACCCACCCCCCTGGTGCGATTTACCCATTTCATTCCTCAATTTCTGTGGGGGAACAAGTGGGTTGCGCCATTCTACACCCCGAGTTTCTACGCCGAGTGTTGGTGAATCGTTCTTGCTCTAGGATGAACTCTTCGATCTTGCTTGCCCTATAGCGGAGCATTCCTGCTCGTCCAGGGCCATCGCCAAAACGTATGACGGGTAGGAGCGGCATCTTTCTTGATGAGTGGTCCCAGACCCAATCGAGCGATGTATTCAAGCGTTCAGCGACCTGCTGGGGCGTGAGCAAGGGGTCGTTTTCACGCCAATCGCTTGCAGTTACAACCGGTTTCGGAATCGTGGACATGTTTGCAATCAACCCCCGGACGAAATATGGGCCATGCGCATCGCCGACTTCCGGACCGCAGGTCGGGACGCTCCTCGCCGGAAGCGACAGGCACGAATTTGATTTATTCCTTCCCTCACCGGCGAGGCGAATTCAGGGTGTACGAATCTGTTCCCGACCGCAGCAGAAAAATGAGTGTGGAGGGACATCGTTCGTTCTCGGGCTTCGGCGCTCACGAGGAACAACCCAGTTCCGCTAGGCAGGAATGACCACGAGGTAATCCCACCGATTCTTGATTGATCAGCGTGAGGTGATGAACTATCACCTCCATGACTGACGCTGCAAAGAAGCCCTGCTCAATCTGTCATCGTTGGTTCCGTCAGGAGCGCGTACGACAGCGCATCCAGCGCGTCATGCTGGCCGCGCCCCGGGCGAAAGCCATACGAGAAGCCGAGAAAGTCCTCTTCATAGATTTGATTGAGGATGGTAGCCACGGCGCACTGGACGAGCTTGTCTTCCAGGGCCAGCATTCGATCGATTGCGCTTCCCCCGCTTGGTGCGGGCAATGGTCAACTCGACTGGCCCAAGGTCCGAGTCGAGATTCAGCGCGCTTTGTCCGACCTTGAAGGTGTGGACATCGTTGTCTACGCTTGCAGGCTTCTTCGTAAGCCCGGAAATTCGCGGGAAACGCCTCCTTGAACATCAAGGCGATGCCTTTGCCCATGACGCCCACAGTGTTCACGGTGTTCACGAGAGCCTCGACTTTGGCGTCGAAAAGGTTGCCTTGTACAAAGCGAATCATTTCAGAAATACCAGTCCCTTTTTACTACAGTCTGCATTTCGATCCTGCGTTGCGCAAGTTCCTGCTTGATTCCTTGGTCGACGGCGTCGGAATGCGAGTAGATCCCCAGTAAACCTGTACGGGTAGATGCTTCCAGACCAGCGCTTCCGCCTGGTAGCGTTCTTTTTTGCCTGGGTCATCAGGGTTCGTGCCTAAAATTGCGCTGGTTAAGGAGATCCCAGTCCACCTGTTTGAGATCTCTTAAATCAGTGAAGTAGCTCGCCATCAGAGGATATGCGTGTTGATCTGTGAAGACGAATGGAATACCAAGTTCCGCTACCTTGTGCAGCGAGGATACGAGGATCACGATTTCTTCGTTTGGGATCTGGCGCACGTTGTAGCCGGTGTGAATGTTGTACATTAATGACGGAGAATGGCGTGAAGTAAAAAGGGACACGCTGAGGACCCCGTCCGGACCGACCCCGACCTTACGATGTGAGCGCTTGTCTATCAGATCGGGATTGCCGATGGCGCGAAAATTGGGATCCTTGACCTCCCCGTTCGCTGCGTGAAGCCCATGCTTCAGGATCCAAGGCACATTGTCCCGGTGCGTGATCCGAAAAATACGAGCGCGTTCAGCATTTAACGCCGGTGGCGTTGTCGTTTCGAGGCTCGCGCCTATCGGGCGACGTGGCCTCCAAAGTTCAACAGGGGCAGAGCATCTGGAACTCGCACCCTACGTTGCTTCATCCAAGCGAAGCGGGAACGGCCCATTGTATCGAACTTCAAAACGATCGCCCCTGCCCGTACCGCTATGGCTCGTCAAGAGAGCCTCGGCAAGGACCGCATTGACAGCGATTTTGTGGGGTACTTTCGTCATAGAATTTATGCGGAATTCGTCGCTTGCTTCTGGGGCACTGCTTAATCTGAAAAACAATGCATACCGCGCTACGCCGACTTGGGTTAATCGTCTTGCTGGCCGCCCCTTTGTGGGGGCACACTGGCGAGCGCATTCGTTCATTTGATTCGCGGATCACGGTTAATTCCGACGGCATCCTGAGCGTCCGCGAGACCATCACGGTCACTGCCATGGGCCGTAAGATTCGGCATGGCATTTACCGCGATTTCCCGACGCAATATAAAGATGCGCTCGGGAATCGATACGAGTTAGGTTTTTCCATCATAAGCCTCGAACGCGACGGCAGTCCCGAGCCCTACCACACGCAGCCGTTGGGCAACGGCATCCGTACTTATTTCGGCACCACGAGGGAGATGCTTTCGCCCGGGGATTATACGTACGTCTTCGATTATTCGGTCACGCGCGGACTGGGATTCTTCAGCGATCACGATGAACTCTATTGGAATGTCACGGGAAATGGATGGGACTTTCCGATTGATACGGCCACGGCGAGCATCGTGTTACCGCCGAACGTCGCCAGCGCGGTACAGCAGACGACAGAGTTCACCGGTTTCACAGGCGAGCGTAAGCAGGACTATGCGGCGGAGAAAGATGATTTCGGAAACCCGACATTTCGCGCCGACAATCTTGGTGTTCATCAGGGACTCACGATTCTTGTGACGTGGCCCAAGGGCTTGGTTCGACCACCCACGAGGGAGCAGAAGTTGTCGTGGTTCTTTCACGACAATCGAGCCGTGTTGATCGGTTTGGTGGGAGTCATCTTCGTCTGGGGCTACTTTTCGCTCGCGTGGCTGAAGGTGGGACGAGACCCCAGGCCCGGAACAATCATGCCGCTGTACGAGCCGCCGGCCAGTCTGTCGCCGGCAGCAGTCCGCTACCTCAAGCACATGCAGTTCGACAACAAAGCATTCGCAGCAGCGATTCTGGGGCTGGCAGCGAAAGGAGCGCTCAAGATCCGGCACGACGAATCGCGGCAATACGAATTGATCAAGAACGAAAATGCCGTAAACGGCAAGCTGCTTCCGGAAGAAGATCTTCTAGCCCGCGAATTGTTTGAAGATAGCAATCATCTCTACCTTGCTCCTGAGAGTCAGGGCATTATCGTCCGCGCCAAAAAGGCGCTTTCCCTCTCGCTTCGGGGCAGTATGAAAAACATTTACTTCGTCACGAATTCTCGCTACATGTGGCCGGGGATTGTGCTGACCATTGTATTTGTAGGATTGCTGCTGCTCACGCAAGCAGCGTTGAAAACAATAGGCGCCCTGTTCATGACGTTCTGGCTCACGTTTTGGACCGCCGGAGTGGCGGCGTTGCTCGCCAGAGTGTTCCAGGCGTGGAGTACCGCCCTCCGCAACAAATCCCCTCTGACCGGGGGTGGGGCGATCTTTCTTACGCTCTTCAGTCTTCCCTTTCTCGCCGGAGAATGTTTCGGTGCATATGCGCTGTACAAATTCTCTGGGATCCAAACCTTTGTCCCAGTCGTCGTGATGCTTGGAGGCAACCTACTGTTTCATTTCTTGCTCAGAGCGCCCACGACTGCCGGCCGGCAGCTGCTCGACCGCATTGACGGCTTCAAGATGTTTCTGGGAGCGACCGAAGGTGACCGCTATTTCGCCTCGATCAGCAAAACCCCGGAATTGTTCGAGCGTTTCCTACCATACGCCTTTGCGTTGGACATGGATCGTCGCTGGGCGGAACAGTTTTCCCAAGTACTCGGGGCAGCAGTGATTGCAGGATCAAGCCCTCAAGTTTCTTACTGCCCAAGCTGGTATTCGGGTAGCGACATCGGGTTATTCTCGGCTGTATCCTTTACGCAGTCATTTAGCAATTCATTCTCCGGTGCGGTCTCGGCTTCGGCGAGTCCTCCTGGGTCGTCATCAGGATCCGGAGGAGGCGGCTCATCGGGAGGAGGCGGAGGCGGCGGTGGAGGCGGCGGTTGGTAGCACCCCGACGAACGGTCGAGCCCTGTGCAATGTTTCATTCCGTCATGGATCGGGCCGCGAGGCAGCGCCTGGTCAGAGATATAATCACGCCAGCTATACCAAGGTGGGGGCTCGAACATTCTGTGATCGAAAGGACTCGACAATCTCGACGCGAAGTCTACCTAGTGCGTCGCTTCTTTGCGCTTTTGACCCGTGAGTCCTTCTCGCTGAAGGATGTTCCCGAAGGTACTGCCACTGACCACTCCACACTCGAATCTAGCTGCTTAAGCCCCGCCTTATAATAGTGAAGGGGCCGATCCCCCACGGTTCAGCCCCAAACCCACTTGTCAGTTTCTTGGTAGCAATTTGGTAACAAATTGCGCCGATTAACCCGGTTTTGACCCATTCCGCCGGTCCTACAGATTTCCCGACCGATCGGTTGGTAGCATTTGGTAGCAAATTGCAAAAACATTTTCAGTCCGCCGCCTGAATTTCTTCCGGCTTCACCTGAGTTCAGCATTAATCGCGTTGACGGTTGCTTGCACGCTCTCCGAGATCTCCTGCATATACACGCCGGTCGTTGCTGCGGCCGCACGGGAATGCCGGAGAAGTCCCTGAACTTCCTTCACCGTCCCCTTCTGCGCCAGCGTCGCGATCGTGCGCCGGATCACTTGGAAGGTCAGCTTCGGCAATTCGAGGTCACTGTTGGGCACGAATCGCATTGTTGCCGCGCTTGCGCAGCAGAAACATGAGGCGGCGTTCGCTTGCCGATAGAAGCGGAACTCCTGAATTTCAGATTCAGAGTTTGCCTCTAAAATTAGTTACGTTTTCTGCCAAACTGGGCTTCTCCTGTGCATACGATGGCTGCGTGTGAAACGCCCAAGTGCCCTGAGATGGGCGGACATCTAGAATCTCGTCCTGTTCTGTGGCGCGATTAATTATCGTGATGCTGGAATTTCCGGTCTCAGTGGTGTATATGAAAGCCTTTGACTGCAAGTGTTGAGGATCATCCGGGTCCGTCACCAATGCAGTTTCGTTGGTACAGGGTGACAACTCTGGGTCCGCTGCATTCTGCAAAGCCTTCACTAGCTGTGTCATCAGCGGGAATCGTGAGATGCCTTCGAGCAACGATTTATTTTCCGTCCAAGCTGTGTCTGTAACGCTAGCATGAGGAGCAGCTTGCATCATGCTGGGGACCAGCAAGACCAGCTCCACCAGACCAAACATCGAAAGCAGCAACCCAACCAATATCGTCTTCTTCATTTTGTGTCCTCCTTTAACGAAGTGGGCAACGGCCTTCTAATGGCCCATCGGCGGAAGCGGATTACATTTGATCAAATTGAAGGTTTTCTGACGCGACTAAAGGCGCCCCATTGACACTCCCAGCAAGTGCCAACGGAAATTCTAGAATTGCCAGCCATCGCTCAAAAACACAGTCTGACGAGCTACGACGTACCTCGCATTGGCAATGCGATTCCGTTTGCCTTTGGCAACAACCGATGCCGAACTTCGGCGGGCGACTGCTGCAGCCGGCGTCGCGATGTTGCCTGGATGGATAGCTAGATCGGCAGCATCCAAATTGGCAGCATTGGCTCGCGCAGAAGACCGGTCGTGACATCATTCGGACTCCTTTAGAACCACAGAATCGGAACGACTGCACGTTTGCTGGAAAGGCTTGCGAGGACGCTGAGGCCATACTGCCGACCGGACTCGTCTTCCAAAAACCACTGGAGCGCCAACGACGCGTCCAGCACGAAGTCACTCACAGACTGTGACCCTCGTGAATCAGTTGCTTAACAGAGACGCCATGCAAAGGGGTGCGGTTTTTCTCGACAAAGTTGAGCATTTCGCACACGGCGTCATCGTGATGGCCGTTGTCGTCAGCACGTTCCCTTTTCCGAAGAGCAACGAGGGCGTTGGCAATCACTTCTTCTGCAGATCGAAAGTGACCTGACTTCACCTCGTCGTTAATGATCTGCTCCTGCGCGGGAGTCAGATTGATATTCATGCGCGAACACTCCTGGTACCGACGAAATCATAGCAGTTTTCCTGGCTATCAAGCTGCCACAGAGCCAAACCGACCCAAACGTCGAAAAGGGGTACACACATTGCAAAACTTAATCCGCCGTTGCGGGGCTGGGGGAGCTACAAACGGGCCCTCTGAAAGCTCTTCCAAAGTCTCGACGGCTGGGAGGCAAGAGGGAGGCGGGTGGAAGGTGTGGCCGCTAATCCAAATTACCGCTTAAGTGTGACAGTGAAGGGGGCCGATCCCCCACGGTTCGGCCCCAAACCCACGTCAGTTTCTTGGTAGCAATTTGGTAGCAAATTGCGCCACTCTGAGTTCAGCATTAATCGCGTTGACGGTTGCTGGGACGCTCTCCGGGATCTCCTGCATATCCACGTCGGTCGTTGTGGCCGCGCGGGAATACCGGAGAAGTCCCTGAACGTCCTTCCCCGTTCCCTATTTTTTGCGCCAGCGTCGCTATCGTGCGCCGGATCACTTGGAAAGGTCAGCTTCGGCAGTTCGAGGTCCTTCGCCAATTTGTGCAGCAGCCGCCGGCGGTAGTTGCCGGTGTCCATGAATCCGCCCTTGGCATCCGGAAAAAATGAAGGCTTCAGGCGACGAGTCTGGACTCTCCTGCTTCCAGAGCCACAGGTCGTCCGCCAGTTCCTGCGGCAGGTGCACGCGTCCCAGGCCCTTCTTGGTTTTGCCCCAAGGCGAGTTCCAGTTTTTCATAGCTAAGCCGTGTCCACCTACGGATTTAGATAGATACAGCCTCGCTATCTGCGCGACGGACCGTCGCCACGCTGCCGAGAGTCCTCGTCTCGTGAAACGCATGATGAATTTCATAGCGGAAACGAGTGCACTCGTACCGCTCGGCTTCTATGTCCCGTAGGTGGCGGATGGACTGCTATCCCTCCGGAGTATAAGCGCAGCCGCTTCAGTAATGGATCGTGGGAAACCCAATCTCAACGCGTTCTCTCGGGAGGATAAGGTGATGAAACTTGCTGGTTTCTCGAAAACTATTTCAGTGCTTGTTCTGGGCCTGATCGTGTTTGGCGCCATTCTTGCCCCTGCCCAGGGCATTGTGACTGGCTCCATTTCGGGGGCGGTGCAAGACCCCGAGGGCCTTGTGGTTGCTGGAGCGAAGGTTACGGCCAAACATCTGGCGACGAACCGCGAATTCGTCGGACAAACCAACGCGTCTGGGGTTGTTGTATTGCGAGATCTTCCCACCGGGACCTACGACCTGCGCATCGAGATGAGCAACTTTCGCGTTTACGATGCAAAAGACGTTTCCGTGGATGTAGGCAAGGACACTTCGCTGGGCACCATCAAGCTATCGCTTGGCTCGTCCCAGGAAACCGTTACGGTGGAAGGAACGACACCGTTGATCGAGTCCACGTCGGACCAGATTTCAGAAACCTTCAACTCCGAGAAAGTGACCAGCCTCCCGGTGGGAAATACTTTCGACTCGCTCGCTTTGTTCATCCCCGGGGTAGCGACGGCTGGCGACGCCGCCTTCGGCAACAACAATGGCGCCGAGCTTTCGGTCAACGGCCAGCGCGCTCGCTCCAATAACTTTCAACTCGACGGCCAGAGCAACAACGACAACTCCATCAGCGGACCCGATATTTTCTTCGGCAACCAGGATGCCATCGCCGAGGTGCAGGTTGTGACCAACTACGATGCCGAATTTGGCCGCAATACCGGAGCGGTGG
>Ga0302325_10014361_pt1 | contig 16867 bp, 18 predicted proteins | sample Palsa_T0_2_FD_201948 | JGI IMG/M metagenome (GOLD analysis project Ga0302325, IMG submission 201948) | Peat permafrost microbial communities from Stordalen Mire near Abisko, Sweden - Palsa_T0_2 | ecosystem: Environmental > Terrestrial > Soil > Palsa > Peat permafrost | place: Sweden: Abisko... | reverse complement strand
GGCGCCGTGTCCAATCGCCGTCACGTGGAGCGAGATGCTGGAATTTACCACGCGCCAACTCAAGATCACCCGCGTGTACGACCGCGGCACTTGGAATAAGGCCGCGCTCGCGCACCTTTCGTATTGCGTTACTGCGCTCTACGCCACGGTCGTCATCTTGATGGAAACGATATACGGCGAGCCATGGATTCAGCTCGCCCTGGTCGCGATAATCGTCCCGCTGCTCGCCGCGGCGAAGGGTGCGCTGCGCTGCGTTGCGGTTTCCGACATTCTTCCGGAATGGAAGAAGGCGCTGGGAGACTGGAGCTGGGCGTGCGTGGTGCTTCCGCCATTCGTTCCCTTTCTAGTGGCCTGCAATATTTTGGGGTCCATAGCCAGCAGAAAAATATGCTGGCGCGGCATCCGCTACGAGCTAATTTCCTCGAACCAAACCCGGATTCTAGGCCGGTAGTAAGCCCTACCCTATCCTGAGTGGCTCATTCCCAAAATGGGTGTTTCACGTGAAACATTTTAACTGCCCTGTGCGCTGAGGTTTGCGGCGGTGGGTTGATGGTGTTTGCTACGAACTAATTTCCTCGACTCAAAGCCGGACTTTAGGCCGGTCGTAAGTCCTTTCCGCCGGCGGCCGTAGCGCCGGCAGTTCCTTGGCGGAAGGCGCGGTGCACACGATACAAAATGAACGAGGTGGCGGCGCCTACCGGAATGGCTAACCACCAGCCAGCGCGCAATACCCCTGCCGGACCGAAGGTGAGCCAGAAAAAAGCATCAGGACGCTTGGTCCAGGACTCTGCAAACTTCTCTCCCCAACGTCCCAGAACAAATATCTCAAGGACGGTTAGGAGCGTGCCGGCGATCACCCATGGCGCGGGAGTTTCCCAGTGCGCGATTCGGGCGAGTGCTCGCAGGATGAACGCCCCGAGCAGCGATGGTCCCGCGCCGAGAAACAAGCCGTAAAAACAGAAGACTAAAACGGCGAAACCGCTGGGCGGAGAAAAATTCAAAGCGCTAGGCGTCCCGGGGATGGGAACCCACAGTCCCACGCTCATGAGTACCGACCCAATGATCCAGGCGGTCAGGTAATAAACGAGCCAACCGGTGCGGGTCATATTCGCCGCGCGATGTTGGGGAAATCTACCCACACTTTAATGCCGCAGAAGTGCGAGCCTTCGGTGCAGATGGGGGTGCTGACGCCGGCGCGAAGATAACATGGAGGTCCGATATAGCGTCCCAGCACCGGGAAAATGGACCGCACCTGCGCCACTTCCTCCATCGACGCTTGGTAAATCTCTTCCTGCGCGTTGAAGCAAGTCCGCATGGTCCACTTGTGCAAGAGGTGCAGCAGCGAACCGGATTCGTAGAGGCGAATGCATTTCGCGTTTGGCAAAAGATACAGCGCAAATTCCGCGGGGACACCGCGATCGAGCAGCTCATTCTTGACGGCCCACGCATCGGCCATCGCGCGTTGGTACACGTCGCGGGCGCGTGGGTCGGCGGCAATTAACATGGGGACCACCGCGTCGGGGTCGCGCGTATCGGCCAGGGTCAGTAGCGGGCGCGAGCCGGGGACCATGCGATGGCGCTGGTCCTGGCTGTCCGCGGTGTGGCTGATTTTCTTGGCGAAGGTGAAATTGGCGTGCTGCAGCGCGCGCATGGCCGGTGAGTGCACGCCGATGTTCAGCGTCTCGCGGCGATACGGGTTGCGTGCAGGATTCAGGAGCAAGTCGATCGCTTCGCTGTCCGGGCACGCTTCGGCGGTACGTCCCACCACGGCGCGATACGCGTCGGCCATTACTTCCAGGGCGCGCGGCGAATAATCGACGAGCTGGGAAATCCGTCCGCCAAGTTTCGTATCGAACTCACGCGCGAATGCATCGGCCGTACCGCGCGGGCGCTGCCACTCCGGAAAATCTTCGAGGGTATCCGCAGGGAAGCGGTCGAAGAATTGCGGATCCAGTTCGCGCACCCGCGCAACCATCTCGCCGATTACCTTTCGCGCTTCGACGGGCGTGTCGCTGGCGCCCACCATGCGCCACAGGCGGTGCAGAACGATCCCGGAGATGGTGTGCACCATGGTGGTTGAAGCCGCTACCGGCAAAACGTACCGCGCGACTTCGATGGCGCGGCGCTCGGTCTGCTTCTCCACTTTTTGCACACGCTTCGGATGCGAGAGCGGACCTACATGCCAGATGTCGCCCAAAATTTCCCGCGCGGCGGGCTGAAGCAGGGTGGTTAGTTCGCGGTAGTAATCCCACGCGCGAACGATTGCCCGCTCGTAGATCTCCCGCTCGGCCGGACCAAAACTCGGTCCCTCCGGGGGAACGTAAGCTTGCGCGCGGTCCAGGCGAACGTATCGCTGGCTCTGCTGTTCGGAATTATAAAAAGGGTGGGCGTGCAGGAAAGACCATACGAATTGGCGGCTGACATTTTCGACGCCGAACTCGAAATGGGCGTGCTGAAAGACGGTGTGATGGCCGCCAAAATACGTGGCCGCTCCAATATTGATGCGCTGCTTCTCGGTGATTTCTTCGGGGCCGATCACCCGAGTGGAATAGCAAGTGCGTGCCGCGGCGATCGCGGAATCAAAGGGATGAGCGAAGGCGTTCCGCAGCGTCACTCGCGGAATGGCCGCTTCGATCAAACCGGGGTTGGGGGTGCTTGCCGAAACTGGCAGGGGAATCGACATCGGAGGGAGCATTGTACACCGAGGCGGACGCTAACCAGCGCGGCGATACGAACGTCGGTGGTAACACCGCCCAGAACACCGGTCAGAATATCGACCAGAACTTCAACTCCAGCACGCCTCGGTGTATTCGACGATCGAACAATGCCGCTGCCCCGCTATTTCTTTTCCGCGGCGGCGGTGGTGGCAGCTGCCTTGGCGTATTTTTTCTGGAAGCGCTCGACGCGGCCGGCGGTATCGATCAGCTTTTGCTTGCCGGTGAAGAACGGATGGCAGCTCGAGCAGATTTCCACCTTGATCAGATCGCCACGATGGGTTGAGCGGGTTTGAAAAGTGCTGCCGCACGCGCAGTGCACGGTGATGGCATGATAATCGGGATGAATTCCTTCCTTCATGGGGACGCTCCTAAGCCCGCGCCGGTCTGCGCGGCATCCGGGTCAACCCAGATATATAGGCCGCGTCGCTAGGCGCACGAGCAATTCGTAATTATACGTCACTTGCTCAACGATTACCCAGCATAAATGAACTTCCAAACGGTTGGATGCGCTGCCATCCGAACCGATTCAAGTCTCGGAGATCGGGCGTAAATAATTGGAATTGTTCGACTTGCTCGCGGGAAATTCAGCCGCTGCGACAGGCCGGGGTGCGCGAGCTACGAGATGAAGGCGCAGCCGACGCGCAGCCGGCCGCCCTCGGCTTTGGAGGCGTACATTTGTTTCAGGCACACGCGAACCGGGGGCAGAATCGGAACATGCAGCGTGGCGTAAAACTGCGCGGGCAATTCCTCGGTGTCGTCCACCAAGAGAGCTACTCCGCCATAACTAAGGTCGAGCACCAGCGCCGTCTTCTGCGGTTCCGAGAGTGTGGCGCTAGCGCGAGTTCCTACTAGCGAAACTCGCTCCCATTTGCGCCGCTCTGAGTACATCGGCGCAGGCGCCGGCGCCGAGGCCGCTGCGGACTTTGGCGCACGAACAGGCGCGGCGCTGGCCGCCGCCGCGGATGTGGATGCGGGCGGAACGGCAACGGGTCGTGGAGCCGCGGATTTTGCGGATGGAGGAGGAGCTGTTTCCCGGGGCTGCGGAGTTTCGATGGGGATCACGCGGGAGTTATTCACGCGGCCGGCAAATTTCAGTTGGTACAGGCGCTCGTCGGCCAGGCGCAACAGCCCTTCTTTTTCCTCGCCATCATTGGGGAGAACGGCGACGCCAAAATCGAGGGTCACGTCGCTCATGTCGAGTTCGAGTGAAGGGACTTGCGATTCGTAGAGCGCGCGAACGCGCTTGCACAGCTTGGCGGCTTGGTCGGGATCGGTTTCCGGTAGCAGCAATGCGAATTCGTCGCCACCGATGCGAAACGCCAGGTCGGAAGCGCGCAGGGTCTTGCGTAACGTAGTCGCGGCGAGCCGCAGCGCTTCGTCGCCTTTCAGATGTCCATTGCGGTCGTTCACTTCTTTCAGACGATGCAGGTCCAGAATCACCACGGCCAATTGCTGATTGTAACGGCGCGCGCGGTTCACTTCGTTGTCGCAATATTCGTTGAAGAGCCGCCGGTTGTAGAGGCCGGTAAGGCCGTCGGTGGCAGCGTTGATTTGCAGCTTTCGATATTCGTCGTACTCGACGAGCACCGGCAGGCGCAATTGAGAATTGGCGACCAGCACGTCCATCATCGCGGTTTTCAGCGAGACGCGCCGGCCCAAGCCATCGGAAAGTTGCTGCTGCTGTTGCAGAATTTGATTCCAGGAGGCCAGGCTCTGCGATTCGCTGAGCTCGAGCTGAGCGATGTTCCGGAAAAATCGCTGCAGGAATAGACCGCGCGCGCTTTCTTCGAGGCCGGCGAGTGTCTCGGCAAGCAACTCGAGAAACGAGTCGTCCGGCGGCGCCGTTGGCGGAACTGGGGCTGGGGGTTGGGCCATCATCGCTTAGGGTCCGACACTTCTCCTGGTGACCCTAGAGCCTAGGGACACGCGTCACCAAGGTACATGCAACGGCGTGGCCAATAGGGCTGGGGCAGGCCGCCCAGGAGCGTGCGTAAACTATTGACGGCAAAAGGTATGGCGGTGAGCTGGGCATGAGCAATATTTGGCTCACGTTTTGGGGCCGAATTGGAGAAATGTTTTCTCCGTTTCCGCCCTCGCTGGTCGCTTTTATTTCCTGTTTCAGCCAGTTACTCGAGGGGTTTCAGGAATTCCAATCCCACCAAGTGGATATCACCGGCAGGCTCCTCACGGCGCACCCGCGCGCCGATCGGATCCGTAGAGGCCGGTATTAAGCCGGACGAAGAAATAGAAGGAGATGGAATCGTAAGATGAACGACATCGTCCACCCGCAACGGTCGAGCGGTAGCCAAGAGGGCTCCAACCGCACTAATATTCAATATCTTAGCAAGCTCGAGAAATTCCTCACCATACACATCGGTCGCGCGAACAAAGACAGGGATCTGAAGACGCAGGCGCGCCTGACGGCGCTGCTCGACAATCGGATCCACCAAGATCCCCCTTCCCGAAATAACTCCCTCCACGGCCACCACCGGTACCTGGGTAACAGTACGGTCACCACGCCCCTGGTTACAGTGCAAGTGCAGTACCGTGTTCGGGCGTGCGGTAAGTGCTTAGAGGTCAGCAACATGATAAGCGATGTCTACGAGATTCGCCACACTTGCGAACCTATCGTTCCATAATCGTTCCACGGGTTTTCTTCTATTGTGCAAACTGGGACTCCTTTACCATTGACTCGTACAATCCCCTCTGCGAGCATTAATTTTCTCAAACGCACTCCTTTTCTTTTCCGTTTGGTGTGCGCCAGTACGCTTGAGCAAAGGGAAACTTGTCGGTGGACCTCAAAACCCGTCCCGAAGCGGTTGTGCGTCTCGAAGATAGCCTGGAAAAGGCACCTGGCGCGGACGAAAAACCTAATTCGGGAATCGATTTCCACGTTACCGCCAGCCTGCTCGACGCGGTCGATCGACCTTTGATCGTCGCCGAGCGGGGAGGCAAGATCCTGTGCTCGAATCTGCACGCCCAGGATTTTCTGCATTCCAACTTCCCGCCTACGGAATCGCCGCTGAATTTATTCCGGGATGTATTGAAGATGGAGTCCCGCAGCCTGATGCACCAGTTCGAAGGTGGAGAGCAGGAAGTGGATTTGCCGCTAGAGACCCAAACCGGAAAAGCGCGAGCGCGGATACGCTGGCTGCCAGAACCGGATTGGGTGGTGGTATTCGTGGAACGGATCGCGGCGGAGCCGATCCCGGACGAAGCGGGCGCCAACGCGGTCGAGATGCGGCACACCGTACAAGAACTGATGCAGGAGCGGGAGATCACCTACCGGAACCTGCTGGCGGCATATCTGCGTCTGCAGGAAGTAAACCGGCAGAAGACGGTTTTTCTGGCCTCGGCGGCGCATGAGCTGAAGACCCCACTGGCGGTGATGAAGGGTTATTACGATCTGCTGCTTTCGGGTTCGCTGGGGAAACTAACCGAGCGGCAACGCGACATGCTGCAGGAATCCAAGGAAAGCTGCGACCGGCTGGTTCGGCTGGTGGCCATGTTCCTGAACTATTCGGCGCTGGAGAGCGGCAAGCTGGTTCTGCAATTGCGCGCGAACGATATTCAGGACTGCATCGCGGACGTGGCCTGCCGGTGGGACGATGCGTTTCAGCGCGCGGGTGTGCGTCTGGAAAGGCAAGTGGAAGCCCGGCTGCCCAATTTCAAGTTCGACTACCAGAAAGTGCAGCAGTGCGTGGCTAACCTGATCGACAACGCGCTGAAGCACACCGCGGCCGGCGGCTGCGTGACGATCAAGGCATCGGCCCATTTCTGGGAGCGACGCGTCGCTTCCGCGGCGCCGGTCCGAGAACGCCGGGCGCCCCGGGAACCGAAGACCAACAGCATATTGATCGCGGTGACCGATTCGGGAACCGGAATCGCATCGGAATATCATCAGGAAATTTTCGAAGAATTCGTGCGCGTGGATCCATCCACGTCGGGCATGGGATTGGGCCTGGCCATCACCAAGCGGCTGATCCAGGCGCATCGCGGGAAAATCTGGGTAGAAAGCGAACCCGGGCAGGGAAGCTGCTTTTCATTTATTTTGCCAATGAACGCGGAGTGAAGCACCACGGAATGGAAAACGGGAAAAAACGCTAATGCCTGAAAAAGAAAAAATACTGGTTATCGACGACGAACCGAGCATTCGTAAGTATCTCCAGACGCTGCTGGAGGTGGACGGGTTCGACGTCAGCACCCTTTCCAGCGGCCGGGAAGCGCTGCAACGCATCGGCGGCGGGGAAAACCGCCCGAATTTCATCATCTTGGATGTGCTGATGCCGGAGATGGACGGCCTAGATACCCTGCGCGAGCTGATGAAGCTGGACCGCACATTGAACGTCATCATGCTGTCGTGTTCGAACGAGGTGGGCACGGTGGTGGAAGCGATCCGGCTGGGAGCGCTGGACTACCTGACCAAGCCTTTTGAAAAGCCCGAGCTGGACGCCGCACTTCTCAAGTGCCGGCAGAAACAGGAACTGCGCACGGAAAATGCCGCGTTGCGCGAGTATTGCGAGCAATTGACGGAGGATTTGTCGTTCCTCGCGGCCAGCCCGCAGATGCTCAAGATCCGCCAGCAGATTCTGCAGATCGCGCCGGTGGACGTTCCGGTATTCATCAGCGGCGAAAGCGGAGTGGGAAAAGAAGTAGTGGCGCGGATGATCCATCTGCGTTCGGGACGGCGGAATCAGCCGTTCGTCAAAGTGAATTGCGCGGCGTTGCCGGGCGAACTACTGGAATCGGAGCTGTTTGGATACGAGCAGGGCGCATTCACCGGTGCGGTGCGCGCCAAGCCCGGTAAATTCGAGCTGGCCAACAAGGGCACCATCTTTCTGGACGAAATCGCGGAGATGAGCACCCACCTACAAGCCAAGCTGCTGCACGTACTGCAGGACGGTCAATTTTCACGGTTGGGCGCACGGTCGGTGGTGCAGGTGGACGTGCGGGTGCTAGCGGCGACCAACGTCGCGGTGCAGGAAGCGATGCGCTCGGGCAAGTTCCGGGAAGACCTGTATTACCGGCTGAACGTGCTCTCGATCCACATTCCGCCGCTGCGCGAACGGCTGGCCGAGATTCCGTTGCTGTTCCGCCATTTCCTGGTGAAATACAGCGAGAAATTCCAGAAACAGCCGCCCGAGCCGTCCTCGCACTTGCTGGAAGCGGCGCTGAAATATGGCTGGCCGGGCAATCTGCGGGAGCTCGAGAACTTTGTTAAGCGCTACGTGATTCTGGAAGACGACGAAGGCAGTTTCCGCGAATTGCTGGAGATGACCGGCACGCAGCAGCGCATCGCTCCGCACGCGGAAGTGGCCGTCCCCAAGGAACAGGGGCTAAAAGCGCTGGTTCGCGGGTTGAAAGACGAAGCGGAAACCGAAGCGATCGCCGACGCTCTGGAAAAAACGAATTGGTGCCGCAAAGATGCCGCGAAGATGCTGGGCATCAGCTACAAGGCGCTGCTGTACAAGATGCGGCAGTTCAATCTGGATCCTGGCCGAGGATCGCGGTCGACGGCGGCCCCAACTCCTGCGATAACGGGTGTGCGAGGGTCCTAGTTCTAGGACTCACAATGTACTAATTTGTTGCATACTCACGACACATCGCTACAAAAAAGTCCTTCTGGTTTCTTTTCCACTTGACTTACGATTCGCGCGGAAGCTGATTCTCCGCTACACGGCTCGGCCACTTGGGCGTTGCCGGTTGTGCTGCGGAATTTGGACGCGATTCTTTAACTCGCGTTTGACAAGGCTTTTTTCCGCGTTCGGTCGCCCCTAGCCCCCGAGCCGGCCGTTTCTTTTTGGCGCAACATGAAAAGAATGGCAAGGATCCAGCAGTGAGGAACCAGCCTGCCCTTTGGTACCGGGATTGCTCCCGTGTATACGCGGGGCGGGGGTGCGCCTCACTATCTTCAGGGGAGGACCAGTGGGGATGACAGAGCGTCGTACGGCTCGACGGTACGATCTGTCCCTTCCGGTGAATGTTCGTACACCACTCAACCGGGAACCAGGGGCACAGAGCGGCCACACCCGCGATATTTCGACGCGCGGAGTTTATTTCATTATGGAGAGGGAGCTTTCGGCTGGGACCGAAATCGATTTCACTTTGACTCTGCCCGCGGAGATTACTCGCGGAACGGAAGTTTTTGTGCGGGCCCATGGCCGTGTGGTGCGCGTCGATCGCAAGCCAGACGATACCCGCGATTTGAGCGGAGTGGCGGCGATCATCGAACGCTACGATATTATTCGAGGGGAAGCGGCGCGCGTGTAACTGGGCGAATTCGTTTTTTCTGGTTGGGTTCCCTTCCTCTCGGTTCCTGAATCGATCAACAAAGATTGCTCTCATAAGTTAGGCGCCCCGGGGCTTCGGCCTCGGGGAGAATTCCGGTCTCCCTCGCGCGGTCGCCTGCCGAAAATTATCCTGACGATTTTTTGTTGCAAGGAACGGGCTACAAAGTCTAGTGTCTGTGTTGGCATGTGGAGATTGCGCGCGACCAAAGTAAGATGGTGCGTGACCAGCGGTCAGCCACTCGCCATATCTTTTTCTTCTGACGTCCCTCATTCCACCGGACGGCATGGTTTTCGTCCCGATTTGGATAACCTTTTCCGGGCTGTGAAGTGTTTTTCCATTTATCTTGAACGAAATCCTGTCAGGCGCCTGTGGAAATCCGAGCCGCCATTGGTGATTTCGGCGGGCCGAGAGCCCGGAAGTAGATGCAAGGAAAAGATAATAATAGGCTTAGCGTTTGGACGGCTTAGTTTCATTCTGGAATGGCAGTCGAACTGCTCCTTATTTACATGGGTAACCGTGCCTTACTGCTAGAGGAATGCCCCAACGCACCCTGCTATGAGCAAAAGCGACAAACTTGTCGTGCCCGAACAAGTCCCCGGACCCATCCCGGAGGAGATCGTATTTGGTTCTTCCGAGGTGATGCAGGCTATCCGGCGAAAGGTGGGCAAGCTCGCGCAGACGGTGGTGCCGGTACTGATCCAAGGGGAAAGCGGATCGGGCAAAGAGATTCTGGCGCGCTACATCCACCTGAACTCGCCCTACCGCGAAGGGCCGTTCATCAAAGTGAGCTGCGCGGCGATTCCCAGCGACCTGACGGAAAGCGAACTGTTCGGCTACAGCAAGGGAGCGTTCACCGGCGCCAACGACGCCAAGCCCGGGCGAGTGGAGATGGCGCACCTCGGCAGCCTGTACCTCGACGAAATCGCGGAACTGGATCCCACGCGGCAAGCCAAGCTCCTGCAAGTGCTGCAGGACGGCCGCTTCTACCGCATCGGCGATCAGGAAGAAACGCGAATCGATACGCGGGTGATTTGCGCGACCAACCGGAATTTAGAAAAAGAAATCACTGCCGGCACTTTCCGGCAGGACCTTTTCTACCGCATCAACGTTTTCCACATCTTCATGCCGCCGCTGCGGCAACGCCGCGAAGACATCCCGGCGATGGCGCAACATCTGGTGACCATGTGTGCCCGACGGTTCGACCGCCCGCGACCGCCGCTCTCCGGTGAAACGCTGCGCTGGATGCAAAACCACGACTGGCCCGGCAATATTCGGGAGCTGGAAAACTGGGTGATTCGTTACGTCCTGATGGGCGCGCCCGAACTTCGTGCGGCATTCGACAACCGGGAGCCCATTCCTGGACTACCCACGGGCGATGGATCCAAACCGGTGCTGCCGCTAAAAGAGATCACCAAGAACGTGATCATGGCAGCCGAGCGCGCCTTGATCCTGAAGACCCTGGAACACCACCACTGGAATCGGCGCCGGACGGCGGAGACTCTGAAGGTGAGTTACCGGGCGCTCATTTACAAAATTCGGCAAGTGGGACTGCCGTCCAAGCGCCTGGCGAAGCGCGCTGTGGTTGCGCCAAACGCTCCGACCGCTAACGCGGAGGCCCTCGCCGGCGCCGCTGCAGCGGGGACTGGGTCGGCTTCGCCCGCGCCCGCCGCTACATCTCCCGCCAGCGCGACGGCGACCGCCATGGCCTCGACTGCCGCGCCCGCAATCCTTCGTGGCGAATAGCCAGAATCACCCCTGCGGCTGACCGAGACCGCGCCGTTTATTCCGCATCAGGGAAGCACCTACCGTTACCACCATAATTGCCGCCACAACCGCCAAGGATACCTGCGGCGAAATGCGAAAATGCTCGCTGGCGATCATCTTCAAGCCCACGAACATTAGGGTGGCGGCGATCCCCCTTTGCAAGTAGTAGACGCGCGGCAAAGAGCCGGCCATCGTGAAATACAAAGCGCGGAGGCCCAGGATCGCGAACAGGTTCGAACTGTAGACGATAAACGGATCGCGGGTGACCGCGAGAACCGCAGGTACCGAGTCCACCGCGAACAGGATGTCGCTGGCCTCCACCGCCACCAGGGCTAGCAGCAGCGGCGTGCCCATCCATTTGCCCGCCACTTGGGCAAAGAAATCCGTTCCGATCTGCTGGGAGGTGAACGGAAACCAGCGGCGAGCCAGGCGAACCATCCGGCTGCGGTGATAATTGGCTTCGCCTTTGGAGAAGAGCATCTGAAAGCCGGCAAACAGCAGGAAGGCGCCAAATAAATAGATGATTTTTTCAAAATGCTGGAGGAGCGAAACGCCGCCGGCCACGAAAGCGGCGCGGAGGACCAGCGCGCCGATAATTCCGGCAAATAGTACCTTGTGCTGGGCTTTTTCGGCCACGTTGAGCGCACGAAAGAGAATCAGGAAGACCAGGATGTTGTCGATGCTCAAGGATTCTTCCACAACGTAGCCGGTGAGAAATTCGACGCCGGCCTGGTGGCCCTTGACAAAATAAATCCAGCCGCAGAAACCCATAGCTGCCGTGACGGATAGAGAGGCGTAGCGTAGCGCTTCCCGAAAACCGATTCGGTGCGGCCGGCGATTGAATACGCCGAGGTCCAGGGCAAGGAAGACCAGCAGCATGACGCCTAGAGAGATCCACATTGTCCAGGGAGTAGTCACGGTTGGTGGCGGCGGTCGCGGAAAATCTTGCCGGGCGTTCCTCTAGTATTCCACGAATACGGTTTGTGGGCGATGGTCGTCGGGGCGCTGATGCTCGGTCCGCGTCCCGGAGGCGCGCCATGGCATGAGCGGGGCAGCCACAAGACGCAAGCGCTAGCGGAAGCGGGGGCGCAATTCGGGATTCTCAAGAGCACGAATACTTGCTAGTGTTGCCGCGTGATTCGGGGCGCGCACTTCGTGTTGTACAGCAAAGACCCGGAAGCCGACCGTGCGTTCTTTCGCGACGTTCTGGGGTTTCGTGCGGTCGATCTTGGCCACGGCTGGCTGATATTCGCGCTTCCACCGTCTGAACTGGCGGTGCACCCGTCCGATGCTAATTTCGTGCAACGACAGGCAGACCACGATCTGCTGGGCGCGATCCTGTATTTGATGTGTGACGATTTGCTTGCGATGGTCAATTCGTTGGAAGCCAAAAACGTCCGATGCGCAGCGATTACCGAGGCGCGTTGGGGAATGTCCACATCGATCCAGTTGCCCAGCGGCGGTGAAATCGGCCTCTACCAGCCCACGCACCCCACCGCCCTCGATTCCCACTCTTAGCCGGGTTTGGGCTCCCGATTCAACGAACTTGCGGCAGCCTTCTCAATAGAAGGATACCTGACGTGCCCAGGCGGGGGTCGCTGTAGCGCCTGGCGCGGTGCCACGCAAAGGCGCGACAGCCGGGGCCCACTATTCGCTCCCGGGCGCCATATTGCGTTAGACTGTCTGCCCGCGATGAATCGCATTGTTGCCATTGTTCCGGCCGCAGGTCTCGGCACCCGAATGGGTGGCGACAAGCCCAAGCAGTTTCTTGAGCTCGATGGCGTCTCTTTGGTGGTTTTCGCGCTGCGGCGACTGGCGGCGTGCCCCTCCGTTTCGGAATTCATTGTGGCCACGCGCCCGGAAGAAATCGGCATTCTGCAGGAGCAGATCGCGCGGGCGCATTTGGAACGTCCGGTGAAAGTGGTGGCCGGAGGCGAGACCCGCCAGGATTCGGTGGGGAACGCGCTGGCGCAGGCGCCAGCCGACACCGAAATCGTGCTGGTGCACGATGCCGTGCGCCCGTTTGTGACCCGGGATCAAGTGGAACGCGTGATCGCCGAGGCGCGCGAGCGCGGCGCCGCGATCCTGGGGATTCCGGCGATCGACACGGTGAAAGAAGTGAAGCGCGCCAGCCTGCCGCAGGACGTCGCGTTGATCAGCAGCACCATCCCGCGGGAGCGAATCGTGCTGGCGCAGACGCCGCAGGTATTCTCGTATGCGCTGCTGCGCGACGCATTTGCCAAGGCGCGGCGCGACGGGCTGACCGGTTCGGACGAAGCTACCTTGGTCGAGCGCTTCGGCCACGACGTGTACGTGGTGCTGGGCTCGGAGCGGAATTTGAAAATTACGCGGCCGTCGGACATGGACCTGGCGCGCTTTTACTTGCAGCAGGAGCAGGCCCACTCGTGACGCGCTGCGGCATCGGCTACGATTTGCACCGGCTCGAGGAGGGACGCAAGCTGATCCTGGGCGGAATCGAGGTGCCGTTTGAAAAAGGGCCGATGGGCCATTCCGACGGCGACGTGCTGAGCCACGCGGTGTGCGACGCGATTCTGGGCGCGGCTGGGCTCGGCGATATCGGCAAGCATTTTCCGGATACCGATCCGCGGTGGAAGGGCGCGTCCAGCCTGATCTTCCTCGAACACGCGCGGAAATTGTTGGACGCGGCCGGGCTGCGTATTTCGCACATCGACGCGGTGGTGATCACCGAAAAGCCGAAATTGGGGCCGCATTTCGCCAAAATCCGGGAAGCGATGGCGCACGCGCTTTCCGTCTCACCGCAGCAGATCAACCTGAAAGCCAAAACGAACGAGGGAGTGGACGCCATCGGGCGCGGTGAAGCTATCGCGACGCATGCGGTGGTCACTCTCGAAAATTAATTCCGTGCCGATCCGACCTACGCCCACCAACCTGCTGACTGGATTCCACGCCGTGGAAGAGGCGCTAGCCGCCGGCCGGGCCCTCGAACGCATCGTGATCGCCAACGGACGTCACGGCGAGCGCGTGGAGAAAATCGTGCGGTCGGCCAAAACGCGCAATGTGCCGGTGCGGTTTGAGGATCGAGCGGAGGTCGATCGCTTGGCGGGGACGCGCGAACATCAGGGCATCGTCGCGCTGGGAGGTTCGAAACGCGCGGTCGAGCTGGAAGACTTATTGGCGCCGGGGGCTACGAACGGATTGATCGTGCTGCTGGATGGAGTGGAAGACCCACAGAATTTGGGAGCGGTGGTGCGCTCGGCACTGGCCGCGGGCGCGGCTGGGGTGGTGATCACCGAACGCCGGGCCGCGGGACTTACCGAAGCCGTCTCCCGCTCTTCGGCCGGCGCGCTCGAGCATTTGCCGGTGGCGCGGGTGGTAAATTTGGTGCGCGCGATGGAGCAACTCAAAGAGGCTGGCTACTGGTTGGCTGGAATGGACGAGCGCGCCGCGCAGAGATACACCGATCTGGATCTTACCGCGAACATGGGGATCGTGTTGGGCGGCGAAGGTGACGGGTTGCACGAGCTGACGCGGAAACGCTGCGATTTTCTGGTTTCGATTCCGACGCAGGGGCCGGTGCGGTCACTCAACGTGTCGGTGGCGGCGGGGGTGGTGTTGTTTGAAGCGGTGCGCCAGCGGGCGGTGAAGGCTAAGAAGTCCGCGGTTGGAAAACCTTGAGCGTCGGACTTGTGCGGTGCTTGCTTGGTTTCCTGTTCGGGCGCACGTCAGAACTTCAGAACGTGAACTCGACGTGCGGGCCCTTACCTTCGACTACTAAGGCGTTAACGCCCACCCTTCCCATCGGCCTCGCGCAAAACCATGAACCGTGAGTCAAAACCCCCACACGTAAATTCGACGTGTGGGGTACCCACCTTCGACGGCTAAACCCAAAGCGACGTCAACACCGTTCGACGGCTAACTCCAACGCAACTTCAACACTGTTACTTGTCGTATTGCAGCGATGAGAAAACATCGATGCCTGGGAGTTTCGTGCGTCCATGCAGGAAATTTAATTCTACGGCGAAGGCTGCGCCGACTACTTTTCCGCCTAGCTGCCGGATGAGTTGGATCGCGGCCGCGGCGGTGCCGCCGGTCGCCAGCAGGTCGTCGCAAAGCAGCACATCGCTTCCGGATTTCACGGCGTCCTGATGGATCTGGAGTTGGTCGGTGCCATATTCGAGCTGATAGGTCACTTCCGCGGTCTTCCATGGCAGTTTTTTCGGCTTACGCACCGGAACGAAGCCGGCACCCAGGCGGTAAGCTAATGCGGGAGCGAAAATAAATCCGCGGGCTTCGATGCCCACTACCGTGGCTACTTTCTTGCCCTCGTAGTGGCGGCACATATCTTCGATCAAGTCGTGAAAGCCGCCGGCGTCTTGCAGCAGCGTGGTGAGGTCGTAGAAAAGGACTCCGGGCTTGGGGTAATCGGGGATCTCGCGGATCAACTTTTTCAGGTCGCTCATTGGATGTGCTTCCTTTCACCAGGAATCGTGCTCGATGGAAAATGCCGATGCGTAGCGGTCGTCCAGTTCGGCTTCTTCGTCGGCGACGCCGGAAACGCTGGCGTAGCTGGGTCCGCGTTCGAGTTCGGCGCGAAACTCGGCGAGCGATGCGGGTCCGCCGACAGCGTAGACTTCCACTCGTCCATCTCGCAAATTCTTCACATAACCCGGCAAACCCAGCCGAGCGGCGACGCGCTGCACGAAGAACCGGTAGCCGACGCCCTGCACCATTCCGGAGATGCAATAACGCCGCGCAATTCGCTTTTCTCCCGCAGCCATGCTGCCCGCCGGTCTCCTGCTGGCTTACTGCAAACGCGCAAGTTTATCAGAGAAACGGCTTGGCCGCGCGGAATGACAAAAGCGAAGCGGCAAGGTGGTAGAATCCGGGCGCGTACAGGAGGAAGCATTTATGGCTGAAGCGCAAAATTTCAAGAATCATACCAAGTTGGTGCCGCCGTTTCATTATTTCGTGTTGCCGGTGTTGGTACTCAATCTCGGATGGACGGTGCGTAACGTGATACATGCGTTTAACGCTGACAACGAAATGCAAGTGCTGCTGGCCGTGGCCCTGTTGTTGGGTTTCGGGCTAACGCGGAATTTTGCGCTGAGGGTTCAGGATCGGGTGATCCGTCTGGAGATGCAGTTGCGGCTGGAACGCTTGCTCTCCGCCGAGATGCGGGCGCGGATCCCCGAATTTTCCGTGGGACAATTGGTGAGCCTGCGGTTCGCTAGCGACGCGGAATTGCCGGCGCTGGCGCGCAAGGTGCTCGACGAAAAATTGGAGAATCGCGCCGCCATCAAGAAACAGGTGACCGACTGGCAGACCGATAACCTGCGGGCGTAGCGCCCGCGGGTATAATGCCGTGGCGTCTCCCTACCTTGGGGCTATCGGAAGAACGAGTCCCGGGAAGCCGCAGAGGGCGCGACGCCGCGCAACCCGCCTGCATCTAAAGAATTGTGAGAGTCCGCTCCGCTTATCTCCCGCTACTCTTCGCAGCCTTGCTGCTGTTGCCCGGCATCGCGCCGGCGCAGCAAGCGCCGGCCCCCGGCCCGATTGTGCCGCCGCCGAAGTTTGAGGTCAAGCGTATGCCGGAAGAGGCCCCCGAAGCGCCGGCGATTCCCACCGACGAAATTATCCGGCGATTCACCGCCAACGAAGACAAAATGAAGGACACCTACGACCACTCGACGTTCACTCAGTCATTGCGCGTTCAGGAGCTCAGCACGCCGGGCGGCGAGTACAACATCAAGGGCGAGATCTATACCAAGCCGGACGGCCAGCGTTTCGAAAAATTCCCCGCCCCGGCGGAATCCACCCTGAAGGTGACATCGCTCACGATTCAGGACGTGAAGATATTGTCCAGCGTGCCGAATTTCGTGCTGACCACCAACGAACTGGCTAACTACACCCTGCAGTATCTGGGAAAAGAAAAGCTGGACGAATTGAACACCTACATTTTCCGGGTGAAGCCGAAACGGGTCGAGCGGATGCGGCGGTTTTTCGACGGCGTAGTGTGGGTGGACGATCGCGACTTTGCGGTGGTGAAATCGTCCGGCAAATTTGTGAGCGAAATCGCCGACGACGGCACCGGACTTCCATTTCGAATGTTCGAT
>Ga0302325_10014356_pt1 | contig 16868 bp, 12 predicted proteins | sample Palsa_T0_2_FD_201948 | JGI IMG/M metagenome (GOLD analysis project Ga0302325, IMG submission 201948) | Peat permafrost microbial communities from Stordalen Mire near Abisko, Sweden - Palsa_T0_2 | ecosystem: Environmental > Terrestrial > Soil > Palsa > Peat permafrost | place: Sweden: Abisko... | reverse complement strand
GGCACCAGCATCCTCTTGGCCGTCTATGCGAACACCGAGACGAACAACATCGCGGTCAACACCGTTGGACTGGCGGCGAACACCGCGGGGCTGATGGTCAACATGCCCACCACGACGCTGGCGCAGACGGCGCCGCCGAACATGACCGAGGGCGTGACGACCTCGACGGTGTTCAGCAGCACGACGTTTCCGGGCGCCATCTACCAGTTCTCGATGACGACCGAAGGGACGTCCTTCTACATCTGGACGGCATCGCCCTCCACGACCATCCCTGACCTCAGTGCTGCCGGCTTCACGCTTTCCCCGGGGACGAGCTACGTCTGGGGCGTCACCGCGTACGGACCCATCACCACCGTCGACGCGCTGGCAGCGCCCTACCAGGGCAGCTCGTTTACTGTCGCCTCGCCGCTGCTTTACTTCTACACGAACGAGTGACGCAGCGGGCAGGGGCGGACGCGTGCGGCGCGTTGGTGCCCGCCCAAAGCCCCAGCCAGCATGCTTCTCCCTGCGGCTGGACAGACCTCGTGGACCGGGCTACGCAGCCCTCGCCCATGGGCCCCGGGGCGGCCCGACGGGGGCGAAGCACCAGACGGTAGGGCGGTGGTGAGGACACACCGCTCGCAGTGAGAATGTTGGAGAGCTGGCCGAGTGGTCGAAGGCACCTGACTCGAAATCAGGCGTACCGGCAACGGTACCGTAGGTTCGAATCCTACGCTCTCCGTCGTGAGATGAAGGACGCTGCTCGAGGCCAGCTGGCTCGAGGCAGAAATGCATTGAGGAGAGGTGGCCGAGCGGCTGAAGGCGCACGCCTGGAACGCGTGTATGCTCGAAAGGGTATCGAGGGTTCGAATCCCTCCCTCTCCGTCGTTGGTGGAAGACGAGCTGTCGTGTGGCCGGGACGACGCGGGGACGTGAACCCCGCCAGGTCCGGAAGGAAGCAACGGTAGCGCACCACCGCGTGTGTCCCGGCCGTTTGTCCCCGTCCTTGGAGAGAAGCCAGAGAAGGCGCCACCCAAGCGCAGGCGGCGCGCCTCCCGTCAGCGGGCCAGCATCGTCTCGCGCCCCACCGTCCCGGTGACGGAAAAGCCACTGGCCAGGAGCGCGTCCAGCGCGCGGGCCTCGAAGGTGATGGCCCGGTTGAAGCGCGTGTCCCGCATCGCCGCGCGGAAGCTTGCGTCGGTGGCGAAGTCGCACGTCAGCCACGGGATGCGCTTGCCCAGGTAGAAGAAGCCGCCTGCGCCCCACAGCCCCTCATTCACGATGAGGAGCCCCGTCACCTCGGGCGGCCGGGCGGTGCGTACCAGGGCCCGGAACTCGTCCCCGCGCGCGTCGATGCCGGTGCCTTTGCAGAGGACACTCAGGGCCAGCGCCGCGGCGGCCAGGAGCGGCGCGAAGGGCCGGCGCAGAGTCTGGAGGAGCCTGCCGAGGGTGGGCCCCGCCTCGAGGACGAGGAGCACCACCACCGGGTAGAGGAAGCGCTCCTCCTTATGTGCCGTGGAGAGGAGGCCCAAAAGGGCGACGAGGGCCATGCTGAGCGCCACCCCCAGCCGCGGCTGGCCCTCTGCCGGCCGCACCACGCCGTAGACGAGGCAGGGCCACACCCAGGCCGGGACGACGGCCAGAAGCAGCGAGACGTAGAAGCGCGGGGGCTCGGCGCCGAAGGCCCGCACCGCCCCCTCTGAGAGGACGTTGAAGCGCGTCCAGGCCAGAAGCGAGTGGAAGGGGCTGCCCCACGTCCAGGCGTCCAGCGCGGCGAGGAGGACGGCCACCACCGCGCCACCGGCCACGGTGAGGAGGAAGGCCCGCCAGCGCCTCCGGGCAAGCAGCCACAGGAGCGCCCCGAGGACGGCCGGGGCAGAGCCATAGCGCGCCACCACCGAGAGGCCGAGCGCCACCCCACCCCACAGCGCAGCGCGCACCCGGGCCGTTGGCCTGTCGAGCACCTCGGCCGCGAGGATGAGGAAAGCCGCGGAGAGGGGCTCGCTCAGCGTCCGGCCGGCGTAGGCCCAAGCCATGGGAAGAAGCCCGAGGCCAAGGAGCGCCGTCCAGCCGGCGAGGCGCGACTGCCGAGCCCCGAGACGGAAGGCCGCCAGCAGGGCGGACGCCTGCAGGAGTGCCAGGAGCACCCCGACGAGGCCCCGCAGCGTCCAGGCGTCGGTGACGCCCAGAAACCCGGCGACACGAAACAGCCCGGCGAGGACGAGAGGCACGGCCCAGTTGCGCAGGCCCTGGTGCCACTCCCAGGCCAGGACGCCGTAGCCATGGACGCGGAAGAAGGCCGGCTCCAGCGACTGGTACACCTCGTCCGGGTGCAGGCGGCCAAGCTGCGCCACGGCCAGCGTCGCCGGCAGCGCGCCGAGGGCGAGCGCGGCGAGGAGAGGCCCGCGCGTGCGAAGCAGGGAGGACTCGGAGAGTCGGGCGAGCGGAGAAAGCAAGGCCTCTTCTCACTCTAAACCCGTGCGGCCAGGACACCAGGGAGGCTGTTATGGTGAGCGACGCTCATGGGTTACCTCGTCCTCGCTCGCAAGTGGCGCCCGCAGACGTTCGAAGACATGACGGGCCAGGAGCACGTCGTGCGGACAGTGGCCAACGCTATCGCCCAGGACCGGGTGGCCCACGCCTACCTCTTCTGCGGGCCGCGCGGCGTGGGGAAGACGACGGCGGCGCGCCTGCTGGCCAAGTCGCTCAACTGCGAGAAGGGCCCCACCGCCAAGCCCTGCGGGAAGTGCGCTCCCTGCCTGGAGATTGCGGCCGGCACCAGCGTGGACGTGGCGGAGATTGACGGCGCGTCCAACAACGGCGTGGAGAATGTCCGGGAGATTCGGGAGAACGCCAAGTACCTCCCCCAGCGGGACAGAAACAAAATCTACATCATCGACGAGGTGCACATGCTGAGCGGCGCGGCCTTCAACGCGCTCCTCAAGACGCTGGAGGAGCCGCCGCCGCATGTGAAATTCATCTTCGCCACCACCGAGCCGCACAAGCTGCCGGAGACCATCCTCTCCCGCTGCCAGCGTCACAACTTCCGGCGCATCCCCGCGGTGCGGATGCTGGAGCGGCTGAAGTACATCGCCACCCAGGAGAAGGCCGCGCTCTCCGACACCGCGCTGGCCCTCATCGTCCGCCAGGCCGAGGGCGGCATGCGGGACGCGCTCTCGCTGCTGGACCAGGTGCTCTCCGCCTCGGGCCCCGGGGCCTCGGACGAGGCCGTGGCCGAGGCGCTGGGCGCCATCGACACGACGGTGGTGCAGGGTTTTGCCGAGGCCCTCGTGCACAGGGACGCGCCCGCCCTCCTGCACCTGGTGGAGGACAGCCACGTGAAGGGCGTGGACTTGAAGCGGCTGGCCGAGGAGGTGGCGCTGCAGCTTCGCCACGTCCTCGTCACCCTGGCCACCGGCACGCCACCCGCGGAGCTGGCCGACGCCGAGCAGCAGGCGGTGAAGAAGCTGGCCGCCGAGGCGGACGCCGCCCAGCTGGCCCGCCTCTTCGACGTCGTCCACGGGGCGGTGTGGGACGTGGGCCGGGCGGCGCAGCCGCGGCTGGCGCTGGAGATGGCGCTCCTCAAGGCGGTGCAGCTGGCCCCGGCGGCCTCCATTCCAGAGCTCATCGCCCGGGTGGAGAAGCTGGCCGGCGCCGGGGGCCTCGAGCCCGCGCGCAAGGCCGTTGGAGCGCCTGGGGGTCGCTCCGCTCCGGCACCCTTTCGCGTCTGAGGCCAACGCCGCCTCCGCGCGTCCGTCGACGCCCCCTGCCGCACATCCGAAGCCTGCGGCACCGCCGCCCCTCGCTGCGCCCTCTTCACCAACCCCTCCTCCAGCGGCTCGGGCGACACCGAGTCCAGCAACGTCCGTCAGCGTCCCGGCCAAGGCGGACGCACCTCCTGCGCCTCCCGCCAAGGCCGCGACGCCTGCTTCGGGCAGCGAGACGCGCCTCTTCGCCGCGGAGGCTTCACCGGAAGGCTGCGCCTCGGGCGAGTGTCTTCCCGAGGTGAAGGAGGCGCCAGCGGCAGCCCCCATTGCGACTCCCGTCCGCCCGCCCGAGTCCGCGTGGCGCGCGGCGGTGGAGGCGGTGCGCGCCTCCTCGGCAAGGCATGCCGCCTCCCTGGCCCAGGGCCGCCTGGTGGCGCTCCGGAGTGGGGAAGTCGTGCTGGCCTACCGGCCCGAGGCAAGCTTTCACCGCACCACCGTCACCGGCCAGAGCGGGCGCGCGGCGGTGGAGAAGTTGTTGAGCGAGCACTTCGGCCAGCCGACGCGGCTCGTCCTCGACGACGCTGCGGCGGCGACGTCGCCGAAGAGTCTCGCCGAGGTGGACGCGGAGGCGCGCGCCGCGCACGAGGTGTCCACGGACCAGACGGTGCGCGGCCACCCCGCCATCCGGGCGGCCCTGAGAATTCTTGGTGGCGAGCTGGAGCACATCCAGGTGCTGGAGCGTCAACGGACCGGCGCTCCGGGTTCGGACATCATCGACGAGCCCCCGGGGTAAGTGGGCCCTGCACCTCTCTCGACGAAAGCGACGGTACTGAAAAATGCCCGGAGTCGACCTCAACTACTTCATGCGTCAGGCCAGCAAGCTGACGGAGAAGATGGAGCAGCGGAAGAAGGAGCTCGCCGAGGAGAGCCTGGAGGGCCAGGCCGGCGACGGCCGGGTGAAGGTGGTGGTGAATGGGATTCAGGAGGTCCGCACCATCAAGCTGTCCAAGGACGTGGTGGACCCCTCGGACGTCGCCATGCTCGAGGACTTATTGACGGCCGCAGTGAATGCAGCGCTGACCGCCAGCCGGACGCACATGCAGAAGGAGATGGCCAAGGTGAGCGGCGGCCTCAACCTCCCGGGGCTCACGACGTGACGCCTGACCCCCTCAACCGGCTGGTGGCGGCACTGGCCAAGCTTCCGGGCATCGGCGAGAAGACGGCCCAGCGGCTGGCCTTCCACATCCTCCGTGCACCGCCGGAGCTGGCGGCCGAGCTCGGGCAGGCGCTCGAGGAAGTGAAGACGAAGGTGCGCCTCTGCGTGCGCTGCTTCGCGCTCACCGAGGCCGACCTCTGCCGCTACTGCACCGACGCGCGTCGCGAGGACCGGGTGCTGTGCGTCGTGGAAGGCATCGCCGACTTGATGGCCGTGGAGCGGACGCGCGAATTCAAGGGCCGCTACCACGTGCTGCACGGCGTCCTCTCGCCACTGGACGGCACCGGCCCGGACCAGCTGCGCATCCGGGAGCTCGTGCAGCGCCTGGAGGACGGGAAGGTGGAGGAAGTCATCGTCGCCACCAACCCGGACGTGGAGGGAGAAGCCACCGCGCTCTACCTGCAGCGTCTCCTCAAGCCCACCGGCATCCGGATGACGCGGCTTGCACAGGGACTGCCCATGGGCGGAGACCTCGAATTCGCTGACCAGGCGACGCTCGCGCGGGCACTCGCGGGACGGCGGGAGCTCTAGGCACTGGAAGGCCTTCGGGAGGACTGAGGGATGGGCGGCTCGTCTCAGCTCTCAGTTGGCCCCGCCCGGTGCCTCTGTCTACTCCTCTGGTTGGCAGTCGGTTGCGCGACAGCGCCGACGACTCCGTCGACGACTTCAAGAGTCCCCGAACTGAGGGTTGGCTTATTCGTCGATGGCGGGATGGACCGACCAGCGTCCCGCTTCGTGCTCTACGACACCGGGCAGGTCATCTTCGAGCGAACGTCCCCACAGCACCTCGAAGAATACTTCTCGGTGGCGCTCTCGGCCTCGGAGGTCCAGCAGCTTCTTGCCGACTTGAAGCTGGAGGAGTTCGCGAAGCTCTCCGTCAGCTACGGGAGTGACGACACATCTCCGACCTATTTCATCATGGTGCTCGGCCCTCGACAGGAGAGCCTCTCTGCGACCTTCTTCCAAGGGCCTCTGTCGGAGCAGGGTCACTTCTGCGAGAGGAATTGTCGGGCGCCGGTGGCCTTCGTACGCATCTACGAGCGTGTCGCCTTTTACTCGCATCCACGGGAGCAACCCTGGTTCCCGGAAGACGTCACGGTCCACGTTTCCAAAGCGCTTCCCGGCCAAGGCTGTCCGTGGCCAAAGGAGTGGGAGGACCTGACGTCGGAAGGGTCGGTGCGGATGCCTTCGCACGACGGAAATGACGAAGAAGTGGGAACCATCCGGGCCAGGGGCTGGCGCTTCTTGGACATTCAGCGCTTTCTGGCCGACTGCCGAGAACGCATGGACAACCCCAGAGTCCTGTTGCGCGGCGAGACGGTCCGCCTCTCCCTTGGCAACATCAAGCTGCCGCACCAGGTGCGATGACTGGACAGCCGCCTCAGGCCGGCGCGGGTCGCCCCAAGTCCTTGAGGACGCGCATCGCGGCGTTGTGCCCCGCGGCGCCGATGACGCTTCCCGCGGGGTGACAGCCGGCGCTGGCCGCGTAGAGGCCACCCACCGGCGTCTGGTAGGCGACTCTGTCGGTGAAGCCGAAGGCGTTGTCCACGTGGTGGATGTGGCCGCGGGTGATGCCGAAGTGCTCCTCAATCTTCTTCGGATGCAGGGCGAAGGTGTCCACGACGAGGTCGCTCGTCCCCGGCGCGAAGCGGTCGCACAGCGAGAGGAGGTGGCGGACGTAGCGCGCTTCCTCCTTCTCCCAGGTGGTGCCCTTGAGCTCGTAGGGCACCCACTGCACGAAGAGGGCCGCGTTGTGGTTTCCGGCCGCGTCCCTCAAGGAGGGGTCGACGGTGGTGTGCACGTACCACTCGATGGTGGGGAAGTCCGGGAGGCGGCCCATCTGGACGTCGGCGAAGCTGCGGGTGAGGGAGGCCATCACCTCGGACTCGTCCGGAAGCAGGTGCATGGTGCTGCCGAATTGGCCCCTGTCCTCGGGGAGGCAGCCAAACTTCGGAAGGCCGCGCAGCGCGAGATTCACCTTGAAGGTGGTGCCGTCCTTCCGCAGGCCGTCGAGCTTCTGGTTGAAGGCCTGGGGGAGCTGCTCCTTCCCGACGAGCTCGCGCATGCGGAAGACGTCGGCCCCCACCACCACGCAGGAGGCCTTCAGCGTGCGCCCGTCGGCGAGCGCCACGCCGGTGACGGCACCGGCGGCGGTCTCCACCTTCGCCACCTTGGCCGAGGTCTCGAAGCGTGCTCCGGCCGCGCGGGCGAGCTCGGCCAGGCCCTGCGTCACGCTTCCCATCCCGCCACGCACAATCATCCACGTGCCGTCACTTCCGGGGAGGCGGCACATGTTGTGGACGAGAAAATTCATCCCCGTCCCCGGGGTGTCCCAGGTGCCGTTGAGGCCGCTGAAGCCGTCGGTGACGGCGTACATGGCCCGCAGTAAGTCGCTCTTGAAGCCGAAGCGGTCGAGGTACTGCCCGACGGGCCGTCGGCAGAGGGAGACGAAGGTGTCGCGCAGCGCCGGCCGGACGTAGCGCTCGGCCGTCTCCTCCACCGAGTGGGGCTCCTGTAGCCAGGTGGGGGCGACGTCGTCGCGCAGCTGCCCAATCTCCTCCTGCAGCCGCTGGTTGGCTTCCCAGTCAGCCTTGGAGAAGAAGGTCTCGAGCTGGCGCTGCGTCTCCTTCGCGTCGCTTCCGAAGAGGAGGTAGCGCTTCCCGGTGGTGGGGAGGAAGTAGTGGGGGTCCCGCCGCAGAAGCGTCAGCTTGAGGCCAAGCTTGCTCATGAGCTCCGGCGGCATGACGCCCAAGAGGTAGGCGCCGGTGGAGGCCCGGAGGTCCGGTGCCTTCGCAAAGGGTTTCTCCGTCTTCGCCGCCCCGCCCACCACCGCCTTCTCCTCGAGGACGACGACGCGCAGGCCGGCCCGTGCCAGGAGAATGCTTGCCACGAGGCCGTTGTGGCCCGCGCCCACCACCACCACGTCTGCCACGGCTGCGTCGGCCATGCGGTTTTTTACCTCGCGGAGAAAAGAGGCCCGGGGAAGCTAGCCCAAGCGTCCGGCCCGCGGTGTCTTCTTCACCTTAGTGCAGCGCTGCGCGCGGCGGCTCGAGCAGCTTCTCCTGGAGGAAGAAGAGGAGGGCGCAGGTGACGAGCTCCGTGTCCTGCTTCTTCCACGGGCCCCGGCCCTCCTCGAGGGCGAGCAGGTACCAGCCGTCCGGGCCGCGGGCCTGGACGAGTTGCTCTGCCTGGGCGCGGGGGACGCGGGTGTCCTTCTTGCCTTGCACGACGAGAAGCGCGGCCTGCATGCGGGTGAGGTTGTGGAGGGGGGAGATGCGCTCCTGCACCGCCCGCACCTCGGGCAGCCGCTCGTCTCCGTACTCGCCTCGCAGGCCGTCCCGCCGGTAGGGAGGCGCGCTCTCCACGAAGCTGGACAGCTGGGGGATGCCCTTCACGTCCACCGCGGCACGGAAGAAGCTTGGGTAGAAGGCCGCCGAGGCGAGCGCGAGGTAGCCCCCGTAGCCCTGGCCCCAGGCCGCGACATGGGCGGCGTCGAGGTCCGGCTGGCGCGCGAGCCACTGAAGGGTGCTGGCGATGTCGTCCAGCACCTGCGCGCGCTTCACCCCGTCGTCCGCCGCGGCGTAGGCCTTGCCGAAGCCCGTCGAGCCCCGGACGTTGGGGGCCAGCACGGCGAGCCCCTGCTCCAGGAGGAGCTGGTAGTCCGGCCGAAACGTCGGGCGCTCCTCGGAGGCCGGCCCGTCGTGAAAGGACACCACCACCGGGACGCGCTTCCCCTTGGGGACGTCGCGGGGGCGGTAGAGGAAGGCCGAGAGCGCAAGGCCGTCCACGCCCGGGTAGTGGACGAGCTCCGGGCTGACGAAGGTGGCAGCGTCGAGGCCACCCACCTCGCTCTTCGTCCAGCGGGTGAGTTTTTTACTCTTGAGCGACAGCTCCCAGACATCGGTGGGCGAGGTGGGGCCCTCGAGGGCGAGGAAGACGGCGTCACTCCTGTCGCGCGCGAAGCGCAGCCCGGAGAGGACGCCCAAGGGAAGCGGCAGGGGCTCCAGGGTTTTCCCGCGCAGAAGGTAGGCCTTGGAAGCGCCCGCCTCGTTGGTGGAGAAGACGAGCGTCCCGTCGTGGCCCACCGCCACGCGCTCCACGTCGTGGGACACCTCTGGCACCACGGCCTCGAGGGCGGCCCCGGGACGGGTGAGGTCGAGCCGGAAGAGGCCGGTGAAGTCGAGGCCCCTGTCGGTGAGGAGGTACACCGCCTTCCCGTCGGAGGAGAAGAGCGCCTGGCGGATGGCGGCCTTCCCGTGGAGGCGCGCCTCGGGCGTGAGGAGGCGCCGGGCGCCGGTCGCGACGTCCAGGAGGGAGACGTCGGCGTCGTCCTCGCCGCGCACCTCCTCCACGAGAAGCTTCTGCCCGTCCGGGGAAAATTCGAGCGGGAGCCACGTCCCCACAAGCTCCGTCAGCCGGCGGACGTTTCGCGCGTCGGCCACCTCCGCCAGGTAGACGTCGGTGTCCCGCCCATTCCGGCCGGTGCCACTGTAGGCAATCCACCTCCCTTCCCGGGAGAGGACGAATGTCTCGTGGCGGCTCTTCCCGTCGGTGAGGAGCTCGGTGCGTGCCGTGCGGAGGTCGAGCCGCTGAAGCTGGTAGGCCTCCCCGCCCGAGTCGTCCTTGAGGAGGAAGAGGGTGAGGGGGTCCTCCGGGAGGAGGGCGGCCTTGCCTACCGAGGCCTCGAAGAAGGTGAGCTGTTCACGCGTCCCGAGGGCCTGGGAAACCCGGTGGAGTTGCTCGGTGTTTCCGACATTGCTAGCGATGAGGAGGCGCTTCCCGTCCTCGGAGACGTCGACGAGCGCGGTGGTGCGCACGTTTGAATACTGCCGCACCCGCTCGGCCAGGGGCCTGGGGATGGGAGGGACATGGAGCGCCACGACGTCCGGGGCCGAGGCCACGGGCTCGAGGACGAGCGGCCCCCCGGACGGTGCCGCGCCCTGGGCCAACACGAGTGCCAGCACTTTCCACAGCTTGGCCACTACAGGACTCCTGGAACCGGAAGCTCCGGTGTGGTTAAGTCTCTAACCCTCCGAGTTCACTCCGAAAACCAGGGCAGCGCGGAGCGACCCAGCAGGACGCGAAAGACAGCGAAGGGGACTGGTTCACGTCAATGGGCACGCAACTGGTGATGTATGACGAGGAGTACAACCGCATCAACGCCGTTTGCGACCGCTTAACCAAGGACGCCAACGCCAAGGTGGTGTTCCTGGTGGATAAGAATGGGCAGCTCATCTCTGCCTCCGGCCAGACGCAAAACATCGACACCACCTCGCTCGCCTCGCTCACCGCAGGAAACGTCGCCGCCATGGGCGGCCTGGCCAAGCTCATCGGCGAGAACGAGTTCCCCAACCAGATTCACGAGGGCGCGCACGAGTCGTTGTACATGACGATTGTCGGCAGCCGGGTGGTCCTGGTCGTTATTTTCGAAACCAGCACCTCGCTGGGGCTGGTGCGTCTCCGGGTGAAGAAGGCCTCGGACGAGCTGGCCAAAATCTTCGAGGCGCTCCTCAAGAAGACGGAAACCCCCGGGGGCTTGGCGTCGCCGTTCGCCGAAATCTCCGACGACGACATCGACAACCTATTCAGCGAGTAAACACGAAAACTTAAAAACCAATGTCCTTCATCAATTACTCATCCCGCGAGATTAACTGCAAAATCGTCTACTACGGGCCGGGGCTCTGCGGGAAGACGACCAACCTCCAGTACATCTACAACAAGACGAATCCGGAGACGAAGGGCAAGCTCATCTCGCTCTCCACCGAGACGGACCGCACCCTGTTTTTCGACTTCCTCCCGCTGTCGCTGGGAGAGATTCGCGGCTTCAAGACGCGCTTTCACCTCTACACCGTCCCGGGCCAGGTTTTTTACGACGCCAGCCGCAAGCTCATCCTCAAGGGTGTCGACGGCGTCGTCTTCGTCGCCGACAGCCAGGTGGAGCGGATGGAGGCCAACCAGGAGTCCTACGAGAACCTGAAGGTCAACCTCGCCGAGCAGGGGTACGACCTGGCGAAAGTCCCCACCGTCGTCCAGTACAACAAACGGGACCTCCCCAACGCCGTCGCCGTGGAGGAGCTCCGCGCCCTCCTCAACGCCCGCGGCAGCCCCGAGTACCAGGCGGTGGCCCCCACCGGTGTCGGTGTCTTCGACACCTTGAAGGCGGTGGCCAAGCTCGTGCTGACGGAGTTGAAAAAGGGCGGCTGAGCTGGATGGGCAGGGACCGGCGGCCTGGAGTTGGCCGTGGTATGTCTTTGCAAAACAGAGTCAGCCCGCGTCCTCCTCCCCGAGGGGCCCCTCTTCACAGGAGCCGTTCTGTGCGCCGTACCCACGTCGTCGCCCTCGCTAGCGCGGTCCTCTTTCTCGGCACTTCTGCCCTGGCGCAGTCCGCCACCAAGACGACGGTGAGCGCGCCTCCCGGCGCGCCGGAGAACCCGCCTGCCCCGCCGCCGCCAGCCGGGAAGCTCGGGGCCGAGGAAGCACCGCCCGCCTCGGACATCGTGCCCGCGGCGCCTCCGGCCGACGCCAAGGCGCCCGAGGCCAGTGCGCCTTCCACTGCCAGTGATGCCTTCAACACTCGGGTGAAGACGCTCGAGGAGCAGGTGGTGGACTTGAAGGAGAAAATCTACCGCACCAAGGCGCGGCTGCTCCTTCTGCAGGAGACGGTGCTGGGAGGCGACATCTCTTCCGGCGCGCGGGCCGTCATCTCCTCGAAGAATGAGATGGGCGGCACCTTCGCCCTCGAGTCGGTGGCCTACGCCCTGGACGGCGCTCCCATCTTCACCAAGGTGGACAGAAACGGCGACCTCTCCACCCGAAAGGAGCTGGACATCTTCAACGGCCGGATTGTGCCCGGCCAGCACCAGATTGCCGTCCGCCTCGTCTACAAGGGGCGCGGCTACGGCGTCTTCAGCTACCTCGAGGGCTACAAGTTCACCGTCACCTCGAGCTACACCTTCAACGCCGAGCCGGGCAAAGTCACCAACGTCAAGGTGGTGGGCTACGAGAAGGGCGGCCTCACCGCGGACCTCAAGGACAGGCCGGCCGTCCGCTACGACGTGGAAGTCACCAAGGACGCTGGCCTCAAGTCTGCGCAGGGCGAAGGGACGAAGCCGGTCGCGCCGGCTGGACCGGCGGAGCAAAAATAATGCGACGTGCGACGTGGGTCGCGCTCCTCCCGGCGCTGCTTCCGGGCCTGGCGTGGGCGGCGGCGGCTGATGTCCGCACCACCGCCCAGCTTTCTGCGCAGCTCGACCAGGTCGCTGCCCAGGCGAAGAATGCCGAGGACAACCTCCAGGTGGTGGAGACGCACTACGTCGGTCAGGCAGAACCGACCGGCGAGGAGGCGCTCCTCCGCCGCTTCTCCGAAGGAGAGATTCAGTACCTGCTCGGCGACTACACCACCGCCAGCGTCCTCTTCTATGACTTGGTGGGGGACAAGACGTTCCAGAAGAATCCCAAGTACCCCGAGGCGCTCTATTACCTGGGCGACGCCCTCTACCAGCAGGGCAACTGGGGCAGCGCCCGCGTCTATTTGCGCGAGCTCCTCACCCTGGACAGCCCGCGCTACCGCGAGGCGCTGGGCGAGTACCTCGACGCCACGAGCCGGCTGAACGACTTCTCCAACATCGAGCCCTACATCCAGAGGGCCCGCGGGGCGGGCGGCGAGCTCCCCCCGGAGCTGGCCTACGTCTACGGGAAGTGGCTCTTCAAGCGCACCGACGTGCCGCGGGACCAGCGGCTCGTGCAGGCGGCGGCCGTCTTCGAGCCGCTGGCCGCCCAGCCCGACGGCCGCTACCGGCTCCAGGCGCTCTACTTCCTCGGCGTGGGGGAGGTGGAGCGCGGAAACTACGACGCCGCGCTGGCCCGCTTCGCCCAGGTGGCGAAGAGCAAGCCCAAGGACGCCAAGGAGCAGAAGGTGGTGGAGCTGGCCAACCTCTCCCAGGGCCGCGTCCTCGTCGAGCAGGGCAAGTTTCCCGAGGCCATCGACCGCTACCAGGAGGTGCCACGCGACAGCGAGGCCTTCCCGGAGAGCATCTACGAGATGGCCTGGGCCAAGGTGCGCGCCGGCGACTTCGACGGGGCGAAGAATGCCACCGACATCCTCCTCCTGGTGGCGCCGGACTCCACCCTCGCCCCCGACGGGCAAATTCTCCAGGCCCACCTCCTCCTGAAGCTGAAGCGCTACGGGGAGGCGACGGAGACGTACAACGGCGTCATCAACACCTACGCCCCGGTGCGCGACGAGCTCGACGCCCTCCTCAACGTCAACAAGGACCCGGTCGCCTACTTCGACAATTTGCTGCTTCGCAACGAGCGCAACCTGGACGTCAACAGCCTGCTTCCACCGGTGGCGCTCAAGTGGGCCAACACCCAGTCCGAGGTGGGCGACGCCCTCACCGTGGTGAAGGCCATGGAGGACGGCAGGCGGGGCGTCAGCGACGGGCAGACGCTGGCCGACCGCATCCTCAAGGCCCTCGGCGAGCGCGGGATGGAGGCCTTCCCCGCGCTGCAGGAGGGCTACACCCGCGCCGACGCCGTCTCCAACGGGCTTCTGAGCGCCGAGCAGACGCTCACCGCCATCGAGACGGAGCTCGTCGGACCGCTCCTCTCCGCCGACGAGCGGGCCCAGCTGGACGCGCTGCGTACCGGGGACTCCACGGCACGGACGCAGCTTGCTTCCCTGCCCACGTCCGGCACGGCCGTCGCCAGCCGGCGGAAGAGCATGCAGGACAGGATTGACGTCCTTGACCGCGAGGCCTTCCACCTCGGCTACGAGCTGCAGAGCATGAATGCCGTCCTGGCCGCGGTGCAAAAGTGGGTGGTGGACACTCGGGGCCAGCGCAAGGGCAGCGCCGCGGACGAGAAGGCCTTCCAGGAGCGGGTACGCACCGAGCAGCAGTCCACCATCGCCCTGGAGCGAGAAATCGACGCCGTCCGCTCGGAGCTGGCGGATGCCCGGGCCAAGGTGGACACCTCCGTCGCCGGCGAGGAGCAGCTACGGGCGGAAGTCATCTCCGTCGAGTCCCAGGCCCATCAAATTCTGGCCGGGGCCGAGGGGCGGCTCACGGACGCAGGCGCCCAGGCCATCATCGCCAAGGCCCACGCCTTGAGGGAGCTGCTGGACGGGCTGGCCAGGCGCAACGAGGCGGCCAAGGTGGCCCTCCAGGCCAGGGTGAAGCGCAAGGGCGATGAGATTCGGGACAAGGTGGTGGCCGAGCAGCACCTCCTCCAGGAGTACAACGGGGACGAGTCGAAGGCCTCGGGCGAGGCCGGACAGCTCGTGGGGCGAATCGCCTTCGACAGCTTCCGCCGCGTCCGCGGGCAGTTTTACGACCTGGTGCTGAAGGCCGACGTCGGCGTAGTGGACGTGGCCTTCACCCGGAAGCAGGACAAGACGGCCGACATCCAGAAGGCGGCTGCCCAGAAGGACCTGGAGCTGAAGGTGCTGGACGACGAATTCAAGGAAGTCCTCAAGGAAGCCGACTAGCGCCATGGTCCTGCTTCCGCTTCTCCTCCTGGTGACGGCGCAGACGCCGAGCCCCGAGGCGGCGCCCACGCCGCCGAAGAAGGCCGCCTCGTCCACCAAGAAGGCCAAGCCCAAGCCCAAGCCCGCGGCGCCGCCGCCGGCCGAGGCCGCCGCCCCCTCGGGCGACGACGAGGCCAAGGCGGACGTCTCCCCGGAGAATGTGCCCAAGGCCAACCCCCTGCGCGGCCTCGGCCGCACGCCGCTCGAGCAACGCCAGCTGGACGACATCGCCGCCGCCATCGACGCCTACGAGACGGAGGCCGCGGAGTTTCGCCACGACGTCCAGCTGGTGGTGCAGCGGAAGTACGAGGAGCGCCGGAGCGCCCTGGCCGCCTCCTACGAGAAGGCCATCCGCGACCTGGAGGTGCTGGAGCGCAAGGAACGCCTGGACGCCATCGCCCAGTTCGAGGAATTCCTCCAGCGCTACCCGGACGACGCCCACTACACGCCGGACGTCATGTTCCGGCTGGCGGAACTCTATTACGAGCGCAGTAGCGACGACCACCTCCTGGCCATGCGGGACTTCGAGGAGCGGCTCAAGGCGACGGAGTCCAACCCCAACGCTGAGCCGCCGGCGGAGCCGCTGCCCGACTTCCGGCCCTCCATCGCCGTCTACCAGCAGCTCATCACCCACTTCCCGGCCTACAAGCTCAACGACGCGGCCTACTACCTCCTCGGCTACTGCCTGGAGAAACAGAACGACTTCGACAATGGCCAGGTGGCCTACAAGACGCTCATCGCCCGCTACCCGAAGAGCAAGTTCGTCACCGAGGCCTGGGTGCGCATCGGCGAGTACTACTTCGACGCCTACAACGACGCCGGAGCGCTGGCCAAGGCGCTGGAGGCCTACGAGGCGGCGGTGAAGGACAAGGAGAGCCCCCTCTACGACAAGGCGCTCTACAAGCTTGGCTGGACGTATTACAAAATGGACCGCTTCGACGAGGCGGTGGCCCGCTTCCTGGCCCTGGCCGACTACTACGAGGCGCAGAAGCGCGAGCCGGGCACCGAGGCCGGCGGCGACCTCCGCAACGAGGCCCTGCAGTACGCCGCCATCAGCCTCGCCGACGAGAAGTGGGGCTCCCTCGACAGGGCCAAGGCCACCTTCGCCAAGCTCGGGCCACGGCCCTACGAGGCCGAGGTGTACAAGAAAATGGGCGACGTCTTCTTCGACCAGACGCGCCACTCCGAGGCGGTGGCCGCCTACCAGCTGGCCCTGGCCAAGGACCCGCTCATGGACGACGCCCCCTTCGTCCAGCAGCGGATTGTGGAGGCCTACGAGCGGGACCGGAAGCTGGACGAGGCCTTCAAGGAGTCGGAGAAGCTGGCCTCGGCCTACGGCCCGGGGACGGCCTGGTACGAGAAGCACAAGCGCAACCCGGACTTCATCACCCAGGTGCAGACGCTGGCCGAGAAGAGCCTCTACGGAAGCGCCGTCTACCACCACCAGCAGGCCCTGGCCCTCAAGCAGCAGGGGAAGCTCGACCAGGCCAAGTCCGCCTTCGAGATAGCGGCCCGCGCCTACGCCGCCTACCTCGTGCGCTACCCGCGCAGCAAGAATGCCTACGAGGTGCAATTCTTCGCGGCCGAGTGCCAGTACAACTCGCTGCAGTTCGCCGCGGCGGCGAAAAACTACGACAGCATCCGTGACTCGACGGCCGACACCCGCTACGCCAAGGACGCGGCCTTCAATGCCGTCCTGGCCTGGCAGAAGCTGCTCGAGCAGCTGCAGCGGGAGAAGAAGCTGGCCGTCTACCCGGTGCTGCGCAGCAAGGACAGGCCGGAGGGCGAGACGGTGAAGCCCATCCCCCTGGCCGAGGTGGAGAAGCACTTCATCGCGGCCTCGGACGCCTACGTCGCGGCCTACGGCAAGGAGGACAAGGCGGCGGGCGTGGCCTACAAGGCCGCCGAGCTCTACTACGCCCACAATGACTTCCCCGAGGCGCGAAACCGCTTCGAGGTCATCATCAACGCCTACCCGAGGAACGAGGTGGCCAAGTTCGCCACCAACCTCATCGTCGAGAGCTACCTCGTCGACAAGAATTGGAAGGCGGTGGAGGAGGTCTCGGCCCGGCTGGCTCAAAATACCAGCGTCATCGACCCGAAGAGCGACCTCTACAAGGACCTCAACAAGTTCAAACTGGCCGGCCGCTTCAAGCTGGCCGACGAGCTGATGGCCAAGGGCGACTTCGACCAGGCGGCCAAGAAGTACATCGAGCTCGTGGATGAGGACCCGAAGAACGAGTTTGCCGACAAGGCCCTCAACAACGCCGCGGTGGCCTACGAGAACACCCGCCGCTTCGAGTCCGCCCTCAAACTGTACGAGCGCATTTTCCGCGAGTACCCCAACAGCAAGCTCGCCGACTCGGCGCTCTTCCGCGTCTCGGTCAACGCGGAGAATACCTACGACTTCGACAAGGCGGTGGCCAACTACCAGCGCCTG
>Ga0302325_10014355_pt1 | contig 16869 bp, 15 predicted proteins | sample Palsa_T0_2_FD_201948 | JGI IMG/M metagenome (GOLD analysis project Ga0302325, IMG submission 201948) | Peat permafrost microbial communities from Stordalen Mire near Abisko, Sweden - Palsa_T0_2 | ecosystem: Environmental > Terrestrial > Soil > Palsa > Peat permafrost | place: Sweden: Abisko... | reverse complement strand
CGTCGTCGAGGGCCGGGGTCTGGACGTTCAGGAAGAGACAGTCCTCGCTCCACTGCGGTACGGGGCCGGCGCCGATGACACCAAGGCTGTCGCCCACCTGGACGGACACCGGGCCGAAGCGGGTGGCGTCCCTCACGTCGTCCCACCCGTCATGAGGCTCAGGGGCCCGGAAGCGGCGCCGGCCGACAGGGGGCGCGGCGTAGGGCACACCGGCGAACAGCAGGACGCCATCCTTCTGGCGACCGGCGATCTTCCCCGAGGTCGTGTCGGCCATGACCGTCATCAGCGTGTCCTCCCGCTTCGGCCCACCGCCCCGGGGCACCGCCGCCCAGGATGCCAGAGGGCCGGGCCGTCGTTCCGGGAGAAATAAAACAAGTATTCCCTTGTTTTAATCTCCCGAGGAGCGGATGCTGTTCGGAGGGCCCGACGCCGGACCCGACGTCGCAGAGGGAGGGGTGCCATGCCCGTCGCCATCATCACGGGAGCGTCCAAGGGGCTCGGGAAAGCCCTGGCCACAGGCCTAGCCGCCGGAGGATGGTCGCTCGTCCTCGACGCCCGGGGGCAGACGGAGCTCGCCGACGTCGGCACCGAGATCGGGGCCCTCGCCACCGACGGGGCCCGGGTGCGGGCCGTGCCCGGCGACGTGACCGACCCCGGCCACCGCCGGGCCCTGGCGGCGGCGGCCGAGGCCCTCGGGGGACTGGACCTGCTGGTGAACAACGCCAGCACCCTGGGCCAGAGCCCTTTGCCCCGGGCCGCCGTTCTCTCGCCCGCCGTGCTCCGTCGAGTCGTGGAGGTCAACACGATCGCCCCCCTGGCTCTCATCCAGGAGGTACTTCCCCTCCTGCGCCGGTCGGCCGACCCCCGCATCCTGAACGTCACCTCCGACGCGTCGGTCGAGCACTACGACTCGTGGGGTGGCTACGGATCGTCGAAGGCGGCGCTCGACCACCTGAGCGCCACCCTGGCCGTCGAGGAACCGGACATCCGTGTGTGGGCGGTCGATCCCGGCGACATGCGCACCGACATGCACCAGGACGCCTTCCCCGGTGAGGACATCTCCGATCGTCCGGAACCGGACTCCGTGGTGCCGTCGTTGCTGGCCCTCATCACCGGCGACGCGCCGAGCGGTCGCATCAAGGCGGCGGAGATGGCGGGAGGTCCACGATGACCCCGACCCTCACGTCGGTCGCCGTCGGCGCCCTGGCCGGTCTGCACGACTTCACCCTCCCCCCTGAGCTCGAAGCCACCCGTCCGCCCGAGGCCCGGGGCGTGACCCGCGACGCGGTGCGGATGATGGTGGCCCGTCGCTGTGCCGGCACCGTGGAGCACACCACCTTCAGCGAGCTCCCGCGTGTCTTCACCGAAGGCGACCTGGTGGTGGTGAACACGTCGGGGACCCTGGCCGCCGAGCTCCAGGGGGTCGACGGCCACGGGCAACCCCTCCAGGTCAACCTGTCGACCCAGCTGCCCGCCGGGCTGTGGACGGTCGAGATGCGTCGTGACGGTCAGCCGGTCTTCACCGCCGGCGCCGGCGACACCGTCACCCTGGACGGCGGCGGGCGGCTGAGCCTCCTCACCCCGTACTCCCGTCATCCCCAGGGGGTCCGCCTGTGGGTGGCCACCCTCTCCACCCCCGTCCCCCTCCTCACGTTCCTGGCCGCCCACGGCGAACCGATCCGCTACGGCTACGTCCAGGGGAGCTGGCCCATCACGATGTACCAGAACGTGTACGCCACCGAGCCGGGCTCGGCCGAGATGCCGAGCGCCGGTCGCCCTTTCACCCCCGAGGTGCTCACCAGGCTGGCGGCGCGCGGGGTGGGGGTCGTCCCCATCGTGCTGCACACCGGCGTGGCCTCCCTCGTGGCCTCGGAGCCGCCGTATCCCGAGCAGTACCGCGTGTCGCCAGCGACGGCCCACCGGATCAACGACACCCGGCGCCAGGGCGGCATCGTGGTGGCGGTGGGCACCACCGTGGTGCGGGCCCTGGAAACGGTGGTCGACGGCGCTGGCCACGTCCACGCCGGGAGCGGATGGACCGAGACCGTGGTCACGGCCGACCGGGTGATGCGTTCGGTGGACGGACTGCTGACCGGTTGGCACGAGCCCGAGGCGTCCCACCTGGCCATGCTCGAGGCCGTCGCCGGTCGGTCCCTGCTCGAACGGTCCTACGCTGCTGCCCTGGAGGAGGGTTATCTGTGGCACGAGTTCGGCGACGTCCACCTGATCCTGCCGTGACCGGTGCCGGCAACGCCGTCGAGCCGCCCCTCCAGGCCGTCCCCACCACGCGGCGGGCCATCCTGTTGTCGTTGAAACGGGGCGGCCCCCAACGGGCCCAGGAACTGGCGGCGGGGCTCGGCCTGACCGTGGCCGGGGTCCGCCAACAACTGGGTCGGCTCGAGTCCGACGGGCTGGTCGTCCACCACGGCGACGCCGACGGCCGGGGCCGGCCGACCCATGTCTACGAGCTGACCCCGGTGGCCGACGTCCTGTTCCCCAAGCGCTACGGGGACCTGACCACCGAGTTGCTCAGCTATCTGGGGGGTGCGGAATCCGCGCAGGTGAACGACCTGTTCGAACAGCGGCGTCGACGCCGGCTCCACGACGCCCGGCCCCGCCTGGACAGCCGAACCCTCGAGGAGCAGGTGGCCGAATTGACCGCCATCCTCGACGAGGACGGCTACCTGGCCGACGTGGTGCGCCTCGACGACGGGGGGTGGCGTATCACCGAGCACAACTGCGCCATCCTCTCGGTGGCCCAGGGATTCCGTCAGGCCTGCTCGAGCGAGCTGTCGTTCATCCGCGACGCGCTGCCGGGGGCCGACGTGCAGCGTGTCGCCCATCTGATGGACGGTGCCCATGTGTGCGCCTACGAGGTCAGACCGGCCCCGTGACGGCTCCGGCGGACCGGAGCCGTGTCGGCCTAATGGCGCATAAGGCGACGTCTGCCTCGTCGGGGCTCATTCGCCACAGCCCGGTATCCCGAGCTCGAAGGTCCTCGAGGCACCATGGAGGTGGCTGGACCGCGTCACCTGGTCAGCAGCCGGAGTTGGCCTCAACAAGGTCAGGTGTGTCGGCAGCGAGCGGGGTGGGCTGCACCATGAGCATGACGGTTGTCGAAGAGAGGGGGATGCCGTTCACCACGTAGTCCCCCGCTGGTGCGGAGCTGAGATTGGTGGTGCTATTCCCCACCCGCCATTCCACTGTCAACCCCTTGGCGGCAACGATGGGGGCGGCCGTGGCGACCGGCTGGTTGAAGACGCCAGCGCAGTGCAGTGCTTCACCGGGCCCGAAGGAACTGTCGGCCGACCCGTAGATCTCGCCGGGCTTGGCGGCCCGGCCCACGGTTACGTCGGCGTGTCCGGTGAAACCGGCCGGGATGATGAGGCCCACCCAGCACTGGGTGCCACCGGCCAGGCAGGAACCAGCCTGAATGGGCTGGATGTTCTCACCGCTCGGCTCGTCGTTGAAGACGATGGTGCCGACCAGGCTGGGCGATACCGGCACCACGTTGACCGAGATGTCCAGGTGATGTGCAGCGAAGACGGCATCGAGCTGCCTGGCCGCCGCATCCGGATTGGTGATCCGCGCCACGACGTCGCCGTTGCTATCGGTCGAGAAATCGACCAGTGACGCACCCGGAATCGTTGAGCCATACGTCTTCTCCGCCGACCTGGTCGGCGGGAGAGGCGACCCTCGATGCGACACGGTCACGACGGCGGCCACGACGATGGCGGCCGCAGCAGCGACGGCCACCACCCGGATCCGCCGGCGTCGGACGTCCCGACGGGCGGAACGAACGTGGTCTGCGTCGTCGGCCAACACCTGGGCCAGCAGGGCGACCGATTCGGGCCAGTCGGCCGAATCAGCCAGCTGGTCGAGCGGGGCGGGGTTCTGGGCAGCCAGGACACGGTCAAGCGCCTCGTCGGTCCACGTGGTCATCAGGACTCCTTCGTGCGGGATGGTGGGAGGTCGGTGAACACCAGGCGTCCGACCAACGATGGAAGCGGGAGCGGCGGCGTGCCGGCCGATTCGGCCTGGGCCAGCGCTTTGCGCAGGCGCTGACGGGCCCGATGCAGCAGCACCCTGACGGCGCTCGTCGGGCAACCGAGGACGGCCGCTGCCTCGGCCGAGCCGAGCCCCTCCCAGGTGGTGAGCCGCAACACCTCCTGGTCGTCCCCGGACAGGGAATCGAAGGCGGTCAAGAAGGGGCCCTGCCATCCCGTGGCCTCGGCGTGGTCCCGTTCGGGTACGGGTCGATCGAGTGTCGCCAGTCGGTCACCGAGGCGGGCGAAGCGGTCCCGGCGCCGGCGCAGGTTGGCCACCGATCCCCGGGCCAGCCCGAGGAGCCACAGTCTCTGGTCTTCGGGTGCCCGGGCCAGAGTGCGCCAGGCCGTGGTGAAGGTCTCGGCCACGGCATCGTCGGCCAGGTCGTCGGGCAGGCGGCGGCGGCAGTAGGCCAGGACCTGGGCGAGGTGAGCCCGGAAGAGTTCTGTGAAGCGCTGCTCGTCCGAGGTCGGGGCATCGGGCAACCGGCGGCCGGTGGGTTCGGTCATGTCGTTTGATATGGGTCCGGCACTGCCCCCCGGGTTACACCCAAATTCGGGCCCAAGCGTGGGGCGGTAGGTAAAGGGCTCAAGTTGCCGGTGTCGGCGGGCCGCCGGGGGCTCAGCCGGTCCCTGGGGGGCTCGATGCCCTGTGCCCCGGGCTTCCGGCCCGGACGCCAGCACTGATATGCCGGCCCCAAGGGCGGATCCATCTCCGATAGGCGGCACCGCCATCGGGGCGGGTCGGAGCCAACCGGGCAACCGTTGCCTGATGCGGCACTAGTTTGCCTACCGTCAACGACCCGACCAGAGGCCGCCCATGCAGATAGGCGTCGTGTTCCCCCAGACCGAGATCGGCGGCGATGCCGGGGCCGTGCGCGCCTTCGGGGCCCGGGTCGAGGAGCTGGGCTTCGCCCACGTGGTGGCCTACGACCACGTCGTGGGGGCGGACCCGGCCGTCCACCGGGGATGGGCGGGCCCCTACGACAGCGCCACCACCTTCCACGAGCCGCTCGTCCTCTTCGGCTATCTGGCCGCGCTCACGTCCCTCGAGCTCGTCACCGGGATCATCATCCTCCCCCAGCGCCAGACGGCTCTGGTGGCCAAGCAGGCGGCCGAGGTCGACCTGTTGAGCGGAGGAAGGTTCCGCCTCGGCATCGGCCTCGGTTGGAACTCCGTCGAGTACGAGGCCCTGGGCAAGAGCTTCTCCGACCGGGGCCGACGCGTCGACGATCAGGTCGAGTTGCTCCGGCGCCTGTGGACCGAACCCAGTGTCACCTTCGACACCCACGACGAACACGTGGTCGGCGCCGGTCTGAACCCCCTGCCCGTGCAACGTCCCATCCCCATCTGGTTCGGTGCGGCCTCGCCGCCCGCCTACCGCCGGGCCGGCCGGCTGGGCGACGGCTGGTTCCCCATGGTCCCGCCCGGTCCCCACCTCGACGAGGCCCGGGCCGTGATCGAGGCCGCCGCCGTGGACGCCGGGCGGGACCCGAGCACCATCGGCCTGGAGGGCAGGGTGAACTGGGGCCCCGGTGGTGCCGCCACGGTGGCCGACCACGCCGGGCGCTGGCAGAGGGCGGGCGCCACCCACCTGTCGGTCAACACCATGGGCGCCGGGCTCGGCGCCGTCGACGGCCACCTCGCCGCCCTGGCCACGGCGGCCGAGGCGCTGGGATTGCCCGGCTGATCAGCCACCATCGACGGGCGGCCATCGAGACGCAGAAAACCGGCCCAATGTGTCACAACCGGAGGGGACCCCTCGTCTTCATGGGTGTGAACCGACGGAGTGCCCGCACGGTGGTGGGGGCACCGACCCCGAGGAGGCGTCATGGCCCACGTGACCCTGATCGAACGGCCCACGGGCCTCATCCCCAAGCTGGCGGCGCTCTACGGACGCCGCCGCTTCGGCCGGGCCGTCGAGCCCGTCATGGCCGCTTCTCACCACGGAGGGGTGCTGGTGGCCATGGGCGCGCTGGAGTCCGCCGTCGACAAGGGCTGGAAGCGGCTCGACCCCCGGCTCCGGTGGTTGGCCGTCCAGGCGGCGGCCGGCGAGATCGGCTGTTCCTGGTGCACCGACTTCGGCTACTACGAGGGCATGCAACAGGGGATCGACCCGGCCAAGGTGCGCGACGTCCCCCGCTTCGGCGCCAGTGACGCCTACGACGACGACGAACGGGCCGTCCTCGAATACTCGGTGGCGGCCACGGCCACGCCGGCGGCGGTGCCGGCCGAGCTGATCGAACGGCTGCACCGGCACTTGAGCGAGCCGGAGATCGTCGAGTTGGCCGCCTGGGTGGCGCTCGAGAACTTTCGGTCGCGGTTCAACGCCGGCTTGGGCCTGGTCAGCCAGGGCTTCTCCGAGCGGTGCGAGGTGGCTCCCGGCCCCCACCCCTGAGATGGGCGATCTCGAGACCTTCCTGGCCCTGCGGTCCTCGCTCTTCGGCGTGGCCTACCGCATGCTCGGCAGCGCCACGGCGGCCGAAGATGTCGTGCAGGAGGCCTACGTCCGGTGGGCCGATCGTGATCGGAGCGACGTGGCCGCCCCCGCGGCCTATCTCACCACGATCGTCACCCGCTTGTGCATCGACCAGTCGCGCTCGGCCCGGGCGCGCCGCGAGACGTACAAGGGCCCGTGGCTGCCCGAGCCGCTCGAGACCGGAGGTCCCGAACCCGGTGAGAGCGCCGAGCTCGCCGACTCCCTCTCCCTCGCCTTCCTCGTCCTGCTCGAGGAGCTCAAACCGGTCGAGCGCGCCGCCTTCCTCCTCCACGACGTCTTCGACTACCCCTACGACGAGATCGCCGGCATCGTCGGTCGCACCGAACCGGCCTGCCGGCAGTTGGTGTCACGGGCCCGGCGCCGGGTCGACGGCCGGCGCCGGCGCTTCGACGCCGACCGTGCCCACGGACGCGAGCTCACCCGCCGGTTCCTGGTCGCCTGTGGTACCGGCGACCTCGACGGCCTCCTGGCGTTGCTGGCCGACGACGTCACCGTGTGGACCGACGGTGGTGGCAAGGTGCGGGCCGCCCTCCGGCCCGTCACCGGCCCCCACCGCGCCGCCCGCTTCCTCATGACAACGGCCCGCCGTATGCCGGCCGACGTCGTCGTCCGGGAGGTCGACCTGAACGGGCAGCCCGGCCTGGTCTTCGAAGAAAACGGCAGCGTGACCGTCGCCCTCATCCTCGACCTTTGCCAGGACCGGGTCGTCGACGTCCGGGTGGTGACAAACCCGGACAAGCTGGTCGCCCTCCAGCCGGCGCACCGTCCTCCCCTGTCGGGCGCCGCACCGCCCTGAGGCCCCGAGCATCGTCACGGCGTCCGGCGGTATCCTCGTGGTTTCCCGCTGCTCCCACTTTGGAGTCATCGATGACCTTCGGGGTTCAACTTGATTTCAAAGGTGCCACCCTCGGGCAGTACGACGAGATGGTCGAGAGCCTGGGCTACCTGCCCGGTGGTCCTCCGGCCAGCGACGTCCTGTTCCATTTTGTGACGAAGACGGACGACGGCATCCGAATCATCGACGTCTGGGAGTCACGCCAGGCCTTCGAGGCGTTCGCCGAGCGCTACACCGACGCTGTCTTCGGACCCATGGGGTCGCCGCCGCAGGAGATCCAGTTTCTCGACGTGCACAATTACTTCGCCGGTCGACGGTGGAGAGCTTGATCATCGGCGCCGGCCTCGCCCCCCGGCGAGCGTCCGGGCGACGTTCCCCAAAGGAGCTGGCGTGAGCGACGAGCCGGGAACCCTGGCTCCCTCCCTGGCCGAGGAACAGAAGCAGCTCACCAGAACCCGCATCCGCCGGGCGGCCATGGAGGTGGTGGCCCGACGGGGCTTCGACGCCACCGTGGACGAGATCGCACGCGTGTCGGGTGTGAGCCCCCGGACCATCTTCCGCCACTACGCCACCCACCACAATCTGATCGTGGCCACGGTGCGAGACATGTTCGAGGCCTGTGGTCAGCGACCGATCGAGGGCCTGCCCGCACTCCAGGACGACCTCGAGGGTTGGCTCGAGGGTCTGGCCCTCATCGTCCACACCCGCAATGCGGAGATCCTGGGCCGGGCCTTCTGGGACATCCACGCCCCCGATACCGACTCGTCGGTGGCGGCCGAGGTGGCCGCCCTCCGACGCGAGTCCCGCATCCGGGGCGTGGGCTATCTCGCCGTCCTGGCCTGGCGGACCGCCGGCGGTTCGGGCGACCCTCCCGAGGACCTGTCGTCGGCGTTCGCCCTCCACTTCTCCGCCTTCACCACCCAGGCGCTCATGATCGACTTCGACCAGAAACCGGAACAGATCGCCGCGCTCACGGCCGACATCCTAAAGATGATGCTGGCGCGCGCCGTCCACGCGCAATGCGAACGAGACGCCCTCGGCGCCGCTCCCGATGACGACGTCGAGAAGCAACCGATCCGTCGTTGAGGCGTCGCTCACCGGGAGCAACCACCGACAGAGTCATGGGTCGCAGTGTCACAGGAGCCTGACATCCGCTCGCATGTGACGGTGCGACGCCGGCGTCCTACACCACGGGTTCACCGGCGTTCCTCTTTGGTCGGCGAGGGCATGAGGCGACGACGACAGCGACACCCAACGTAGGAGCGCACCCACCAAAAAGAGTTCGTCACTATTGGGGATGGTGCCGAACCCGGCGTCCCGTCAGTGTCTGAGGTACCTGGACAGTGTCGGCGGGAGACCTGCTCAGCACGACGCGGGTACCGCCAGGCTCTGCCCCCCATTGCCTGGCGGTCCCCACGTCGCAGCCAAAGTTTGTCCGTTTGGCGCCCACCTCGCTACTCCGAATTTTCCCGGCCCGGGAGCGGGTCCGCCACCGCTCGGTCCCTGACGTACTTCACCCTGAGTGCCGGTGCCCCCACGCCACCTTCCGGCGTCCGTGCCCGGGGCGGGGTCGCTCTCAATATCCGGGGCAGACCGTCTGGTACGGCACGCCGGCGCCGACGTGGGTCGTCCATTGTCGGGGACTGAGATTGCCTCGAATCTCGGCACAGAGGCTCGTCACCAGCTGTCCGGTCGACTCGCTCACGGCCAGGGTGGGAACGACGGCGACGGTCGACCCGTCGTTGGCGGCGGCCAGGAGCGAGCCGTCGGCGCTCGACCCGAGACCGAACACCTGTCCGCCGTCGGCCCACGGGGGGCCGGCCTCGTTGCCCGTCGCCACCACCCACGCCCGGAGAAGGCCGTCGGCATCCCCGGTGACGAGCGTTCTCCCCCCGTCGACGAAGGCCATGCTCAGCACGGCACCGTGGTCGGGAAGGCGACGGACGGCGATACCAGAGGGCATGTCCCAGAGGGTGGTCGAGCCGCCGTCGCCCCCGGCGGCGAGGACGGACCCGTCGGGGCTGAAGGCCACACTGCGGACGATCCGGCCCTTGGCCACGAGGAGGGGCCGGCCCATCTGCGTGAGGGTGTCGGTGCGCCAACGGGTGACAAAGCCACCGTCGTCCCCGGTGGCCAGAATCTCGCCGTCGGGGCTGAAGGTGACAGAGCGGACGGAGCTCCCGGCCGGATCGCGCAGGGGGCGACCGACCTCGGTCCCGTGGGCGACACTCCACAGGATGGTCTGGGGCACGGCATCGCCCGCCGCCACCTCCTTGCCGTCGGGACTGAAGGCCACGTCGTAGACCCGGGAACCGTCGTTACGGACCCAGAGCTCCCTATCCGTCAGGGTGTTCCACAGCGCCACGTTGCCCAACTTGTCGCCGGTGGCGAGCAGAAGGCCGTCGTCGTCGAGAGCGACGCTGTCGACCTGACTCCCGTCACCGGGGAGAAGGGCCACCTCCTTGTCGCTGGCCACGTTCCACAAGCTGACGTCGCCCGCGTAGTTGGCGGCGGCCAGCAGCTGTCCCGCTCTGCTGAAGGCGACGCTGTCGATGGGGCTGGGCCCACCGGCGGGGGTGAGGGTGGCCCGGCGGGGGGCGGTGCTCCAGAGCATGACGTCGCCCGAGCGGGCGCCGGTGGCCACGGTGGTGGCGCCGGCGTCGAGGGCCACACCGGTGACGGGGCCGCCGCTGGCCCAGGGGTGGCCGATCATGGCGTGGCTGGTGGCGTCCCACAGGGTGATGTCACCGGCCGAGTCCCCGACGGCGAGAGTGTCAGCGCTGAAGCTCACGCCCGTCACCGGGTGGTCGGTGGGCAGGATCGCTTCGGGGCTGGAGTCGGCGATGGGATGGAGCGCGTTCCACAGCTCGACCCGGTCCGAGCCGTAGCCGGCCGCCACGGTGGCGCCATCGGCGCTGAACGAGACACTGGAGACGGGCGCATCGTCCGGCAGCCACAGGCGAACGACCTTGACGGCGTCGATCTGCCACAGATCGACATCGCCGTTGCGGGCCCCGATGGCCAGCAACGGTGCCCCGGTGGGGTCGAAGGCGACACTGGTGACCGAACTTCCGAGAGGCACACGCTTGACCGTCTTCCTACCGGTGGCCAGATGCCAGACGATGACGTCGGCGCCACGGTCGCCCACCGGGAGCCGGACGTCACCGACGGCCACGTCGGCTCCGTCGGGACTGACGGCGACACTGGTCACCTCTCTCCCGACCCGGAATGTCGACCGGGTCGACGAGGCGCGGCCGATCCTCCAGGCCACGACATCGCCGGCGGCGTCCCCGATCACCACCAGCCGGCCGTCGGGGCTGAGGGCCACGCCGGTGACGGGGCTGCCGACCTCGAACCGGTGGATCGGCGTCGCCGTGGCCGTGTCCCACACGACGACGTGGCCGGCGCTGTCGCCGGTGGCCAGGAGCGTTCCCCTGGCGTCGTAGGCCACGCCGACGACGGGGCTGCCGTCGTGGAGGACGGCGTCGAGGGGCTGTTCGAGGGCGTCGACCAGGGCGGCCCGGGCCGAGCTCGTCGGGGCCCGGGCGTACGACGCCAGGCTGAGCAGGCTGCCCAGGCCCACGTCGCTCGGCAGGACCTGGACGGCGTCATGGGCCAGCGTCCGTGATTGAGAAGTCGACGGGGCGGCGGCGCCACCCTGGGACACGGCGGCCGCCGTCACCCCACCGGCGAGCACCAGAATCACGGCGGCGATGGCCGCCAGACGGGGCCGGCGCCGTGGACGCCGGCCCGCCGCCCGGCGATCCATGTCGTCGGCCCAGTGGGAGAGATCGCCGGGACGCCGCTGGGGATGGGTCTCGAGCAACTCCGAGATGTGGCGGCCCACACCCCGGGGATCGACGACGCCGGCGTTGCGGGCCGCCGGGGTCAGAAGTTCCCGGGCGGCGGCGGCTCCCTCCAGTCGGGGAGGTTCGGCCAGCAGAACCCAGTACGCCAACGCCCCCACCCCCCAGGCGTCGGACGCCGGTCCGGGATCGCCCGGACCGCCGAGAACCTCCGGCGCTCTCCACAGATAGGTCCCCGCTCCTTCGGTGTGATCACCTTCCTCATGGGGACGGGCGATCCCGAAGTCGATGAGGACGGCGCCTTCGTCGGGGGTGATCCGGACGTTCGACGGCTTGATATCGCGGTGGACCACTCCCGCCGGGGCGTCGGGGGAACGGAAGGCGTGCAGATACCCGGCCGCCCGGGCCACCTGGGCCACCCAGTGCAGCCCCGACGTCTTGTCGCTCGCCTCCAGGGCCGCCGGCAGCGAGAGCCCAGGAATCCAGTCGGCCGCCGTGTAGAGGACGCCGAAGGCGTCGTCTGGCGGGACGTCGTCGTCGATGAGGGCGGTCCCCACGAACGCGTCGACCAGGTGCATCACGTGGGGATGGTCGATCTCGGTCAGGGCCCGGGCCCGCTCGGTGAAGCGGGCGAAGTCGCCCAGGGTCAGCCCCGTGTGCATCTTGAGGGCGACGAGGCTCTCGACCCCGGCCATCGTGCGGTGGGCCTGGTAGACGAGACCTTCGCCCCCACCGCCCACGTCGACGAGGGCGCCGTCGACGAGATCGACCCGGTAGCGGCGTGGATCCTCGCGGGGCCCCGTCCACAGGGAGCGTGGTGGAGAGGCGCCTACTTGTGGTTCCACAACAGGCCGTGCACGCGCGTCGCCTCGACCACGGCGACCCGCTTGTCGGACACGTCGGGCATGGGGACCTGTTGGGCGAACATCCGGGCCCAGATCTCGTAGAGGATCTCCCGCACGGTGTTCGGGTGGTAGTTGAGCGCGGCCGCCACCTCCTTGTGGGTGGCCGGCTCCGAGCGTCCCCGATGGGGCGGCTCGCAGTAGGCGGCCAGCACGGCGTACTGCGACTCCGTCAGGTCCAGAGAGAAGCGCTTGGTGGGAGGATCGTCGAACCGTCCCGGCTCCGCCGGCTCCGCCGGCTCCACCGCGGTGCGCACGGTGACACCGAGCTTCCACACCGAGTCCTCGCCCCTCACGAAGAGGTCGAAGCGTGCCTCGCGGGGGGAGAACCCTTCGCCGGCGGGGATCTGCGTCGTCCCCCCCGATCCCCGCAACTCGAGGGCCCGGTGTCCGGGCTGCAGAGCGCTCTCGATGAAGATCCGGCGGTTGACGGCCACCAGACTGCCCGCCACCCGGGGCACGCCCTGATCGGGGACGGGGGCGTAGCCGAACCGGATCCGGCACTCGGCGCCCCGACCGAAGGTCGCCGTCTCCCCATCACAAAGGGTGACGGCGTCGGTGCCATGGGGAGCGGGAAAGGTCACCACCGCTCGCCCCGCATTCACCCGTTTGCTACCCGCCACCCCCATAAGGGCGATCCTACAAATCCCTCCGGTCGGAAAGTAGTGGCAGCCCTGCCACTGTCGACAGGCCGTCCCGGGGTCCACCATCTCCCCAGAGACGTCGGGCCGGTGGTGCCCGGTGGAACCCCGAAAGTACCGAGCGGAGCAGCGGGAGGATGTCATGGGCGGACGCACGCACCGGTGGACCGGGCGGGCCGTGGGACGGATCGTCACCGCGGGCACGACGAGCGTGGTGATGGCGGTGGCCGGCGTGGTGGCCGTCGACGCCGGCGTGGCTGGCGCCGCCTCTCTCCCGTCGCACTGCCGCGCCGAGGGCTCGGTGGTGACATGCACGTTCTCGTACGACGGCACCGACGGCGCCAACGGCTCGGTGCAGAAGTTCGTCGTCCCGGCCCGGGTGACGGCGCTCACCATCGAGGCGTGGGGTGCCCAGGGCGGCGATGTCGGCGGCGCCGTCGGCGGTCCCGGCGGCTACAGCGACGGCACCGTGACGGTGAACCCGGGCGACGTCCTCAACTTGCGGGTGGGGGGCATGCCGACGTCGACGACAGGCGGCTACAACGGGGGCGGCTCCGCCGGAGCGGGGGGATCGGGGTACGCCGGCGCGGCCGGGGGAGGGGCCACCGACGTCCGCCTGCGGGGCGACGCCATGGCCGACCGCGTGGTGGTGGCCGGTGGTGGCGGGGGCAGCGCCTACAGCTCGGCCATGTCATCGATCGAAAGTGACTACGACGACTGGACCATCGCCCTCGGCGGCGACGGTGGGGCGCCGTCGGGCGCCTCCAGCGCCACCTGCAGCGAGTCGCCGTGGCAGGCGTGCGGTGCGGGCGGCAGCGGCAGCGCCGGGGGAACGGTCGGCATGTCCTCGGGGTCACCCTGCGGCACCAGCGGCACCGTGGGTGCCGGAGGCCAGGGATGCGGTGGCGGCGGGGGCGGCGGCTACTACGGAGGCGGCGGCGGCGGGTTCATCGACGGCAACTGCTGCGAGCTCGAGGGCATCCTCCTGGACGGACCCGGCGGGGGAGGGTCCGGCTACGTCACCCCGGCGGCCACGGGCGTGCAGACCGAGGCCGGCATCCAGTTCGGCAACGGCCTGATGCGCCTCAGCTACGTCTCGGGCCGTCGGGGCCGGGGGCCCACCTGGAGCGAGCCGGCGCCCATCGACGACACGGGCGGGCCCTTGTCGGGCATCTCGTGCCCGAGCCCGTCCTTCTGCGTGGCCGTGGACACCGAGGGCGACGCCGCCGTCGACCACGCCGGCTCGTGGTCGACCTTCAGTCCGGTGGCCGGTCCCGGGAACAGTTTCACCAGTGTGTCGTGCGCCAGCGTGAGCTTCTGCGTGGTCGTGGGGACAGCACCGGACTACAACGGCTACGACGACGACCTGGCCGTCATCTACAGCAACGGGACGTGGTCGTCCAACACGAGCGCCTCGGTGGGGCCGGGCGATCTGCTCACGAGCGTGTCGTGTGCCCCCGACACCGAGTTCTGCGTCGCCGTGGGATGGGCCGACACCGGGCCCGGCTACACGGCCATCAGTGAGACCTACCAGGACGGCACCTGGACGGCCCACGACGACGGCACCGGCTACGGCAGTTCCGGCAACCAGCTCATCAGCGTGTCGTGCGCCAGCGCCCACTTCTGCGTCGACGGCGGCATCGTCCAGCAGAGGAGCGACCTCGGTGACTATCTGGGCATCGACTACCACTCGGTGGGAGGTGGGGGACAGATCACCGACGAGCAGGTGGACGGGTTGACCGGAGAGATCGACGCCGTCTCCTGTGCCGGCGACGCCTGCTTGGCCGCCGGCAACAGCAGCCTCGTCTTCAGCGTCCGCCGTACCACCTGGTCAGGCCCCACCGCCCCCGACGGGGCTTCCACCATCACCGCCCTCTCGTGCGTGACCTCGTCGACCTGCGTGGCCGTCGACGACAACGGCGACGCTCTCACCGCCGGGGCCGGGGTGTGGTCGGCGCCCCAGTCGGTCGATCCCGGTCGCGTGCTCACGGCGGTGTCATGCCCGACGGTCACTTTCTGCGCCGCCGTCGACAACGCCGGCGACGTGGTCGTCCGCTCCTGACCCGATCGGGCCACGCCGACGCGGGCCGTCAGCGGGCCCGGGCCGAGACCTCGCCGGAGGTGGGGCCGGTCCCCACCTCGTTCACGGCCGCCACCGTGTAGAAGAACACCGTCTTGCCCATCGACGACGGGTACTTCTTCTTGTAGGAGCAGGTCGACGAGGCGCAGGACACCGTGGTGTAGAGCTTCTCGGCCCCCGAGGCGCGGCCCCGGAAGATCTCGTAGCCGGTGATGGCGGCGCCGCCGTCGCTGGCGGGCGCCTGCCAGCTCACCACCACCCCTCTTTTGACCGACGAGACGGCCGAGACGTCCTCCGGCGCGCCGGGCACGGTGAGCGTCGTCGGTCGTGTCGTCGTGGTGGTGGAGGTCGTGGTCGTGCTGGTGCTCGTGGTCGTCGAGGTGGAGGTCGTGGTCGTACTCGTGGTCGTGGTGGTCGTCCCGCTGCCTGCGTCCAGGGCCTGTTGGGCCTGGGCCCAGGTGAGCACCACGTCGGAGGGGGTGGGACCGCAGGCGCCCACCACGATGGCCGTGAACGACGGCCCGTAGGACGAGGCGTCGGCGGTGTCACCGGTGCCCATGTACTGCTCGGCGTCGGATCCGCACGTGGCCGTGGAGGCGAACGTGCCCAGGATCACGTCGCGGTGGCCCCAGCAGTCGGCCGTCGACGACGAGGTGCACTCCCCGTTGGGGGAGTCGAGCCCGTCGTCGTACATCCAGTAGTAGTCCGAACCGAGCGGGTTCGAGGTGCCCCCGGCCCAGATCGATCCCCACGATTCGACGGTGGCGCCTCCCGTCAGGGTGGACGAAGTGAGATCGGGATCGGAGTTGGTGGTCGAGGCCGACTGGGCCACATTGTCGAGTTGGGTGGTGAGGCCGGCGATGGGGGCGAGACCGCGGTCGGTGCGTTCGACGTCGGTGATCACGAAGATCTGCTCGGGCACACTCATGGCCACGAAGGCATTGAGGTTGAACGACAGTCCCGTCATGCCCTCGAGCGTCGATCGGGCGTTGTCGATGGCGGACTCGACGTTGCTGTTACAGGTCACCGAGTCGTCGAGGGCGCTGGCGGCACAGTCTCCGTCGTTGGTGAAGTTGGGGCTCGGGGCGAGACTCTCGGAAGGATTCTGGGGCGGGAGGATGCCGTCGGCGGCCACCGCTTCTGACCGGCCGGCCGTCGTCTGCGAACCGGCCGGGCGCGACATCTCCACCCGGGCGACGGCGCCACCCACCGACACGAGGGTCATGCTGGCTCCCAGCGTGACCAGGAACAGCCCCGCTCCGGTCAGCGTCTTCCATGTCCTGCGTCGCATGACACACTTCTCTCTGGGAGATCCGTCTCTCGTCCTCGAGCGCCCCCTCCGCAGGGGTATCGGATGCGCCGCTCGGCGATGAAATCAAATTCGCGACAACCACGACGACGAAAAAATGCCGGTCGTGATCGCATAGGACTTTCCATGAGGACTATTCCCCTCGAAGGCCGAGAGAAACATCCTCTTCCCAGCGAGAAAATCACACCCCCCACACAAATCTCTCTGACTCCATTGTCCCACAGGAAGCTCACCTGTGCCCCGGAACATCCACCAAGGACACCACTGTCGCGTGCATACACCGGGACGCGGGAGTGGGGCGGAAGTTGTCAATTGGCACCAAAGTGTCGGGGTGGGGCGATGGTGCTGACCTAGGGTGGAGCAGAGCGTCGGATCGACCTGCTCGCACCGTGTGTCACTGGCGCACAGCATCGGGAACCCCCCCTCCCGTGGCATCCGACAGCTCGGACAGATGGAGTCCCGTATGTCCCCTCACCGATCCGACATCCGTCACCGCGTCCGCTGCTGCCGAGCAGGAATCGTGGGCCCGGCCCTCGTCGCCACCCTGGTGCCGGCGATCGTGGCCGTGGCCACGGCCTCACCGGCGGCGCCGGTGACGGTCAGTCCGGGCACCACCCCGGCCTTCGCCGGCGACGCCGGTGATCCCGATGTCGTCTACTCGGGGGGGACCTACTTCGCCTTCACCACGGGCACGGCGCTGGGCAACCATATCCAGGCCCTCGTGAGCAGTAGCGCCTCCACCGGCTACCA
>Ga0302325_10014354_pt1 | contig 16869 bp, 12 predicted proteins | sample Palsa_T0_2_FD_201948 | JGI IMG/M metagenome (GOLD analysis project Ga0302325, IMG submission 201948) | Peat permafrost microbial communities from Stordalen Mire near Abisko, Sweden - Palsa_T0_2 | ecosystem: Environmental > Terrestrial > Soil > Palsa > Peat permafrost | place: Sweden: Abisko... | reverse complement strand
ACTTTTGATACGATAGCAATGCAAGGCTTTATGAATTTGTGGAATGCCCTCTATTCCAACAATAAATAATTATAAGGTCTTTCACGAATCATTTCCAGCGCTGGCAAGACAGCCTGACTGTAGATAATACTCAAAAGCTCACCGATGCAGAACACAAGTCACCGAACTGCGACGGGAACATGGTGGGATAGATGAAACCGAGAATCTTTTCAGAGATCGCTTCTCGAAGGCCAATGTATTCAAAGCAGCTTTTGTGTCAGCCCCAAGGGCAGAGTATTTTGTTAAGACGTCGTCTCTTCTGAAGGCCAGTGGCATAGTGCACGCTCGATGGATATTTATTGGGCCTGCATACCGTATGTGCATGAACTCATGACAGATCAATAAAACTCCAGACGATCCGGTTCAGTTGCTCATGGTTGCCATAATCAATCGTCAGACGGTCTCCGAACTTATACGTGTTAGAGTCCAGACCTCGAAAGATGTTGACGAAGATGATGAATAGAGTCTTGGGTTCGGCTTGACAAGAATTTAGTTGAGAGAGGAGTTGGCCCATTCGTACGAAACTCGATTCTGTTCCGTAGCCTTTACTAGGACCACAACGAGAAGACTCAATAAATTCTTAGCTGGGCAGTACATCTTATAAAGCAAGACAAAGGCGACTAGAGTTACCCTTACTCCAGAAATTGATCGGGTGATTGGTCTCTACATTGCGCTGCCAGATGATCGATTCGAGCAACTTGAGAGCACTTGGTTTCATAGCTTCGACAATAAACCATACTCGCACAATGACATGGTCCGTATAGTTGAGAGGTTGTTGAAGTTGGATGAGACGCAGAAGAAGGAACGCGAGCAGGAGGCATCTGAAAATATGAGGAGAAATGGAGGTCGACGAAGACGAGATGGGAGAGGGCGGGCGTAACGTTTCGTTTTGTTCGATAGCTACTTAGCTCGTGCCCAGCTATAATGCCATTGAAAAGTTAAGGCAAGGCACTCAGCTGGACTTCTGAGTGGGTTTGATGAACTCCCTTGGTCTGCAATTATCAGATGACAAGCTTGCTATATCCGCGATAAAGATTGCTGGACTCTCTTTCAGTCTCCACTCGGAAATAGAAGATGTTGGGAAATCAGATCAGCAAACAGTAAAGCTTTAGCATGCGACCTGTGAAAGAAGGCAAATGTGTGAATCTTAATTAACAAAAAAGCCATCTAATCAGGTATACTCTAGGGATTTGGGAATTTCCAGACGCCCGAACACTCCGGCAACGCCCCAATGCACCAGAATAACACTCCCCAATCTCCATCCACCATATGTAGAATATCCACTGTACACTCAACATCTCTATTTCCTCTCACATCTCCACAAACTCTGTTCAACACTGATCTTTCACTTCCCTCAACCCCTTCCTTCAAAGCCCTAACATTCGTCTACACCCTTCCCTCACCCTCCTCTCATACTCGGGCCTCTGCTCCCTCCACATTTTCGCCGCCTCCACATTCGCCGGACTCTCATCATTCGGCTCAGCCAGCATACTCATCACAGAGATCAAGATCTTCTCAACGCTTTGGATCGGAGACCAGCGCTCGGAGGCATGCTCGTAGTGGTTTGGGTCGTCACCAGGTGGGTGCAGGATGCTGATGCAGACGAGGCCGCTTGGATATACTATTTCTTACATGTTAGCACCAATTCAACAAAACGCCGTTCCATGAAATATAACCCGGAAAGAAATAAGGAAAGAAAAGAAAATGGGAAAAGAGGGAGAGCACACGACCCACCATTCGGATGCCACACCTCCCCAAGGAACCTCATACTCGGCGGCGCAAGTGGATAATCCTTCGGAAACTTCAGCTCAGCGGGAAACACACCGCCTTCGAACGGTGTGCCCTCGGGTCCTTGGATCAGCGCTTCCCAGTACAGCAGGTCGTCTTCGGAGACGGGTCCGGCGGTGATGCCTTCTGGGGGGTTGTTGGTCAGAGCGCGGTATTCTTGCAGCAGGCGACGCTGCGCGGTTGTGGATGCCATTGTTGGCGGAGTTTGGGAGGTCGTACGTGGAGAATAGGTACAGTAGGGACGGAGGTTGTGGAGGCGAGGTTGAGGTTGAAGTGGATGTGGGGGACCCTGGCCTGGCTCGGTTCCTGCCGGAAATGCCCCGCTATTGGAGCGTCATGAGCTTGAAGCCGTGAATCACATCTTACAAATTTATAACAAACAATACTGAGTTTCACATTTCTTCCTTTTTGGTTGAATACTGGCTATTTCATCTTCCTTCATTGCCTCCTATTACTTTTGATAATTTAAATTGGATACACGGCACGATGTCTACAGAACGCTTGAAGATTGGCTTTGTGCCAGAGCACTTCTCCACACCCCTCTACTTCGCAGAAAAGCATTTTGGGCTTGATGCAGAATTGATCCCTTTCCCGTCTGGCACGGGACATATGATTACTTCTTTGCGTGAAGGGGAGATCGATGTAGGCATTGGGTTGACGGAGGGATGGGTTGCGGGGTTGGGGAAGGAGAATGTGGAGGGTGATGGGGGCTATAGGATTGTAGGGACTTATGTCGAGACGCCTTTATGTTAGTTCCCTCCCCTTCCATACCTTTCTTCTAATAGCTGTCATCTTTGATCTGGTGAAGAATTGAAGCTAAACGGCATTCTTCAGGTTGGGCAATCTCCACCGGCGCAAAGCGGACAATCAACAGTGTTGAGGATTTAAAGAACGGAAAGATAGGCGTCTCACGCATTGGTAGCGGATCATATGTAATGGGCTTCGTCCTCGCAGACCAACAGGGCTGGCTCTCCTCCTCCACGTCTCCACCATTCGAAGTCATCCCCCTCCAAACCTTCGACAAACTGCGCGCCGCAGTGAACGATTCCACGGCCGATTTCTTCATGTGGGAACATTTTACTTCAAAACGGTACTACGACAACGGCGAAATAAAAAGGATAGGCGAGATATATACTCCCTGGTCAAGCTGGAAGATTGTTGCCAGGACAGGGATTCCAGAGGGGGATCAGAGGTTAGAAGAGATGTTTGAGAAGGTTGATAGAGGGGTGAGGTATTTTGAGGGAAATAAGGAAGAGAGTGTTAGGTATATTAGTGGGAAGTTGGATTATAGTGAGGGGGATGCGAGGGAGTGGTTGAAGACTGTAAGGTTTGCGAAGAGCACGAAGGGCGTTGATGTTGGGGTTATTCAGAAGACTATGGACGTGCTCAGGAAGGCGGGGGTTTTGGGGGAAGGGGGTATGAAGGCGGAGGAGATGATTGCTAATAAGAAGGGAGCGCAAGTGCCTTGAGGTGTTTTTAAGGAAGTGCAAAAGTTTATGTTAGAAATGATTAGAAATTTTGGCATGGGAGGGCGTTCAGTCTGTAGATGGGAGATAGTTCCCGGTATTTGGTTAGCATTACTGGTCTATGTGAGCAAAGGGAAGCCCAATTAAAAAATCTTTCGATTCGAATTGAATTTCCAATGAGTCCAGCCCGCAACCCTATAATTCAGAGCATCCAATTCGGCTGCGCCTTTTCAATTGGCTTCCCCTTGTAAAACGATGAATTGCTGACCCGAAGATCGTCTTCGCGTAAATAAAAGCTTCACTCGCGTCATCATAACTTCACACCTCACTGCTTTCTTCCCTTCCCTTATCTTCCAATTGCTCGCCCAAAACACCTCACAACAACAAACTATGTAATGTCCCTCCGTCAGCTTCTCCGGAAGCCATTTTCCTCCCCCACCTCTCGCCTCATCTCCCACTTCCTCCCTTCCAAACCCCGACTTCCACCTCTTCGACGCCTCAACTCCACCTCCTCTGCAGACAAAACCCGCCAACGCATCGACCGCCTCCTCTCTCGCGTCCCCAAGCCCCTGCGACCGTACACCAACGGCCTCCGCAACGCGCCTGTCTCCCATGTCGTCTCGTTCCTCATCTTGCACGAGATAACGGCAATTGTGCCGTTGCTTGGGCTGGCGGGGTTATTTCATTATACGGAGTGGTTGCCTAAGGGGATGGTAGAGGGGAGATGGTTGACAGAGGGGATAGAGAGGTTCGGGAGGTATTTTGGGCGGAAGGGGTGGTTTGGGTTTGAGAGGGTTGATGCTCGGGAGGCTGGAGGGGAGGTATTGAACAAGGGAGAAGGGGCACAGGAGGTAGATAAAAATGGAAATGGGACGATTGAAGAAGTAGAAAGGAAATGGCATGTAGGTCAGAAGGGGGGTAGGATTCTTGTGGAGGTTGCCACGGCGTATGCGATTACGAAGGTGTTGCTGCCGGTTAGGATATTGGTCTCTGTTTGGGCGACGCCGTGGTTTGCGAGGGTGTTTTGGGGCCTGTATCGGAAGGGAGTGAAGAGGATGCCTTGAGGTATAAATACCCGAAGCGTTTATTTGCTGGAGGACAGAGAACGGGCAAGAAGTAAACATCGAATCACAAGCACAAAATAGACCATGGACCAGCAGCAATGCTATCGAATCAAGCTTTTGTCCTATGTAGCTACAATTCCACATCTACCATCCATCCTCAGCATCATTGATGTACCCGATATCGACAGTATGTTCCCGTGTTGCTGGAGAAGCATCTATGGTTTCTCGTAGATCCAGTCGTGCTGGGCGGACTTCCACGATTGGACTTCACCCTCCTTGAACCAGAGAGCGATCTCCTTCTTGGTATTCTCAACACTGTCAGAGCCGTGACAACGAGCATGGCCACCCTGACGGCGTCCCTCTCTATCTTGCCAGCGCAGCGGACTCCTAAACCCTTTCTTTCATGGGGGCAAACCCCCAAACCCCCGGCCTCGCTGCGCTCGAAACGTAAGATTACATTGCCACCAGCCCGCCTCGTTCAAATTTGCGCGAAAGCGTGATTGTGCCAGTGAATCGGCGGCGGCGATTTCACAGTGGACGGAACGGCCGACGTGAGAAACGCGCAACCACGTGACTTTATAGTCGAACTGGTTCTCTAATACTGTTACTTCCACCAATCTTCGATATAACACTAACAATTAGTGTTATATCAACCTCGTGCTCTGCATTATCCAAGGAGTCGGGATCGGCAGCGGCAATTCTACCTCCGCTGCGCTAGCAAGATACAGTGGTATTATTCTACCCAAAGGGATCGTGGTGAAGTCTCTGACTACTAAGATCAACTCATGGGTACTCTTTCACGAACTCACAGTCCTCGTGAATGCACGCCGTCGATTTCTCCAAATAATCAGAACGCTTTGCTTACAATCGTAGTCGCGAAACCAAAGGAGATGAAGCAGATTGGCTTAGATGCGGAAGAGAAGACAAAGGCTTCGTTTAGAGAGTCTGCGTTCCATCATACTTCACAAGATATCCAGCCCCGGTCTGGAGAGGCTACAGACACAGATACCGTTCGAGCAGCTAGAGTTGAAGTTCGTCGTTGCGAGTGCGCGTCGGAAGGAGGCTGGCTTACGAGGCATGTTCGAGGATCTTGCCTATAACACCTCTAGAAAAGCTCAACCTTAGACTCATTTGGAGAAAATTGGTGTGGTCTTGATGTACTCAGCTAGCTCATAAAGCCCCCCAGTTAAAGAATCTGAGCGTATAGATCATAGTTCTATTCTCTCCCGAGAGTTGCACAGAATCACAACTGGCATAAAACAAGCGTTCTTATGTCTTGCTTCTGTTTGTGATGAGTGAGTGTGACCGCCAATTTCGTGCCCGCTCTCTGCGGGAAGCTTTAATCGACGCTGTCGATTTTCATTACGGTCTTCTATCAAGCTAAGATTCAAGCCCGTAATTTTCTTGATGCTATAGTGAGGTTCTTTCCTTAAAGAGGCGGTCGGAGGGTTATGTTCGTTCTTGGACGCCCCTTCCTTCCTCGCTGGATGTCTCGCCAACATCTTTCTCCCCTCTCCCTCAAACTTCTCACACTTCACCTTCAACCTCACACACCCACACTCGTTCAACGCCTCGGCGACGTATGCAACTCTGCTATCAATCGGTAGCGCCGATTCTGCTTGTTGAATCAGTCAAGTCCTGCATCGAGAGCTACGCACGCGCATCGCCTTCGAGCACTACCTCAGCTAGGTATGGCGGTTCCCTCTGCTAGCATCCCTACCTCGCGCTGCTTTGTTTGATTGACATCTCCTAGAATAGGCAGCGTCGATTCATCCCTCTCGACGACATGAAGTTTTCCAAGAAGTATAAGCCACTACCAGACCAGCCAAATCAGGCTGCAGCGGACCTCAATCAACCCCGCAGTGCCCGCAACGCGTTAAAGAGAGCAAGCCGTCATGCCGAGAACGAATCAGCTCGGGAGCCAGGCCAGAGACTCATGGAACGGGATGATCTGGACGTTAGAGGCCGGCAAATCTACACGTTTCGGTGGCTGCGCAACATGGATTCAGTTATGCGACTGTGGTGTGAGTTCTTTCAGGCAAAGCTGGATCGTTTCGACGGTCCGAGTTATTTTAAGTCGGGGGGACCTCGTCCTGACCGGCTGCTTCTCCACCAATTCCTCTTCTGGATCGCTGACACATCGGTCGGAAATCTCTACACGTCGAGTCATGAACCATCAGCCATGACCGAGACGTACAAACCTACCACCGGGACCATCGAACGTTACGTGGTGGTTCTAGCCAGCTGCTTTGGTTATTATAACGCGAGCCTTGATTCTGATTTACTCAAATCAGCAAGACTCTGGGTTCGAAACGATCTTTCTCGAGAGCTCGGCCTGAATCGTGAGGTCAAAGAGAAGCCAATTGCGTATACTGCTGATGTAGAACAACTGATTGAGGCCATTTGGAGCTTCAGCGGCATTGCAGTCTTCAAAAACATTCGAGCCATGTTCAACACAACTCTCGTGCTTAATAGTTTGATCGACGCCGCATCAAGGATTGGAGAATTCATCCCAACAGACACTGACTCGAAGGAGAAAGGGCGGTATCTGAAATGGGAGGACCTCGAATTCATCATGACCCCATCTGACGACGTGGATGGCATCACAATCCATATTGTTGTGCTCTGCAAATGGCTGAAAAAGTACACACACGATCCCACAGCGTTCAAGGGTTTCGTTGTCGGCCTGCTCCCTCCGCATCTGGCCTTCCAAGACTCTTGCCGCTTTCTGGTGGTGTTAGCGCTGCATCATGGCTATTTTCGAGACTTTCGCACTTGGGACGAGCTTCTCAGTTGCAAGCCCAGTCGGAGTGGAAGTCCGATATTGCTCAAGCCATCGTGCCTGCAACTCCCCGTGTTTATGCCTCTCCTGCCTCGGATCTCCAAAATGGGCGTTACCGATTTTCCCACGGAGACAGACGACAACGGAGAGATGCTCCCGTGGACATACAATCAACTACAGAGGATTGTGCAAAACTTGTCGCGCCTTGCCGGATTTTCCCGAAAGACTGGACTGCATCAGCTGCGACACGGCGATGCTTTTCTTCTTGCAAAGTATTGCAAGGACCGTGAGACCGCGCGTCTTCTGATGGGGCAACAGACCGGCTCCGACGCATTCTCGACGTATCTGTCCAAAATCTCGACCACCGATATTCTGGGGCTGGCTCGTGGTGTGTCATCATACGACCTTACACCATTCTCTGGCCTGAGTCTGGGAAAGTGTAGTAACGCACCTCTCACCCTGCCCGTGGAAGAGCTGACCGCAATCGACTTTCATCCGGAGTTTGTGGCGGCCTTGGAAGAATGCAGCGATGCGAGAGATGAGTGCAATCGTCAGTTCGGATCCCTTCAGGGAACCAGAAGGGCGGCCCAGGAATCAACAGCTGCAGCCCAGCTGCTTCAGAGATACCATACCCTCAGCGTCTACAAGAACGCCAAATGGAAGCGTTTGGCTGAACTGAGATTCCGGGCCTTTCGGGAGGCATCCATCCGCGAGTTGACCGCTGCGAGACCTGTTGGTGAACCTAATGTTGGTATGAGCGAGCCAGTAGATCATCCAGAATCGACGCTGCCGATTACGGACGACTACAGGGCTTTGGATGTCGAAGCAAAGGACACAGGACCCGAAGAGGACTCTGAGCGGTTTCTTCAAGATCGAATTGAGGATATTGGGTGGCTCACAGCAGAACAAGCTGCGTCTATCATAGCTGCAGTGCCTGATGCAACGGTGGGAGGCGTCGCGGAAAACGTCGTCCAAGAGGCGCTCAATCAGCAAGTACGTAATCATAACCTCCTTCGAATTTCTCTGGATTCAATGGTTGGGGTAATTGGGCGGCAATCGACCCTGATGTCATCGTTCTCGTATGACTATATTCACCTCAGGGAGAAATATGAAACCGTGGCCAAGGACGAGGGCATCACTTCCGGCACGGTCATGGCACTGCTTCTGGAACTTTTGTCGAGCGAACGCCACATGAGAGACCTCCCAGCTCACTGGCTTTCTCCCGGTGACCAGTCAACATGTGTAGTCTGCCGGGAGCAGCTGGCAATCGACACCGGCTATACTCACGTAAGACAATGCCTTCAAACCCAGGCAAACGCCCATGCAGACCAACTATGGATCGACTACTGCGCGAGCCTGCCTACAGAATGCACTTGGGTACCAACGGTAGCATCGAAAGCCTGTAAGGTCGATCTTACAGATGCAGCCCCCAAAGAACGCCAAAAGCATTTTCATAAGCACAATAATTCCTCGGGTTATAAGTGCTACTGGGGCGGATGCAAAGTCACTTTCTCTTCTCAGGATGAACTTTGCCAACATGTCTACTCCAAGCACAGAATTCTACTTTGGAAGTCGTCGATTTGCTTGTATTTTTGGTGTCATTATTGCCACAAGTACATCTTCGAAATCAAGTCTACGCCAGAGAGGCTGGTCCACTTTGCTTCACATTATGATCAAGCAATTCGAGCCGTTCGGGACTACGGCTATGCAGGAGTTTCCATTGGTTCATCTCACGCTGGTCACCGTCCAAACGAGTTCCTCCCAGCGCACTGTGTCTTCTGCCTCCACAGCGAGGGTCTCGATGCGGAAGACCAGCTGGTAGCACCCCGGACACAGGAGATCGCGCCACACATGCATACGCACTTTCGGTATCTCGCTTCCAGTGATAGGATTCACTGCCCAGCATCGTCTGCTGGTGGAGCGCGCCACCCATTGTGTAGCTATGAGCAGAGTATGAATGCAATAGAGGCTTGGAAGCATATCCAAGAGATACACTATGGTCTAGAATTTGGGCCAAAGTGGGGACCTGGCGCAACAGGGAAAGCCAGAGGCAAGAGGATGATCGAGCAGGATGATCCAGATGCAGATACAGAGGAAGGAGTCAAGCTTCGAACGAAGGTGTACGAAAAGAAGAAGCCGCTTGTAGTGCAGGATGGTTCGATGCAGGTCAAAAAAGCAACCAAATCGACGGCGTCGATTGATCAATCTTCAGAGCCTGCACTGCCGCTTCAGGAGAAAACCCCCAACACCCGCTTGACAGTAGAGCAGATGGGCACTCAACGAAACAAGCAAGTCGATCATGACCTTTCTGTCATTGATCCATTGCTTCGATAAGGAAGTGTTGAGGTACACAAGGAGATGAAGCATACGCGAAATGGTTACGAATGGGGGCGGTTATCTGGTATGAGAAGGAATCATTTCTTTGCAGGGATATGTTTATTCTTGCTGCGCTGATTGCTATTCTGGCCACGCAAACTGCATCAGCTATTGCCTAATATGTATTTCATGCACCACTCTAGCGTCTATCACTATGGCTATTGATCACTAGGAGCGGCGGGCTTATGTATTTTATCTGCAAATTCAATGATTGCATTGAGCAAAAGACCATAGCTAGAGAACGTAATTGAATGTAATCAACATGACATGTCCACCATTCTTGCTATGTTTTCCATGTATCTCGTTGTATTCTCTACTTCTCGTAGATCCAGTCGTGCTGGGCGGACTTCCATGATTGGACTTCACCCTCCTTGAACCAAAGAGCAATCTCCTTCTTGGCATTCTCAACACTATCAGAGCCATGACAAACATTCCTCCCCGTATCAATAGCGTAATCGCCTCGTATTGTGCCTGGCTGAGAAGCAAGGGGGTTGGTGGCGCCGAGGAGAGCTGGGTGTTGTTAGTGGTGTGATGTGGAAGACGGAGAGGACAACGTACCACGGCCGGTCTTGACAGCATCACGACCTTCCCAGACCATGGCGCAGATTGGCCCGCTAGCCATGTCTGTTCTCTGTTAAATCAATGTATTGTGGAGAGGAATTGAAGCTTACACTTGATGAGCCCAGGGAAGAATGGCTTGGAGGAGAGATCCTCGTCTGCTCTCGTCAGCGATTGCGTTGGGACCATATCATCAATGTAAAATGCATACAGTGCTTCTCAAGGTGCTCCTGGCTAGCAGTCACGAGCTTGATAGCAGCGAGCTTGTACCTGTGATGTTATTAGTGGCAGCTTCGAGCTTCAAGTCCATCAACATACCCACGAGCCTCAAATCGAGAGATGATCGGGCCAACGAGTCCACGCTGAACAATTAATCAGTACATATCCTCAGACCAGTTCAAAAGGAATCGTAGCACACCTGAACGCCATCAGGCTTGATCGCGATGAAGCTGTCAACAAAAATTAGCTTCACCGCCAGATAGGTTGTTGACACCCAGAACTTAAATCCAAGAATTTCAACTTACGTTTGCTCGTTAGACATTGTGTCGTCGTTGAGTCTGGCTCTTTCTTCTCTTTGGCTGGCAGATGCACGGAGGAAGCCTTGAGTCTTGGGGCTCAAGTGTTTGTAGATTGCTGGGTCTTTGTGTGGTTGTTGGTCGCTCATTTAGTGAAGGTGATTAAAATATTCTTGGAGGGGTTAGTGGGGCGCTGAAGCCGAAGTGGCTTGGTTTTAACCTGAACTTCCAGGCACGTGTCAAGAGCTTGAGCTACTCAGGGGGGGGTGAGGTCATGGTAGCGAATGGCCGATTGAGGACATGCTGAATCTAATTAGGGACATTCCGGAAACCCCTGCGATATTTTTTGTCTCATGTATTTGCTAGCCAGATTAGGACTCAGAGACACAGTCACTTCTGGTTTGAGTATATTAAGCGGTAATCCAAATCATCGACAGGGTACAATGGGTCTAAAAGCTTCTGATTTTCATCATTTTATGCCTGTTCTAAGGAATTTCTGGGCCTTTACTCGGGTGCTACCCTTGAAATATTGCATTTAGAAAGACAAGCACCAGAACTGCTTGCAGTTTGCTACTTTTTGCTGCTTGCCACAAAATAATACCACCTTATTACGAAAAGCTTGCGGCAAATGACCAGGGTTTTCCACAATGGTCCCTATTATCCCGTTCACTGCTTGTTGTGAGATTGGTGCGTGCACCTTAGCGAGGGCCCGTGCAACGGAAATGGCAAGATTTCAAGACGCGTTTAGTTGTCAAGAAGAGAGGATATCTTTTCAAGAGTTAAGGGAAGTATATAAGTCTATAAGGGGAGTATAGACAAGCTTTTAAGGAGCGTTTTGCGTTGCTAAACGATTTGTGGCTTACGCGAAGTGTGAGGCGGTGTAACTACCTTGTAAGGTTACAAGCCACTACAAGGACACGTTAGACGCGGACGGTTAAAGGGATATCCCGCTCTCTCTACTTATCACAGCAATTGCTGGTCAGTTTCTATGAGCGATCCTGTGAATACTGCCATTTCATAGACATTTGCATCTTTCTGCCATGGGTCGCTCTCTTTCGCTGTCCTCGAGATGGACAGCTTTACTTGTCGTTATATCTGCATTATGCTGTCTTTTTAGCCCAGCGAGTATGCAAGCCCCCTTCGAAGACTACAAGATGCTAACCTCTACACAGTATCTGTGAAGTTCGAGAATTTCAAGACGTGCGACCAATCTGGATTCTGCAAACGCAATCGAGCATACGCCGACAATGCAGCTGGTCTTGCGAACCAGTGGGAAACCCCTTACCGAATAGCCCCCGAGTCCTTGAGCTGGAAGAATGGACAATTGCAAGGAACGATCCTTAAGACGATTAATACCAATGGTGAGACGGTCCGGTTACCAATCACTATTTCATTTCTCGAGTCTGGTTCTGCGAGGGTTGTAATCGATGAGGAGAAGCGTCAGAAGGGCGAGATTGAGCTTCGACACGATAGCAAGATCCGCAAGGAGAGATATAACGAGGCCGAATCTTGGGCTATTGTTGGGGGTCTAGACTTGAGCAAGACTGCTACCGAAGACAGAGGGTCTGCAAAGACCACCGTGAAGTATGGGCCGGATGGGAAGTTCGAGGCTCTTATCACATACGCTCCTTTCGGAATCGACTTCAAGAGAGACGATGCCACCCAGATCAGATTCAATGATCGTGGTTTGTTGAATGTGGAACATTGGCGACCAAAAATTGATAAGGCCGAACCGGAAAAGAAGGAAGGAGAAGAAGCTGCAGCCACCCCAGAGGTTCCTGCTGGTGAAGACGAAAGTACATGGTGGGACGAGTCATTCGGTGGAGCCACGGACTCGAAGCCAAGGGGCCCTGAGAGTGTTGGACTTGACATCACGTTCCCTGGATACGAACATGTCTTTGGTATTCCTGAACATGCTGGATCACTTTCATTGAAGGAGACTCGTGGCGGAGATGGCAACCACGCTGATCCTTATCGATTGTACAATGCTGATGTCTTCGAATACATTATGGACAGCTCCATGACGCTTTATGGATCTATTCCTTTCATGCAAGCCCACAAGAAAAATTCTACTGTTGGAGTATTCTGGTTGAATGCTGCCGAGACCTGGGTTGATGTCATCAAGCAAAAGGAGGCACACAACCCATTGAGTCTTGGCATTGGCTCGAAGATTGAGACCAAGACGCATTGGTTCTCTGAGAGTGGACTAATCGATGTCTTTGTTTTCCTCGGACCTACAGCGAAGGATATCACCAAGGCTTATGGAGAGCTTACTGGTTACACTGCTCTCCCACAGGAATTTGCAATCGCCTACCACCAGTGCCGATGGAACTATAAAACAGATGAGGATGTCAAAGATGTTGATCGAAAAATGTCAAAGTACCAGATCCCATACGATGTGATCTGGCTAGATATCGAGTACACCAATGACAAGCAATACTTCACTTGGGATCCTCTTACCTTCCCCAACCCAACCGGGATGCTTGAACAGTTGGACAAGTCTGAGAGAAAGCTTGTAGCTATCATCGATCCTCACATCAAGAACAAGGATGGCTATCACGTGGTTGAGGAACTCAAGAAGAAAGACCTTGGTGTCCACAACAAGGACGGCAACATCTATGAGGGATGGTGCTGGCCAGGTTCGTCTCATTGGATCGACTGTTTCAACCCAGCTGCCATCAAATGGTGGATTGGCCTTTTCAAGTATGATGCTTTCAAAGGCTCCGCATCCAACGTCTTCGTCTGGAACGACATGAATGAGCCCTCGGTCTTCAACGGTCCTGAAACCACCATGCCGAAGGACAACATTCATCATGGAAACTGGGAGCATCGGGATGTTCACAACATCAACGGCATGACGTTCCATAACGCAACCTACCAAGCCTTGCTCGAGCGCAAGAAGGGTGAAATCAGACGTCCGTTCGTCCTCACCAGATCCTTCTACTCCGGCTCCCAGCGCCTCGGAGCCATGTGGACTGGTGACAATCAAGCAAGCTGGGATCATCTCGCAGCTGGCTTTCCAATGATCATCAACAACGGCATTGCAGGCTTCCCGTTCGCCGGCGCAGATGTCGGAGGATTCTTCGGAAACCCCGAGAAAGATCTCCTAACCCGCTGGTATCAAGCCGGAGCCTTCTACCCCTTTTTCCGCGGCCACGCCCATATCGACACCCGCCGTCGTGAGCCATACCTCGCAGGTGAACCATACACTGGCATCATCACTCAAGCCCTTCGACTCCGCTACTCCCTTCTCCCAGCCTGGTACACGGCCTTCCACGAAGCGTCCATCGTCGGAACCCCCATTCTCCGACCCCACTACTTCCAATACCCGGACGACGAAGCTGGTTTCGCCATCGATGACCAATTCTTCGTTGGCAGCACCGGGCTCCTCGCCAAGCCCGTCGTGACTGAGAAAGCCGAATCAGTAGATATTTACCTCCCAGATGACGAGCAATACTACGATTACTTCACCTACGACAAGTACTCTGGGAAAGGAAGCGTGACCGTCGCTGCACCGCTCGAGAAAATCCCCTTGCTTATGCAAGGTGGGCATATCATTCCTCGCAAGGATCGCCCGAGACGTAGTTCCGGCCTCATGAAATGGGATCCCTACACTCTCGTAATCGTGGTTGGAAAATCCGGCACAGCGAAAGGAGAGCTGTACGTTGATGATGGAGAGACGTTTGATTATCAACAAGGCGCTTATATCCACCGAGAATTCGAGTTCAAAGACAGTGTTCTTGCGAGCAGGGATATTGGCACGAAGGGCAAGTTAACCGATAAGTTTGTGAAAAGCATGAAGACTGTGGGCATTGAGAAGGTAGTTGTTGTTGGTGCGCCAAAGGAGTGGGAGGGGAAGAGCAGTGTGAAGGTTGCAGGTGGTGTAGCGGGGTTGGAGTGGCATAGAGAGGAAGGGAGGAAAGCTGCTTGGGCTGTTGTTAGGGCGCCGAAGGTGAGTATCGGGGAGGATTGGAAAATCGAGTTCTAGTTTTGCTTGTTGGTTTGTGCTGTATGCATGGGGAATATTAAAGGTGGCAGTGCAAGAAGGTGTAGGATAGATTTTTTTGATTGAGGTTATGTACCAATTCAATCAAATCCATTGCATGCAGTATCCTAGTATCGAAAACGCAACGTATCGCTGGAGAAGCAAGTCCCCCATATTCAGTGTGTCAAAGAAATAATCAAACTAATTAATTTAATCAAAAATCAAATCATGATTATTTGATTTGATTTTGATTATAGCGTTTTTAAGAAACTTGATTTGATTTGATTTATAAGTTAATTATAATTATGATTTTAGCCACGTGACCCAAATATTTTCTATTTTAAATAATTATAAGCCTTAAACCTAAACTATAACTTATATTTGAGATAATAAAGTAAATCTAATTATTTATAACCTTTCTTTTATAATAAAAGAGTTAAATAATAAATTTTATAAGTTATATCACATGATATATTAATCAATTAAATCAAAATAATTATGATTTGATTTGATTCGATTTTGATTTGCCCTTATTTTAGTTGATTTGATTTTGATTTTGATTCGCCCTTATTTTAGTTGATTTGATTTGATTAACCCCACAAAATCAAATCAAATCAAATCATTTAACACACTGAACATGTTTAAGTAAGTAAACGCTTCTGAAGTCTCTGGACAATTGTTGAGTTTAGATTAATTGTCTGACTTGTGTGTACAGCTGCCGGTAGTACGATAATACGTTAAACGTTTTTGAAGGTGTCTTCAAAAACTGGCTATTCATGTCAGTTAGCTCGATTATAATCGGGCTTCAAGTCATAATCATTTTCGTCGGAGGCCAGGCATTTCACATCGTCCCACTAACAGGCCCTCAATGGGCTACTTCTCTTGTTCTTAAACTGCTAACCCTCGCTGTGACGGCCTTCACTCGATGCTTACCAAATTGGTCCTTCTCACGGACTCACCTGTAAAATAAACGCCGTTTCTGGATTGCTCGTAAAGCATTTGATTTTATAGCGAAGAGGCCAGGCTTTACTACCATGTTACGCCGCGAACACTAATCGTGTCTGGATCAGGCTCATTTTGACCTCAAACCTAGCCAGTCCCGATCCGACCAATCCTCTTCCTTTCTATTTACATACAGCGATCAATATAGCCGAAATTTGAATACTTAACATAGCCAATGACAATCCACTAAAGAGCTGGTGGAGCATGCTGTGCAGCCTTCTCTTCGAGACCTCGATCGAGGGACGGCCCGAGCGGAGACGTATCTGCGCTCTTTGATAGGGTGAGCGCATTGTTTTGCGAAATAAGAATTGGGCTTTGTGTCGAATCGGCCAGGCGCATGAAAATTTTGGGGTCCCACACCCATCGTTGGTTGGTGTGAGGTGTAGCGAAAGTGAAGGTGGCTTTAGTGATTCGTGGTTGCCTTAAGGCAGGCAAGAGTGCATTTAGCTAGTTTCACCTCTAGAATTGAATTTACACCCTGTTTCTCCGTTTAATACTATAATCTCGAGCATAATACAAATAGCCCTACAAAGCTTATTAATCTTTTAAAGCGTATAATTAGCTATAAATAATATTAAAAGGAAACCGATTTATAGCCTTATTTATAATAAGCAGCTTAATAAAGAACTATAACGCTACGCTTTTATAAGAGGGTGGGAAAGCATTGCAATAGTGGCTTAAAGCGCACTTCTGGCAACAAGAGCTTTAGCTAACTAAGTCGAAATGGCTTTTATTGCTCTGGCTAAAAAGCGCAAAGTTGACTATTTTCTAAGTTAACTGAAAATGCGGTTAATAGATCGATTTAAATATATTACAACTAAGGCAAAGAATATCGCGCTACAAGCTTTTTGCAAGACGCGGGGTTCGAGCTTTAAAGGGCGTGTTAATAAGAGTATTAAAATTATTACTCGAGGAAGATAATCCACCACGCGTAAGAGTTTTAAGAGTGCGTGCCTTTAAAGCAGCAAAAATAATAACAATAACTTGAAGAATATTAGCTCGAATTAATAAACGCGTATAAGATGTTACGGTATGCCAGTCACGTGGCATGCCTGCACGTGCTTAGCGCGTGTGCGGGCGCACAAAACCCGGTTTCAGCTCTAAATTCCAATGCAAGCTCTTTACCACCACTGCAATGCAATCACTTCGTGACATAAGATATATATAGCCGATTTGCGTGCAACGTTCCGAGTTGTTGGATCAAAAATGTGATTTTCGAGAAGACTGAAGTTCTATTTGCTATGGAAAATAACCTCTACTTATAATGAATGTGAACTCCCTAAGTTTAGGCATC
>Ga0302325_10014353_pt1 | contig 16869 bp, 15 predicted proteins | sample Palsa_T0_2_FD_201948 | JGI IMG/M metagenome (GOLD analysis project Ga0302325, IMG submission 201948) | Peat permafrost microbial communities from Stordalen Mire near Abisko, Sweden - Palsa_T0_2 | ecosystem: Environmental > Terrestrial > Soil > Palsa > Peat permafrost | place: Sweden: Abisko... | reverse complement strand
GGTCGATGGCCCCCCCGGCTTCGGACTGATCCCCTCCCGGTATCGGCGGCAAAGAATTGATCAGCTGAAGAGAGCCTCTGACTTCGCAAAGCGCGTGGGTGTGCCGGCGCTGTTTAATCAATGGGGCTTTATTCCCGAAGTTCCGAGCGACCCATTGTACGAACCCACGGTTGAGGCGGTGCGCGAGATTGCCGGCCACTGCAAGGGGAACGGCCAGATGTTCTTCAACGAGACCGGGCAGGAAACTCCGATCACCCTGCTCAGGACGATTCAGGACGCCGGAACGGACAACCTGGGGCTGGTTCTCGACGCGGCCAACTTGGTGCTGTACGGCAAAGGCAATCCGGTGGATGCCCTCGATGTCATCGGAAGCTATGTACGGGCCATCCACGTCAAGGGCGGCTTCTATCCCACGGACCCCAAACATCTGGGCCGGCAGGTTCCTGCCAGCCAGAGCAGCAAGGTGGACTGGCCGCGAATCTTCCAGCGCCTGAAGGAGCTCGGTTATGACGGCACGGCGACCATTGAGGCTGGGAACCCGGGAACCGGAGGCGACCAGGAAATTCTAGGCGATAAAGCTTATCTCGAGGGGCTGATCGCCCAGGGCTGAGCCAGGGTGTCCGGTGCCTAAGACATTGAGGGGACGGAGCGGAAGATGCGGCATTGCTTGCCTGCTCGGTGCAGAGTTTTCCGCAGCCTCTTCAGCTCTAGTCGCCGAGGTGTGTCTTTTCAAGACGCCTAGACCGAAATCAACTTGTTTTTGGTAGCAGAAACTGCGTTGAAAAGCCGTACTTCAGCGGCTAAAGCCGTCGTATTCGCAATTGTTTACGGCCCGGCTAAAGCCGTGCCCTGATACAAAACATGAGAGTCTGCGTGAGAACTAGCTTCAGTGAGACCCAGGATTGCATCCTGGGTAATTCTCAGCCGTCCCTTCGACAAGCTCAGGGCAGGCTCTGCGGGACTGCACCGTGGGACCTAGAAAGATGTAGGTCAGAGGCTTATGAAGCCCGAATTCGAGATTCTGGCAAAGCCCGTACACCCGCAGGATCTACTGGCGCGTCTGCGTAGTTAAGGCCGCGAGTCCGAGTTCACGGCTTCTTCTTTCTTGCCCTGCCGCCCCCTCCGGGAGGCGCTAGCGCGTCTTCCCCTGGACGGCGCGGCCGCTGCTTGGCCGAAATAGATTTGATGATGATGCGAGGAGTGCCTTGCGGAGAGAAGGGAACTGCCGCTCTCGCCGTGGCTTCCTGCATTATTTTTTTTACAGACATTTCATCTAATGTTGCCGGTGACGGCACGCGAATGTGACGGGCGACGTTTCCATGCCCCTGCAACAACTTGCCCGGGTCGGGCAGGTCTTTGGCCTGCAAGAAGAACAGACTGACCCATTTTGGATAGATAGCCACGGAAAAAATCGCCTGGGATGGCCGTTCGGTGGGGCCGAAGCCGATCGCCAACGCGTTGTAGTTGTCATACACCAGCTCGAGGGCCGTCGGATAGCGCTCTCTCATCCTCGCCAGAATGGAGTGCGTGAGCGAGGCCACCTCGGGTGTGAATTTGGCGATGAACGAAGCGAGTTGCTGTTCTGCCGAATGTGCCGATGGTGCCATTTTCGAATCCCGCCTGGCAATTCTAATCACATTACACGGCAGGAGCAGGCAAAATTATGCTTGACATATTCTAATATGGGAATATATTTCTCTTCATGCCTTGAGCAGCTACCGCCGCAGACGTATTCAACGCGATTGCCGAGCGGCGGCGGGAGATTGTCGGCCTGCTGATGAATAGGTAAAGAGCATGCGGTGGGGGATTTGGTTCTTCGGCTGCGGATGCGGCAACCGGCGGTATCGAAGCACCTGGGCGTGCTTCGGGAGGTCGGAGTGGTCTCCGTGAGCAAACGCGGGCAGCTACGTTTATACCGGCTGAACGCAAAGGAGCTGAAGCCTGTGCATGATTGGGTGAAAACGTACGAGCTCTACTGGACGCATCAGCTGGACCGTATCAAGCAGCGGGCTGAGCTGAAGATGGCCAACCAATTAGCGAAGCAACTAACAAAACGCGAGGAGGGAGAATGATGGCGGTGAGTACAGAACAGGAAATACGCACGTTCGAGATTGTGAAGGAAGAGGCGATCGCGGCTTCGATTGAGATCGTCTTTGAGACGCTCCTGGAGCAGGTAGGGCCGTATAACCAGACTCCCGATGGATCGTCGCTGGCAATGAAGATCGAGCCGTGGCCGGGCGGGCGGTGGTATCGAGATTTGGGTAATGACACGGGTCATTTCTGGGGACACGTGCAAGCAATCAAGCCGCCGGCACTGCTCGAAATTTGCGGGCCGCTTTTCATGTCGTTCCCGGCTATATCGAATGTGCAATACCGGTTGACGGAAGAGAACGGCCTGACGCGCTTGAAATTTGTTCATCGCGCGATGGGACTGATTCCAGCAGAAGTTGTCGACGGGCCCAGAAGTGTCAACACAGGCTGGACTCATATGTTGGAAAGAATTCGCAAAGCTGCGGAAAATCGCAAAAGTGCTACGGGTGGAAAGAAGTAAGACACACGGCTAGCTGGACGATAGCAGGTCAACCGAATAGGAGAGAAGCGATGCAGGTAATGGATGCGGTCAATCACCAGGTTGTATCGGAAACAGAATGGACGGAAGCGCACAAGGCGTTTTTGGTCAAAGAAAAAGAGCTCACGCGGCAACGCGATGAACTCAGCCGGCAGCGCCGCGAACTGCCCTGGGTGAAGGTCGACAAGAACTACGTGTTCGATGGCCCGGGCGGCAAGCAAACATTGGCCGATCTTTTCGACGGGCGCAGCCAGTTGATCGTCTATCACTTCATGTTCGGTCCGGAATGGGCGGAAGGCTGCCCCAGCTGCTCCATGTCGGCTGAGCACATGGACGCAAGCCTGGTGCACCTGATCCAGCGCGACGTGACGCTGGTAGCAGTTTCCCGCGCACCGCTGAGCAAGATACAGGCCTTCCAGAAGCGCATGGGCTGGAGCTTCCCCTGGGTATCGTCGTATGCCACCGACTTCAACCGCGATTACCACGTCTCCTTCACCAAGGAGGAAATGGCGGATAGCAAAACGTACTATAACTTCGGCACCCGGGATTTCCCCGCTGACGAAGCTCCCGGCCTCAGTGTTTTCTACAAGGACGGGAACGGGGACGTGTTCCATACCTATTCTTCGTATGCGCGCGGGCCGGAGTGGCTGTTGGGCGCGTACAGCTACCTGGATCTGGTGCCCAAGGGGCGGGACGAAGCCAGTCTCCCGTTCCCCATGGCATGGGTTCGTCACCATGACCGCTACGAAAGCCGCCCGAAGACTGGCGCATCGTCATGCTGCTCAGCGGAGAGCCATCCGTGAGCGCGCACCGGTGCTGCCTGGTTAATTCGGGTGGTATCGAACAGAAGAACGCTGCGATGCGGATCGCCGAGGGCGGTCCGCGTCCCCGATCGTTCATCCGTCGATCTCTCGACCTCACCGCGAAGATCGTTCCTGTCGCCATTCTTGCAGTGCTGCCGAAATGTCCCGCGTGCCTGGCTGTTTACGTGGCGCTGGGGACTGGAATTGGCCTTTCGCTGACCGCCGCGACCTACATACGGATGTCTCTTGTGGTCTTGTGCGTAGCGTCACTGGTGTATTTCACAGCCAAGGCTGTGCGCCCCAAGCTGGCTGGGATGCGCATCTCCCGCTAGCGACGCGGGTCTCAGTGCAGTCCCTATAGATCCGATTGAATGGTTTTGCTGTCCAAAGCTCGATTTGAAGGATTCAGCAAACGCGATCGCGGGGGCTTCGCCCTGGGCGTAGCCCCAGCAAAGCCTCTAAATATCCTTGGTCGGGGTTCGGTTGCCCCTCGAGTGAAAGCGTTTGAAAAACCCATTTTCGGCCCACGTACGCCCCACGGCAAGCCGGGGCAGGTGGTGCGAACGTGGGGCACCCGTCCAGGTCACTAACATTTGCGTGAGGTATGTAGCCGTAGGTTCATTTGGACACTTCCACCATCTTCCAGGTCACTCATGCGGGACTGGGTCGTCCTTTCAAATCCTACCCAGGGCCGCTAAAGCTCGTGCTATGACACAGACTGTTGCGGGACTCTTCTGAACCCGCGGTTCTCACGCAGACACTTCAATGCTGATTTCCCCGCCCGGCAATTCGGATCATCGCCGCCACGCTGCGCTCGACATCTTCATCCGTAGTGGCCCAACTAGACACGCTGATGCGCATCGCCGCATGTCCGTGCCACTGTGTTCCTCCGCACCAGCAGGTCCCGTCGCTCTGAACACTCGCGGTGACCCTCCGTGTTTCCTCGTCGCTCCCGAATGAAACCAGCACCTGGTTCAAGACCACGTCGTTGAGTATGGTGTACCCTGCAGCGCGCAGGCGATCCGCAAACAGCTTCGCCTGAAGACAGTTTCGCTCGATCAGTTCCGCCAGCCCACTGCGTCCCAGGGAGCGCATCGCCGCCCACAACTCGATCCCCCGCGCCCGCCGCGACGCCTCCGGTGCGAAGTGCCACGGCTCACGTCCGGCTCCCGGTGTCAGGTAAGCCGCGCTCATCGCCATGGCGGTCTTGAGATGTTCAGGTGCCCGCACCACGGCGACCGCTGAATCGTAGGGCACGTTCAACCACTTATGGCAATCGATCGCCCAGGAATCGGCAGCCCCGGCGCCTGCCAACAAAGGTGCGTACTGCGGGGAGACGGCTGCCCAATACCCGAAGGCGCCGTCTACGTGCACCCAGGAACCTTTCTCACGCGCACGCGCGCAGATTTCTCCGGCAGGATCAAACGCGCCGCTATTCACGTTGCCTGCCTGAACGCAAACCAGAGTGCGATCGTCGAGCGGAGGTAATGCCTCTGGCCTCATGCGTCCCTGGGCATCGGCTGGAACCCGCGTCACTCGCGAACGCCCCAGCCCCAACATGGAGAGAGCCTTCAGCAGCGATACGTGAACTTCCTCGCCCACCACCACGTGGATGGGCGGCGCCCCAAACAGTCCGTCCTCCTCGACATTCCATCCAGCACGCTGCAACAGTACGCTCCGCGCCGCAGCCAGAGCGGTGAAGTTAGCCATCGTTGTGCCGGTAACAAATCCCGCTCCCGCTTCCAACGGCAAACCAAGCAAGTCGACCATCCACCCAAGAACAATCTCTTCCAGCTTCGCTGCTACGGGAGACATGACTTGCATCGCGGCATTCTGGTCCCAGGCTCCAGCCAACCAGTTGGCGGCAAGCGCCGCGGGCAGGGAACCGCCGATGACAAATCCGAAGTAGCGGCCTCCCGTGGTTGCCACCGTCGCCGGCGAGCCGAAGTCATCCAGCAAAGCCAAAACTTCCGAAGGATCGGATGGCCCTGCAGGCAGCGGCCCGGCCAGTGCCTCCAATCGCGCCACATCGGCGGGTAACGGTGCGACTCGCCGATTGGCAATCTCCTCGAGATATCGCGCCCCTCGTTCCGCAGTCTCCGCCAGCAAAGTTTTCATGGATGTCATTCCTGATGTTCGGGATGTGTACATGATGGAAAGGCGCCGAGGTACGCGTTGCCGACGTACTCCATCTCCTGATGAATGCCCGTCGCAGAAGTATAGTAGCCGTTGACAGTCATCTGTTTCAGCACAACGAAGAACCGCTCCAGATCGGTTGTCGGATTCTCTTCGTTGACCGCGGCTCTACCCAGCGCCTCGGCCAAGGATGAATTCTTCGCCTCCTCGCGGATGAGGCCGATCCCGTCTTGCCATTGCTTCTTGACCGCGTCGTTGCTGGTGGCGACCATCAGGTCGGCGAATAGGTTGGTCTTGGCCTCGTGCGCTCCCGGAGAGTGATCGTCGGCAGGGATAATCATTTCCATCAGCTGGTCGAGAAGGCGGCTTTCGTCCTCACTGAAGAACTGCAGTGTATAGGCAGTCGCTGTGGGCGCCGCGGGAGCCTCCATCTGGCCCATAGCGGCACAAGGCAGTGCGTTCAGTTTTTGCGATATCGCGGTGAGGGCCACGATTTTGAGTACCGCTCTTCTTTCCATATTCTCCTGTGCCCCTTAACCAGTGGGGACGCCCTCGCTTCGGGCGAACCTTCCCCGAATCCTAGAGTTCGCCTCTTTTTCTTTGCTCCTTTATATAGTCGGCTGCGCGCAGCGACAGGGCCATGATGGTAAGCGTGGGGTTTTTCTCGCTGGAAGTGGTGAAGCAGCTACCATCGGTGACGAAAAGGTTTTTCACCTCACGTGCCTGGCAATAGCTGTTGAGCACCGAAGTGCGCGCATCTTTTCCCATGCGAACCGTCCCCACCTCGTGACTGGCAAAGCCGGTGGGGCCGGTACCGAAACTCGGGAATACCGTACCCTTCAAGTGGGATGAAACTTCCAGAATGCTCTGAGTGGACGCCTTCCATAAAGCATGATCATTCTCACTGAAGCGAAAATGCACGACGGGTGTTGGAATTCCATGAGCGTCCAGGCGGCTCGGATCGACCGTCACATAATTCCGGTAATCGGATGAGACCTTGGCCCAGCTCCCGAAAGACAAATATCCAGGCTGCATTTTCCGCACCCGCTCCTTAAAGGCAGTTCCATAGCCTGGCAGGCGGGTAGCCTGTTGCGGAAACATGTAACTCGAATAATTGACTTGAAACCCCCAACCCCCCACGTAATCATTCTTGCCGAAAAGATGATTGTAACGGGGCACGTAAACATGGTCGGTGGCGCCATCCTGGTTGGAAGGCTTCTGCCCTTCGAGTTCTTCCAGGTAAATGCTCACCGACTCATTCAGATGACCGTTGAGGTGATGCCCGACCACGCCGTTGGAATTGGCAAGTCCCATCGGGTATTTGGGGGACCGTGAATTGAGCAGGAGTCGCGCAGACTCCACCGTGGAGCAACAGACCACAACAATGGCCGCCTTGACCTGCTGTTCTGTGGAAGTGTCCGTGTCGATGAACGAGACCGCGTTCGCCCGGCCCTCGCGGTCGACCAGGATCTCCCGTGCGAGGGCATTCTGGCGAAGGGTGAAATGGCCGGTAGCTTGAGCTTTGGGCAGCATGCAATCGGGAGTGCTGAAGATCGACGCGACGTCGCATCCATCCATGCAGTGGCCACAATAATGGCAAGGCGGCCGCTGGTCGTAAGGTCGCGTGAGCACTGCCTTGCGCACCGCAATGAGGGGAATGCCCATTGCGTCCGTGGCCCTCTTCATGATGTGCTCGCTGCAGCGCCAGGGGATGGGGGGCAAATAATTCTTTCCCGCCGGCAGGATTTCAAGATGATCGTCGTTGCCGCAAACCCCGATGATCTGTTCGATGCGATCGTAATAGGGTTCGAGTTCCGCATAACTCAGCGGCCAGTCTTCCTCGATCCCCTGCAACGACCACTCTTTGAAGTCTCTATCGGCGTAGCGCAGGGTGACGGCGTTCCAATGGAGGGTTCTGCCGCCCAGCACGCGCACTCGATCCACCGTGATGTTATCTGAATCGGCGTAGGCGATGGAGTTTGAGATGTCACCTTGGTAGAAGGGCGCTTGCTTCTCGCGCCGCAATCCACGATAAGGCAAGTCGTACGGCCACTTGTGGGAGAGCAACTCGGACAGAGAGACCCGGCGTCCTGCTTCCAACATAACTACTTTGGCGCCGCCTTCGCAGAGCTCTTTAGCCATCACGCCGCCGGCGGCCCCGGAGCCGACGATGCAGACGTCAAAGATTTCTTCTTTGCTCAATCCTTCCGTACCTCCAAGCCCAGTCGAACCGTCCTCTGCGAGAGACTAAAACAATTTTCCTGGATGGTCGACGCCCAAATTTTCCAGCACGAGGATGCTGGCCCGAGCACGTCCTTTTGCCCGCATAGAGGGAGCGTTGGAGGGGCTTTTAGTGTCTGCGTGAGAAACCCGAGGTTGGTCAGGTTCGGGCTTCAGCCCGGACATCAACCGGGCAACTTCCTTGGCCTTTAGGCCCTGAGGTATGGATTTCCTTGAATTTCCGGAGACGTATGGAGAGAAGGCGTACCTCAGGGCCTGAAGGCGATGGGTCTTGGGGATGGATGTCCGGGCTGAACAGGCTGCGGAGAAACTCTGCACCGGGCCGGAAAGCAATACCTCAGGGGCTTAAAGCCCTCATGCTGTGGCTTTTTACGGCCCGACTAAAGTCGTGCCCTGATACAAAACATGAGTTTTTCGGCAGCCTGTAAAGCCCGGACCTACCCAACGTCGGAGTTCTCACACAAACTCTAAACCCCGTCTTAAGGAAAACCGCATGAGGTTCGCCAGCGCCGATAGGGCGCACAGGAAATCCGGGGGAGCAGGCACGCACCCGAAGCTCAGGGCAACAGACCAAAGACGGCAACGCTGTTCTGCGTACCCACGTACACTTTGCCGTTAGCGATCATCGGTGTAACGAATTTGTTGTCGGAAAAATTATCCCGTCCGTTCGCCGCTTGATTGCTGTCATACAGCTCGGTGGGTATGTTGGTGGGGTTGTAGGCGTGCAGGACTCCTGCGCCACTCTGGTTTTCGATAGCCCAGATAATGCCGTTCTGTGATCCATTGGAGCTCACACTCGGAGTAGCGCCAGGATAAGCGAACGTATTCGCCGACTCACTGGCCGGAGATGTGGCCAGCATTGCATTGGTGATGGGAAACGCCTTGAGGTGATCGCCGACGCTCGCGTAGTAGACCGTGTTATTGAAGAAGGCAGCCATCGACCACACGCCCCCGCTCAAGGCATTGGGAATCTCCTGATAGATCGCATTGTTACTGCTGGCATTGAACTTGCCCATGTTGTCGCGATCGACGATATAGATATTCGTGTCTTTACCGGCGCCCACAGCGAGGTGGTGGACGACGCCGTTGCCATCCGTCTGATCGGGCAGCAACATGGCGCCGCCGGAGCCCAGATCCTGGTCGGCATCGCTCTCGGATTGCAGGTTGTAGGCGGCGAAATAGTCCGCGGCCGCGAGCGAGTTTCCGGTGGTGGATAATTTCATGAAGGAGTTGCCAAAGTCTCCCATCGCAGGAAAGCCGTTGCCGTTTAGCGTCGAGTCGAAGGTCCCATTGGCGTCCAGAAAATAAATATTCCCTTGCGTATCCGCGGCAAGGCCTGCGCCGCTCATCCACACCGACCCCTCGCCATTCCCATAGTGTGGAGAGGAGGGGCCGTTCGGGGTCACGTTCAGAACACTGCTTTGCTGGAGGGTGGTTTCACTGTAAGCCATGATCCACCCGGTATAAGGATCATCGTCGCAGTGCGAGGTCCATGCCAGATAGAGCTGGCTGTTCATCAGGAGTAGCCCCACCCGCTCCGCATATTGACCAGGATCGAAGACCTGCGTCCCATTCGTGGAACCGTATCCGCTTCCCGGGAAACTGGCCTGAATCTCAGACGGGCTACCCTGGAGCTCCGCGCCCGTGCTCAGGTCTAACGCGTGCAGCCGCTGGTGGTAGTTACCGCTCGCGTCCTTCGACATGGCCACAAAGAACACCGTGCCGTTGGGGCCATTAGCCCTGTCGATCACCGGCGTGTCGGTGATGCCGATCTGCGGGGTGATCTGGCCGCAGCCATGGTCGTCACTGGTAGTCTCATTCGCACCCAGAGCCGTAACTTTCCAAAGCTGCGTACCCGAGTCGGCGTCAAAAGCGTAGGCGCTTGCATTTTCAGTAACTACGATCAGCACATTATGGGTCTGCCCGGCGATCGAAAGGCTGTTCACGTACAGGGGTTCCGCATCCACGTTGCCGTCCACCGGCAAATCGAAAAGCTTGCCAAAACTATTGAAGTTGACGTTTTGCGGGGTGAGCGTAGTCTCCGTGGCGTTCCATCCGTCGCGGGCGTTGTCGTTGTGATAGGTGGTTACATTCACTCCCGAGGGAGCAGCCACCGTCAGCGCCAGGGTGGCAGCATGGCTGAGCGAGCCTGAAGTGCCGGTGAAGACAACGCTGGCACTTCCCGGCTGAGCGCTGTTACCCGCCGTAAGGGTGACAGTTTGCGGGGTGCCCGGGGTGAGCGAAAGCGATGCCGGGTTGGCGGTCACGCCGGCGGGCAAGCCACTGAAGGCGACGCTGACGGTTCCGGTAAAACCGTTGAGCGCAGTCGCCGCGAGTTGGACCGGCTGTCCTGCCCCACTCACGGTGACGCTGAGGGACGTAGGAGTGACGGCTAGCGAAAAGTCCGGCGATGGCGGCGGCGCAGGAGCCACCACCGTGATGACTACCGTAGCGGTATGCGTCAGGCTGTCCGACGTCCCGGTCAACGTGGCTGTCGATGACCCGGCCGCTGTTCCTTGAGGCGCAGTGAACGTAAGCGTGGCAGCGGTGCCTGGGGTGAGCGTGATGGGCGACGGCTTTGCCGTCACCCCGGCCGGTAAGCCGGTGATCGATACCTGTACGTTGGCGGAAAACCCATTCTGCGGGGTCGCCAGGAGAGATATGGTCGCTGGCGTGCCATTGGCGGTCAAACTTACTGTTGCCGGCGACGCGCTGAGGGTGAAGTCGGGCGACGGCGTCAGAGTCACCGCCTTAACCGTAAGCGATGCCTGGGTGGTGGCTGCCTGCCCATTGACCGTGGTAGTAAACGTGACCATGGTGCTCGCAGCGGTTGCCGAAGAGGCGGCGGAAAACGTCAGCGGCAGCGCCGTTCCAGGAGTGGCCGACAATGCCGACGGGGACACCGTAACCCCAGTGGGAAGGCCGGACACGGTAATCGTCGCCGCCCCGCTGCCCGCCGGAGCGGTCAGCAGCAGGGAAGCCTGCTGTCCGGCTGCACCCGCTGTCAGACTGATCGTCGAAGGTGTGAGCGCGAGCGTAGGCGCGGCAGTGGTCTGTGACTCATTATTGTTGCTGTTATTACAGGAGGCAAGACCGCCGGCGAGGAGGCCGCAGGCAAAGAGCACACGGATGCCCTTGAGGATCCGGTTAGGGCTATGCATAGACTGGGGCATGGTTGCTCCGGGGGATGCTCCGCTGGGCTGCCGTGCGGAATGTGTTTGCTCTGGCTCCGGTACCGTGGTTATGGGAGGCTGACCCCGGCCCCTGCGAGTTCGAGCATCAGGAAACATGTCTCTACCATCCGGCCGAAAGTGTTAGCTCACAATCACACTTTAGGCACAGGTTTGTCCCAATCATAAACACCATGCCCGCTGCACACCGTTGGATGCTTCTTTCTAATCCTGAGCACCCTGGTGAAAACCCTCATAACCCGATTTCTGGTGCCTCGTGGCAAGCAAATCCCCCGCAACATTTATGTAACAATTATGTTGATATTACGGCACAATTAAGGAAAAGTTCTTGACAATACAAAATCGATTCTGCTATTGCTCAGTGACCATCTAGCATATTGCTTCTGGTTTTGTAACGCTGCGACTCACGGCACGCTGAGTTCGAGTACGCGGTCGGGTAAATATATGCGACCTGCGTTGGTAGGTGTTCCCAGTTCACCGCTATATTTCCTTTACAGTTTCGCAACCCTCGCTACGCTGCTTAGGACTCGCAACGTGATGTCAGAGTGCATCTTGCAGCCACCGGGTGGCAGTCTTAATTCGTTAAGAAGTACATGCTTGCTGTCCAGCAATACTTCTGCGCTGTTCACTCGGAGCAAGCTCTTTCGCTTATTGGATTTTGGAGCCAGTCATGAAAGTGCTCACATTCCTCCCCCGGTTCGCCCTTCAAAAACGCGTTGTCAAGGCGCTCGATTCAGCTCAGTTTGTCGTGGAGACGGTACTCTCCGCGAAGGAGTGCCTGCAGTTCGCCCAGTTCGCGCAGTACGAAGGGGTCCTCGTCGATTCCGATTCTCTTATGTTTGCCGATGCTCTTGCCCTGGTAAAGCTACTGCGCCAGGAAAATTCCGGCGCCTCGCTTTTCGTGTTTTCCCGCTATCTCGATCTCGAGCAGCGCTTGCGTCTGTTCGAAGCTGGGATCGACGACTGGATGCATGAGCCCTTCTTTGCTTCCGAGCTGGCCGTGCGTTTGGGCCTTTCGATACGGCTCCGTCAGGCGGCTTCCGACCTGGCGGCATCCCAGGCGGTGAATGTTTTGCGCTCTGGTGATCTGGAACTGGATCTTCTGCGCCGGAGAGCGGCCCGCTTGGGCAAGGCCATCGATCTGCGGCCAAAAGAATTTCTCCTGCTCGAATACCTGTTGCGCAACGTAAACCGTCCGGTAACGCGCACCATGATCCTTGAGCATGTGTGGAACTCCTCCTTCGAAGGTCTGACCAATGTAGTCGACGTGTATATCAGCGCTCTACGCAGTAAGGTAGATCGGGGTTTTCCTCAGAAGTTAATTCAGACCAACCGCGGCATAGGGTATACCCTTACTTGCGTTGGCGCCCTCACCTCGTCGGCAACTGCCGGTTCCGGGAGAGAGGATAGAAGTGCAGCAGCTTCTTAATCTGTACCATGATGACCCCATGGCCCAGGCCATGCCGCGCCGTCGGCTTAGCCGATGTCCGAGGTAAGGTTCGCGCCTGGGGCGATTTGTGAGCGCGAGTATTGCAAGAAAGGTCTGCTCCATGGCAGGAATCGGGTTACGGCTTCGTACCATTCGCCGGCAGTGGCAGCTCTCTTTGCGCGAGGTGGAAGAACGGAGTCTCCGCTTTGCCCAACAGCAGGGCAACCAGTCCTACCAGGTCTCTGCCAGCTGGCTGGACCGTCTGGAACGGGAAGAACACGAACTTACCGTCAACAAACTTATTGTTCTCGCCGATATCTACAATGTCCCCACCGAACAACTGTTACGCACGATATATCCGGGCGATGCCCAACCTGTGTCCTTGCGGCCACTGTCCAGTCCGAATGCGACCATGCTGTTGACCGAAGGGCCGCTGGAAGAGCAGGCCAAGTATTTGCTTCCGGATACGCTTAGTCTCGATCAGCCGCCGGATGAAACTACTTTGCTTGGGGCAGAGAATGGCTCGACGCTGGCGCCCTACAGGCGAGGCATCATAGGAAAGCGTGATCGCACCCTGGACCCTATGATTCCCGCCGGTTCGGTTGTTCAGATCGATACCCAGAAGCGTGCCATCTCGTCGCGCAGAGATTGGAAGCACGAGTTTCAGCGCCCCATCTATTTCTTGACCACCCGCGACGCTTACGTCTGTGGCTGGTGCGAACTGGATAGGGATTCCGATTGGCTAACGCTCATTCCCCATCCCCTGTCGCCCGCTTCCAGCCGGCGATGGAGGTACCGAAAAGAAATAGAAAATATAGGCCGCGTCACCTTTGTGGCGGTTCGATTGTCTCCCTGAGATTCCTTTGACCCAGCACTCGCTCAACCCGGCTCGAACCAGGGGCTCGCTTACAGTGCCTCCTGTAACTTTGCCAGCATGGAGAAGTCCACCGCTTGGTAGAGGTCAAGGAGACGGCGGGTCATGAGGTAATAAGTAACCACCGCACGCTGCGCATAGAACGGAAAGGATGTCTGCAAGTTCCCAGTCTGGACTGCCGCCTTTAGACGAGCCACATGCCATTTCAACTCCCGGGCATCGAGGCGCAGCCGCTCGGCAATGACCAGGGCCTCTGGATACCACTGCTGAAGGTAGAAAGCCAGGTCGATCAGTACCTCACTATTCGTCTCCAGCACCTCCAGCCCCTTCAGTCCACCAATCAACTTCCAGAGCTGCGCTGGTTCTAGATTCGCAGCATCACCGGCTCCCTTGGCCGCGCCGGATTCGTCCACCAGGTCGAGGGCAACTTGCTCGATGGCGTTCCGGTCGACCCAGGTTAGCTCTTTAATGAGTTCCTCCCAGGTCATCTGGGGCGACTGCCGGCCCCGGACGTAGTAATATCCCGCAATCGAAAGGAGAGCGGCAATAAAAATACCGATCGCAGATAAGAAGTAAAGATTATGCATCGTCACAATTTCTTCCGTGATCGCAAGTCTTCAAGATCGTATTCCACGCGCCTCTGTATAGTAAACAGTTTTTGTCGCATTTCCTGTGTCATTTCCAGAGAAGGCTGTTCCTTGCGCCAGAGCATGACAGCCCAGTAAGCAACACAGGCAACGTAAGCGGTTATGCGAATATGAGACAGGAAAACAAAAGCCCGTACTTCCCGACCGACGCCGAAGTAACTATGTCCGGCCTCGATCAGCACGCTAACCAGAGAATAGGCGCCGAGCCCTTGGGCTATCTTAGCCACGTGCGTTCCCCAGGGAAGCCTCGCACTTATGGAAAGAGCCATCATCAGAACGAAGAGCTCACTTATCAACGCCGCTGCAAACAGGGTGCCTTTGGTCACAAACGATTCCGCCCACGTTCGCGCCGCGGGGCTTGCCAGCCAGCTCAGTCCCAAAGCTACGGTTACGCTCAGGCCTACCATCCAGATGAAACTGCCGCGCACGTCCCGCGCCCATACGCCGACGGGCCGGAAAACGCGACTGGCAATCTCGTAGACGATGCCCAGCTGCAGCAACGTATCGAATATGGCCAGCGACCAATAGGTGTAAAAGTAGCTTTGTCTCGTTCCGTAGCGCAGCACGAAATACAGAACAATTGTTCTCATGACGCACAGCATGGCAAGTGCCGTAAAGAACGGAAAACTCTTGCCCAGGCGTCGATACCAAAGAACGAAGAGCAACCCGAGATTCTCTAAAAACGTGACCGCCCAGAAGAAGAAATCTAGCCCCGTCAGATGCATCGTCTGGAGTTCCCTTCAAGGCGGTCATGGGAGAGCGCAGCTTGAGGGTATTTTACGCCAGACCAAGGAAGGTAAGGATCACTTGAACCACCCCCGGCTCCGGATCTCCGCCGGTTTGTGCGAGAGCGGCTGGTGTAACCAGCGCCAGAAGTGCCGCGCCGATCGTGAGTTTGCAAGCCAGGTGCTTGAACATGGTGTGTCTCCTCAATGAGCGCATATATGCGCTGCATGGAGACTACGGAGCCAACTCAAATAATCCGAGATATTAGCCTCTGGTGTTGTGTATCCGTAACATAGTGCGGCATTCGATGATAGGAACCTCCTCGCCGTCCTCTAGCTATAAGTGGCTGTTATATAAGTAACTCTATGCTTCCCTCTGGATCACTGTTTCTGATACGCAACACCAGTTGCTGTCCACTCGATCCCCCTACAAGGCCCTGATTTATTGCTCCTGCGGGGCTACTTATGCTCCCCACCGCGGAGCAGCGATGATTCGATATATCCCCTCCCTATTTGCAGCGGTATTCGCTTTCACTCGCTCATTCGGGAGAGGCAACAGGGGCCTGCTCGCCTTCCGCTTGTCCATCGTTTTGCTGTGATAACTGCCAAGCCGTTCGGAAACAAATAAGACACAGTTATTGACAGAGGAAGGTTGTTCTGATATTGCTCAGTCACCATGTAGCGCTTTGCTTTCTGTCTTGTTTCTGTTGGTCGCGCTTCACCTCAGGCTAAGTAGCGGATATGGCGGCTGTCTGGAAATGTGCGGCTTGCAGTAGTAAGCTCTCGCCGGGCGCTCTTATACCGTTGGTCATCCCTGCAAATAGTTGGCGTGGCGTTTTAGGAATTCACCTTTGCCGTTGAAGAATGCGTGCTGTTTCTCACGGGTCCGGTTCAATCGTCTCAGTCTTGGAGCTACTCATGAAAGTGCTCACCTTCCTCCCCCGGTGTGACCTGCAAAGACGGGTTGAAAAGGGCCTCAGTGCGGCGCAGTTTGTCGTGGAGACGGTCGTCTCCGCGAAGGAGTGCCTGGAGTTTGCCCAGTTCGCGCAATACGCAGCTGTTCTCATCGATTCCGATTCTCTTATCTTTGCCGATGCTCTCGCGCTGGTAAGGCTGCTGCGCCAGGAAAATTCCGCTGCCTCGCTCTTCGTTTTCGCCCGCTATCTAGATCTGGAGCAACGTTTGCTCCTCTTCGATGCCGGGGTAGATGACTGCGTGCGTGAGCCGTTCTTCGCCTCGGAGTTGGCCGTGCGTTTGGGCCTTTCGATACGCCTGCGTCGGGCTGCCTCCGATGGGGTGGCGTCCAAAGCGGTGAGCGTGTTGCGCTCCGGTGATCTGGAACTCGATCTGGTGCGACGAACAGCCGTGCGGCTGGGAAAGGTCATCGATCTGCGGCCAAAGGAATTTCTGTTGCTCGAATACCTGGTACGAAACGTAAACCGTCCGGTGACGCGCACCATGATCCTTGAGCATGTGTGGAACTCCTCCTTCGAGGGTTTGACCAACGTGGTCGATGTGTACATCAGCGCTCTACGCAGCAAGGTCGATCGCGATTTCCCGCAGAAATTGATTCAAACTAACCGCGGCATCGGCTACACGTTTATCGGCGCGACGCCTTTCCCAGAGCGGCAAATAACCGCGGGACCTGACTACGCCAACGGGTTTGTTGTCGCGTCGGTGAGAGCCGGCGAATTGGACAGACGAAAAGCGGCGAAGGGGCGCGGCTTCGCCCACGCCGAGAGAAATGGACATGGCGAGCGGCTCTAGCTGTTTAAGGGAACGGTCGGTTGAGCAGGCTGCTACCCCTCAAAGGGCAGAAAGACGCATCAGCCGACCTGACTTTCACACATCTCGATGAATCATTTTTAATCTCCTCCCCCATATAGTCTTCAGCTTCCCTCAATACAGTCTCTCTACCTGGGATCCCGTAGACGGTGACTTCGGAGGCGCAGATGGCGTCAGTAACCGTAGTTGCGACAGAATCTTCCCGCCCTCTGCCTCGTCTCCCCAGGATTCCTTGTAGCCCGTGGCTGTGTTCGCTGGTCGTTCTCGCTTGCGATACGATTGCCCTCACGCTTACTGCGAGCCTGGTGCTATTGGGCGAGCGCGCCAGCGGGGAACTCCCCGACATCCATCGCTATTTCGCTCTCTGGCCGGCTTTAGGAGTCTTCTTCGCCGTCTTTGCCGCCTCCAGCCTCTACCCCGGCATCATTCATAATGCGGTCACGGAACTTCGCCGTCTTGGCTCGGGACT
>Ga0302325_10014352_pt1 | contig 16871 bp, 15 predicted proteins | sample Palsa_T0_2_FD_201948 | JGI IMG/M metagenome (GOLD analysis project Ga0302325, IMG submission 201948) | Peat permafrost microbial communities from Stordalen Mire near Abisko, Sweden - Palsa_T0_2 | ecosystem: Environmental > Terrestrial > Soil > Palsa > Peat permafrost | place: Sweden: Abisko... | reverse complement strand
GGAGATCGTGGGGGACGATCCGTCTGACATCAACGATCGGAACTACGGGAATAGCCTGGTGGGGGATGAATATGCCGATCATGGGACGCACTGCTCGGGTATCATTTCGGCGATAAGGGGCAATGGGGTGGGCATGGATGGGGTTGCGGACAATGTGGTGATCATGCCTGTGCGGGCAGTGAATGCGTTGCACTATGGGGATGAAATGGATAAGGATATTGCTTTGGCGATCCGGTATGCGGTGGACAATGGGGCACAGATCATCAGTATGAGTTTTGGCAAGGATCTGTCGCCGCATAAGGCGTGGGTGGATGAGGCGGTGGCCTATGCCGGGAAGAAAGGGGTGTTGCTGGTTCACGCGGCGGGGAACGATCATGTGGATATCGACACGGCTGATAATTTTCCTTCGGTGGATTATCTGAATGGATCGGGGAGGGCGGGGAATCTGATCACGGTAGGGGCGATGACCATGGATACGGGGTTGGCGTTGGTGTCGGGTTTTTCGAATTATGGGCGGCGGAATGTCGATCTTTTTGCGCCGGGGTCGGACATCTATTCGACGCTCCCGGGCAATCAATATCAATCCTATAGCGGCACCAGTATGGCGACGCCGGTGGTGGCGGGTGTTGCGGCGTTGCTGCTGGAATATTATCCGGGCCTTACCGCTGCGCAGGTGAAGGATATTCTGCTGCGGTCGGTTACGTCGTTGCGGGGGAAGATGGTGTACAGGCCGGGCACGAAGGTGCAGGTGGATTTTGGGGAGCTCTGTGTGAGTGGGGGTGTGGTGAATGCGTATAAAGCTTTGGAGTTGGCGGCTACGGAGCGGTAAGGGTTTTGCATGACCAAAAGATATTTGGGTTTTTGGGCTTTTATATGAAAAAAAAGATTATCTTTGTCTTGTAATTTGAGTTTTGCACGTTAGTAATTGTTAATTAATTCTCGCTTTTTTGCTTGCATTTTAGTTAATCTCCTGCTCCTTGTGCTTCTCGATATTTTTAATCATTATTTTTTAAGTATGAACATTTACGTTTCTAACTTAAGCTTCAACGTTCAAGACGGAGACTTAAGAGAATTTTTCGCAGCTTATGGCGAGGTTAGCTCTGCCAAGGTTATTATGGACAAGATGACTAGCCAGTCCCGTGGGTTTGGTTTCGTCGAAATGCCTGATGACGCTGCTGCCAAGAAAGCCATTACCGAACTCGATGGATCGACTGTAGAAGGCCGGACCATCAAGGTTAACGAAGCCAGGCCTAAGGAAGGCGGGTCTTCGCGCGGCGAAGGACGTAGCTATAACAACGCGAATAGCTACAACAAGAACAGGTACTAATATCTGATCTTTGCAATGGAATAGAGCCTGGCTTACGCCGGGCTTTTTTTTGTTATACCGCGACGGAGCGGGAGCGGGAGTGGAGCCAGATATAGAGAACGGAGATCAGGATATACAGGACGATCAGGCATCCGGCATTGAGGAGCACTCTTGGGAGGCCCAATTCGGCGACATTCATGAAGGGATAGGGATAGAAATTCGACAAACTTCCGCGGACGAGGATGACAATGAGATAGATGACGGGGTAGACCAGCCAGACGGCGATCTGTTGAAAGCGAATGGGGAAGGTGCTTTCATTGAAGTACCAGTAGATAATCACTGCGATGGGGATTACGGTATGCAATAGTTCATCGACGACCCATTGCTGGCCTTCGGGTTGCCAGAGGTGGCGCAGTGCTATCTGGTAGATGAGACCGACCATCGTTATGTAGCCGGTGATGGCCGTGAGGGCGCCGGAGGAACTGAAGAGGCGATGGCGGCTGTTCCCTTGAAGGACTACGGCGGCAAAATAAATTGCGACGAGGATGTTAGTCAGGATAGTGAAGTAGCTGAAGAAGCGGATCGTAGTCTCTACGACGTCGGTGACGCGACTATCCAGCGCCAAAAAATACTGTGCTACGAGGGCGTACAATCCGATCAATGCCAATAGGAAAGCGAGCAATTTCTTCATGGTGTATGCATGGGTTATATCGAATATATGTAAATTATTAGTATTTTAATTAGATGCAAAAAAAACCCTGCCAAAAGGCAGGGTTTTTTTACAAAAAAACTGGAAGACTGAAAGTGATTATTCCTTTATGGTTCTATTATACATTTCCCAGGAGGCTTCACCGGAGTGGAGCGTAAGCTTTGTGTCGGCGTTTTCAAGGGTGATAAAATAGCTGCTGGTGCCGTTGGTGTTGATCTCGAAGCAATCGGTGATCCAGTAGCTGCTATAGTTGCGTTTGAGATCCATGAGGAGGCGGAGGGGCAACTGGGTGGATGCAATGTTGCGGGTAATGGCCAGCAGTTCGCCGTTGTCGGAGTAGAAGGCGGACAGGATCATACCATGCATCTTAAAGGTGAGTTTGGTGTAGTCCTTGCCTGTGTTTGTAGACAACAGTTCGGCTTGGCGAAAATCCCTGTGAAAGGAGGTGTTGATGGCTTCCTGGCCATTTTCAACTATTGGGGCGGCGAAGCTGCTGCCGATGCCGAGCGTCATGATAACGGCTACGGTTAAAGCGATTTGTTTGATTGAGCGTTTCATATTTTTAAATTTTTGTGTTCTTGGTTGTATAGGGATAGTCTAACCCGATGCCATAAAATCGTGCTTTTGACAATCAATTAGTTAGGCAATTGAGTAGGAACTGACCGTCCGGTTTTGATCAGCCGAGTGTCCGGTTTTGCAATTTTTTAAGGTGGTCGGAGAGTCTGAGGCTGAGTGCGACGATAGTGAGTGTGGGATTTGGCGCCGCGGCTGTGACGAAGCAGGATGCGCCGGCGATGAAGAGGTTGGCGATGCCGTGCATTTTACAATCGGCATCTACGACGCCAGTGTGTGGGTCGTCGCTCATGCGGGTGGTGCCCATGTGGTGCCAGCCGCCGCTGGTGAATTCGGGCCATGAGTTGTCATTGGGGTCTTCGAAGTGCTCCATGAGTTGCAGGCGGGCGACGCCTGCTGCGCCGACCTGTTGGCCGATGAGCTCGTAGAGCTTACGGGTGCTGTGTTTTTCGAAGGGAGTGAGTTCCCAATGGAGCATGGAGCGCGGCATGCCGAGGGGGTCTTTTGTGTTGTCCAGGGTAATGCGGGAATCTGGGTTGGGGGCCTGTTCGATCCTTGTAGACAGCATATAGGTGGTGCTGCCGGTGGGGGCCAGGATCGCGTTTTTGCGGGCGGCACCATTTACGGTCCTGAAGTTCTCGAGGCTTTTTCTTGGGTCGTCGTTGTTCCAGGTTTCGATGGATGATTTGGAGTTTTTGGCGATACCAATGGGAAAGAAAGATGCGGTGCCGCTGAGGATGCGGTGTTTCTTTTGCATTGCCGGGGTCGTGGCCAATTCGCATCGCATTTTTGTAACACCCGGTTCTATGTTATAGAGTTTCAGGGGATCGGGGGTGGGGAGATAGAGCCACGCGGATTTGATCTGCATGTGTTCCATGAAGAATCGTCCTACGAGGTCGTTGTCGTTGCCGAGTCCCCGGGGAGCCTGTTTGTTGCAGGACAGGAGGATCCGAGCATTTTGGATGGTGGAGCAGGCGAGGACAAAGTGTTTTGCTTTTACGGTATGTCGTTTGCCGGTGAAGTTCGTAACGGTCACCTGTTTGATGGCCGAGACCTGTTCATTTGCCGTGATGTCTACCAGGTTGCTATAGGTGTAGAGATGGATATTCTTTGATGTTTTTATATCATCGCCGTATTTTTTGGCCAGTCGTGTAGGCGGGCTGAACTGCCAGACCTTGTTCCATATGGCGGGGTTTTGGGGCAGCAGGGATTTGAGTGCAGGGTCTTTTTGTTGCCAGTAGGCCGCGTCATATTCGTAGGGGCCGAGGTCGAGGATCGGCTGGGCTCTGGCGTAGAAGGGGTCGAGATCGGTCTTTTTTATGGGCCAGCCGCTGTGGGGGATCCAGTCTCTTTTTTCGAAATCGAGTGGATCCATGGGGGCGCAATAGCCTGACCAGTGGTTGCTGGTCCCGCCGAAATAGTGGAGACGGGTGGATTTGAGCGGATAATATTTTTGTCCTGTGGCTTTAGCGGTGTAGAGGTCCTGGATCTGGTCGTCATAGTCGAGGCCGCCGCCTTCCAGGAGTATGATCTTGTAGGGTGTGTTGTTCCAATCCATGGCGATGCTGAGGCCGGCGGGGCCGGTGCCTACGATGCAGATATCGCCTTCTATATGGGTATTGTCGGGGAGGGTTCTGGCGTCTGTGTACATGGGTCGGTTTATTGTGGGCGGAGTGAATAAAGGGCGCATTGGCGGGCTTCGGTGAGGGAGAGTACCCAGCCTTTGACGATGACGGTGTTGCCGGCGGCGTATTCGGCCTGGATGTGTTGGGGATCGATGCCTGTTTTGAGGAGTCCGATCAAGGTATCTTTTTGCGCTTCGTCGGGTTTTTGGGTGCGGTAGGCCTGGCCGAGCTTTGCGATGGTCGCGGCGTCAGAAACCTGGAAGAGAAAGGCCGGGTGGCCGAGGGTGTCTGCTTTGTCGACGCAACTGCCGGTGAAGAGGGAGGCTGTACCGGCGGCTGTCAGGAAAATAAAGGTTCGTCTTTTCATATGCTGTTTGACTGAGCAGAAAGTTAGGGAAAAATAATGAATAAGGCGGCTCGCGGGGCGGGGGGTGAAATGAATAAGGTCGTTCCGGGGAACGACCTTATGCCGAAAACGAAGCAGTTTGTTTCTATTGTGATTAATATGGGGCGATCCAGGTGTAGGTTTTGCCGTTGATGGTCCAGGTCTCTTTGTAGTAGTAGTAACCGCCGTTAACGGGGCAGCCTGTGGGGTTGCCGTCCGAATCGAGCCCGTAGGTGATCGTGGTGGTGACGGCGGGGCGGATCGTTTCCGTCTCGCCGCTGGTCAGTTGGTAGTCGCAGGACTGGGCGATGACTTTTGGCTGGATGATGAGGGTCTCGAAGGTGTTGCCATAACGATTGGCGCCCCACATGGAGACATTGGTATTGGTGCCGTCCGAGTGCGTGCCGGTTGTCGTGATGACGACGCCGTCATTGTAGGTGAACACGCGTTGTTTTGCTACGCTCCAGATACGGGTGGCGCTATCGGAGAATTCGATGGAGACGCTGTCCGCGGCAATGGTATGGGTAATGGTGCCCAGGGTGGCGAGATCTTTCAGCAGCCCGCCGCTAACGTTGGTGTAGGTATAGGTGCCGTTCAGGACAATGGTCTTGTTATCCATTTTACGGGTGATCTTGAGGTTTTGGATGTCGACCGTAACGACTGCCCCGGTATCCCTCCAGCGGGTGCCGACGGGGATAGAGATCGTGATCGTACCGGTGCGGATGCGGTTACCCCAGCAATTGGTGCCGTTGTAGGTGATGACCAGTTGGCGCAGGCCGTTTGCGGTGTCGGTAGTAACGGTGGCGTCACAGATGCCATAATCAATGATGATGCCTCCGCCGCCGTCTGTCTCTATTCCATTGTTGGCGCCGGTGGTCGTAGTACCGCTGAAAGATGTGCTTGCGTTGAGGGAGTTGTTGACGTCGTCGGTTGCGGCGTCCAATTCATTGGAGACCTGGGTCTCGTCGTTTGCCTGGGTTTCTACCTGGGCGGGACTTGTGTTTGGCGAAGTAGATGTGCCGGAATTGCCGTTGGCCGAGTTGCTCTTGCTGCAGGAAGCGATCGCGAGGCCGGCGATGACTGCTGCTGTTGACAGTGATAGAACGATGTTCGTTTTCATAATAGTTTTTTTGTTTTTAACAAATGATTGAACCTTCTGAACGGTTGTCGCAGTGCGGGTTTAACCCGTCGAGATGATTTTTTTTCCATTTATAAAATATAGTGGCGCCGATTAAACTTTCATTGTTTTGCAGGTCTAAGCGGCTTTTTTTTCCTATATTTCTATTAAATGCAGGAGGAAAAACTATTGCTGGAACGGCTCCGGGGGGGCGATCAGCGGGCTTTTGACGAGCTTTATCGTCGGCATGCCCGGGATCTTTTTTTGCGGGCCTATCAGAAGACGGGTGTTAGAGAAGTTTGCGAGGACCTTGTGCAGGATATTTTCAGCGGATTATGGATGAAGCGGGAGCAATTGGAGATCAGGCAATCGCTTGGGGCTTATCTGCAGGGGGTGTTGGACAATAAGATCGTGGATCATTATCGCAGGAGTTGTCTGCATTTGAGGCATCTGGATCAGTTGATCGCGCTTTTTGACCGGTCCGAGCAAAGTCCTGCGGATCAGTTGGCGTATAAGGAGCAGGAGTCTGTTTTGCAGGGCTATATCTCCGGCTTATCGGGGCGGATGCGGGATATTTTTCTGTTGAGCCGGAATGAGGGTCTTCCGCATGCCGAGATCTCCCGGCGACTTAACCTATCCAACCAGACGGTTCGTAATCAGATCAGTAAGGCGCTTAAAACATTAAGGGAGAAGATGGTCCCGCAAGATGTCCCGGCTTCGGGGGCGTCCGAAAAATAATTTTTTCTTTCCGATGGTACATTTCTACCACTCATCCGACAATTATAATAGATGAAAATCGATGAACTCCGCGCAGTGCTGGAGCGATACCAGCAAGGGAATTGTACGCCAGCTGAGCAAAAGGCCGTTGAAGAATGGTATGCGTCCCTGCGATTGGGGGAGGAGCGGCCGCTTTCCGAGGAAGAATTGGTGGGCAGTTTGGCGAAGGTGCGGGATCAATTGAGGGGGTTGACGGGCGTGGCGGGAGATGTTCCGGATCGTGAGCGGAGTTTTGGGAACTGGCGGGTAGCGGCGATGGCCGCGGCGGTGGTATTGGTGGTCTGGGGGATCTGGCTTTTCCGGCCGGTGGGGGTAAGGAAGGGTGTAGTCGGGGATGATGGGTCTACGATGGTTGAGACGGGACGGGGGGAGACAAGGCAACTGATCCTGCCTGATGGCTCTACGGTACAGTTGAATGCGGGAACGGTTTTGCGGTATGCGAAGGACTTTGGGAGCCCATCGCGGGCGGTGAGTCTGTTGAAAGGAGAGGCTTTTTTTCAAGTCGTGAAGCGGGCGGGTTGTCCATTCGTGGTAGTAGCGGGCGCTGTGAGGACGACGGTGCTCGGGACTTCGTTTGACATCCGAACCTATGCTGAGGAAAAGCGGATGAGCGTTGCCGTGGTAACGGGGAAGGTGAAGGTCACGGAAGGGGCGCAGCAATCGGGTGTGCTGCTTGGGGCGGGCCAGTTGTTGCGTAAAGACCGGGGGACGGGGGATGTGGAGACGGATACGTTTGATGATCCGGAGGATGTGGTGGCGTGGAAGAGTGGCGGCCTGCGTTTTAAGGATGCTTCGTTTGATGAACTTGCGTTTGGGATCGGCAATAAATATGCTATCCGGTTGGTGAACGGGAGCAAGAAGCAAGATTGGAGTTATACCGGTTTATTCCGGAGTGAGAGCCTGCAGGAGGTGATCGAGACGATCTGCCAGACGGAGAACCTGGCTTATCGATTTAACAACGGCAATTTGGAGATCATCGATAAATAAGTAGCGGCCCGATAATTTTTTTAACCAAAATCTACAACTGTTTATGCGTAAACGACTACCTGCGCAGACCAGGCGAGGTGTGCCTATCCCTGAATGGCATCCTATGCGTCTCGCTCTCACCGGCTTACTCTTCTTCGTGCTGCGGTTGCCTGTTGCCGGTCAGGACACGAAGCCACTGCATCTTATTTTGCATAATCAGCCGGTCAAGGAAGCGCTTCATCAGATAGAGAAGCAGGCCGGTGTCACGTTCCACTTTGATAAGACGAGGGTCGATATGAACAAGGGGGTGACGCTTGACCTGGACAAGGCAACTCTTCCCGAGGCGCTGGATGCGTTGGCGAAGGTGACGGGGTATCAATTCCGGCAGCGGGGGGACAAGATATTGATCGTCGGTGCGGGGGAGGTCCTGCCGCTGATGGAAGATGAGCCGGTGGTGTTGATAAAGGGCAGGGTGACGGATGCCACTGATCAGGCGGTTCAGGGTGTCAGCTGTGTGGTGAAGGGTACGAATGTGGGGACGCAAACGGATGCGAACGGGTTGTTCCAGATCAAGGCACCACGTGGGAGTGTGCTGATTGCCTCCTTTATAGGGTACGTGACGGCGGAGGTGCCGGTCGGGAACAGGAACGATGTTGCGATCATGTTGGAACAAGATAAGAAGGTGATGGGGGAAGTGATTGTGACGGCGCTTGGCATCCAGCGGCAGTCGAGGGAATTGGGTTACTCAACGGCCAAGGTTGCCAGTGCGACGATCAACCAGGCTAAGCCGGTGAATATTGTGACGGGGCTTGCCGGGAAGGTGAGCGGGTTGCAGATCAATGTGGATGACAATAGTATGGACCCGAATACGAGGATCGTGCTGCGGGGGAACCGGTCGTTTCTGGGGAACAACCAGGCCTTGCTGATCGTAGATGGGGTAGAGGTGGATCTAAGCTATATCAATTACATCAATCCAAATGATGTCGACAACGTGACAGTGCTGAAGGGGGCGAATGCGGCGGCGCTTTATGGGTCGGACGCTTCGAATGGGGTGTTGATCATAACGACGAAGAAGGGGGTAAAGGGCAAGCCGACGATCACCGTCAGCAGCACCTATACGCAGGATAAGGTGGCGTATTTGCCGGAACTGCAAAACTCTTATGGGCCGCATGCGGGCGAATATACGCAGGGCTATGCGTTGTTTACGAACTACCTGGGGCAGCGTTCCTATATCCCGTTTGAACAACAGGCGCAGGGGCCGGCATTTAACGGGGATTCGGTGTTGGTGGGATTTCCGCAGGCCGATGGCGAAGTATTGCGGGGCATTTATCAGGCCTATCCCAATGCCAAATATGATTTCTTTAATAAGGGGAACACCTGGCAGAATGATGTCAGTTATTCCGGAGCGGATGACAAGGGAAGCTATTTTGTGAGCTTTCAGGATGTGAAGACCAATGGGACGGTGCCCAACGATATGGCGCGGAGGACGGGGGTGCGTTTCAACGGGAGCCGCACTTATGGTGTTTTTAGTTCCACGGTGGGGTTGGCGTACAGTCAATTCAATGTGGATCAGGACGGCGACTTTGGCGACACGTACACTTCGTTGCTGGGGTTTCCGCCGAATATCAATGTTCCGGCGTATAAGAATACGGCGACTGACGTCAATGCCTCGATCAATGGGTTTCCGATCCCCTATTCACTTAATCCGTATTGGTATGTAAACAATGTGCGGAACAAGTACCGGGACGATAATATCACGGGTAATGTCGACTTCAACCTGAAGATCAGGCCCTGGCTGAGTGCGTTGTACCGGGTCGGGTATTCTGGTTTTTTGTACAATGGATCGTTGACCACGGCGGACAAGACCTATTCGAACGATGCGATCCTGTTCAGCAACACCTCGTTCAGTTCGGACAACTATATCGCTTATCCGCCCGCGCCCAACAGTGTTTCGAACACTTTCGACTTCCGGTCGCGGTTGTATACGACGGCATTGCTGACGGCGGACAATGTGTGGAAGTCGTTTACGAGCAAGGCCATACTTGGGGCGTCTACGAATGACAGCTATGAAAGGACCTCCAAGCAATATAGCGGTTCGCTGGCCTTTCCGGGGTTTTTTAATATCAGCAGCGGGACACAATCGCCCACGATCAGTGATGTTACATCGGATGTCAGGACGGCGGGGATCTTTGCGGACTGGACGGTTGGGTACAAGGAGTGGCTTTTTGTACATGGGTCGGTCAGGCGGGATGAGAGCTCTCTGTTAGCGCAGCAGTTCCGCATTTATTATTATCCCGGGGTGGATGTTTCCTTTGTGGCTTCGGACGCCATCAAGGCGTTGCAAGACAGTCGCGTGATCTCTTATCTTAAAATACGGGGAAGCGTTACCAAGGTCGGAAATATCAATATTCCGCCCTATTCGTTACAGAACACCTTTCAACCGGCCAGTGCGGATGGGTACAATACTTTTCCGTTCACGACTTCGGGTATTACGAGTTATTCCATCAATCAGACGATCTACAATCCGCTGTTGAAACCCGAGTTTACCTTGTCGAAAGAAGTGGGTGCAGAGCTGGGTTTTTTGAAGGGAAGGATCAACCTGCAAATGGCCTATTTTGACGAGCACACCTCGAATCAAACGGTACCGATACAAGTGAGTCCTGTCACGGGGTATTCGACCCAATACATCAATGTCGGAGAGATGCTGAACAGTGGGTATGAAGCGGACCTGAATTTGACGCCGCTGGTGGCGCTGCCTATCGGGTTGAAAGTGAATTTCGGGGTGAATTTCAGTTATCTGAACAACAAGGTAATTAGTCTGCTCCCGGGGACGACCCAGTTGAATATTGGCGGAGCGACGGGTTCGAGTGGTCAGGTTGGCAATGACTATGCGATCGTAGGGAGTGCTTATCCTTATCTGCAAGTACAGGACTGGGTGCGGGACCCGCAGGGACATGTCGTTGTGGATGCCGTAACGGGGCTGCCGAGTCAGGATCCCAACCCGCGGCCCATGGGGCAGTTAAATCCGAAATACCGGTTGGGGTTGAACTCCTCGATCAGTTATAAGGGCTTTACGCTTTCGGGTGTCGCGGAATTCCGGGCGGGCAATGTGCTGTTTAACAACCTGCCTTACCTGGATGAATTTGGGTTATCGCCGCGGTCGGTGGCCAGCGGCAATCAGCGGTTCGTTTATCCCAATTCGGTGATCCAGGTGGCGCCGGGAAAATATGTGCCAAATACCAATGTCACGGTTGACGACTATTTTCAGTTCTGGGGGCAGAACGGGTATGCCTATCTGCCGCCGGCGATGTTTGTTTGCAGTGGAGATTTCTGGAAGATCAGGGAGCTGGCGTTGAGCTATGAACTGCCGCAGCGGGTCGTGCAAAAGGCGAAAGTGCTGAAAAAGGCGACTGTTGGCCTCGTAGGGAGGAACCTGTTCATCTGGCGGCCCAAGGACAACCAGTGGACGGACCCGGAATTCAACGAAGACAATTCCAATGCGGTGGGGCAGACCTCTACCAATCAGGCTCCGCCTGTAAAAAGCTATGGATTAAACCTCACCCTGGTATTTTAAACTATTGAGTTATGCGTACAAAATTTTTATATCTGGCGGTTCTTTGTACGGTGCTGCTTGGCGCCTGTGGCAAGAACTATTTTAATATCAATAATACCAACCCCAACCAGGTGACGAATCTGCCGCCGAAGACGCTGATGGCTGGGGTATTGAATCAGGCGGCTTCCATCGTGACCACGGATTTCCCGTTCCTGGGCTGTTACCAGGGGTATTGGACGATTGCCCAGGGGTTCAGCGATATCACGGACTATGCGAACTATAACTACAGCACCAATTTCGGTCAGAATATCTGGACCGATCTATATAGCAACCTGGGGAACATCAAGTATATAGAGACGGCGGCGAGCACTGACAGTACGCTTGTATTGTTTGGGGCGATGGCCAAGATCATGGAAGCTATGCACTATCAGATGTTGGTGGACATCTATGACAATGTTCCGTACAGGGATGCGAGCAATCCGCTGATCCTGTATCCGAAATACGACTCTGCCGCCTTTATTTATACGGACATCGTCAAGAAGATCGATACGGCGATCGGGATGATCAACGGGGCTACTTCGTCGACGGTCGTGCAACCGGACAATACCAGTGATATCATGTTCGGCGGGAATATGACGTTATGGAAGCAGTTTGGGAATACGCTGGAGTTGCGGATCCTGTTGCATCAATCGCAGGCGGCGGCGCAGCAGTCGTTCATCCAATCGCAACTGCAAAAAATTGCGGCTGAGGGTGACGGTTTTTTGCCGGTTGGGCAAAATGCCTGGGTGAACCCGGGCTATTCGCAGAACAATAACCAGCAGAATCCATTTTATGCGGCGTTTGGGTTTACGACCACGGGTGGAACGGCCGGCAACTATACGAGTTTCAAGGCCCAGAACTATGCGATCACTTTTTATACGAACACGAATGATGTCCGGCTTGGCTATGACTATTCGCCGCTGGCGGGTTATGGCGTCACGCCTTACCAATATGTGGGTGGGCCTTTTGGGACGATCGGGCTGCCCTCGCCTTCTTCGGCCTCGTCGATTGGGGCCTATATACCGGCGGGCGGTGGGGTGCCGGCGGGCCCGAATGTGGGGTTGATACAAGATGATGCGCAACCTTGTCCGATCATTACGGGGACGGAGAGTCTTTTTCTGCAGGCGGAGGCGGCGGAAAGGGGATGGATCAGTGGTGATCCGCAGACGCTTTATCAGGAAGCGATCGCTGCTTCTTATGAATACTTGTTAGTGACCAGTGCGGACTCGGCTGCCAATGCTTATTATTCGCAGCCGATCGTGAATGTGGGATGGAGCTCGTCGCCGGACAAGCTGCAGGCCATCATCGTGCAGAAGTGGGCGGCGCTGAATGGGTTGGATCTGCTGGAAGTCTGGAGTGACTACAGGCGGCTGCATTTTCCGGTGGATATCCCATTGAGCAATTCGCCTTATGTCGTCTCGCAAACGCCACCGGTCAGGCTGTTGTATCCGACCATAGAGTATCAGACGAACCTGGCCAATGTGCAGAGTGAGGGTACGATCAATCAGTTTACCAGTAAGATATTCTGGATGCCTTAAAAAAAATCGAACCATGCGAAATTATTTGTTTTTAGTAATTATTGTTTTGGTTGCCGGGTCTTGTGTGAAGACGGCGGCGAACTATACGAACTTCTCGGATATCAAGCCGATCGCGGAACTATATACGGGCGGCCCGACGGTCAATCTGGCCTATATTGCCACGCAAAGCGGGAATACTGATTATACGATCGAAGTGAACCTGGCTTCGCCCGACTCGGCATGGCAGGCCCTGCCTGTAACGCTTGCTGTTGATACCGCGGACTTCAATGAGATGAACGATAGTCTCAGCGATATCTATACGTTGTTACCTCCTTCCATGTATACGGTGGAGGATTGGACGGTGACCATTGACAAGGGTCAGCACCTGGGTTCCCTGCATGTGGAAGTGAACAGTTCCATGCTGGACAGCAATCATCTGTATGTGTTGCCTTTGCGGATCGTCTCGGCGCCGGGGTTGACGATCAGCGGGAATTTTGGCAATGGGTACTGGCAGATGATCGCGGCCGATCCTTATGTAGGGCTTTATCATTCCGTGGGGTATAAGGTGGATGTCGGGGTTGTGACCCAGATCAACCAGGACAAGTACTTGTATTTTGCCGATCCGAATCCGGCGTTGGGGCTTGGGTATGTTGGGCGGAATACGGTGATCGGGCAAGCCGGTGACGATGTGACGTACATCGACTATGGGATTGCGATGGACCTGACGGTGGACCCGGTATCGGATACGGTGGCGGTGACTTCGGACCTCAACCAGGGCGCGCGGGGAAAGATACCTTTGTTCAACAACGGGTCTTGTGTGTATGATCCTGTGGCGCGGGTGTTCACGCTGAATTATGCTTATGTGAATGCGTATGGGAATACGGACAGTCTGCATGAGGTGCTTACCTGGAAGCCGTTGCCGCAGTAGGCTTTGCCTGGATTTTAGCGAGCAGGTCGTCGAGGAGCTGATGGGCTTCTGATGTGCCGTTCTCCATGCCTGCGGCCACCATGCCATCGCGATCGGCTACGGACTGGAAGACGGACTGGATAGTCACCCGGGTCCGGTTGTCGGGCAAGGCGTCCATGCGAAGGGTTTCGAGGATGACGTGGCCTTTTTCGGGCAGGCCTTCGTACTCGAAGGTGCGGATGATGCGTTCGGGTGGGAGGACTTCGTGCATTACGCCATGGAAGCCGAAGGTTTTGCCGTCGGGTGTGGAATGGATGAAGCGCCAGGAGCCGCCTTCGGGTTCCAGTTTTTCGACGTGGATAGTCATGCCGCAGGGGCTAAGCCATTGGGCGAGGAGATTTGGGTCGGAGAAGGCTTTGAAGACGAGTTCACGGGGTGCGTTGAAGTCACGGTGGATGAAGAGTTCCTGTTTGCCGGGTTCGGCTATTACGGTAGTCTTGTTCATGGTTTGTTTTTTTTGTTGTTTTTATTTTTTGGTTTTGCGGTGGTTTTGGGCTGGAGTTTCCCTTGTGTTTGGAGTTTTTGGAGGAGGTTGTCGAGGGCGGTGAACTGTTCTTCCCAGAGTTGGCGGAAGGGTTCGATCCAGTCGGCGACCTGGCTCAATGGGGTCAAGGTGGCCTGTGCATATCTCTCGCGGCCTTGTTGGCGGATGGTGACGAGGCCGCATTCCGTCAGCAGTTTTATATGTTGGGAGATGGCGGGGCGGCTGCTGTCGAAGTTTTCGGCGATGGTGTTGAGGTTCATGGGTTGTCGGGCTATGAGGCCGAGGATGTCTCTGCGGGTGGGGTCGGCGATGGCCTGGAATACGTCTCTGCGTGTCTGCATGGGCTTGATGTGTAAGTATGTGCTTACAAATGTATGTGTAAGTATTTGCTTACGCAAATTTTTTTGCCGGAATTTTCGTTTCTTGGGGTATGCAAAAATTCAAAACCCTCCTATCGATCTTTCTTTGTTTTTCGCAAGTGGCTATTAGTCAGCATGTTGATGAAGGTGCCTACAATGATTGGGACTATGGTCCGCGTGGGGTATATGGCAATTTCAAGGTTTCCAGGGTGCTCGAAAGAAGTTATTACAAGATTGAAAGAACCGGGCCGGGAAGTGCTGTTGTCCGGCAGATCAATTCTTCCGGCGTTGTGGTCAACACTGCGACGGTCAAATTTGCTAATGGGATGTTGAGCGAAGTCGAAGAAGCCAATCAATGGGGTGAGCAATATGAGACCAGGCAATACAAAATTGTCGGGATCGATAGCTTTCGGGTCATCGACCTTGTTCGTGGAAGGAATTCGTTCCTGCCCTGTAAATACGCGCTAAACATCTATGAAAAGGAGCTATTGAAAGAGGTACAATATTATTCCTTTGCGGGGAAGTTATCGGAGGATAAATATGGTGTAGCCATTGTCCGATACAAGCGGTATGATGACGCTGTCCGTTTTTCAGAAAAGAAGGAAACGGCCTTTTTTGATGCGGGGGGGCGTCCGGTGTATTCGAAGGGCACCGATTATCATAAAATTATAACTGAATATGACGATCAGGACAACAAAGTGTCGGATGTTTTTTTGGGCAACCGGGACGAGCCGATCATCGCGCGCAGGTCTGCGATTGCAGGTGGACGGTACAGTTATGATGCCGACAACAACATCGTTAAATTGGTTGCTTTTGGTTTGGAGGGGAAGGTCATTCCGAACGTAAATGGGGTAGCGATCGAGGAGCTTGAATATCAGCAGGGATACGTGATGAAAAAGGTGTACTATGATTCCCTGCATAATAAAACCAGGGCATCGAAGTCGGGGGATGGGATTGCGATCACAAAATTTGAATACGACAATGCGGGGAACAAGGTGAGGGAGGCCTATTTCGACACCAGCGGAAAGCCGATGAACAATAATTTCGGCGTGCAGGAAGTGGCCGATTTTTATTCTCCCGCCAATATGCTTTTGAAGGAGGCCTATTTTGACGAATTTGGCAGGCCTTGTGTGAATCGTGACGGGATCCATGAGACGCGTTATGGCAGGGACCAGGTCGGCAGGATAGCCGAAGTGGCGAATTATGAACTCAATGACCGGCCGCGTAAGACGATCACCGAGGAAGTGTATATGATCCGAAAGAAATATGACACGCTTGGCAGGCTGATTTGCAATTCTTACTGGCAGGACAGCAGCACCAGGATGAGCTCCTGGGAGGGGGCTTATCAATTTGCGACGATGTTCAATGAGAACGGTCAGCCGGTCGCATACAGTATGCTCGATGTGAGTGGTGCTCCTTTCAGAGCGGCCGACGGGTCTTCCGAACAGCAACTGATCTATGACAGTGCCGGTATTCTGGCAGAACGCAGGTTCCTGCATGAGCATGCATTGATCACGCGGGAGAGGGGCTTTTGTATGAATTTCAGTATCCTGAAATATGTGTCGGATGCGAATGGAAGGACGCAGGAATTGAGTTATTGGGATGCGGGCTACCATCCGGTGAATGCGACGATCTGGTTTGACGACTCCGTCTGCGCGCACCGGGTCGTTTATATATCCCGGGGGTCAAGGATCATCGAACAGCGATTCTTTAAGAAGAATGCCGTTGAACCGTTCCTGGTACTCGATTGCCTGAAGAACGATTATGTAGGGCCTAACGGGATCGCTAAAGGGAGGAGGAATGCGGAATGAGGACAGAACTGGAAAAGATGTTAGGGGGAGAGTTATATGATGCCTCGGATGGGATGTTGGTGCGGATGCGGGCGGAGGCCCGGGTGTTGTTGGCGCGGTTTAATGGAATGATGGCGGGTACTTTGGCGGAGCGTGTGTTGGTTTTGGGGGAGTTGTTGGGGCGATGTTCTTCCATTGATATACAGCCGCCTTTTTTTTGCGATTATGGGAAGCATGTGATGGTGGGCGCCAACTGTTTTATGAATTTCAACTGTGTGATCCTGGATTGCGGGTGGGTGAGGATTGGGGACAATGTACAATTTGGGCCGGCGGTACAGGTCTATACGGCTTATCATCCGCTTGTTGCGGCGGAGCGGATCAAGGGGCCGGAGCTGGCGTCGTCTGTGACGATCGGCGACAATGTGTGGATCGGCGGTGGCGCGATCATTTGTCCCGGGGTGACGATCGGTGGCAATACCACCATTGGGGCGGGGAGTGTGGTGACGCGGAGTATTCCGGCGGGTGTGTTTGCGGCGGGGAATCCTTGCAGGGTGGTGAGGGCAATCTAGTTTTTTGGGACGAGCAGGATGGCGTCGGCCACTATGATGCCGGTCGCTGACTGGTTGGAGATGGTGATTGTTATCTGATCGCCTGCGTTGAGTGGGAGGGTATAGAGCCGGACCCATTCACCTGAAGTTTGGCCG
>Ga0302325_10014349_pt1 | contig 16873 bp, 16 predicted proteins | sample Palsa_T0_2_FD_201948 | JGI IMG/M metagenome (GOLD analysis project Ga0302325, IMG submission 201948) | Peat permafrost microbial communities from Stordalen Mire near Abisko, Sweden - Palsa_T0_2 | ecosystem: Environmental > Terrestrial > Soil > Palsa > Peat permafrost | place: Sweden: Abisko... | reverse complement strand
CTCTTGAAAAGATCGACTTGGCCCCCAGTGGCATCTTCTTTCTCTGGTTTGAATGCCGCGTGTAATTGACTCAAACAATTGGTGATACATTCCGTGACATCTTGCTGCGATCCATATTTCATGACTCCCCAAGTCGACTTTCTCCGCTGAGGAGGTCGTTTGGGTACTGGAGGAGGAGTCAAAGGCGGAGTATCAAACACTCCTCCAAGGTCCAGCATTTCCACATCATCTTGATCCTCCACTTCCGACGGAACAACATTGAACAGTTGCCGTTCGTGCAAGGGAACTTTGTCCGATTTCTCTTCAAAAGGGGTTGGAGCCACGGCACCAGACTCGGGGATATTCTCTTTATCGAGTGACATCGGATCAGTAGTTACTGAAGCAACTCCACCAGAAGAATTGCTCTCATCAGGTTCCACAAACTCAAATCCATCCATATCCTCCGGAGGAGAAACAATTTGCATATTTGAAATTTCTTCCGTCGTCTTACGCACGGGAGTTAGAATTTCCGGAACCATCTTCTCCTCCGGTGAGTCCATTTGAGTGGGAGACGACACGGGGACAGGAGGAGCAGCAGTATCCTCGATTTCAATCAGATCAGGGATATCTGAATCGAGAATTGAGCGAGAGGCGTTGGTCTGGAGACTTTGTCGACGTTTAATTGCTTCGTCTTCGATTTCTTGTTTGACGTCCACCAGGGTTAGACGGATGAGTTCTTCTTTCGGTCGGATGTAAGCGTATTGACTCGTGATGAGGTCTTGGAATAGTAGACGTAGTTGAGCGATGACTTATATTAGCTTTGTGAGATGAGGGGTTATACATCGTTTGGACCTTTCGAGTTCCCATTTGGAGATTTGTTTCTTTTTCAACTGTTCCTCAGTTAAGTCGCCCTCTTCGTGATCCTCGTAGCTCAGGATCGCATTACGCAGAGCTTTAAGAGAGAAGTAGTATTGGAACAGTGAGTTCATATAGCATGTCTGAGCTATATTTTCTAATCCCACAGGGCAATCCGCAGATCCGGCACCAGGTTGTTGTTCTATCTATTAGTCCACACTAGATTTGAAAATACTATCGGGAGTGGTAATCATATCGATCAAGAATGTTTTAAGTGGGATGCTATCTCGATGGTCCGCAATTATTTCGACGGCTTTCTTATACTCCTCTTTCCTCTCGGGCTGAACAGTAATCTGACATCAACACAATTGAAAATGGGGATTACTAATTCATCGTATGCAACCCTCACGGCTTCATCGTCATCTTTTGCTCCGCCTTCAAGGCCAAGAAGAATAAATGCTTCATCCAATGACATTTGCCGATTAGGCGGCCCCGCGGCTTGACTCTCATCTCATCGTTAGAAAGCAATTCAAAGGTAAAAACTTGCTTCACTCAGGAAAGTTCTGATAGAAAGACTGTTTCGTTCTTTCCCCAAGACCCGAAGAGCGTCCATTAATTTCTCATTATCCATTGGATAGTCGGTGTTCTAAACTTAGAGTGTGGGATCTTGGAGGCATACGCATGATATGAAATGCGCGATGACAGAATCGTCTGTAATAAATTGATCTTGAATGTGTAAACACTTGTACGCCTCTCCCGGGGTCATTTCTACCAGTCAGCTCCTACGCACCCTAGACAAAGATACCTTGTTTCTCCAGTGACTGGGCATCAGCCGTCGCACCAATGACATCACTCTTCCGAAAGTGTTGGATCATTTGCAACGCATGAACAAACTCATCCTCCCGCTCGGGAACATCAACACAACGACTGTGAAACACAGCCAATACACCGTCATCATCAATCTCCTCCGGATTATCCAGTTCCAAAACCTTATATGCTCTTTGTAATTCGAAGCGAGTGTAGATTCCCTTGTCGACTTCTTTTTCTGCGAACTGGTTGATTGTGCGACTTTGTGTCGAGTAGCCTATGTCTTGCAGGCATTCGAGGTAGAAGGTTATGTTCACAGGGTCGTCTTCGACTTGTTTAGTATATGCTCGGATGATGGTTGCTTCGGTGGTATCGGGGATTGTGCCTAGAATGGTGTAGGATCTGAAAATAAGAATGCTTTGAGGGAAGGTCTTACGGATTAAGTGAATTATCGAGGGCGATTGTTTTGTGGAAATAAGTCTGTGAACGCAGGTCATAGCCTAAAGTAAGAAAGACAACACTGACTGCGAACCAGATCGGGGCCAACTAGCTGCCATCAGTCGAGCGATCTCACTCTCCGCTCGCACAATTGATGGATCGAACGCTACGGTCAGGAACGTCTCTTAAGACGGACGTACTAACTTTCTCAGCCCTTGAAAAGTCTTTTCCACTATCGATTGAAAGTTGCGTTAACTCCAACTCCGCACCTTCAAGCAATTTTCGACGTAATCTTCCTCTCTCCTTATCCTCATCCCACTCTGGAGGATACAACATCTGATTCTCGTCCCGCCACCAACCAAGGTACTCCATGAACCTCAGTACATCGGCGTCCGCCCCAAGTCGACGAGCAAACGGTGAATCTGGGTGAGTATTGATGGATCTTGCCCTGCCGTTCAGGGCATCCCTGACATAGGTGGCAAGTGTGGCATAAGCGTTAGTTGCCAAAAGTTGTTTTGCGTCCTTATTGCGATTGATGATATTGAGAGCTGAGTTGCTTCCAGTCTTGCGTTTCTTGAAAGAGGAAAGGAGGTATTCGGGAACGACGGGGGGCCAAAATTCTATTTGAACAGCGAGTGGACATTGACAACATTGGAATGCTCCGTACTCTGGTCTGCGTTCCACAGAAGCCGAATGGGGCGAGTACCTCGTATTATTCGTCCACGACTCGAGATGGAAGTGATGTGACTTTGGATCCGCGTTCTGAGGTCCACAGACGGGCATTTCATCAGAAGCGATAAGTGAGTTTAGTCCCATATGCATTCGACAAATTTCGCAGAGCGCAACAATCGATGACCCTCCATCATGGGCATTCCAAGGTCTGTCTTTGATACTATCCCAAGTCTTCGTTATCCACGAATGCGTATGATCTGGTTCCTGTGATTTATGCGGCTTGGTGGGATCGAAAAGGGGTAGATTTGAGTGGATTTGAGGATCTTCAAAGGTGTGTTCTGCGATGTCTTGCATGAGGCGGGCCGAGTCTCTGCCGGGGCTGGGAAGCAGAGGGGCCATCATGGCGGCTTCTCCCGGCGGCGTTTCATCGTCGTCTTTGAGGAAGGGCATCGTGCGAGTCTTTGGAGATGCGATAAACTTCCCGCCCGTTGCAGGAGCGCAGCTGATGATGATGCCTGATTGATCTGATCGGCCGCGCAAGCGGACCAGTCACGATCAGAATTCCATGGATTGCTGCGCCACCAAGTTCTGGGCGACCCTGAGTCCCTACTCGGTATAGATATAAATCTTTTTCAGATGTCCAATCCGTTATTATTATTTTTGAGCTCAATTGGTTGCTAAACTGCTTATGCAAAGATCTGCATCGAGTTTGGCATTCTAGCTGTTGATCTGAAATATCCATTTCAAAGAAATTCTGTTGAGATGTAATCTGATGGAATTTATTAAGGTCTTCCTAGCTAAGCATAACCACTGATTTTTCTATTTGGCTACAATTTCGTCGTGTAGAGCTTAGGCTTTTGGGACCCGATACATTAAACCATTGTGTCAAAGGCCATATTCCGGAGATAACCCGCAACTCTGTCGTCAGATAAACAACATATGCATAAGCTTGAAGGAATCGAATTCCTAAAATATTTTATTCAATAAATATCTCGTCTGGCACAGAATGATTTGGCTTCTCCCGAGAGGAGAGGATGATAAACGAGGTCGGACTAGGTGTGTCAATCTCCGGCGCTTCGAACTTTGATCTCAGACCTCCGATACCCTTGGCCTTGATAAGGACAATGGCATAACCATAGTATGTTCCAATGACTGTACGTCGAAGTCGAATGTCAGAAGTGAGAAGCGATGGAACAACCTATGGTAGATGGTGGCTCGAAGGTTGCGGTGCTGGGCCTTACTAAAACGTCTCAGTCATGGATCTATCGCCGTTCAAGGGGGCTCCTCATATGTGATCCATTGCAGTTTGCATATCAACCCCTCCGAGCTATATACATCTGAAGTATACGAATAATTGGCTCCTTTGGACGCGCTGTTCCAAAACCCTCCCAAGCTAAGAATTCGTTCACAGAGGACCTCGGTGTTTTTCATATGCATATATACCAGATTAATTTCCAAGGGGCAGGATCGACTCGCCTCCCGAAAAACTAGTTTCGAAAAATGGAGTGTACTTTTAAGTCTGTGTTCCGATTTTTAGCTCGACAGTGCACCAAATAAAGTTATTGCACAGGGTCATCACGACTGGATACGGTGGGTGGATCGATTTCGTGGCTACCTTTTTGATCCAAATCCTCGCCGACCTTCCCTCACGTTGAGCTCTGGTATCACAATCGTCATTAACGCATTTCCAATCCCCTTTTCACGACCTAATCTACGTCCAAACTCTTCGTAAAGGTGATAGGATCAAGATCGTCGTCCTCCGGATCATGCAGTAATCCCTTCGGCATCCACTGCCTCCACCTCCTCCAAATATCCCACGGTATTCCCTCAGGTTCCTTCTTAGTATACAAATAGTCCGAAAACTGTAAACAGCTCACCTACTATAAGCCATATACTTTCAAGCTCTCACCAAAATCGAGAAATATATCCAGAACAGAACTCCGAGACGTATTCGCCCGCTCGCAGTCTTCAGAGGAGACTCTGGCAGGACCAATTGCATTTGTTGATCTCGTAACCGTTTAAATTCCCGAGGCGAGTAAAGTTGCTTTATTTGTTCTATTCGCGCTAGTCGACGGAGATGGTCATTTGGATTGGCGGATAATGGAATTCGGGGGACAGCGTCTAGAGCCACGATCCTTGGAGGGAGTTTTTTCTGAAAGGCGGATTCGAGGGTGTTGCGAGGTCGACGGATTAGAGACCTCTTGGACTGGAGAGGCGTGGGTAGTCCGGGATGTATTGAAGGTCGCGAAGGACGGGCAGGCCGTGGTGGAAGCCTCCGGGGCATTTTGCAGGACGGTGTTTTGGAGGGACAAGCTCACGAGAAATTTTGGTGATCCTCGATCATCCAGATTATCACCTCAATCCATGGCCCGAACAGCGCCATCTCTACCCACAGCCCTGCGCCTGAATCCCAATGCCCCCTTCCCATCCCAAAAACACGTCCATCTCTCTTCAAAGCTATTTGCTCCGGCGCCGATTCTGCGGTTCACGATGGGAAAGTTTTCGCAGCTTCCGCCAGCGGAGTCTCCTGAAGTCGCTGTCCTCGGGCGGTCCAATGTCGGTGTAAGTCGCCTCCCGCACTCTGGTTCCCCTTTCTGCATTCCCTGTCTTTTTCGACTCCTGCTATGTGTTTGTTTGTATCTGCGGTGTCGTTGTCAAGTGCTTTGTGACTGGCGTTGATTGTAGAAATCATCGTTATTGAATGCGTTGTTTCCTCATGCACCGCATAACTTTGCGAGAGTGAGTAGTAAACCAGGTCATACGAAGACGTTGAATGGATATACGACCCCTGCACGAAAGTTTACGATCGTTGATTTACCGGGTTATGGATTCAGAGGAAGAGAAGAATGGGGTCAGGAAACTCTTGAATATCTACGATCCCGAAGAGAGTCAGTCCCCTTCTTCCTCCGATCCCAACCTACCCTCTCTATTCTCATCCCCCTGAAGCAGACCATGTGTGCTAATCTGTAGACTTAAGAAAGTGTATATACTGCTGGATTCATTACACGGACCAAAAGACACAGATCTAGACATGCTGGACGAACTCTCGAAAACAGGCCTCGCACACCAAATCGTGCTCACAAAGCTAGACAGAGCCCCCGCCACAGTATGGACAGAACTCTCCGCGGCACTGAAATACAATCCCCAGAAAGGCACGGTATTCAAGTCCGCCACGAGGATTCTGCCTGGTCAGACGCCCGAGCGGGATTTCGAAGAATTGCAGATGGGTGTGTGGGCTGGGTTGAGAGGGAACTTGGCGCTGGGGTGTGATGAGACGGTGCTGGGAGTGAGTAGTGAGGAGAGATGGGGGATTAGTGGACTCAGGTATTCGATATTGATGGCTTGTGGGGCGTTTCGGAGGGGCAATTATGGTGATCAGGAGTATTTGAGGGCGTTGCAGGAGACGCCTGTTGTTCAAGAGAGGGAGATGGGCAAGGAGGACATGTTGGAGGAGGAGGAATTTGACGGAGACGAGTGGCGGGAGGGAGATGAAGGGAAGGGAAAGAGGGACAGACGTATCAAAATGGTGGGGGATCCGGAATCGAAGCTTGAGGATGACAATCCCATGAGAGGAAAAGTATTCGGTGGGAAAGAAATGTTGAGGAAGAAAATATATCGGTGGTGATAAAAGATCTTTGGATTCCCCTTCATACACATGTAGATAACGGTCCATTCAATGAACATTCAACTGCCCGAAATAGTGAGTATTCCTACCTTCTCCCATCGATCCATGCATGCAATCCCCGTTGATCTGAGATTGCAAGATCCCACAATCGTTGTGATTGGCCAGAAAGGTCTATGACTTTTTGCACTTCAGTTCCCATTCAAATTTGCAAAAGTTCGTCAACATGAGCCGAGGCTTTACTCCACGAGGACGGGGAGGTTTCTCTCCTGCAAACCGAGGCCGAGGAGGTGTTCACACTGAATTCGTTCAGGAGGCTAATTGCTAGGCTCGTCAGGTGGTTTTCGTGGGGGTCGCGGCGGATTTGGAGGAAATTTCTCAACCGGACCTCCTGATCAAGTTTTTGGTTCCATCATCCGGCCCTAGCAAGCTAATTTTGACAGAAATGGGAACTTTCCTACATGCCAGCGAGGGCGACATGCTATACGAGTCAACCAATCCTAAGATCCCATACTTCAATGCTCCGATCTATCTAGAAAACAAAGTATCCATCGCTTGCCCTTTCGTTCCTTTTACTCCAGCTAATGACAGTCACTGCTAGGCAAAGTCGACGAGATTCTGGGACCGATGAACCAAGTCTATTTCACGGTGAAACCCACCGAGGGAATCGTTGCCACGTCCTTCAAAAAGGGAGACAAAGTATTCATAGGCGGGGATAAATTATTACCTCTGGAACGATTTTTACCAAAACCAAAGACTCCGGCGGCGAAACGCCCTGGTGCCCGAGGAGGACGAGGTGGTGCCGGAGGCGATAGAGGACGAGGACGAGGAGGATTTAGTAGAGGTGGCAGTAGAGGAGGGTTCACGCCCCGTGGGGGATCGAGGGGAGGATTTGGCGGTGGACGCGGAGGTGGACGAGGCGGTGGTGGAAGAGCTCCTAGTTTCGGCCGAGGCAGAGGAAGAGGAATCTAAAGTACGTACTACAACTATTGCTATCTTGTTCAAATTTGGTATCCTAATGCTGAACTGAAAAGATACTACGTATCTGTATTCATCACACTCCTTCAATAGTCGGCCACTTGTTAGGCTCTACTCAGGCGTTTCCAGTTAGAAGCCACATAAACACCAACTGCACCATACTAATCCCACCAAGAAACTGAATTCTCCTTCCTTTGCCGCGATTCGTACCCACTTAAATGCAATCCCTCCACCTTTCTCCCCTCCAGGACGAGACCGCTCTACTTCTTCCCCTTCTCCTCCTTAATCGCAATCTGATCCTCATCCACCCCAAACTGCTCCACAATAAACTCCTCAATCTCATCCACCAAATCCCCCTGCACAACAATCTCATCCTTGCCCTCCACAGTCTTACTCACGCTCGCCCCCCTAGCAAACTTATTCGCCATCATCTTGGCCGCCTTCTTGATATCCACATCAAATAACTGTAAATTGGCAATCGCAGTGACGTATTTTCGTTTCCCCCGCTCGATACGTTTTATAATGACGCGGGAGGCGGCTTTTTCGGCTTCCAGCTTGGACTGCTTGGCTGCTTGTTTGGCTTCTCTCTTTTTCAGGTCTTTGGCTAGTTTTGCTTCTGCGTCGGAGGAAATGGTTAGGTTGGCGGTTTTGGATTGTAGGGCCTCTGCGGAATTAGACACTGAGTCTCCAGGAACACTGATAGGAAGGAAGGGAAACCACGGCGATGGGGGACAAGGGAAATACCTTCAGAGTAGAGCTTGTTGTACAGGTCTTCATGCTCGGATTCAAGCCATGCCTTACACTTGGTCAACGATCCGCCGAATTCGCAGTACTCGCACGTCAGCATGATTCGACTGCAGGGGCAAGGCCAAAAGTACCTCAGGCGGGAAAGTGCATATTGCACAGTAGATAATCTCTTTTGCTTTCCGGGTTGGTTCTTCTGTGGTAGGCTCGTCGACCGAGTCCTTCCGGCTGCGGTCTGTCATTGTCGCGCAGGATTATGCCTCAACAACTTTTCTGGGACGAGTTTTACTGATGATGTTTTAATACTGGATGATAGCTCTCGACGAGACGCAACTTTTGAACCAGTTTGGAGGCCGTAGGACTAAATTTAAGGGCGTTACTGGCGGCGAAGTCGTTTCGAAGAATGTGGTGACGAGTCAGTTGATTTCTCCTGGACTGGGAAGTTGGAACTTGGAACCATTAATTCGCGGGATATCGGACTACCAATCACAGCCCTTAAAAGATTTCTAGTCCAATCGTATCACTCGACTTCCGCCACATCGATTTTCTCGACCAATTTTGTTTTGGGCCCAACTAGCTTTCTTTTGACCCACGGAAACCCAACACAGCTCCAGCGCTTCCAGCTCTAGCTCCAGCTCATCGCTCCAGCTCATGGCACTAGCATTGTCCAGGTTCCAGCTCGTCGCTCCAGCTCGCGCTGGCATTGTCCAGGTTCTAGCGCATTCATGGCTCCAGCTTGTGGCTCCAGGTCCAGCTTGTGGCTCCAGCTTGCTCTCATTCTCCAGGCTCCAGGCTCCAGCTCGTGGCACCAGCTTCAGCTCGTAGCACAGGCTCGTGGCTCCAGCTCGTGGCTCCAGCTAGTGCATCCAGCTAGCAGCTCTGGCGCTAGCATTCTCCAGGCTCCAGCTCCAGCTCCAGCTAGCGGTTCTATCTCGCAGCGCGTCCAACTTTAGCTCCCGTCCGCCTGACCTATAGAGAATGCGCGCTGGAGCATGAGCTTGGATGCACTGGAGCTGGAGCATGCGAGCTGTGGCCTCTATAGAAATTGCTAGCTGCAGCATAGAAGCATGGAGCTAATGCGGTGCATGGACATTGGAGCATGGGGGAAGGGGGCGCCGGCCAGAGCATGTGTGCTGGATGCGCTGACGCTGAAACCTGGAGAAATGCGAGCTTGATGCAGGGGCTAGCGCTAGCACATGAAGAATACGAGCTGGCGTATCTGCGTTAGAGTATGTGCGCTAGAACTTGTGGAGCTCGAGCTGGAAGCGGGAGCTCGAGCTAGATTCTTTAAAACCATAGAATTACTAGACTCGATTCTTCTTAGCTTGCATTGCAATGAAATTATCCCTCCGCTTCCTTAGCCACGGCCCACCGGGGGCTCTCCCTCCGACTCATAAGCCGAGCACGGGACGACAGATGAGCCTCTGGTCGTGCTTGGCTCAGCTCGCGAGTTGGTAAAGGGTTGGTCAAAACAGTTCTAGGAGACCCGCCAGCCGCCAGCGCAGCGCACGCGGCGGACGCCTATGGTGAGTTCACAGCAAATTTGTAATTAGGTTTAGACGAGATTAGGCTGCCAGAGACGGCCCAGTCCTGTTGAACCTCTCGACCGAACGGTGGCATCGTTCCATTCCCTTGCAAAATATGATACTTGCAGCCATCATTGTCACTTTTCTTCTCTCATTCACAATGTCAACGGACAAGGTAACACCTCTGACACAGAAATATCCTAATTCCGCAGCAAATCCCATTGACAGTCCTAGTGCGGGCGTAGTCATCACAGCTGGGCAAAGCTTCACGATCACCGTAGACAACTCGAATGAAATGCTCTAATCAGGTAGTGGAGTCCCTACCACTAATGGTACTGTGACATTATCACTCGTTACCGGCCCGGTAACCAATCTTCAATATGTCAGCGTCATTGGGAGCCCTATTCCCAACACAGGCAGTTTCGTCTGGAATGTTCCCGCGGATACTCCCGCAGGCACAGATTACGCCATTGCCATCCAAGCAGAAACTGCAAGTGATCTCAACTTTTCGCCTCGCTTTACAATCGCTAGCACTGTCAGTAGTTTCGCGGCGAGTACCACGTCGGCAACAGCTTCAACAATTGTCAATACAAATTTAGGGCCTTCAACTTTCTCCACCTTGTCAACGTCCTTCGAGACCACTTTTACTAGTACCTCCGACTTTACAATGACCACACAGATTGCTTCCTCCAGCAGTCTAGGCACACCGGCAACTGTTACTGTGCAGGCTGAAACTGCATCGAACATGATCGGTCCAGTCGTTGGCGGCGTGGTGGGTGGCATCGCGGGAATTGCGCTCATCGTTATCTCACTCTTTTTCGCTTTTAGATGGGGTCATAAAAAGGGAGCACAACGGGATCCCGGGATGGAGGTTGGAGAAAGCGGACAAGTTATAAGTGCTGAGGCAGAACAAACAGGGGTTGTGAGATAAGACTATGTAGTACCTGAAAAGTAAACGTGGCGGATGTTGTGGAACAATCCACAGCGCCACTTATGTACTTATTTAAATATTTATGAATATTTAAATATCACCGCACAAACCTCCTCTGAAAATTCAACAGTCCGCCAACACAGCATGCTGAGAACACTAAGCGCGGCCGCACGATGTAGCCGTCCCCTGCAATCCTCAATCCCCAGCTGCACCCGTCATTCAATGCGGTAGCCATCCCTTCAATGCTCAACTAACCACCTACTAGCTCTCACTTGCACACTCTCCCATTCCAAACACGCACTCCGTCCCTCCTCCGCTCGCCTCTTCTCAGCGCTCCATCTCTCCTATCTTCACTACGACCGTCGATAACGGCGACTGCGGCGGTGAGTGTTGAAGGTGGAGTGGAACAGCGACGGTGGAATACCCTGGGCCGGACGTATCAGCCTTCGAATCGGAAACGGAAGAATAGACATGGGTTTTTGAAGAGGACCAAGTCGAAGGGGGGATTGAAGATGTTGAAGCGACGGGTGGCCAAGGGGAGGAAGTATCTCAGTCATTAGAATTGATACCCGTGGTTTCGACGAGTGTTGTTCGCGTGATGTCTGTGTGTGTATGATCATGGTGATGGTTTCTTGTTTGCAGGAAGGATTGAGATGGGCAGGCGATACTCTATGAGTTGGCTTAGAGCTCCTGACTTCTGGGCAGTGACACAAAGGTAATTGGACATATCTCCATTGCAACAGAATCTTTACATCATTGAATTTGCAGCTCTGATCTGCTGTGTAAACCGAACTTTAGCCCAATTTATCTCACTACAGCTCGTTATTGTTATTCTGATTTATTGACCAAGTGCTTTGAACACTTACAATTGTATGTATCTCCTTGAGGAGATGATTATCATAATTATTCTGTATCTTCAGCTGAGATCATTGTATTTGACACCCCTCGCGCTGGCGCTAGCCGTGGTGACTGCGCCCGAAGGCCAACCAAATTAAACTCTAGCGACTCCAGGCTTTAGCGACTTCAGGTGCCTGCGGCAGCCTCACGCATCGTCACCCGCAATGCTCCTTCCGCGGGAAATCCTCGACCAAATCACATCCCTGAATACCCAGCACCGAGTCCTCCTCTCCACAATAAACCAGCTGTCTCGTCCTGCTGACGTCCCAAGTCAACCGGTCCTAGACGATCTAGTGGCTAAAATTAAAGCTGAGCTGGTCCAGGCTGACCGTGCCGTCGAGGTACCCCTCCATATCTCTCATCATCCTCACTACTGAAGCTTCTGTCCCTGAGTCTCTGCCTATGTTTCGCTTCCTGGGCTACTCTCTTCATGCATTCTGTGTTCGTATTAGCAGAGTTAATCAGTTAGGATTTGGAGACGGCGTTGGAGATTGAGGATGATGCACAAGTTAAAAGAGAGGGGAGTATCCATGTCGCTAAGATATCGGAAGACTTGAATTTGTATCAAATCCATTGGTTTAGTACACAAACTAATGTACCAGAGCACGAGCATTGTTTCGAAAGCTACTCCTCCAAGCTTCGAAGACACTCTACCAAGCCCGTCGCGCACAAGTAGCCCAAATCCTGCTGCAACCGGCCTCTCCACCGCCCTCCTCATCCACCTCTCCTCCATCCCAGCCACAACAACAGCAACAACAGCCACAAGCCACGCTTCGCCGCCGAGTCGTATCCGCCGACCCCTCGTCCAACGACTCGTACCTCCTCTCCCGCGCCACAGACGTGACCCTAGCGCTCAAACGAACACACTCCCTCCTCGAACAGGAGCTCGAGAAATCGGCCGTCCAGGCCGAGACACTAGAACACTCATCACAGACATTGCGACAGCTGGAACATTCCTATAGTGCGTTTGATGTGCTTTTGACAGGGAGCAGGAAACTTATTCGCGAGTTGGAGAGTGCGGATAAGTGGGATCGGTGGATGATTTATGGGGGACTGGGGGTGTTTGCGTTGACTTGTGCGTGGATCGTTTATAAGAGGGTGCTGAGAGGGCCGCTGGGGCTGGTTGTTTGGGGGGTAGGGAAGGCTTTAGGGAGTGGGCGGAGTGAGATGGCGGGGGCAAGGGAGGTGGAAGGGGTGCAAGTCAAGGGAGTTAAGGTGACTGTGGAGATTCCAGAGTTGAAAGAGACGGGATTTGGGGAAGGAAAGGAGCATGAGATCCTTTGGAGGGAAGGGATGCTGCCTGATGAGGTCGTTAAGGAGGTTTCTGATGCGTCAGTTGAAAAGGAGACTCCTGCTGTTGAGGCTGTAGTATAACGAAGCTATATAATACAAGCATAAACCATATGTGTTCGGCCTGAAGAACAAATGTCGCTGTCACCAGTAACAACTTCGAAGATCATCCTTCCCTGCGCAGCCGAGAATCTGACGCCAATATTAAGAGCGGCTGGCTTGATTTATCAACTCCTGCTTAATTATTGTCTTCTCAGTTTGTTATCGCTGAAGAACGTTCGTATGAGAAAACTGGTTGTGAACGGCTTTCCGAGCGATCTCAACCAGTCCGCGAAGCGAAACAAAAAATTCCCATGTTGTCTTCATCTATTCAATAGAGGCAAAAGAGCTAGTTGCACCAGAGTATTTGGCAACTTCCTCGGTCTCGGTCAAGTACTTCTGTCTACGGAATTGAGCATGATGAGTAAGTTGGAGGCAGGTCGGAACAGACTCCCGCGAACTTTGGACAGAACTTCGAAGCGCATGAATTGGTGACAATTCACTCAGACAATTCACTTAGTACCTCGAAGATTAGAAGAGGATCATAATGAGGCTTGTCTGCTCCAGTACTTGAGGACAGATTTATTGTATCTTAGCCGATGGTATGGGGATGCTGACTACCCCGCCCACTAATCCCATCCAAATCTGCAGTAACTCTCGCGGTGGAATCTCGATATTCTCTGCCTGAATATCCTTAAGGAGATCTGCTGTCCGGCAAGGATGGATAAAATAGAAAGGTGTCCCTAAAGTCGGGTGATCCTACATACATTAGAACGTGCAACAGAGTGAACCTACCCCATGACTTATTCCTCCCATGATACTTACTCCTTTCATCGCATCCTCAGACAAACCATCCACCAGAAATTCATAAATTTCATCAAGTGTAAGTGGCTCTAAAGTCGTCTCCCAGTACGCTGAAAAGTACAAGACCGGAACACGCCATGTCGGCGACAGGAGAACATGATACACTCTCCTGACCTTCCTTGGACTGTCCTGCACACGCAAAACGTCCCGCACAGAAAGATACCCATCACCCTAGTAGAGATCAGACCAGCGGAAAATGCACAGACACACCGAAGTAGGCGTCCAGAGCGAATCGACTCCATCGGCAGCATACAATTCCACGGCCGAAGCACATGCAACGCGAAACTCTTCCCGTGAAAACAAGTCTTCCGTAGCAGCCGCAGCAGCAGCGGCGCTGTGGTCTGCTGTCCCGCCGCCGCTCATTCGACACCAGCGGACATGATTAAGAATCACGCAGCAGCAGCCGCTCCGTCAGAAAAAGCGCAGAAAGGTCTGTGCTTTGACGTGGCTTGTTGACGATGACCATCTTTGTATTCCCGGATGATTTTGGGGTGATCGTCCACGCCAAATCTGGGGAGTAGGGTTCAGATCCAGCAGTGCAATCTCATGACATACTCTTGGGTACTATGGAGAACCTACTAGGACAGTCGACACAATTATTTATGATAATGATGTGAGGGGCTTTCCGCTTTCTCAAATTGTAAGTCAGTCGGAGGTGTGACCGCGGCACAATTGTTGGTCTCACGAGGGCAGAGGTTTACATCCTAAAAACACATTTCAAGGGTTGCGGTTGCATAGTCTAGTGGTTAGGACGTGAGGTTCTGATCCTCAATGCCTGGGTTCGAGTCCCAGTGCGATCATTTTTTTGAAGTTTTTGACTTCATGGTTTCTCAAATGGCTTTTACGCCGGTTTTTATGTTTTCACATGCTCCTATGGAATGACTGTTCTTCATTGAAGAACTGGCTATGGTCCTTTTGGTTGGATTTCGATGGAGAGGAGCCTTTTGGGCCCTCCCCAACGAAATTTTTGAGCAAAATTAGGCTGGGCGATAACCCTCAGGTAATCGGCCAAACCATAAAACTAATACAACGCCCGTTTTGAATGGTGAGAAGAGCTCGCCTACAGGTCCCAACGTTCCCAGTAGATAACATAGTGTTCCTAGAAAACATCCTGCCCCTCTCCTACCCTACACGTCTGGAAGCATGAAAGAAAGGAAAAATTTGTCCGGTCTAATTTGAAACCTGACCATACAATTGAGAAACATCTAGAAAAGTATAAGAGACATGCTAACAACCTGACGGCAGAATTAACAGTATGAAACTCACTTTCAAATACGAATTTGAACTATTCTAACAACTCTCTGTCTAGACCCTTGACATTATCCACACTAAACCTCATCATTGGTAGCATGACTATCGAATTGAGAATGAAGCAAGTCGTTACCCCAGCTAAGCCAATGGTCAATCGCAGTATCGATGGGACTGTTCATATGCGGCGCACGATGAACAGTAATGGGTTAAGGTCGGGATGTGACTGGGTTTGACCTCAATTCGGACCGAGCCGATGAAGAGCGGTCCTAGTATGAAGCAGACCGGTTTCTTGCCGGCTCGAGAATAGATCATGGTTAACTCGACCTGGTTCATTCTAAGAGCCTGTCTGGACCGAGCTGGGTTCCCGGTGAATTCATGTGGATAAGATGGTGATGTGTCTATCTCACAGCGATGTAACGGGATGTAACGGGTATGGTAGTCTTTTTAGCTTAAAAGGGATAGTTCTCGTTACATTGCAACAATATGACGTTGGACTAGCCAAATGTAACGGAACAATGACTTCCTAGACCCTAGAAGTGTGCTATCGCATTACTGTTAAGAACTGAGGAACCACAGGTTATGCAGGCAGAATAGAAGCTCGTTATGGTGAATATTTGCTTCCATTCATGGTGTTGATGAGAACTAAGGAACTACAGGAGCTACGGGACTGTTTTTGAAGAGTGCGCTAGGGCAGCGACCATAGGTTTGTGACAGTTACCATGCAACAATATGACATTAGACCATCTTGATGTAATGGGACGGTGACTTTCTGGACTCCAGAAATGTCATACCTCGTTACTGTCAGGAACGAGACTACAGGCTGCGAATAAGAATAAGAGGATTTGAAGTGACCTTGTGAGATGAAGAGCTCTACAGCGCGGCGATGGGGTTTTAGCAGTCCCGTTCGCCCTAACCTAACTATTTACATGATACATTGCTGTGCTACGTCGCACAGCGGGGTTGGTTTGTGACAGGTGGTCCCCTTTACGCCGAAGCTCCTGAAGAGGCACGTGGAGTTGACCCTTGGTGTCAAACGGGGGCAAGTGAAGGCAGTTGGAGGCAGTTGGAGTCAGTTGGAGTCGCGCAGGGGCGCGAGGAGCCAGAAGAGGTCGTCTGCATGGCATAGGGATGTCTCTTGGCGAAGGCCGTCGAGGGTGTGCGCGATGAAAGTCCGCCACAGCATCCTTGGCGTGCTCCACGTTTGTTGCCGGCTCCCATGTGCGTTCCTCAGGTCCATAGCCCACCCAATCCACCAGATAAAACAGCCGTCTCCTCTCCATCTTAGAGTCCAATATCTCACGCACCTCATACTCCAGTTCCCCCTCCACTTCCACAGGCGGGGGCAGCTCTTGCCTCCCTGCCTAGGGGCTTGCCTGATAGGGCTCCAACAAAGAGGCATGAAACACCGAATGTATCCTCCCCATGGATGTGGGTAACTCTAACCTAAACACCAGATTCCCACTCCCCACAGCCTCCAAGATGCGAAATGGTCCCAAACGCCGCACGTCTAGCTTCCGCGAAGGTTGTTTGGTCTTGATATTACGTCGCGACAACCAGACCTTGTCTCCAACCGAAAAGGGGGGTGTTGGTGTGGCGTGTCAGTTGAATTGTGATTTGTATCTCTCCTGCGCGACCTTCAGCTGTAGGGCCAGCTCCTCGTGGACAACCTTTAGCCTGTTGGCGAAATCCTCAGCTGCGGGGTTGGCCCAACCGGTTGCGACCGTCACTGTGCAACGGGGGTGATAACCGTAGTTGTCGAAGAAGGGGGAGACCTTTGTCGAGGCACTCTGAGTGTTATTATAGACGAATTCCGCCAGAGGGAGGAGTTGTGCCCAGTCGTCTTGATGATAATTGCAGTAGATGCGTAGGTATTGCTCTAGCGTCTGATTAACCCTCTCCGTTTGACCATCTGACTGGGGATGAAACGCGGTGGAGCGGTTCCCTTCGACACCGAGGCGTTCCAACAACTGGCGAGTGAAC
>Ga0302325_10014348_pt1 | contig 16873 bp, 12 predicted proteins | sample Palsa_T0_2_FD_201948 | JGI IMG/M metagenome (GOLD analysis project Ga0302325, IMG submission 201948) | Peat permafrost microbial communities from Stordalen Mire near Abisko, Sweden - Palsa_T0_2 | ecosystem: Environmental > Terrestrial > Soil > Palsa > Peat permafrost | place: Sweden: Abisko... | reverse complement strand
TGGACGGCATCCATCAGGAAGTCGGCGAAGCCTTCGCCGCAGTTCCGCGCAGGGGCGCCGAGACGGGCGGAATTCTTCTTGGTACGCGCGACGGAGACCGTCTCGTGGTGGAGGATTTCGAGCCTGTACCCTGCGAGCACCGCTTCGGGCCGTCCTATCGACTTTCGGACACCGACCGCTTGGCCATGGCGGAGTCGCTCGAATGGTTCCGCGCCCGCTCGCAGCCTGGCCTGTCGGTCCTGGGATATTACCGCAGCCACACGCTGCCGGACTTTGCGCTCGGCGAAGCGGACGACGAGTTGTTGCGCGCGCACTTTTCCGATCCGGAGAACGTTGTCCTGCTGATCAAACCCAGCCGCATGGGAGACTGTATCGCGGACTTTTTCGTAAGGCGTAGCGGCCATCTTGAGGAGGCCTTCAGTCCCATACCGTTTCCCTTCACCGGGACGGTCATGGCTGCGCCAAGCTCGTGGCCGCCGCCCCGGCCGCGTATCGTGGAGGAACCCGAACCTGCGCCGAAGAAGAGATGGATCTGGTACGCAGCGGCGATAGTGCTCGGTGTAGCAAGTGGTTCGCTCGGTTATCTGTATTTTCATCAAGCGCCGCAACCGGTGCCCCAACAGGCGCGGCAACAGGTGCCGCAAGCAGCATCACATCCGAACACGGAAGCCGCACAGACCGCCCCAGCCGTGCCGGCCGCCGCGCAGCCCCCGTTGCCTGAGCAAGCCGCGCCCAGCGTATCGGACGCTTCGGCCCCTATTGGCGTCCACGCGCTACTCGACCAATGGTCGACCGCGCTGAAACGCGGCGATAACCAAGCCGCCGCCGCCTGCTATGCGCCACTGGTGACCACCTATTTCGAGCGGCACGACGTGCCTCGCGAAGCCGTGCGCCAGAGCATCCGGCGATCGCTCACACGCTACGGCGGCCTCGACATCTTTCGCATTTCCGGCCTCGGCATCACAGACGCGGGAGACGGCCGCGCCGAAATCGTCTTCCTCAAGCACTGGCAGAGTTCAGGCTACCGGAAGTTCTCGGGCGAGGAGCGCGAACGTATGACTGTGGCTCGCAACCACGGCGTCTGGCAAATCGTTGCCGAGCAGCAAGACCCGCCTCACGACAAGCGCAAGCCGCGGTGAGCCGGTGGGCCGCGGGGCACATCCTCGGGCGGACCCACTTTGCCTTCCTGGTAAACCGTTTCGCCCCGCTTCACCGTCATGCGCACCAGGTTGACGCCGAAATGATACGGAATCTCCCGGTAGTCCGAAGCATTCAGGATGATCAGGTCGGCCGACTTGCCCGTCTCGAGGGATCCTACACGCCGCTCGCATCCGATGGCGCAGGCTGCATTAAACGTCGCGGCGCAGATAGCCTCTTCCGGAGTCATTTGCATTTGGGCGCAAGCCAAAGCCACGATCATCTGCATGCTGTAGGTCGGGCTGGTGCTGGGATTGAAATCCGTCGCCAGCGCCACGGCCGCGCCCGCATCGATCAACCGCCGCGCCGGAGCGTACCGGCTGCATCCCATGTGAAAGGCCGAGCCCGGAAGCAGGACCGCAATGGTGTTCGAGCGCGCCAGCAGTTCTACGTCGCTCTCGTCGACATTGTCCAGGTGGTCCGCGCTGATCGCCTCCTGGGCTACCGCCAGGCCCACCCCCAGGTTCTGGCCGCCGTCACCGGTGTGGATCTTTAGCCGGAACCCGAGTCCGCGAGCCGCCTCCAGATAGCGATTGGCCTGCTCCATATTGAAGACCTGCTCGTCGTAACGGAATGCCGCGAAGCGTGCCAGGCCTCTACGATGGATTTTTGGCATCAACTCAGTACATGTCCGGGAGAGCGGGATGGCCTGCGGGCTTAAGAACGTGGGCACCACATCGAGCGGCGCCTTGTGCAACTTCGCCAGCACTCTCAGGATCTTTAACTCGCCGGTCTCATCCACGCCGGAACCCGATTGCGCCTCCAGCGTGGTCGTCCCATGCCGGATCATTCCATCGATAACCTGGCGTGCCCGCGATTCCAGGCGCCTGGTGGACGAGTACCGCACCGGGCGGATGGTGAGTCCGAAAGTGCCCGGCTGATGCTCGATGCGGTCGGCTGGCCCCTCGCTTTCGTTCAACGAGGGAACGCCGCTCACCAAGTGCGTATGGCAGTCCACGAAACCGGGCATCACCACCCGTCCGGTAGCGTCTATCTCGTGAGCGTTGCGCGATTGCGCCAGATTCTCAACACGCCGGCTGGGACCGACTTCAACGATGCGCCCATCCTCTATCAACAGCGCGCCATCGCGAATGATGCCGAGTTCTTTGAGAGCAGGACCCCGCCGGGGCTCCCTGGGAGCGTGCAAGGTTAGCAGTTGCCGCGCCCCTCTCACCAGTACCGTTCGAGACATTCAGAGGAGCTTGTCATAAATATAACAGGTTGCGCTAACTGGTGTTCGCTTGTGTAAATCTGAGTTGATGCCGCGCCCGCTGAAGACCCTCGAGAGAGTGCTGTCGAAAGCCGGGCTGGGCTCCCGCACCGAAGCGCGCAGTTGGATCGGCGCGGGCCGCGTGCGTGTAAACGGCAAACTGGTCCAGACGCCCGATCTCTGGGTGGATCTACTGTGCGACCGCGTGACCTTGGATGGCCGGCCGGTGCGCGCCCGGAAGAAGCTCTACGTGCTCCTCTACAAGCCCAAGGGTTACATTACTACTTACACCGATCCGCTGGGCCGGCCCACGGTGTACGATCTAATCCAGGACACGGGTGTCTGGCTGGTCCCCGTCGGGCGGCTGGATCTCGATTCCAGCGGCCTGCTGCTGATGACCAATGACACGCAGTTTGCCGAGCGCCTGACTAACCCGGATTACAAAGTTCCCAAGACTTACCAGGTGAAGTGCGCCGATCTTTTGAGCGAAGAGCAGATCGAAAAACTGCGCCGCGGCGTGGATCTGAATGACGGCCCCACGCGTCCTGCCGTGGTGGAGCGGTTGCGCGACTCCGGTAAGTATACGCACCTGCGGATCGCCATCACGGAAGGCCGCAATCGCCAGGTGCGCCGCATGTTGGAAGCGATAGGAAGCAAGGTACTCGAGTTAGTGCGCGTGGCTATCGGCCCGGTGCGCATCGGCGAGCTGCAGATCGGGAGATGGAGGCAACTGACCGGCGCGGAGGTGCGTGAATTGGGGAGAGGCGCTTCCCGCCCGTAGAGCGTCCGTGCAGCGCCATTCACAGGCCCGGCTCAATCAGACGCGCCGTATATATCATGCCCGGCGAAAGGTGCGCCAATCCCTCCGCCAGTTCCTGGCCCGCCCGATCGAGCTCCGCTAGGGGCATCGGCGGCAGCCGATCGATGATGAACCACAGATTGCGGCTCTCTCGACTGAGCGCGGTTCGCTTGCATTGCCGCCAGTTCCATCTGCGACAAGTCACGCCGCGGTCGTCGCGCCACACGACCTCACCGGCATTCGGCTGTTCGATTGCCGGCGCGCCGTCGCGCACCGTATCGAACCCCTCGTCACCGCGAGCCAACACCAGGCGCGGCAGTCCCACATAGCGATCCAGATCCTCGCCGCCGAAGCAAGCTCCGAAGCGGATGCTCAGCGCGTTATACAGATCCACGACCGGATCGATGGCAGGCATTTCCCCGTCCTTCTGCACGCGCTTCCACAAGGCTTCCACCGAGCACGGCGTCTTTTTCGGATTTGCGCCGAACGCGCGAAAGGCGCCCCGCCAGGCTTCCAGATGCTCCGCCATCCATGCCGGAGGCTGCGGCGCGAGCGCGCTAACACCAGCCGCTGCCGTCTGCCGAAAGTCGCGAACCACGACGCTCAGTGCACGATATTCCGGATGCCGCCGCCAAATTTCGGGAGCGACGGCGGGAACAAATGTTTCTGTAGTCATATCCTAATGCGGCGAGGTCACGCACATTTTATCCGGTATCTTGTCTTGTGGATGGGCGTGGCCGGACGGTCGCCAGCACTTGGGAAAGCTTCACCCTCCTTTTGCAGCCAAGACCTCCAGCATATCCGCCTTTTCCACAATAGGAACGATGGGTGATCCCAGCTATACCGACCCTAGCTCTTCCAAGCGCCCCAGCACAATGCTGATTCGCGACTGGCTCGCCGCGTCCGGGAGCAGATATCCAGGCAGTGCGTCGAGGGTCGCCAGTAGACCTTTGATCTCGGCACGCACATATGCACGGAACCCGGCGGCACCCGCCCGCACTTCAGTAACGAGCGTGGCGCGGCCATCAACCACGGAGATCAGATCTTCCAAATCACGACTTCCGAAGAAGTCCCCCTTCCCGCGACCTTTGAACGCCTCGATCTTCGTAGCGATGAAAAAGGGACCCGTGACAATACGGATTTCGAGATCATCCGAAAGCCTTTGCGTAACCGAAGACTTCATTGCAGCCCGATACCAGCGGTTGGAAAACCCGAGAATTCTCTCATCGAGCGGCATCACGTCGAGAATTGTCTCGTGATGGACCCACCGACACAGGGGCGCCTCTTCTCTACTGTCTTCCAGGAACCCCAGCGCACGTAGTCGATCGCCAAACGCTGCATACTCCGGGTAGGATGTGATTTCGGCGATTGCATCCACATCGAGCGTAGTTCGCGGATCGGCAGCCGCCTCGTCAGTAATGAGTAGGCCCGTTACGGTTCCTCCCACGAACACAAGTTCACCAAGCAGCGGGCGTAAGAGCCGGGCAGCGGCGGTCAATTGCTCAAGATTTGAGTCGTCCACTGGCTTCTCGCAGCCGACGGCACAGCTCCGTCTCGGCAGTTTTTCGTTCACGGGCGCGGCCGTCCCGCAGGGCATCGGCGAGGGCCAAGTACTCGTAAAAGGATGGGTCACTCGGGGCCGCGATGGGGGCCGTCTTGTACAGCGGCTCAAACGCGACGCCCCGTTGCTTGCCCGCCTCGTACGGCCAGACGGGAATAGGATCCTTCCCTTGCGCGAGAATGCTGCGAAGCGGCTCCGCGGCATACGACGTTGGGACCCCACGGGTGAGCCCTCCCCGCTCAGACGGAAAAACGTACTTAAGCCCGTGGAGGAGGAATTCTTCGAGGGCACTAAAATTCGGGCGGTTCTTCAGTCGAGGGCCGTGGAGCAAGTGGCTGGACTGAGCGCGCTGCACCGAAGCATGCACCTCAGACGGGCTCATGACCAACTCCGCTGCAAGTTGGGAGTACGGAGCACGATCCGATTGGGCTGCCACGATCTTGAGCGCTACATATACGTCCTGGGGCTTCAGCACGATTCCATTATATTCGCGATTCGCGAATCGCGAATCGCGAATGCTCGGATGATGATGGCGAAGCCGGGATCGCCCACTCGCCATTCGCCCCCTCGCCCGCTCGGCCACGAGCCGCGGCTGTTTCGCCACCGCCCCTCATCCTACCCCCACCACCGCACCGCCCACAGGCTGCTCGCCTACCGGAATCATGGTGAACAGCGGCGCCGGATCGGTCCGGTGACGCCGCGCCGTCAGCGCCCGAATCCACACCACCGCCATATCCCCGGACCGCCGGTTCAACACCAGCGCATACTGATTGTCTGGCGTGATCAAAATACGCCGCGGCTCCTGCCCCACCGCCACCTGCGCCACCAGTTTGCGCGTGTCGATATCCAGGACCGTGATGCTTCCCGATTCCGGATTGGCCACGAACAGATACGGCGGCGCGGCCGTGACCGCCATGCCATCCGGCGCGCGCCCCGCCAGGATAGTCTCTCCCACCTCCGTTTCGTAAGGAAACACAATGGCCACCGCATCCATTCCCGGACCCGTCACAAAAAGCTGCCCGCCATCGGAATTAAAACAGAAATTGGCGGGCTCGATCGGCAGCCGCAGCCGCACTACTGTTCGCGCGCTGGCCGTGTCGAGTATTGTCAGGCTGCGATCCAACCGGCTGCCCACCAGCACACGTTTGCCGTCGCCTTGAAAGCGCACCGCCGAAGGCTGTGTATCCACTGCCACGGTGTGCTCGATGGCACCCGTATATAGGTGCGCCAGCGCGATATGCCGATCCTCGCGAAAACTGATCGCCGCCCGCCCATCCGGGCTCACGTCGAAATCCTCGGCAGTGCCGGGCAGCCGTAGGGTTTGGATGATACGCAGCCGTTCGCCGTCCAGCCTCACCAGTGCCCGCGCCTGCAGCACCCATACCGATTTTCCGTCCGCTGAAAGCCGCATCGATATCGCCGGTCCGCTCAGACTGGTCTTGCGCGCCACTGCCAGCTTCGTGACGTCGATCTCCCAGATCCCGCCGCTCTCGGGCATCAGCACATAAGCAGCGCGCCGCACGGGGTGCGCAATCACAGCCCCGGCGGCGGCCTCCAGCCCGATCCGCCTGGCCACCGCGAAAACAGTCAGATCCACCGCCGCCACGGCCCGCTCGCCCGCATTGGCCACCAGTGCGTACCCCGGAAATCCCTTGCCCTTCTTGCGCGCGCAGCCCAGCGCCGCCGCTGTCCCCAGCAGCCACGCGCGCCGGCTCGACAAGCCTTCGAATGGCCTGAAATGTGCTAGCATTTAGGGCACGGTGTTCCTGGTACCGACATCCCGTAATGAATCTACGCTCTCTTTTCAGTCTATTCTCTTCGGACCTGGCCATTGACCTGGGCACCGCCAACACTTTGGTATTCGCCAAGGGCAAGGGCATCGTGGTTAACGAGCCTTCCATCGTAGCCCTCAACAAAAATACTGGAGAGGTCGAAGCGGTCGGCAAAGAAGCCAAAGAAATGCTGGGCCGCACACCTGGCAACATCGTGGCCATCAAGCCCATGAAGGACGGCGTGATCGCGGACTTCAAGGTCACCGAGCGCATGCTGAATTACTTCATTCAGAAGGCGCACGGCCGTAAAGTCCTGGTCCATCCGCGCATCGTCATCGGTGTACCCAGCGAGATTACGCAGGTGGAAAAACGCGCGGTCATGGATTCCGCTTATCGCGCCAAGGCCAGCGAGGTGCATCTGGTGGAACAGGCCATGGTGGCCGCCATCGGCGCGGGCCTTCCCATTACCGAGCCCTCCGGCAACATGGTGGTCGATATCGGCGGCGGCACCACCGACGTCGCGGTCATCTCGCTCTCCGGTATCGTCTACTCGCGCTCGGTCCGCGTGGCCGGCAATGAAATGGACGATGCCGTCATGCAATACCTCAAGCGCAAATACAATCTGCTGATCGGGGAGCGCACCGCCGAAGCCATCAAGATGGAGGTCGGCTCGGCCTATCCGCTGGATAAGCCTCTCACCATGGAGATCAAGGGCCGCAATCTCATCGAGGGTGTGCCCAAGACGCTTACCATCGACGACAGCGAAATCCGCGAGGCGCTGGCGGAATGCGTCGCCACCATCATCAACGCCATTCGCGTGGCCCTGGAGCGCACTCCACCTGAATTGAGCGCGGATATCAGCGACCGCGGCATCGTGCTCACCGGCGGCGGCGCTCTGTTGAAGAATCTCGATAAGCGCATCCGGGAGGAGACCGGCCTGCCGGTTTCCATTGCCGACGACCCGCTGGCTTCTGTGGTCCTGGGAACCGGCAGAATGCTCAGCGATTTCAGGCTGCTGAGGAAAATATCGATCGATTAAGGTACTGTCGGCCGCCCCGATAGTCCGGCCATGGAAACGCTGCTCAACCGCTACCGTAACATCACCATCCTGCTGCTGGTCATCTTCGCGCAGCTCGTGCTGATCGCCATGCAGGTGCAGGTGCGCAACGATCGGGATACGCGCCTCATCCGGGTATGGTCGGTGAGCGCCATCACGCCGCTCGCGCGTGTGCTCGAAACTGTCCGCGGCGGCGTCGCCGGCTTCTTCCAGAATTATATTTCCACGCATGACGCGCGCGAGGAGAACATCCGTTTGCGAACCGACTTGGACCGCTTGAAAATGGAGAACCATTTCCTGAAAGCGGAATTATCCACCGCGGACCGCGCCAAGGCCCTGGTCGCTTTCCAGGCCCGCACGCCCTCGAAAACCGTGGCCGCCCGCGTCATCGCCACCGGCGCCGGGGCCAACTCGAAAGTAGTTTTCCTCGATCGCGGCTCCGGCTCCGGAGTCGAAAAAGGCATGCCGGTGGTCACTCCCGATGGTATTGTCGGCAAGGTCATCGCCGCCTATCCCACGGCCTCCGAAGTCATGCTGGTCACCGATCCCGACTTCGCCGCCGGCGTTATCTCGCAAAAAAATGGCGTCGTAGGCACGCTCAAAGGCCAGGGCTACGCCACCTGCAAAATCGACTACGTACCCAATGAGGAGAAGGTCGAGCCCGGCGAGTGGTTCTACACCTCCGGCGATGACCGCATATTCCCAAAGGGCTTTCCGGTGGGCATCGCGCGCGTGGTGCGCAAGAGCACAGCGTCCCAGGCGTATCAGGAAATCCTGGTGGAGCCCGCCGGCCTGCAGAGCGGCCTGGAAGCCGTACTCATCATGGTTGAGGGCGTGCATCAGGCCATCCCGGAAACGCCGCCGGCCAATGCGCCCGTCTACCTGGGCACGCCGCCCCCGGCCTCTTCCGGAGAACAAAACCCGCTGCCTGCCGGTATCGGCACCGAAGCGGACCGGCTGCGCCAGCATTACCAGCAGATCGGAGCGGCAGAGAATCATACGTTCGGAGAGGGTCTGCCGGGCACCAAGCCCCCCGATTTTAACTTGAAGCTGCCGGCCGCCGGGGCGAATGAGGGGGCGAGCGGGCGAAAGGGCGATGGGGCGACTAATTCTGCTGCTACAGCCCAGGGCAAGCCCGCCACCGGAATCGCCCCCTCGCCCGCTCGCCCCCTCGCCCCCCCGCAGCAGCCCCCCTCGCAGCCGTCGTCGCAGCCGCCGTCGCAGCAAGCTCCCCGACAATGAGCGAATCCGGCGACCGCATCATGGTGGGGAACCAGCTCGAGCAGGTCTCGCGCTTCCGCGCCTGGGTCCTGCTCGCCGTTCCCATCGCCGCCATCCTCTTCCAGGTTTACGTCCCGCGTTTCTTCGAGTTCCTGAGCTACCTGGAACTGCCCCTGCTGGTCACCATCTATTTTGCGCTCATGCGCCGCAGCCAGCTCGGCGGCCTTTTCGTGGGCCTGTTCATCGGACTTGCGCAGGATTCCCTCTCCAAGAACCTGCTCGGCATGTATGGCATCGTCAATACTCTGGTCGGCTATTTCGCCGCTTCCGTTGGCCTGCGCATCGACGTGGAACACCCCTTTATCCGGCTCCTGCTCGCCTTCTTCTTTTACTTCTTCCACCAATTTCTCTATTGGGTGATGTCCCGCGGCCTGCTGGGCACGCAGATCGTTTTCGAAATCCAGCGTACCCTGGTGCTCGGACTGTTGAACGCCATCGTCGGCCTGGCCGTCTTTCATTTCCTGGATAAACTCAGGGAGCGCGTGTAAGAAACATCCGCTAAACTGAAAGAGACGCCTAAGCGTCCATCCTTTGTGAACCCGCCAGCCACCGGTCCGGATCTCGAGTCACCGCCGAAAGTACCGGCTAAGCCAGTCCGGCACGAAGACGTCAAGTTCGCCGCCGGGAAGATGGCTTTTTTTCAATATGCGGCCGTCGTCATCTTTCTCTTTCTCATCACCGGCTTCTGGAGCCTGGAGGTACAGAACCCGCAGATCTATAACGAGCAGGCTGAGCGCAATCGCGTTAAATCGCTGCCCATCCCCGCCCCGCGCGGAAGAATCCTCGACCGCGACGGCCGCATCATCGTCGACAATCACGACTCCTATAGCCTCATCCTCACCCGCGAAAACCTGAAGACCGAGCATCTGCGCACCATTGCCGGCGGCCTTAACCTGGACTACGACGACTTGCTCGCGCGCCTCAACCGCTATACTTCCCGGCCAAAATACGATCCCATCATCGTCAAAGAGGAGCTCACCCCGGGCGACCTCTCGTTCGTCGAATCGCACCGCGATTTCTTCCCTGAAATGGAGCTCATCCACGCCCAGCGCCGCCTTTACCCTCAGAACGGCTTTGCCGCCCACGTCATCGGCTATACCGGTGAAATCAGCGAACAGGAGCTGGACGAGCCGGATTTCGCCAAACACAATCCGGGCGATGTCGTGGGCAAATTCGGCATCGAGCGCGAGTACAACGACAGCCTCATGGGCGTCGATGGCGATCGCCAGGTGGTGGTCGATAATCGAGGCAAGACCCGCGAGGTGCTCGCCGCCAAGGAAGCTGTTCCCGGCAAGGATCTGGAGCTTACCCTCGATCTGGATCTGCAAGCCGTCGCGGAACTCGCCATGCAGGGCAAAAATGGAGCCGTCGTGGCGCTCGATCCGCGCACCGGCGAAGTGCTCGCCATGGTCAGCCGCCCTGCCTTCGATCCCAACAAGTTCGCCGTGCGCATTAAGTCTTCCGACTGGAGGGAGATCGCCGACAACCCCGATCATCCGTTGCTCAACCGGGCCATTCAGGCGCAGCAGGCGCCCGGGTCGACATTCAAGCCCTTCGTAGCAATTGCGGGCCTCGAATCCGGCGCAGTTGACGATGAGTACACTATCCATTGCCCGGGCGGGGCCAGCTTCTACGGCCACTATTACCACTGCTGGTGGAAGCCCGGGCACGGCGCGGTCTCGCTCCACAAAGGCATCGTGCATTCCTGCGACGTCTACTTCTATAACGTGGGCAACCGTACCGGTATCGACAAAATCGCGTTCTACGCCAACCAGGCCGGACTCGGCCAGAAGACCGGCATCGACCTGCCCCATGAATACGAAGGCGTGGTGCCGTCGTCCGAGTGGAAGATTCGCAACTTCCGCCAAAAATGGTATGCCGGTGAGACCATCTCCGTAGCCATCGGCCAGGGCGCTCTCACCGTTACCCCCCTGCAGCTCGCGCGCGCCTATATGTGGCTCGTCAATGGCGGCCTCTGGCATCAGCCGCATCTGGTGAAGGGCGGCAAATACCAGGAGCATTCCTGGCCGATTTCGCCGGATAACGTGCAAAAAGTAATCTACGGAACCTGGGGCGTGGTCAACGAGGGCGGCACGGGAGTGCGGGCCCAGCTTCCCGGCCTGGACGTTTGCGGCAAAACCGGTAGCTCCCAGGTTGCCTCCAACGAATTCACGAAAGGTAAAACCTCCAAAGACCTGAAGGATAACGCCTGGTTCGTCGGCTTCGCCCCCCGCCAGGCGCCCGAAATCGTGGTGGTGGCCTTCGACGAACACGCCGTACACGGGCAGTTCGCCGCCCCGATCGTGCGCGACGTGCTGAAGGCCTACTTCGATAAGAAGGCCCGGTTAGCTGCTGAGGCGAGGTTTTCCATGTTACCCCTCCGCGTTGCACCTGCGGCTGAGGGGGCGAACGGGCGATGGGGCGAGTCGGCGACCGCTTCCGTGTGGCCCCTTCGCGTTGCACCTGCGGCTCAGGGGGCGAGCGGGCGAGGGGGCGAGCGGGCGACCGCTTCCGTGTGGCCCCTTCGCATTGCACCTGCGGCTGAGTGGGCGAACGGGCGAGCGGGCGAACGGGCGACCGACAAAACAGAATCGCCCGTAATCGAGGCCGCGTTCTTTAGCTCGGACGATGATGACGAAGCCGGGATCGCCCGCTCGCCCCATCGCTCCCTCGCCCGCTCAGCCACTCCTTTGCCCCGTCGCCCCCTCACCCGCTCAGCCACTCCTTCGCCCCATCGCCCCCTCGCCCGCTCAGCCACTCTTCCCTCCCAGCCTCCCCACTAGACATGAATCGCCACCTCACCCCCCGCGACCTGGACTGGACCCTCATCATCATCTCGCTGGTGATCTGCGGCGTCGGCGTGCTCCAAATCTTCAGCGCGACCCGCGGCACCGGCTGGCAGGACGCATGGTGGAAGCAAATCATTTATATCCTCGCCGGCCTGGTCCTGATCTGGGTAACGGTCATCATCGACTACCACACCCTGATGCGCTACGTCTTTGTCCTCTACGGTTTATCCGTGATCGCGCTGTTGGCTGTCCTACTCGTTGGCCGACAGGCCTTCGGCTCCCGCCGCTGGATTCCAGTGGCCGGCGGCTTTCACCTGCAAGTGTCGGAATTCGTGAAACTGGTGATAATATTGTTGGTAGCCCGCTTCCTGACCGATTTGAAAACCGAAGATCTGGAAGCCCGCGACATGGGCAAAATTGCCGGCTTGGTAGCCGTTCCCATGGCGCTGGTCATGAAGCAGCCGGACTTGGGGACGGCGCTCACTTATCTCCCCATCCTGGTTGTCGGTATGTTTCTCGCAGGGATGCGCCGGAAGTATATGATCGCCATGGCGGCGGTCTTTCTGCTCGTGCTTCCGGCCGGCTGGAGTGTATTGAAGGATTATCAGAAAGCGAGATTGGTCAGCTTCCTGGACCCCGACCGCGACCCGCGCGGCACCGGCTACCAGATGATCCAATCCAAGATTGCCGTTGGTGCCGGCGGGATGTGGGGGAAAGGTGTAACCAAGGGTTCGCAGACCCAGCTTCGCTTTCTGCCGGTTCCCCATACCGATTTCATCTTTTCCGCCTTCGCGGAAGAGCACGGATTCGTCGGCGTCATTGTTGTGCTGGCATTGTATTTCGTCCTGATCATGCAGATTGTCCAGAATGCCCAGACCGCTCCGGACAACGCCGGTATGTATATCTGCATGGGAGTAGCCGCGTTGCTGCTGTTTCATGTATTGGTGAACGTCGGAATGGTGGTCGGCCGCATGCCTGTGACCGGAATCCCCTTGCCCCTGATGAGCGCCGGCGGTTCTAATGTGTTGTCGAATTTTATTATGTTGGGCCTGGTCAACAATGTCCGGGTCAGAAGGTTTGTGAATTAGCCGGGTGGCCGGTTGTATCCGATCACCCAGAAAGATTTATTTGGGAGCCTGTCGAGACTCTCGGAGGGAAATGCGCTGCATGCGCGCTCTCCTGTATGAGGAGTGGTTCCCCGGCCGCGAGGGCGTTTCGGAAGTTGCGCCCCGGCCAGCGTGAGCTTCTTACAATTTGTGAGGCGCCCGAAGCCGAGTTCTTCGAAGGGCGCCGGATGCTTGAGACCCACGCGGGGCGCCCACCTTCCTCCTATAAATGAGCCGCGCTCGTTTCCCAGCGGAGGATAACGAATGTCTAAAGAGCTAGTTGTTTCGGCCAATCGCCATGAAACCCGCGTCGCTGTCCTCGAGGACGATCAGGTCGTCGAGGTCTATTATCAGCGCGAGAAGGAATACTCGCTGGCTGGCAGTATCCACAAGGGTCGCGTCACGCGCGTGTTGCCCGGCATGCAGTCGGCCTTCGTCGATATCGGTCTCGATCGCGACGCCTTTCTCTACGTGTCGGATTTCTTCGAGGACAATGACGAATACGACAAGATCGTGACCAGCGTCGAAGAAAAGGTCCTGAAGATGGATAAGGGACCCGCGGCGCCGTATGTGGCTGCCGCACTGCCCCCTCCGCCGCCGGCCGCGGTTCCCACGCCCGCTGCGCTTCCCGTCGCCCACGAGCCCGAGGCAGTCGCCGAACTGCCGGCAACGCCGCCCCCGGCCGCTCCCCTGCCCGCTCACGAATCCTTCCAGCGCCACAACGACGACCGCCGTGGTCGCCGTGGGCGCCGGCGCCGCCCCAAAGGCCGCGGCTTGCCCGAATCCAAATTCTTCAGTCCCGGCCAACGCCCCGAGGCAATTGCGCCAGCTCCCGAGGAGACCGTTGAAAGCATGGAAAGCATTGGGGACTTGGCGGAACAGGACCTCGTAGTGCTCCCCGGCGAGTTGCTGGCCAAATACTCCCATCCAGAGGAATCAGCAGCGCCAACCCAGGAAGCCCCGGAAACTCACGGAGCCCTCGATGCTCCCGAATTCGCGGAACCTCCCGAGGCAGATTTGGAGCCGCAGCCCGCTCCAGAGCCCATGGAGGCCGTTGCAGAGCCCGAAGTCCCGCCCCCACCTCCCGAATACGCCGCGGATCATGAGCCAGAATCCGAGCCCGCCATCGAGGAGCCCGAATCCGCTCCGGAACCCGCGCAAGAAGACCCCTCGGAGGAAGATGCTCCGCTCGAAGCTGCCGAAGACGCCCCGGAAGAAAATACCGCGCCCGCCCTCGGAGCCATCGATGAGCCGGCCGGTCCCGAGCCCGCCCGAATCCCCACCAGCCTTACCGCCGCCCTGCGTGAACAGGATCCCCGCTACCTGCACCGGGTCTCCCGCCGCACGCGCCGCCGCGGCCGCCCCGATGGCCCCGAATTCCAACAGCGCGGCGACCGTCCCCGCGAACCCCGCCCGCAGGAGTCCCGGCCCGATGTTCGCCCGGATGTCCGCCCCGTCGCGCCCACGGAGACCAACCGGCTCGATAAGGCTGCCACACTCTCCATCTCCGACCTCCTACGCGAAGGCCAGGAAATCATCGTGCAGATCGCCAAGGAACCTCTCGGCCAGAAAGGCGCCCGCATCACCTCCCACATCGCCCTGCCCGGCCGCTTCCTGGTCTACATGCCCACCGTGGACCACATCGGCGTCTCCCGCAAAATTCCTTCCGACGATGAGCGCCTTCGCCTCAAGCGCGTCCTGCAAGCCAATCGCTCCGGCATCCCCGGCGGCTTTATCGTTCGTACCGCCGGCGACGGCCGCACCGAAGAAGAGTTGCGCGCCGACATGCAGTTCCTCTACAACCTCTGGCTCGACCTGCGCCAGAAGGCCGAAAGGCGGCCCGCCCCCGCCCTGGTGCACCACGATCTCGACGTGGTCGAGCGTATCCTGCGCGACCAGCTCACGGCTTCCTTCAAGAGTATCTGGGTCGATAACGAAGATGTCTACGAAAACGTCCTGCGCTTTGTCCAGCGCTTCCAGCCCGCCCTGGTCAGCCGCGTCAAGCTCTATACCCGATCGACTCCCATCTTCGATGAGTTCGGCGTCACCCAGGAGATCGAAAAAGCGCTGCGCCCCAAAGTCTGGCTGAAGACCGGCGGCCATATCGTCATCAACCAAACCGAGGCCCTGGTGGCCATCGATGTCAATACCGGCAAGTTCGTCGGCAGATCCAACCGCCTTGAAGACACTATCGTCAAAGCCAATACCGACGCGATCAAGGAAATCGTGCGCCAGATCCGCCTGCGCGATCTGGGCGGCATCATCGTGGTCGATTTCATCGACATGGACGAGCGCAAGAACCGCCAGAAAGTCATGCAGACCCTGGAAGAAGCTATGCGCTCCGACCGGGCTCCCTACAAGATTCTCCAGTTCAACGATTTCGGCCTGGTGGCGATCACCCGCAAACGCGTCAAGCAGAGCCTGGAGCGCACCCTATGCGTCCCGTGTCCGTATTGCGAGGCGTCGGGCTATGTCAAAAGCGTGCAGACCCTGATCGGCGAAATCCTCACGGAGGCCCAGAAGATCGCCCGTGCCGTAGAGGGCAACGATGTGACTCTGCGGGTGAACCCGGAAGTCGCCAAGATCCTGAAGTCCAATCAGAACTCCTACCTGCAGGAGCTCGAAGAGATTCTGGGACGCACCGTGCTGGTCAAGAGCGACCCGCTGCTCCACCAGGAAAAATTCGATCTGGCTTAACTGTCCCAATCCCGTGTGGCATTAACACGGATCTTGCCGCCACACCGTTGCAGACTGGGCGCACCGTAGCTGGTCAATCTGCAACCAACAGCCTCAGGCCCGGCCGCCATATCCGGCTTAAAGGTGTGCCATGATCGACTAGACTCTGTTTCCGATTGGCTAACGAAGTTATAGCGAGGAGGAAAATATGCGAACGGTTCGGGAGGTACTTACAACTGGCGGAACGCTGTTAACGGCGCTCCTGGTCCTGCTATCGAATAGTGTGGCTCAAGATACCAGACCAACGCTCACAACGCTCTACAGTTTCGCTGGCGGCAGCGACGGAAGCGATCCCCTGGCGGGTGTTGTCATCGGCCCCGGCGGAGTGCTTTATGGCACCACCCAACTTGGGGGAACTTCGAATAACGGCACGGTGTTTTCCTTGACTCCGCCGGCTGCTCCGGGCGGCCCGTGGACGGAGACCCTGCTGCACAGTTTCGCCGGCGCACCTACCGACGGTGCCACTCCGTTTGAAGCTCGTGTGGCCATCGGTCCCGGCGGTGTGCTCTACGGCACCACCTACAACGGCGGAACTTCCAATAACGGTGCGGTGTTCTCCTTGACCCCGCCGGCTGCTCCGGGCGGCGCGTGGACGGAGACCCTGCTGCACAGTTTCGCCGGATCGCCCGACGACGGGGCCAATCCCCAAGAAGGTGTTGTAATCAGCGGCGCCGGCATTCTCTACGGCACGACCGTCAGCGGCGGGCTTTCAGATTGCATCTTTGAATACTGCGGCACAGCGTTCTCATTGAAGCCGCCGGCATCTCCTGGCGGCGCATGGACGGAAACTGTGCTCTACCGCTTCAACAACAGTATAGGGAGCAATCCTGAGGGTAGTCTCGTCATCGGTAGCGGGGTGCTCTATGGTACCACCAGCTTGGGCGGAACTGCGTCCAACGGCACGGTGTTCTCATTGACCCCGCCAACATCCTCGGGGGGTGCCTGGACCGAGACCGTGCTGCACGATTTCACCCCCCTCTCGGGTGACGGAGGCGGTCCCGAAGCGGGTGTCGCGATCGGCAGCGGCGGCGTACTCTATGGCACCACGTTCTTCGACGGTTTGGGTTCAGGTACGGTCTTCTCGTTGACGCCGCCCGCGTCTCCTGGCGGCTCTTGGACCGAGACCGTGCTCTATAACTTCGGCAGCACCGTCCACGACGGGCTATATCCAATGTCGGCTGTCGTAATCGGCGATGGCGGCGTGCTCTACGGTACCACCCAAGACGGCGGCTCAACGAGCGGAAGTTGCGGCTTTATGGGATGCGGCACGGTCTTCGTCTTGACACCGCCGGGATCCGCGGGTGGCGCGTGGACCGAGAGCATTCTACATTATTTCAATTCCACCGACGGTGCTGAACCCTTCGC
>Ga0302325_10014347_pt1 | contig 16873 bp, 17 predicted proteins | sample Palsa_T0_2_FD_201948 | JGI IMG/M metagenome (GOLD analysis project Ga0302325, IMG submission 201948) | Peat permafrost microbial communities from Stordalen Mire near Abisko, Sweden - Palsa_T0_2 | ecosystem: Environmental > Terrestrial > Soil > Palsa > Peat permafrost | place: Sweden: Abisko... | reverse complement strand
CATGATGGAGTTGTCGCGGCTGTCGGCGAAGTTCGAGGAGAACGTGCTCGATGCCACCAACGCCTGGTCGCACCACGTGGTCGACCGCTCCCAGCTGGCCGGCATCAACGATGCCATCATCGAGCAGACGCGTAAGCGGGCACAGGACAAGGGTGTCGCGGGCTGGCTGTTCGGCCTGGACCAGCCCAGCTATGTCGCCGTGGTGACCGACGGCGAGTCCGAGTCGCTGCGCCGCGTGTTCTACGAGGCCTGGTCGACCCGCGCCTCGGATCAGGGGCCCGGCGCCTGTAATTTCGACAACACCGTGGTGATGAACGACATCCTGCGGCTGCGGCACGAGGCCGCGCAGCTGGTGGGATTCGGCAGCTATGCGGAGTATGCGCTCGCCAACCGCATGGCACGCACGGTGCCCGAGGTGATCGGCTTCCTGCGCGAGCTGGTGCGTACCGCCAAGCCGGCGGGGGCGGCGGAATTCGCCGAGCTGGAACAGTTCGCGGGCCGCAAGCTCAATTCCTGGGATGTGACCTTCTATTCCGAGCGCATGCAGCAGAGCCGCTATTCCGTCACGCAGGAGGAACTGCGCGACTACCTGCCGCTGCCGCGGGTGCTCGAGGGTCTGTTCGAAGTGGCCGAGAAACTGTTCGATGTGCGCATCCGCGAACGCACCGGAGTTCCGGTGTGGCACCCGGATGTACGCTACTTCGAGGTGCAGACACCCACCGATACGCCGGTCGCCGCGTTCTACCTCGACGCCTATGCGCGGCCGCACAAGCGCAGCGGCGCCTGGATGGACGACTGTGTCGGCCGCAAGGCGCTCAGCGGGCGCACCATCCTGCCGGTGGCCTACCTGGTGTGCAATTCCATGCCGCCGTCGGACCGGCGGCCGGCGCAGCTCACGCACGACGATGTCGTGACGCTGTTCCATGAATTCGGCCATGGCCTGCACCACATGCTCACGCGCGTGAACTACCCGAGCCTGGCCGGCATCAATGGTGTGTCCTGGGACGCGGTGGAATTGCCCAGCCAGTTCATGGAAAACTACGCCTGGCAGAGCGAGGTGCTCAATCGCATCTCCTCGCACCTGGAGGACGGGCGACCGATCCCGGCGGAAAAGCAGCAGCAGCTGATCGCCACCCGCAGCTTCCAGGCCGGGCTGCAGACCTTGCGGCAGGTGGAGTTCGCGCTGTTCGACATGCGGCTGCATGCGGAATACGACCCGGCACGCGGCGGGCGCGTGTACGAGATCCTGAATGAGGTGCGGCACGAAGTGGCCGTGGTGCCGGTGCCGGAGTGGAATCGCTACCCGCACGGCTTCGGCCATATCTTTTCCGGCGGTTACGCCGCCGGCTATTACAGCTACAAATGGGCCGAGGTGCTGGCGGCGGACGCGTTTGCGGCGTTCGTCGAGCGCGGGGCGTTCGATCGCGCCACCGCGCGGCGCTTTCTCGACAGCATTCTGTCGCGCGGCGGCAGCCGCGATGCGCTCGAGGCGTTCGTCGAGTTTCGCGGCCGCAAGCCGCAGGTCGCGGCGCTGCTCAAGCAGTACGGTATCGCTGCCTGAAACGCGCTGCCGACGCGCCGCTGCAGCTGCTGTCATGAGTGCCATCGCCGCGGCCGAGCGCACGGCTCCCGACTACGACCACAGCTTCCTGGGTCATCCGCGCGGCCTGGCCTACCTGGCGTTCACCGAGGCCTGGGAGCGCTTCTCGTACTACGGCATGCAGACGCTGCTGGTGCTGTACATGGCGCACCAGCTGCTGTGGCCGGGTCACATCGAGAACATCGCCGGCTTCACTGCTTTTCGCGCCTTCATCGAGCACGCTTATGGAGGCCCGCTATCGGTGGTGGCGCTGGCGTCGGCGATTTTCGGGCTCTATACCGGACTGGTGTACTTGACGCCGATCGCGGGCGGAATCATTGCCGACCGCTGGCTCGGGCGCACCCGCACCATCACCATCGGCGCGCTGCTGATGGCGGCCGGGCATTTTCTGATGGCATTCGACGTGTCGTTCCTGCTCGCGCTGGCGTGTCTGGTCACCGGCGTGGGCTGCTTCAAGGGCAATCTTGCCAGTCAGGTGGGCGCGCTGTATGCGACCGGCGACCTGCGCCGAGCCGATGCGTTCCAGATCTACTTCCTGTTCATCAATGTCGGCGTGATCGCAGCTCCGCTCACCGCAGGCACGCTGGGCGAAGTGTATGGCTGGCATTACGGGTTTGCCGTGGCCGGCGTCGGCATGCTGATATCGCTGGTGATCTATCGGCTGGGCCGTAAGTGGTTGCCTGCCGATGACGTGTCCGAACGCGCCGCCGCTGCGGCGGCGCGTAAACCGCGGCTGACGCGCGAGGAGCGTACGGCGGTGATCCTGCTGCTGGCGTTGCTGCCGGTGCTGGCAGTGGGCGCGATCGGCAATCAGCAGATCTTCAACGCCTACCTGCTGTGGGCACCCGATCACATCGACCTGGTGTTCTTTGGCCGCAAGATGCCCACCAGCTGGCTGATCACGGTGGACGCGGTGCTGTCGGTGAGCATGCTGGTGGCGGTGCTGGGATTCTGGCGGCTGTGGGCGCGGCGTTTCACCGAACCCGACGAAATCGCGAAAATCGTCATCGGGGAATTCATATCGGTGGGCGGGCTGCTGATGCTGGCCGCGGCGGCCTACCTTTCAGCCGGCGGTGTCAAAGCTGCGGTCGGCTGGGCATTGGCATTTCACGTGATCAACAGCATTGGTTTCGCCAACGTGTTTCCGGTGGGACTGGCACTGTACGCGCGCGCGGCGCCCAAGGCGCTCGCGGCGACCATGCTCGGGTTTTATTACGTGCATCTGTTCCTGGCGAACAACCTGGTCGGCTGGCTCGGTGGTCTGATCGAGAGGATGCCCGGCACACAGTTCTGGCTGCTGCACGCGGGGCTCATCGCTGGTGCCGGCGCCGTGCTGCTGCTGGCCAGGCAGCTGTTCGGCCATGTGCTGGCGCCGTCCGATACGCTCGATGCGTCGTGATCAGCTGATCAGCTGATCACGCGCCGGCCGGCGCCCAGGGGCTAGCGCGGCGGTGCCGGATTCGGCGCGCCAGGATTGGGCGCGGCAGGGTGTTGCGGCGCGTCGCCCGGCGCGGGCGCTTCAGGTGGCTCGCTAAAACCAGGCCCATAGAAGCGTCCATCACCCATCCAGGGACGGTGCTCCATGCCGTGCGCTCCACGCGCGTGCATCATCGGGCCGTAACGACCGGCGTGTGCCGCCGCGAATATCGCCCCCAATAGCACCAATCCAGCGAGAGTGAAGGCCCAGAAGCCGAGGTACTTTCCGAATGAGCGGAAGCTGCCCTCGGAACGCTGCGCTACATAGAGTACGCAGTAGCCGGCGACGGTAAGTGCCGTGGCCGGAATCAGCGCCAGGAAGTAGATCATCTGATGCTCCGCGCGGATATGCCGCTGCCTGTGAATATTCTACTCCTGTTGGGTGCCGGCTCCGGCGGCGCGCACCAGTGACAGGTGTAGTGCCTCAAATTGGCGTCCGCCGACAACCACAAGCGGGCTTTCGAGCGGTCTAAATGCCTGACCAAGAGCCACCGTTCGGCTGCTTCCCTGGCCTTTGTTGCCAACTCCGCTAGCTTTCCGGAATATTGCCAACGCGTCGACGGGGAAGTGCTTCTTAATCGCGTCGCGAAATCTTCAAGGAGGCAGCAATGAATCTGTTCGAGAACCACATGGTGACGGCGATTCTTGCGGAAGCTTTGGTATCAGTCTTGTTGCTTGCGCTTGGGTAATTCGTCGGCAACTATCGAGAGCGACGCCAATTGCGTGGGCGCGATCTGACCGATTACGACTTCTACCCGTACCAAACGATGGCTGATAACTTCGCTGAGTTCAGTCTGCGCGATTTTCGCTTGGCCATGCACTATCTTCTGCGAAACCGGGACTCACGAGCGGCCCGCTAGCTCATTTTCATAGGCGAACAGAACAACGTACGCGACCTACTCGATAATAAGGACAAGCATTGCTTCCAGAAGCAATTTTCCAGATACCGTGGCGCCGAGATAGTGAACGACGCGAACGAATATATCGAAAACTACCGCAACATCGTGAGGCTGTTTGGAAGAACTTTTCCGCAAATGGGAATCGAGATCTTGTTGCACGACCTCGCAAATCCGAGTCGATCCGTGGTCTGGATCGAAGGGGCAGAAGTTACAGGCCGGTCGCTCCATATGGGTACGACGACTCTTCTCGTCGACCTCAAGAAGCGACGTGCGCTAAACGAAGACAAGCTGAACTACGAGCTCAATCTTGGCGCGCGGCGATTCAAATGCACGACCATTCCGATTATCCGCAAGGAGTACGGGGTTGTGGGTGCCATCTGTATGAACATCGACATCAACTACATTCGAGACGAGGTGATTAAGAATCCCGAGCGTGCTGCCGAATTCTTCCGCCAGTACCGTCATACGAATATGCAGCTTAACGAGAACATCCTGTCGAAAGCCGAGTATCAGCGCGCCTTGCAAGGCAAGCGACACTTTCACGACAGCGGCGCCGTAAATTCGCCCTCCTGAAAGCCGCCCTTGAGCGCACGTGCGCGAATCCGACAGACCGAAGCGGGAACGTGGGGATGTGAGGACCTAACCAGTGTTATCAAGCGAGCTCAAGTCTTGCCTCGATCAAGCCTTCCATCATGCCGGCAGCGCACACCATGAATTCCTGACAGTCGAGCACCTATTGCTCGCGATTCTCGATACGCCAACGGTGCGCGAGGCGCTGAACGGATGCGGCGTTGACCTCGATCGGCTCGGCGCGAATCTCCGGCAACACGTCGCGGCCACCACTCTGAGGCGGGTGCCGGTACCAGGCGAGGAGCACTCGGTGCAGCCGCAGCTCGGCTTTCAGCGCGTGCTGCAGCGCGCTGTGTTCCACGTAAATTCCAGCGGAGAGAATAAAGTCGGGGTAGACGATGTCCTGGTGGCGATTTTCAGCGAGAAGCAGAGCCACGCCGTGTTCCTGCTGCAGCGTGCGGGGGTCACGCGTATTGCCGTGGTCAATTACGTGATGGGTTTGAAGCCACCCCCTTGAACTCCCCAATAGCGGACCGTCGCGACCGACCACTACGGGTCTAGGCTGTGTGAAAACTAAATGAGCCAGAAAGTTTTGTTCCGGTACGAGCACTAAATGGCCTCTTGAGCTACCGAAGTGCATCAGAACTGCACCTACGTGCCCCGTTTCACGAGCTCGAGAAACGCTCGCAGACGTTTTCACACAGCCTAGGTCACCTGGTGCCGGAAAGAAGGGGGCGACTTTAAGATTTTCGACGACGATCGATTAGTTAGCCCGGCTTTCGCCACATAGGACCACGTAATAGTCCATTTGCATGACGGAGGCAGGCAAATCCGTCCGACCACAGAATCTTTGTACCGTTGTTTTACAGCTTGCCAGGCGTTCCGGTGAGGTATCCACGGATATCTTCGCGCCGCTTTTCTTGTTCTGTTCATCTTCGGCAATTTCTTTGGCCGTCGGCTGAATCACGCCAGCCTTGATCAAGGCATAACGGCACATGCTGGCCATAAACAGCTGTTTGAAGTTTTCTTCGCCGCCCATATCTTTCATGACGGCACTGTTCTTAGATGCTTGCTGCGCAGCGGCAGCTTGTATTGAGTTCACGACAGCGGCGGCGGCTTTAGCATCCGTCCATGGGAAAAACGCGCCTTTCGCCGTGACGCCCTGCATGCTTACCGCATAAGCGGACATATCGATGGGGTGACCGGATTTGTCCGAGAGCCGAAAGTCAGACCTGCATTTTAAGGTTTGATCAAGCTGACATATGCCAATGCTGCCATGCCCTGTGGTGTTTGTGCATTTCCATTGGGTTGCGATGCCGAGCATTCCTGCGCCGGTACCGGCATCGTCAATGGTGTAATGGGATGTGCGCTCCCCAGTGCACCAAGAGACTGGGTTGGCAAAATCTACCGTACTGGTTTCTGAAGCCATGGCTGAATAAGGCGCGCCAACCAACGTGAGCGGAAATAATACAGAGGTCACGTAGCGCATCATGATTTCGATTTGAGCCTCGGCACCGGTGCACCGTGCGTCAGTTTGCGATCTCAATCGATCCGCCGCGCACCTTGACGAGCTGATTCAATGCTGCTTTATCGGCTCGATTCTCGCGCCAGATGGCATTTGCCGCGTCGACGGACTGTTGCGTCAGCTGATTGGTCTCGGTCTGGAATTTCCTGAGCACATTGAAATAAGGCTGCCTGTCGGTCGTGCTATTCGGGAGCGTCGCTTCGGCGGCAACGAATTGCTGACAACTCCGGTTGTAGTCCTCGAGCGATTCATCGCGCACCAGCATGCTCAAAACGACGTGTCCGTTGCTGTCCTGGCACGAGAATCGCACCCGCGCGGAACGATTTGACATCGTCACCTCATAGGACTTGTTCAGCTGCTCGCACGCCTCGTTGATCTCGCGGTCAATCTTGTCGGAACTCAGGCGGTAAGTCGTGTCCCCGCATCTGAGCTGGACCGGCTGGCTTCCATTGCTCCCAGATTCACTGCTGCCGGCATTCGTATTGACGGCGCCTGTGCTTGCGTCGCGGCCGCAGCCCTGCAAGCCGCAGCCCACGAGAAGCAACATCACGACGAGCGACGTGCCACGAATGGCTCGTTTCATACCAATTCCTCCGCCGCGGCTCGCTCCCGGCGGTCTGAGCGTACTCTATCAAGGTACGCGTGCGAAAATCCGCATTGGGCGTAGTGGGCGATGTCGGAGCCAGCAAATTCGCCCGGCAACAGAAGCGAGAGATATGTACGAACGGTATTCACGCGCCAAACCCGCTGAACGTAAGGAATTGGATGCCAGCAAGCCGACGTTCGTGCGGGTCCGAATCGGGTCAACACCGGCGATCCACCCCGACCGGCCGGGCGCGGCCATGAGCGCTCAGTGCCGGCACAGAAATTATCGCCAATTAGCTGCCGTTGGAGTCTGTCAGTAGACTGAACGAAACTCGGATTTGGAGAGTGAAGTGAGAGCAATTCGATTGTACGAATACGGTGGTCCTGAAAACTTGAAATATGAGGACAATGTTCCCGAGCCAGCGTTTAGCGACGACTCAGTGCTCGTGGAAAGCTCTGCAACCAGCGTGAACCCCATTGATTGGAAAATACGATCGGGCGCGCGGCAAAAGGATTTTCCACTAAAACTACCGGCCATTCTCGGCAGAGACGTGAGCGGGGTGGTCCGGGCGGTAGGGCGCAACATTCGCACCTTCAAGCCAGGTGATCGCGTGTTGGCATTAGCATTCGAGGCTTATGCCGAGCTGGTAGCCGTTGAAGGGTCCAGCCTCGCCCATCTGCCTGACGGGGTGAACCTGGTAGATTCCGCAGCCATACCGCTTATAGCGTTGACGGGTGATCAGCTCGTACGGCTGGCGGCCAGGGCGCAACGTGGCCAGACGCTTCTAGTGACCGGGGCGGTGGGAAGCGTCGGGCGGGCCGCGGTGCATAGCGCCAGGAAACTCGGCGTCAACGTGATTGCGGGCGTGCGCGCTCGGCAGCTGGCAGAAGCGCGGACGCTAGGTGTCTTCGATGCTGTAGCCATTGACGACGATTCCGCGATTGCGGGGCTTGCGATGGTGGACAGTGTCGCCGATACGGTTGGGGGCGAAACGGCCGCTAAACTGTTTGGCAGAGTGAAGAATGGTGGAAACTTCGGCTATGCGTCGGTGGTCCCAGACCAGATGTCGAAACTGAATCCGACGGTCACCGTCACCCGGGTGTTCGCGCGTCCCGATCCCTCGAAAGTCCGCGAGTTTGCCGATGACGTCCGAGACGGGAAATTCCTACTGCCAATCAGTCGCCGGATGCCGCTTCGCGATGCGGGCGAGGCGCACGCATTGGCGCAAAGAGGTGGATTCGGAAAGATCGTGCTCGTGTGCCGGTAGGATGGGTCCTGGACCTGTGAGTCACTACCGATATAGGACCCGAGCGATGAACGCGAATGTTGGCAGTTTCCCCGCCACCATGGTCGCCCTGATGCTGTGCGCCACGGGCGCCTTCGCTGACGAGACGACCGCGGGGGCTGCGCACCCGTGGCCGGACAGCTTCGTTGCGCGGGTCGAAGCGCTGGCATTGTTGCAGACACTCAACGCCGAGCTGCTCAGTCACGACAGTGCAACGGCGACGCTCGAACACTGGTGCGACAGTCACCGGCTGGCGACGCCGCCACGCATCGTTGCGCAACGAGTGCCGGGCGCCGACCGGCCGCCGAGTGACGCCCAACGTCGCGAACTGGGCGCGACGATGGACGAAACAGTACGCTATCGCCACGTAAAACTAATGTGCGGCCCAGTGCTGCTGTCGGAAGCCGACAACTGGTACTTGCCCGCACGGCTGACGCCGGAGATGAACCGGCAGCTGGATAGTACCGACACGCCGTTCGGCCGCGTGGTGCAGGCGCTGCATTTCCAACGCCATACGCTCTCGGCGCAGCTGTTGTGGCGGCCGCTGCCGGAGGGCTGGGAAATGAATCCCGATGCTGCCGCCCGGGGCGGCGGGCAACTTCGCATGCCAGCGACAGTACTGCAGCATCGGGCCCTGCTGACGCTGCCCGATGGCACGCCATTCAGCGAGGTGGTCGAGACCTATAGCGGCAACGTACTGGCGTTTGCAGCGCCGCGGCCCACGCATTGAGGCGTTACCAGATTCGGGCGCGGCTGGCCGACTCTATATAAAGCTTGTCCGTGGGCTGAACTCCAAACGCCTGGTACCAGGCGTCGATGTTTCGCACCACGCCATTGACGCGAAAACTGCGATAGGAGTGCGGGTCGCTGAGCGTCTGCTCGCGAATGAAGTCCTCGCGTGAGGTGCCGCGCCAGATCTGCGCAAAAGCGAGAAAGAAGCGCTGATCGCCGGTCAGGCCGTCGATCTCGGGCGCCGGCTCGTTGTTCAGTGAGGCGTGGTAGGCATCCAGCGCAATCGCGAGGCCGCCGAGGTCGGCAATGTTCTCGCCCATCGTCAGGTCCGGATTGATATGCAGGCCGGGGACCGGTTCATAGCTCGCATATTGCGCGCCCAATACCGCCGCCCGGGCCTTGAATGCGCTGGCATCGGCCTCGGTCCACCAGTCGTGCAGATTGCCGCTGGCGTCGAGCTTGCGTCCCTGATCGTCGAAGCCGTGGGTCAACTCGTGGCCGATGATCGAGCCGACGCCGCCGAAGTTGACGGCCGCGTCGGCGCTGGCATCGAAGTCTGGTGCCTGCAGGATCGCGGCCGGGAAAACGATATCGCGCAGCGAGCCGTTGTAGGCATCCACGGTCTGCGGGGTCATGAACCAGTCGCTCTGATCCACCGGTCCGTCGCTGCGAGCCAGATTGAAAGCGTAGTCGGCCGCCGCCGCCCGCCGCACGTTGCCCACCAGATCATCGTCGCGAACCACGACGCCGGAATAGTCGCGCGGCCTGTCCGGATACCCCACCTTGACGACATAGGTATCCAGTTTGCGCAATGCCTCGGCACGCGTGGCCTCGCCCATCCAGTCTACGCGCTCGATGCGGCCATGGAACGCACGCATCACCTCGGCTACCAGGGCCTGGATGCTGGCTTTGGTTTCGGGCGGAAAATAGCGCGCCGTGTAGAGCTGGCCAACCGCCCAGTTCAGCGTGCCAAAGCAGCTGCCCGCATCCAGGATGCAATCCCCGCCCGCGACCGCCCGGACGCCCTCCCTCCAGCGCGCCGAGCGCTCCTTGACTCCGACCAGCAGCCGATCGTGAAATCCGAAATGAGCCTCGCCGAACGCCTGCGTCAGATACGGGGCCGCAGTGTCGGCCACGCTGAATGCCAGCCACGCCTGGAGTATGTCGAGCGGGGTGTCGGCGAAAATCCGGCTGATCTTGGGAAACGCGCTGTTCTCATTGACGACTACGTGTTTCCTGGCCGCAAGTCCTGCGCCCTGCAGGAATGCGGTCCAGGAAAATCCGGGCGCAAACGCCTGCAGCTTGGCCGGTGTGTATGGGTTATAGATGTTCGCCAGATTGCGCTGCTCGGCCTTGGTCCAGCTGGCCTGCGCGATGCGGGTCTCAAGCGCTAGGATCGCGGCGGCATGTGCGTGTGGAGCGGGCCAGCCGCTGAGTGTCAACAGACGCTCCACGTAGTCACCGAACTGGCGCTTCTGATCAGCCAATTCGGGCTTCAGGTAGTAGTCGCGGTCGGGCAGCGTCAGGCCGGCCTGCTGCAGATAGACCGCATAGCGCTTGGTGTCCTTCAGATCGGTATCGATCGACACCCGGAAGAACGTCCCCTCGAACCCGGACGTGGAATGGCCCATGAGCTGTGCCAGCTGTTCGCGCGTGCGGCTGGAACGAATGGCAGCGAACTCTTGCGCCAGCGGCTGCACGCCCAGCGTTTCGACCAGTTTCTCGTTCATGAAGGAGTTGTAGAAGGCGCCGACCTTGCCTTCAAGCGAGTCCGGCGCGTGCGGCGCCTGCGCGGCGGCGCCTTCGATGATGGCGCGCAATTGCGCTTCGGTGCGATCGCGGATCAGCTGCCCTTCGCTCATAAAGGGTCGGTCCGGAGGGATGATCGCGCGCGCGATCCAGGCGCCGTTGCAATGCTGGAAGAAGTCATCGCCGGGATTGACCGACGAGTCCATCGCCGACATGTCCAGGCCGGCGGGTGGATACAGCGGCCCCTGGAAGCTCGCTGGCACCGGCGGCGCGGCCGGTGCAGTTGACACGGCCAGCAGCGCGGCGGCGGTCATCAGGCAAAGTGAACGCATCGATATCGACATGGACCGTAGCTCCGATTGCCTCCGGTGCGACAGTATCATGCCCGGGGTATGTGACTGCACGCAGCCGCTACAATGCGGCAATCGGCTACGGGAGCATGCTCATGGACAATAATCTGGACGCCATCAATCACGCCAAGAACGAACTCATCGATCTGGCGATTCGCTTTGGACCCAAGGTTCTGGTCGCGGTGCTGGTTCTGATTGCGGGTGTCATGGTCGGAGGCTGGATCGGGCGCGCGACTGAACGCGGGCTGGCGCGCATGGAACTCGAGCCGCCGGTGCGGTTGCTGATGGTGCGGCTGGTGCGGGTGGTGATATTCGCGCTGTTCGCGATCCTCGCGCTGCAGAATCTTGGCGTCGAGCTGCTGCCGCTGATCGCCGGGCTGAGCATTGCCGGTGCCGGCATCGCCCTGGCGACGCAGGGCATCCTCAGCAACGTGTTCGCCGGACTGACCATCATCTTCACCAAGCCATATCGGGTCGGCGACTATATCGAGATCGCCGGCGTGCAGGGCCAGGTGCAGCTCATCACCATATTCAGCACCACGCTGCTGCACGCGGACCGCTCGCGCGTGGTGGTGCCGAACCGCAAGGTAGTGGGGGAGATCCTGCACAACTACGGCCAGATCCGTCAGGCCGAGGTCAAGGTTGGCGTGGGCTACGACGTCGACCTGCCGCAGGCGATCGCTGCGATTCACGAACTGGTCGCCGCCAATACCCGGGTGCTGCGCGATCCGGCGCCGCAGGTGCAGATCGTCGCGCTCGCCGAATCGATGGTGCAGATTGCGCTCAAGCCCTGGGTGGCCGTGACCGACTACCCGCAGATCATCGGCGAGCTCAGCCTGGCGGTGGTCGAAACCTGCCGGCGCCGCGGCATATCGATCCCGTTTCCACAGCGCGAGGTGCGCCTGATCGGCGGCAGCTGACGACGCGGCCGCGCGCGTCACTGGTCAATACAGCAGCCACGCGCCGGCAAAACACAGCGTGCCGAGCGCGATGGCGATGGCCGGAACCCGGAACCAGTAGCGCATTGCCAGCCACAGGTAGACGACACCGACGCCGATCGGCAGCAGCAGCGCGGCCTTCGGCAATGCCAGCGCCGCAAGATTGACGCCGACCGTGATGCACGCGGCGCTGAACACCAGCGCGCCCAGGCTGTGGCTGAAATTGAAGCCCAGCCAGGCACGCCACATGGTGGTGGCGCCGCGCGAAAGGCGCACCTTGGATGCCGACATGGATCGCAGCACTTGCGGGTCATCGGGCGCGAGCCGGCGCGGATTGCGCTCATCGGCCAGGGTATAGGCGGCGTGCAACAGCCCGAGGACAGCGAAAATGGAACCGCCGGCGATGAGCAATAATCCAGCCACGCCGGTGCGTATCAGACCGGCTGGGTCTCTTCCCGGCCGCGCTGCCGGGCTTCGGCTTCGCGGCGCGCGTCCTCGATCTGATCCAGCACGGCGCCCAGATCCGCCCCAGCCAGAGTCTGGGTGTAGCGGCCGGTGAGCACCGTTTCCGGCGTCAGCGTACCGGCCTCGTACAGCTTCCAGATTTCCTGCGCATAGGCCGTCTCCAGCAGTTCGGGCGCGGCCCGGGCGAAGGCGGCACGCATGTTGTTGACGTCGCGCTCGAGCATGCTGAAGGCATTGTTGTTGCTGGCGGCATTTACCGCCTGCGGCAGATCGATGATTACCGGCCCTGTGGCATCCAGCAGCACGTTGTATTCGGACAGATCGCCGTGGATCAGGCCGGCACACAGCATGCGCACGATCTGCACGATCGTGAACGCGTGCCATAGCCGTGCCTGCTGCGCATCCATGGCAACATCATTCAGGCGTGGAGCGGGATTGCCCTGCGCATCCACCACCAGCTCCATCAACAGCACACGATCATAGACACCGTACGGGATGGGTACGCGCACACCGGCGTGTGCCAGGCGGTAGAGCGCCGTGACTTCAGCGTTGGTCCACTCCGCGTCCTGCACCTTGCGGCCGTGGCGGCCACGCTTGGCCATCGCCCGGGCATCGCGGCTGCCGCGTGCCTTGCGGCCTTCCTGGTAGGCCGCCAGTTTGTGGAAGCCGCGGTGCTCGGCATCCTTGTAGACCTTGGCACAGCGAATATCGGCGCCGCAGGCCACGACGTACACCGAGGCTTCCTTGCCGCTCTTGAGCTGCCGAAGCACCGCATCGACCTTGCCGTCTTCAACCAGGGCCTGCAGGCCTTTGGGAATTTTCATCCGGCGTGATCAGGCACCGGCAGCTGCCGGTGCAGCGGCGCGCAGCCGCCGAAAGTTGACGCAGTCTGGCACCGGCTGCTACTTGTTCTTTTTCTTTTCCGCCTTCGCGGCGCGCTTCTGCATCAGGTTCAGCGCCGGTTTCTTCTTGGATTCCTTCTTCCGATCGATTCCCTTGCTCATGTCGTGTACTCCTGCTTAGCTCGTAGTCGAACGGGTGGCGTCACCCAAGGGCCAGCAGTGTAAGGGTAAACCGGCAACAAAGGCCCGCAAATTGCCTGAAATGGCACTGGGTCACCGACCGCGCGGCCTGGGGAGCCATCGCCGCCCCACGAGTTGCCCGCGGCAGCCATCAGCAGGCTCGCCGGCTCACGTACGACAAGATGAGGGCACGAACTTGGCGTCAATGCTGGTGCGATTGTCGCCCACCGCCTGCATCCCATGTGGCACCTGCCGCAGCCCGCATCGCCACGACATCGGGCTCCCCGGGCTGCCAGGAACGATCAGTGGTTGCAGCGTAAGCACGCTGCCCTGGATGGCCATGTTCGCCAGGTTGCCAAACGTGATGTTGAGATTGCCGTCGACCACATCGACGCGCGTCACGTAGTTGCCGATCAACAGCTCCGGTGCCGGTACCCCGGCGGCGGCGTTGTCGTGCGGCATCACACCACGGTCCTTTCGATATTCCTGTATCGAACTCTTGAGCTCGCTGGCCAGCGAAAACGCCTCGACCACCTGCGCGCGGATGATGTAAGTCTGGTACGCCGGAATTGCGATCGATGCCAGGATGCCGATGATGGCTACGACTATCATCAGTTCGATCAGGGTGAAACCGCGTGCACGATGCATGGTGCGCTCCTAGTACACAGAACCAAGTTTGAACATCGGCTCATACATCGCCAGCACGAACAGGGCGATGAAGCTGTAGATGACCAGGCGCACCAGAAGCGTGACGCGGCGGCCGAGAGTGTCTGCGGCGACGGCCAGCTGCTGCGACTGCTCAATGAGCTGGGTGGCGATCTCATCGGTCAACAGCTGCAGCCGCGCGGCCCCCTCGAGAAACGCGGCGAGTGGCGCGCGTGGACGGTAACCGCCTTGAGGGTCGATGATCCGCGCGGCGGCGTCCTGCGCCGCCTCTACCGGCACGGCGCCGTGCAGCAGCGCCGCGAGGTACTGCAGATACAGCAGATTATCGAGTCGTCGCGACAGATCCTGCAGCAGTGGCGTCGCAAGCAGGACTCGCGGCAGCGGCGCGATATTGCTGGCCGAGCGCGCCACGGCCGAAGCCAGCCACACTGTGAATATGCACAGCGTCGCGCCGACCAGGAACGCGGCAATCAGCGGCCATGGCGATCCCACCAGGGCGCGAGTGAACGGCGGCAACGGCGCGTCGACGCTTTTGAACAGCGATGCGTATGAGGGGACGACGTATATTTCCATGACGCTCGCCAATACGAGCAAAACGACCAGCAGGGCGGCCGAATAGGAGGTGGAGGCGCGCAGCCCCTGCACGACATCGCGCACCGCAATGTGTGCCAGTTGCGCACTGTGCACGAAGCTGAGGATGCATCGATCGACACGGCCGGCCGCGGTACTGCGCACAGTCGCAAGCAACTGCCACAGTGTCCTCAACGCGCCGTCGGCGGCGGGCGTGGCAGCGCCGGACAGCGCACTGCGGAACTGCTTACAGGCGTCGCGATTCCCCGCGACTTCGGAAGCTTCAATCAACGCCAGCGCCGCCTCGGCGCTGATGCCGTCGCGCGCCACCAGGCGCGCAACCTGGCGCGCCACGTAGTCGAGTTGTCGGACGTGATCAGCGCGACGCCACATGATCGCCAAGGGCTCGGCATGAAGCAGGCAGTTCCCCGGCCGGAATGCTAGTGTGGTCGGTACCCACGGCGTGCATGCCGGGCGCCGGTAATGCCGGACCGCAGCGCCATGCCCAGGTCGCAGGGAATTCGCCCGGACCTTCGACCAGCCAGACATCGAGGTGCTGGTGCGCCAGGGCTGGCATCCGCGTTCCAAACTGGTACTGGAACGACGGCGTGGGGTCCGGGGCACTGATGGCGGAGACGAAGCGTCCCGGCGGGCGAGCGTCGGGCCTGGCGTCAATACAGGAGGCGGGCGCGGGTAATCGGCCCGTGACAGCCCAACTTTCCTGCACGCACAGTTCCTGTGTGGCCGCCAGCGCCAGCGCCTCGACCGATGCGGCACGGGCGTTCAGCATCACCGTGCCATACAGTCGCGGCGCCAAGCCATACAGCGCCACCAGCACCATTGATACAAAGATGGTCTCGAGCACGTCATGATAGGATTTCTGCCAGGCTGGCCTGCGCACAGCGGTATCCTCCACCGCCGATTCTCGCTGCTGCGTGCTCACGCAGGCTACTCGCGCTGCGCCAGGCGGTAGCCGACCCCGGTCTCGGTCAACAGCCAGCGCGGCCGCGACGGATCGGGCTCGAGCTTGGCGCGCAGCTGCTTCATATAGACGCGCAGGTAGTGCGTCTGCTGCGCGCTGCCCGGTCCCCATGCCTGCTGCAACAGCGTGCGGTGCGTCACCACCAGGCCGATATGCTGCGCCAGCACCTCGAGCAGCCGGTATTCGGTCGGCGTCAGGTGCAGCTCGCGACCGCTGTCATCGCGCGCAGTGCGCGCCTTCAGATCGATGCTCCAGACGCCGATCTTGAGCACGGCGCCGGCGGCGCCTGCACTGGCGCTGTGGCGCAGCGCGACCTGCACCCGGGCCGCAAGCTCGCGCGCGCCGAACGGCTTGGTGATGTAGTCGTCGGCCCCGGCCTCGAGCGCCGCGACCTTGTCCGACTCGTCACTGCGAGCCGAGAGCACGATGATCGGCACCGGCGACCAGCTGCGTACGCCGGTGATGACCTCAATGCCGTCTCGATCCGGCAGGCCAAGATCGACGATCAGCAGATCGGGCTTGTGCGTGCGCGCCTCCAGCAGTCCGCGCTCGGCGCTGTCGGCTTCGAAGACGCGGAAATTCTCCAGCTCAAGCAGCGTATGCAGTACGCGCCGCAGCTGCGGCTCGTCCTCGACCACCAGCACCGCGCGGCTCGCGATCGTCATTGCGAGGACTGCAGTTCGGACGACACCCGATCTTCAGTCTTTGCCGGGGCGCTCGCCAGCAGCGGCAGCGTGAAGCGAAACGCGGCGCCGTGCGGCGCGCGGTTCTCGGCCCAGATGCGGCCTTTGTGCAGGGCGAGAATCGTGCGGCAGATCGCAAGTCCCAGGCCGATGCCGCCGACCGCGCCCTCCGGCGCGCCACGCTGGAACTTCTCGAACAGGATCTCCGGATCGGCGGCCGCCAGCCCCGGCCCGTCGTCCTCGATACTGACTTCCACCTGACGCGACAACTGCTGTGCGCCGATGCGGATCTCGCTGCCCGCGGGCGTGTACTTACTGGCGTTGTCGAGCAGGTTTTCCAGCACCTGCTCGATCAGGCGCCCATCGATGCGCAGCAGCGGCAGGCTATCCGGCAGCTCGATGCGTATCCGGTGGCGGCGCAGCCGTTGCTCGAAGCGATTCAGCACCGTACCGACCAGCTCGTCGAGCGCGTACAGGTCGAAACGCGGCTGGATGGCACCGGTTTCCAACCGCACCAGATCGAGCAGCGTGGTGATGCGCTCGCTCATGCGCATTGCTTCCTCGCTCACCGAAGCCGCGAGCGCGGCTCGATCGGCGGCGCTCAGTGCTTCGAGGTTACCAGCCAGCGTGGCGGCGCCGGCGGCGATAGTGGCCAGCGGCGTGCGCAGATCATGTGAGATCGACGCCAGCAGGGCATTGCGAATCGCTTCGGTTTCCGCGCGTACCTCGGCCGCCTGGGCGTGGGCGGCAAAATCGGCGCGCTCCAGTGCCAGTC
>Ga0302325_10014346_pt1 | contig 16875 bp, 19 predicted proteins | sample Palsa_T0_2_FD_201948 | JGI IMG/M metagenome (GOLD analysis project Ga0302325, IMG submission 201948) | Peat permafrost microbial communities from Stordalen Mire near Abisko, Sweden - Palsa_T0_2 | ecosystem: Environmental > Terrestrial > Soil > Palsa > Peat permafrost | place: Sweden: Abisko... | reverse complement strand
CCGCTCCGAAGCAGCCGGCTCAGGTCCCGCATACCCAGCCCACTCCGGCTCCGGTTGCTCATCCGCAAAATGTTCCGCCGGCACGCGAGGCTCAACCGCCCGTCCGGCAGGCGCCGCCTCCGGCTCGTGAACAGGCTCAACCGCCCGTCCGGCAGGCGCCGCCTCCGGCTCGTGAACAGGCTCAACCCCCCGTCCGGCAAGCGCCGCCCCCGGTCCACCAGCAGGCTCCCCCGCCGCGCCCTGAGGCGCAGCCGAAGCGTGAGACTCCGCCGCCGGCGCAAAAAGCGGCTCCGCCAAAGCCCGCGCCAAAGCCAAAAAAGGAAGAGAAGAAGACCGAAGAGAAGTAACAATAACTCGCCCACAGGCCGGCCTGCGCGCAAGTGCGGCCGGTCTGTTTCACGCTACGGTATACTAATTCGTTAGTATTCCCGAAGATCTTCTGGGGGCATTCCGATGGCTGCACAAGAATACCGGTAGAAGCGGCGGCCAGCGCTCGCTTGGCATGGAAAGCGACAACCCGACATCCGCTCGAAGCATTGAGGATGAAGTAGAAGGATACGCCGAAAGTCATCTGGTGGACGGCGGGGGGCTCGAACCCCCGACCCCGGCATTGCGAACGCCGTGCTCTCCCAACTGAGCTAGCCGCCCACGCGAATGTACGACAATTACAATATATCATGATGGCCGAATCCGACCTCACGGGGCAACTCCAGAAGATGCAGCGCGATTGGGACGAGCGCGCCCGCGAAAACGCCCGCTTCTACGTCAACACCGAACGCCAGGATTGGACCGACGCCGACTTCTTCCGCTCCGGCGAGGGGACCGTTGCCGAAGAGATTCTCACCGACATGATCAACATCTGCCAGGGCCAGGACCCCAAGCAGATGACTGTGCTCGAGATCGGCTGCGGCGCGGGTCGCGTGACGCGCGCGCTCGCCCGGATCTTCGGCCAGGTTTATGGCGTGGATATCAGCGGCGAAATGGTACGGCAGGCCCGCGCCGCGCTCGCCGACCTGCCGCACGTCCACATCTTCCAGAACAATGGCAAAGATCTTTCCGTGCTAGGCAGCGTGCGCTGCGATTTCGCCTTCTCTTCCATCGTTTTCCAGCACATTCCCAGCCGGGATGTCATCGAGAGCTATATACGCGAGGTGCACGCGCGCTTGCGCCGGGGCCGGCTTTTCAAATTCCAGGTCCAGGGCGCGGATACCCCCGATGCGGCTCCCGACGATACCTGGCTGGGTGCGACCGTGTCGGAGCAGGACGCACGGGACATAGCGGCTCGCTGCGGGTTTGAAATGCGCCACCAATACGGAGCGGGCGGCCAATACTTCTGGCTATGGTTCTTCAAGCGGCAATTCCTGGAGGATTGGTGGTATCGGGGGAAATATGCGCTGCTGGTTGGCTATCAGCGCGCTCGCGGGAGAGTCTCCAGAGCGCTGCACAGAGGCACGCGGTAGCTAAGAGCGCGCGTTGTGCCGGCTCGCCCAGTACTTCTTCATGCGCTCGGAAACGACCCGGCGCTCTTCTTCGGCCATGTATTTGCGTCCGCGGTGGCTGCCTGCCGCGAGAGTTCCGGTGCGGATCAGCTCTTCCAGAGACTCGATCACCAAGTCGATCTTCTTGAGTTCCTGATGTAACTCCCGAATTACGTTCTCCAGATCCATGGGGTGGCGGCCGGTTCGACGACCCCCAGTCCCCGCATCTCAACGGATCAAGAAAGGCCAGTGGGGCACTGGATGTAGTTTATAGTGCACCGCGGCAAAATACAATAGGCCACCCAGCACGGCCAGGGTTATACCCAGGATTATTAATATCCTGCCCCAGGGAAATTTACCGCCCTCGCGCTTCAGCACCAGCAGGTAGCCGGCAAAGATGCCGACGTAGAACAGTAGAACCATCGGCGTGGCAAAGAGCATCATGTTGAACGCGTCGGGTGTGGGCGTGACCACGGCGGCGATAACGAAAATGATCAGAATCGCGTACCGGCTATGATTGAGCAGGAACTTCGGGCTGACCACCCGCAGCAAAGTCAGGAAAAAGATCAGGACTGGCATTTCGAATACCAGCCCGACGCCCAGCGTCACGTTGACGAACAGATCGAAGTACTCCGCGATCGAGACCATCGGCTCGACGTGGTTTCCCAGTCCGATGCCCAGCAGAAACGTCAAGGCGTAGCGGAAGGCCACGAAATAAGCGAACGCTCCGCCCAGGATGAAAAGGCCCGCCGTACCCAGCACGAAGGGCGCGGCATAGCGGCGCTCTCGCTTGTAGAGGCCTGGAGAGATGAAGGCCCACACCTGGTAGAGAATCCAGGGCGAGGCGATGAAAATCGAACACAGGATCGGCAGCTTGACCCAGATGACATTGAACTGTTCCATCGGGGTGATGGCCTTGAGCGTAGCCGGATGGATGCCGAGTTTGTTCAACGCGTCCACGGCCGGCATGGCCACCACGTTCCACACTTCCTGACAAAACGTCAGGCTCAGCATGAAGGCAACCGCCATACCCCCCAGCATCTTCAGGATGCGGGAGCGCAGTTCCTCCAGGTGCCCCATGAAGGACATGCGCAGCATCCCATCTTCTTCCTCGTCGCCGGAATCGGGGGGATCGGGCGGAGGCGGTGTACGGCCCCCTCCGCCTTTGGTGGCGGTGACTGCGGTGACCCCGCCGGACGCAGGCGTCACTTTCCCGTCTGGAGGCTTCACTCCATTGCCATCTTCGCGTAAAGACATCTATTGAGAGCTATGCGCTATGTTCAGCCGCCGGGATACCGTTGGCCGCCGATTCGGACCGGGCGCCCTCGTGTAGCGCGCTGCCGTTGGGAGCGGCCGCCGTTTCCGCACCGTGGGCTATGGCGCCCTCCGGCGTTGCGGCGGATTGAGACTCAGCGCCCTCAGTTGCGGATGCGCTGATGGTAGGAGTATTGGTTACGGTGGAATCGTACGACCCGCTAGTGGATTGATGGTACTGATCCCCATACATCCCCGAGTCGTATGAAGAATAATCGTAGCTGGAATTTTCGAACTGGTAACCGCTGGCGATTTCCTTCGTTGATTCGTTTTCCCGGTCCAGGCTTTTCATTTCGCGCTCGAAGGTGGCTTTCAGTTCGCTTTGTGCGCGCCGGAACTCGGTCAGCGCCTTGCCGAACATTCTGCCCAGCTCCGGCAACTTCTTGGGGCCGAAGAGCAGCAGCGCGAGAAGGAAGATGAAACCCATTTCCTGAAAACCTACGCTACCCATCTGTTTCTTCCTCCAATCGGGAATTCAATAACATGATATCACGCGTGCGGGGAAGATCCGGACGAGGCGACCGGCGCCGGGCTTTCCGCGCCCTCGTCCAGCACGCAAACATCCGGCAGATTGCGGTAACGCTCGCCATAATCCAGACCATAGCCGACCACGAATTCGTCGGGAATCCGGAAACCCACATACGCCACGTCTACCCGACGCTGGCGCCGCTCGGGCTTGTCGAGCAGCGCCGCAATGCGAATCGAGCGCGGCTTGCGCTGCTCCAGCAGGTGCATCAGGTAGTTCAACGTCACGCCGCTATCCACGATGTCTTCCACGATCAGCAGGTCGGCTCCCTCTACGGAAATGTCCAGATCCCTGGTGACCTTTACTTCACCGGAGCTGGTTTTGCCCTTGCCGTAGCTGGAGATTCCCATGAAATCCACCCGGACCTCACGGGGCAGGGCGCGCGCCAGGTCTGCCAGAAAAAAACAGGCGCCTTTTAGAATACAGATGAGGTGCAGATTCCCATTCGGGTAGTCGCGGTCGATTTCGGCGCCCATCTCGCGGACGCGCGCCTGTATCCGCTGTTGCGAAATCAGGACTCTCAAAGCCGGCTGCGCCACGGTCCCTAATCCGCGGCCTTGGCGCCGGGCGCGAGACGCGTGCTCATGGGCCCCATGTGGATGTGCGCGCCCGTGGCCTTGCCCGGCACGGCCTGCCAAAATGCGAAATACGGAATACGCCGCGATTCCAAATAGCGGCGCAGCCAGACGCCCTCCGGCTGATCGGGATTCAAGGCTACGTCCACCCGGTTGCGGTGGTCGAAACCCAGTGCGCGATGGACGGCCGTCTCGCCTATGGCGCTTACCGGCAGCGTCTTCGCGAAATGGCGCTCGAAGGCCGCTTCCACCTGGTGAAAGTCGGCGGGGGTGAAGACGCCTGCGCCATCGTATCGCTGGACGCTTCGCGAGCCGTCCGCAGCTTCGGGATGTGCCGGCTGGTTCTGCTCGGCCAGCGCCATAGCGGTCAGCTCATGGCATAGATTGGCACGCGATACCGCCAGATCGTATTCCTTGCGTGCGAAATCGGCCTCTTCGATCTGCGGACCCAACTCGGCTGCGGCCGCCACGCCCGCCACCACCATGCCGCGGGTCTTCTCCAGTTGCTTGCTGCGCCGGTCCAGCCGCCGTTGCGCCGCCGCCAGCATCTCGCCGGCCTGCTCTTCGGTTAAATCCCGGCTGTACATGGTCCTACGGAGAACGGCCATGTCCTGGGCATCCCCCAAGGCGTCTTCAGCCCGCTCCAGCTGCGCGCGCGGCAACGCTCCGGCCTCGACCAACGCCCGCATCCTCTCGATATCCACCCTGGCGCGCGCCACGTTCGGGTCTTCCGCGTCGTGCGGGCCGGCCGATTGGGCGCTGGCACACAAAAGCAGCGTGCCGGCAGTCAAAGAAAGGAGAAAACGCATGAGGCTAGCTCTTATTGTAGTACGATACGGTCAGGGAGCGTGTTCTGACCAAGGTCGATCCGAAACAAGCCGATACGCCCGAAAGCAATTCATCGGAAACCCCATCCTGGCTGATAGCCGTTCGCGCAGCCGAATCCAAACAAGCCACCGACATTCGCGTGCTGGAGCTAACCGGTATTACCGCGTTCGCCGATTACTTCGTGATCTGCACCGGCGCCAACCAGCGCAATGTACAGGCCGTCAGCGACGAGGTGGGCCTGCGGTTGAAACAGCACGGCGAACTGCCGCTGAGCCTGGAAGGCTACCATCAGGCGGAGTGGATTCTGGCCGACTATGGCGATTTCCTGATCCATGTCTTTTCGCCGAAAGCCCGCCAGTATTACGATCTGGAGCGTCTCTGGCGCAGCGCCAAGGCCATCGCCATTCCGCCCGAGTGACCGCTTTACTCAATCCGCGCCGTGCGGCCCCCTGGACAGCGCCAGTCGCGGGGGTAGGGGGAAACGGTTCGTGATCTTGGAGATTTACGTAGGCGGCGACATGACCGATGCCATTCGCTACTTCGGGAGCGCGAGCGCGAAGCACATTTGCCGTTCGGTAGGTGATTTTGTTGACCACGCTCATAACGTTCTCGGCTTTTCATCATCTTTGCCCACGGAATACCGTTACGGGGTTGAGTCGCTTTTGAGCGACGTTGCAGAACTTATCCTTTGCCGAGAAACGACCTGCTCGCCGAAGGCTGACAAAATCAGACTTCGATGGAAGCTACACCGACCCTCGTTATCAATTATTTCAGCGGCTTCAAGCAGAATCTCGTGCCATTATTCCAGCGCCCGTACACGTGGTCGGAGAAGCAGTGGCGGACATTGTGGGAAGACGTCATGGTGTTCTATGCCTCTGACGGTATCGGCGACAAGGCCACGCATTTCATGGGGGCCGTGGTTACGATGCCCGCGCGCAGCGTGCCAGTCGGGGTCTCGAAATTTCTGATAATCGATGGCCAGCAGCGTATGACGACCATTTCGTTGCTGATGTGCGCGATACGCGACAATCTTGAAGGGGATTCGCAGGGCCCGAGGAGTCGCATCCAGCAGTTTTATCTGACGAACTTCGGCTCTGAAGGCTGGGAATACTTCAAACTCTTGCCGACGCAGGGGGACCGTGATGCCTATGCGTCGTTGATTCACGAACCAGTCGCTACTGTGCCGGAGTCCCAGTTCAGAAAATCATACGATTTCTTCAGGCGGCGGCTGCGCGATACCGCTGAGGACGGCGAGAAGATCGATCCAAAGCGAATCCTTGAAATAGTAGAGAAGCGCTTGATGGTCGTCATGATCAACCTGAGCGAGACCGACGACCCGTATCTTATTTTCGAAAGCCTCAACTTCAAAGGTTCTCCACTGGAGCAGGCGGACCTCGTTCGCAACTACTTCCTGATGCGCTTTCCTGTGAGCGACCAGCAGGGCGTCTACGACGGGCTGTGGCTGCCCATGCAAAATAGACTGGGGCCAGGGTTGACGGAGTTCATGCGGCACTTTCTCGGCACGGAAGGCGAGGAGGTGCGCAAAGGGGACGTCTACTCCGCGATAAAGAGGCTGGTCACGGATTCAGATTCGGCATCGGTGCGTCTACTGATGATGCGGATGGAGCGGCTTTCCGTGCTTTATGGCAGGCTGACTGGTGTGACCACCGAGCCGAATCCGGACTTGGCGCTCTATCTCGATCACTTCCGGCGACTGGATTTCGGAAGCGCGTATCCGCTCCTTCTCGCTTTCTACGAGGACTATTCCGAAGGTCAGTTTGCTTTGGAGGAATTTGTCGCCAGCATGGCGATTCTGCACTCGTTCATTTTGCGTCGTATGGTTGTGGGCGTCCCATCGAATTCGCTGTCTGGCCTCTTCATTTTGCTCTGCAAAACTAAACCAGTGACGGAAACACCTTCAGCTTGGCTCTCGGGCTTGCTCGGGCGCGAGGACAAAAACCGCAGGTGGCCGAGCGATGCGGAGTTCGCGGAGAGCTGGGTTCGGTCCGCCGTGTACGAAAGCCGTCGAACCTGCCAAGTCATCCTCGAATGTCTCGAACAGTCTTACGGCCATCATGAAATCGTCGGTTTCGCGGAGTCGAGTATTGAGCATGTTATGCCGCAGACGCTGACGCCGGAGTGGTACGAGATGCTCGGAGCAGACGCCAGGGAGATTCATGCCGGATGGCTTCACACGATCGGCAACCTGACATTGACCGGGTACAACCCCGAGCTTGGCAACCGATCCTACGGTGAGAAGCGGACTACGTTTGCCCTGAGCCACTTCGAGCTGAATCGTTATTTCGGCGGCTATGAATGCTGGGGGCAGATTGAGATCGAGAAGAGGGCGAGAGAACTCTTCTCGATCGCTCTGCGACTTTGGCCGCGTCCCGACATTGCGCCGATTTCTGCCAACTCATCCGAACCGAAGAACAGGAGGGTACCGGCGGCATTCCACAGGGACTGTGTCAAGCTGGCTCAAGAGCACTTGGGCCTGCCTTTGTCGAAGCTGTCTCAAACGAGTTACCAGTCGGGCGACGGTCGGGTTCGTTTGGTTTGCAAAGTCTCCGCTGTACACGAAGAATCCAGAGAAGTGCCGAATTTTTGGTTTGGGCTTAACGTTAACCTGCTTGAGTTCCTGAAGGCTGCCGAGAAGCCGTATGTCTGTCTCGGATGCGCCTCGTCAGAAATAACGCTGCTAGTGCCGCTGGCTCTCATTCTGAGCGTCCTCGATTTGATGAGCGTGTCCGTCGTCGCACAACATCGGCACATCGTGGTGCAGAAGAAGATGGGGAAGTTTATCCTCCGGCTGCTCGACGGCAAAGACGGGCCCGACCTCACCGAGTTCAACATCGGACCCGTCGCACCGCAAACGGCAGGGTAGGGGACTTCTACCAGTCCCGTGGTCGGCCTCGCCACTGACCATTTTGATAAACGCACGAAGTAGTTGCCGACTGCCGACCCCCCTCTAGATTATCTCGGAAAGGACCCCTTACGAAACGCTTCACTCACCCGAATGTGGAGCTCAGGAACCCCTCACGGTCGAATTAAACGGCGGCTTGCGAGGCCAACTTCTTTCCCTCGGGCGTCAGGGAAGGCGCTCACGCCGGCGGTCAAGATCACGAATGAATGGCGGGTCCGCGCGGGCAATGGCGTCTGCCCCACCCGGTGCCAGTATGCCGATTGTCAAACATCGCGCAGGACGGCACACTAGAAACTGGTGAAAATCTTTCTGTACTATATCGGCAAGCCACGGGACCCCCACGCCAACGCCCTGGCCGCCGATTTCGCCGGCCGCGCCGCGCGCTATTGCGCCTGCGAAATGCGGGAAATCCGCCCGGAGCGCGCCGATCCCTGGGTCAAGCATCCCGCCGCGCGGCGCGTCCTGCTGGACCCCGCCGGCAAATCCATCGACACTCCCGGCTTCGTTGCCCTGATTTCCCAATCCGAGATGGACGGGCGGGATCTGGTGTTCGTGGTGGGAGGCGCGGATGGCCTGCCGGCCGCCTGGCGGGGCCGCGCGGACCTGCTGCTGGCACTCTCGCCCATGACTTTCCCGCACGAACTGGCGCGCGTCATGCTGGCCGAGCAGATCTATCGCGCCTTCGCCACGTTGCGGGGCCATCCCTACCCGCGCTAACGTAATCAGATTGACATGTCCTGGTTCAAGACGCAAAACCCGGCGCCTGGTAAGGTGGCCAAAATCGACGATGCCGCGCGCAAAGTCCGTACCGAGGGCCTCTGGCTGAAGTGCGAGGGATGCCGCCAGATCATTTGGAAAAAGGATCTGGAGGCCAATTGGAACGTGTGTCCGAAATGCACGGTACACACGCGCATCGACGCGGCCACCCGCCTGAAGCTGCTGTTCGACGGTGAATACGAGACCTTCGACGCCGGCTTGCGCTCCTCCGATCCTCTAGACTTTTTCGATTCGAAGCCTTACCTGGCGCGCCTGGAGGGCATGCAGAAGGCCACCTCGCTTTCGGATGCCCTGATCTCGGCGGCCGGCACGCTGGCGGGCCGCCCGGTGCACATCTGCTCGATGGAATCGCGCTTCATCGGCGGCAGCATGGGCAGCGTGGTAGGCGAGATGATCACGCGCGCCATCGAGCGCTGCATCGTGCGCCAGACGCCGCTTATCGTGGTCTCGGCGTCCGGCGGCGCGCGGATGCAGGAAGGCGCCGTGAGCCTGATGCAGATGGCCAAGATTTCCTCCGCCCTGATGCGCCTGGATGAAGCCCGTGTGACGTATATCAGCGTGCTGACCGATCCGACCACCGGCGGCGTCACGGCGAGCTATGCCATGCTGGGCGACCTTAACATTGCCGAGCCTGGAGCGCTTATCGGCTTCGCCGGGCCGCGCGTCATCGAGCAGACCATCCGCCAAAAACTTCCCGATGGGTTTCAGCGCTCCGAGTTCCTGTTAAAGCATGGCATGCTGGACGCGGTGGTCCCGCGCCTGGAACTGAAAAGCTACCTCGCCACGGCGCTACGGTTCTTCGCGGGCTGAGCCATCACCGGCCTCACCCGATGAACTATCCCGATTCCGTCCGGTTCCTGTACGCGCTGGGCAACGAGGTCATCACCGCCAAGCTGGGCCTGGAGCGCATCGCCGCCCTGCTCGAAGCTTTGGACCATCCTCAGCAGGCTTGCCGCATCGTACACGTGGCCGGCACCAACGGCAAAGGCTCGACCTGCGCGATGATCGAGTCCGGCCTGCGCGCCGCCGGCCATCGTACCGGCCTGTTCACCTCGCCGCACCTGGTCGAGCCAACCGAGCGCGTCCGCATCGCGGGCTGCCCGGTCCCCGCCGAGCGCTTCGCGGCCGCGTTCGATCGGGTGCATGCGTGCGCGGAAGAGCTCCTGCGGCAGGAACGCATCGACTTGCACCCCACCTATTTTGAGAGCGTCACCGCCATAGCGCTGCTCCTGTTTCGCGAGTACGGGGTGGAATTCGCCGTACTTGAAGTGGGGCTGGGAGGGCGCCTGGACGCCACCAACGTGGTAGCGCCGGAGCTCTGTGTCATCACGCCCGTGGACTTCGATCACGAAGCTTTCCTGGGCAAGAGCCTGACATCTATTGCCGCGGAAAAGGCGGGCATTCTGAAGCCCGGCGTGCCGGCGGTCTTCGCGCGGCAGCATCCGGAAGCCGATGCTGTGCTGGTCGAGCGCGCCGCGGAACTGCGGGTGCCAGTCACTCGCAGCGCAGCGGTGCCCATCTCCGGAATCGCGCTCCACGCCCGCGGCGGCGATTTCATGTGGGAGGGCGGGCAGGTGAGTTGTCCGCTGCCCGGCGAGCACCAGATCGAGAATGCCGTTACCGCCATCGCCGCGCTGCAGCGCCTCTCTGTTCCGAACGAAGCCATCCGCCAGGGTATCGCGCAAACCGTCTGGCCCGGTAGGCTCGAGCGCGTTTCGGTGAACCCGGAGATCATCCTCGACGGCGCGCACAATCCCGCCGGCACCCGCGCCCTGGCCGCCTATCTCGATCGCTTCTACGATCCCGAGCGCGTCTGGCTGATCTACGGCGCCATGCGCGATAAAGCCGTGGCAGAGATGGCCGCCATCCTGTTTCCGCGCGCCCGCCGCGTGATTGTGACGGCTCCCGCGCAGGCTCGCGCGCTGCGCCCGGAGACCATACGCGATCTCGCCGACCATGACTCCATCGAGGTGGCTCCCAATCTTGCCGCCGCCCTGGCCCGAGCCGCGGGAGCCGCCCCGGCCGACGCCATCTTCATCACCGGCTCCCTGTTCCTGGTGGGCGAGGCGCGCGCCCTGCTGCTATAATCCGCCTTCGACCTGGCCATGTTCCTGAGTCGCCTGCGCGCCTACCTGCTCATCGACCCTTTGATCATCCTGGTGACCACCGTCATGGGAACGCTTTCCCTGGCGGCTTCCGCGTTCGATCGGAGCGGCCGCGCGCAGCACTGGCTGGCTCGCGTGTGGGCTCGCATGATACTGGCGGTCAGCGGCGTGAGGGTGACCGTCGAAGGATTGGAAAAGCTGCACGGCGATCGCGGCTACGTGCTGGTGGCCAACCATCGCAGTTACATGGATACACCCGCGGTACTGGCGTATCTTCCGTTGCAGCTCCGGTTCTTTGCGAAGAAGGGCCTTTTCCGGATTCCGCTGCTGGGCGGCCATCTGCGCCGCGCCGGGCACCTGCCTGTGGTGCGCGAGAATCCGCGGGCATCGCTCAAAAGCCTCAGCGAAGGGGCGCGGCTGATCCGCGAGCGGCGTATCTCGCTGCTGTTGTTTCCCGAAGGCGGCCGCGTGCCCGCGGAACTGCTCGAGTTCAAGGAGGGTGCGGCCTATCTGGCAATCAAGGCGGGCGTTCCGGCTGTCCCCATCGGGATCGTTGGCACGCGCGAAGTCTTGCCTGTAGGATCGCTGCACGTGCGGCCCCATCCGGTGACCGTGCGGATCGGAGATCCGATCCCGACGGCCGGCCTTCAGCTCCATGATCGCGCTGAGCTGAACCTGACGCTGCGGCGGAAGGTCGCCGAGCTGATCGGTGAGATTACGTAGCGCACGCTTCAGCGTGCCGCTGTGGGCTTCAGCCCACAGTTTCGCGCCACACCCGGCGCCTGCCATGCTACGCCGGACCGTTGTGGGAAAATGAGTGTGGATAGGTGGCCTTTGATCGTCGCTGACGGTATTTATTATGCCCTGGGGCTGGCTGCGGCCGGGCTTCTGGTGGGGTATCTGGCAAACCCCTGGTTCGCAGTGCCGCTATTCGTTTTGGCCGCATTCTGTCTTTACTTCTTCCGCGATCCCGATCGGCAGATCCCGGCCGGTCCGGTGGCCGTGTCGCCGGCGGACGGCAAAGTGGTGGCGGTGAAGCCGGAAAGCGCCACCGAGAATCGCGTTAGCATCTTCCTCAATATTTTCGATGTTCACGTGAATCGCGCGCCCATCGCCGGCAGCATCGCGGACGTGCGCTATCGCAAGGGCCGATTTCTGGTCGCCAGCCGCGAAGAATGTTCGGCACAGAACGAGCAGAATGTGGTGAGCGTGCGCGGCGACGGCTCCAACGTGGTTTTCAAGCAGATCGCCGGCCTGATTGCGCGCCGCATCGTGTTCCACAAACGGACTGGGGACATAGTCGCGAAAGGGGAGCGCGTCGGTCTGATCAAGTTCGGGTCGCGCGTGGATGTGATCTTCGGTCCGGAGTGGGATATCGTAGTGCGGCCGGGAATGCGTGTGGCCGCCGGCTCCAGCGTGATCGCGCGCCGAAGCGGCACGTCCGGCAAGAGCGGCGAAGGTGGCGCGGCCGTTCAGGAACTGGTGCATGCCGGCACTGCCTAACCCTCTCATCGACCGGCGTTCCCCGGAGCGGCGACCGCGCCGCGCGGCCTACGCGCTGCCCACCCTGTTCACCGCCGGCAACATTTTTCTGGGCTACCTCGCGATTCTGCGTTCCTTTCGCGGCGCCATGCTGGCGGCGGCGGGAGCCAGCGGCGCCGAAGCACAGTTCGAGATTGCAGCGCAAGCTATCGGCGTCGCCGTACTGCTGGACGGGCTCGACGGGATGATTGCGCGACTGACTCACACCACCAGCGATTTTGGCCGTGAGATGGACTCACTGGCGGACGTAATCAGCTTCGGCATGGCGCCCGCGGTGCTGGCCGTCGCCTGGGGAGTACAGTTCGTGGATAGCGGCATGCCGCCGCACTTCCAACACCAGTTAGTTCAGGCCGGCTATTTCATTGCGTTCGCTTTCCTGGTGTGCGGTGCCGCGCGCCTGGCCCGCTTCAACGTCCAGAAGAACCCTTTGCCGAAGAATCCGGGCCGCCCGAACCGCCGATACTTCGTTGGGCTGCCGATTCCAGGAGCCGCCGGCACGGTGGCCGCCGTGGTCTATGCCTGCTACGGTGAGCCGCTGCGCGCCTGGCCTATGGCTCTGGTTTGGATGACGCTGCTGATGCTGCTGGGATTTTTAATGGTGAGCACCTGGCGCTACTACAGTTTCAAAGGCTTCAGCCTGCGCCAGCCGCGCACGCCTTTGATCGTGATTCTCATCGGTTGCCTGGTTTTTGCCATCTGGAATTACGGCCACGTGGTTCTGCCGCTGATGGCTGCATCCTATGTGGGCAGTGGAATCGCGATCCGCCTCGGCGGCCTCATCCGCCGGCGGCTGCGCCAGACCCCGGCGGCACCGGTAGCACCGGAGCATCAGATTGGCTAGCGCACGCAACTGGGCGCTGGTTGGCGGCGAATCGCTCATGGGTCGCGAACTGCGCAACCTGATTGCCGAGAGCGGTCTGCCCGTCGATCTGAAGTTGATCGCCGCGGACTCCGACAAGGCCGGCGTGCTGACGGAGCAGGCGGGCGAGCCCGCGCTGATTTGGGGACTGGAGGAACAGGCGTTGCGCGATGCGCGCGTAGTGTTTCTTGCAGGCTCGCCGGAATCCACAAGCCAGGCGCTGGCGCTCACCGGAGACGCGCCCGTCCTGATCGACCTCACGCACGCCGCCGAAGATCATCCGCGCTCGTTCATCCGAGCCCCTTACGTGGAGCCGCTCGAATTTCGCCCGCCGGAGGATGCCGTGCAATCCATCGCGCACCCCGCGGCTATCGCCATCGCTTTGGTCTTGCCGCGACTGCACGCCCGGTTTCCCATCAGGCGATCGCTGATCCATATTATCGAGCCTGCCAGCGAGCGTGGCATGCCCGGCATAGAGGAACTGCAACAGCAGACCGTCAGTCTACTGTCGTTTAAAGGAATGCCCAAAAAAATCTTCGATCAGCAATTGAGCTACAACATGCTGGCGCGCTATGGCGAAGAAGCGCCGGTATCGCTCGAGACCGTGGAACTGCGCATCGAACGGCACCTGGCCACCCTGCTTTCGCGGGCGGAGCACTCGGGGGCGTCCGCTCCGATGCCCTCGCTGCGGCTGATTCAGGCGCCCGTCTTTCACGGCTACAGTCTCTCGTTTTGGATCGAGTTCGTGGAAAATCCGGGAGTGGAGGCTGTAGAATCGGCGCTGGCGGGCGATCATGTCGATGTACGGAATTCAGACCTGGAGCCGCCCACTTCCGTCGGTATGGCGGGACAGGACGGCATCGCCGTGGGCGCGGTGACCATGGACCGCAATGCCGGGCAGGCGTGCTGGTGCTGGTTGGCGGCGGACAATCTTCGGCTCGCCGCGGAGAACGCCGTGGCAGTGGGAAGCCGGTTCTTATGAGAAACCTCGTTATAGTGTGCGCGGCGCTGTTGGGCGTCTCCGCTTGTGGATATCACGTCGCGGGCAAGGCCGATCTGATGCCTGCCAGCGTCAAGACCATTGCAATACAGGCGTTTGGCAATAACACTATCCGCTACAAGCTCGCGCGGGAGTTACCCACCGATCTCACGCGCGAGTTCATCTCACGCACACGCTATAAGATGGTGACGGATCCCAACGCCGCCGACGCCATACTGACGGGGACGCTGGTGAATTTCATCTCCTATCCGATCATTACCGATCAGGCCACGGGGCGGGCCACCGCGGTGCAGGCCAGCGCCTTTATCAAGGTCACGCTCACGGAGCGCGCTACCGGCAAAGTGTTGTTCTCCCGGCCGCTATTCGAAGCGCGGGAGCGCTACGAGATCAGCGAGAATCCGCAAACCTACTTCGACGAAAGCGGTGCGGGCATGGGTCGCCTGAGCAAAGACGTGGCGCGCGACGTAGTCACCACTATCCTGGAGAATTTCTGACCGCATGACTCCCGCGCAGTTTCTGGCCCGCCTGCAGCGGCGTGAAGTGGCGCCGGCTTATTTGTTCCTGGGTCCGGAGGCTTACCAGCGCAGGCGCGCGCGCGAGGCCCTGCTGCGCGCGGTGCTGGGCGAGGCGGATCGCGAGAGCTCGCTCACGCAATACGACCTGGCGGAGACGGCCTTGGCCGAGGTAATCGACGATGCCCGGACGCTCTCGCTATTCGCCGCCGAACGCGTGGTCATCGCCGGCAATGCCGAAGCCGCGCTGCCCCGCACACGGAGCGACGACGATGCCGAGGAGGGTGAATCTCCGGCGCGATCCGGTGATGCGCTCTCGGCGTATCTGAAGAATCCGACGCCGGGAGTGGTGCTGGTCTTCGATGCCCCGCGCTTCGATTTCGAAGGTGAGGATAAGCGGCGACAGGAGCGCGTACGCAAGTTCTATGCGGCCGCGGGCGATCCTGTCGAGTTCAAGCGCGCGTCGGCCGACGAGGCTCGCAGGGAAGCTGCGTCCATGGCGCGCCGCGTGGGCCTGAACATCGATCCGGAGATCCTGGAATTGCTGGTGGAAGCGCTGGGCGCCGATCTCGCGCGCATCGCCGTCGAGGTGGAGAAGATGTCGTTATTCGCCGGCGCGCGGCCGGTGAGCGTGGAGGATGTAGCCGCGCTGGTGCCCGATGCGCGCGCCACCACGATTTTCGCGCTGGTTGGCACGCTGGGCCGCCGCGACCGTTCCCGGTCGCTCGAAATCCTGGATACGCTGTTTCGGGACGGCGAGTATTTGCCGCTGGCGCTCGCTTTTTTGTCCGCGCAGTTTCGCGCCGCGCTGGTGGCCAGGGAAGCCAGCCTGCGCAGCCCGCAGCAGATCCAGGGACACTTCGCCAAAATGGGGGTACAGATGTGGGGTTCGCGCGCCGAGCAGGTTTATCAGACAGTTTCTAAGTTTTCCAAGCCGCAACTCGAACGGGCCATGGAGCTGGTTTTCCAGGCGGACCGGGACCTGCGCAGCGCGCGGCCGGACGACCGCATCGTCATGGAGCACTTCATTTTGCAATTGACTGCGTGAACTAGCAGCACGGGGGCTGGTGGGGCTGGTGGTCTCCTACTTCAACGCCTCGTTAATCTCGATATCACGCTTCAGTACTTCGGTCACAAGCTCGGACAGATCGACGCCTCGCTGTTCCGCTTTCCCGGACAGATACTCCCACACACTCCTCTCGATGGAGACGGGCATCAGCACCTTGGCGCTGGGAGGGATGTGGTGAAGTCCGCGAATCCCTTTGCTGAAGTCGATCTCGTCGGGGATATCGTTATCATCAAGCGGTTGATTTTTCATAAACGCTCCTCGTATTGCCGGCACTCGGCCTGTGTCGCTCTACGGGCCGATATCAGCCGGATCTTGATCGCCGCCGGATCGGCTTCGGACCAAAGATAGACTATCGACAGCAACGCGCTGTTACGGGCGACGCCAATAGAAAGCCCCCGCTCCTCAGTTTCGCCATGCTCCAGATCGGCGACAGTGAGCAGGCTTGGATCGTACAAAATAGAGGACGCCAATTCAAACGTGACACCGTGCTTGCGTTCATTTGCAGCCGCCTTGGCCTCATCCCACTCGAACTGGAACGCCGGCCCATTCACCACTCTCTCATACCATGGTGGCCGAAAAGCAGGCAACCGAGATCCGGATGGCGGTTCCGGTCCCGGTCTTCAGGTGCCCGAGCGTTCAACGGTAGCATTCGGTTGATTTTGGAATATCGCAAGGCCAGCAGCAATGCTGACGGTGCTACGCCCCCGGCTGACAGGGTGACACGCTTGACCCCAAGGCGTAACCTACGCTCCTGTGTTATCATGCACGCGATAAAGCCTCTGCCAGACGTCCCGGACACCGCATCATTCAGCGTTGTTCAACCCGTCAGGAGGCCGAGGACTTTGTCGACACCCTCACCGATCAAGCTGTTGCCGCCACGATGTCGTGAGCCTAGAACCCAGAGAGCCTTTATGAGCTGAATGCGACGTCAATCAAGCACGGGGGCCAGCGCTTTGGAACTCGGCTACGGAGTAGGAACAGCCAACTTCCGCCACTTCCATCTGATTCCCGGCCTAAACGTCATTCAGCTTTAGGTGAATTATCTAGTTTTTCGCAGAAACTACTCTACGCCGCGGCCGGGGAGAGTTTCTTGACACTCAGGTGCAGCTTCGACTTATAGCGCGCCGCGGTGTTCTTCTTAATGATGCCGGACTTGGCGGAGCGATCGATGAGGGAAAAAGTTGCGGGCAGCAATTCGGCGGCGGCCTTGGCGTCCTTGGAGGTGATCGCACGCCGCATGGCACGGATCTGGTGGCGCAGACGGGTCTTATATTGCCGGTTGAACTCCGTCCGCCTCTGGTCTGTTCGAACCCGCTTCAGCGCGGAAAAATGATTAGCCATTCTTAAAGGACAGCATAGCGCAGGGG
>Ga0302325_10014345_pt1 | contig 16876 bp, 10 predicted proteins | sample Palsa_T0_2_FD_201948 | JGI IMG/M metagenome (GOLD analysis project Ga0302325, IMG submission 201948) | Peat permafrost microbial communities from Stordalen Mire near Abisko, Sweden - Palsa_T0_2 | ecosystem: Environmental > Terrestrial > Soil > Palsa > Peat permafrost | place: Sweden: Abisko... | reverse complement strand
AGGAAGAAGCCGGCCAGCGCGATGCCCGCCATCGTCGCGTACTGAAACGAGCCCGCCGCCGTCATGCTCAGGTGGAACTGCCGGATGATCTCCGGTATGATCACGCCCACCGAATCCGTGGTCATCGCGAACATCATGAACATCAAAAACGTCAGCGCTTTAATGGCGCCAAGATTCGCGGAACTCCGCACAGCGGGTCTATCGATCACCAGTTTCCGACCTCTCTTAAGAAATTGCCGCGCTGGTCCCGGCCGCCCACCAAGCATCGGTGCTCGACGCCCGTGGCAGTCGAGTAGACGAGATCGGCCGCCAACTCACGCAGGCTCACCTCTAATCGAGCGAACTCGGTTGCGGTCTTCCACTCCATAACCAATTCCTCGCCGGAGCACGGCGGCAGCCCAAACTCGCCCGCGAACGCGCCATGCCGGTTGCGGAAGCGGATCAGTTCCATCAGCTCGCGAACCACCGGACGTTCCAGAGCAGCCTCGATCTCCCTCGTCGTGTAGTAATGCCGATTAATATCGCGCCCCACGCCGGTTCGCTCCAGCAACTCCATATCGTTTTCACCGCCCAACAAACCCACATAATAAACTTGCGGAATTCCGGGAGCGAAGAACTGGATCGCCCGCGCCAGCAGATATTCGCCATCGCGCCGGCCCAGCGCGTCGTAGAAGGTGCAATTCACCTGGTATAGATCGAGATTGCTGGCGGCCGCGCCCGTCGCCTTGCGGCTCTGTCCCGCGCTACGCTCGTGAATCGTTTCGACCAGACTGTCGATGTCCGCCGGCGGCAAGAGTCCGGGCCTCCCAACCGGATCGCGCGCATCGGCGCCGACATCGATCACCCCAATCCCGTCATGCGTATCCAGAACCGTAATCGCATTGCGCGGGCTCAATGCCAGCCAGTTCTTCAGGCCACGCGCGTCCTTCCGGAAGATGGTGTGCAGCACTAATGGGGGCAGGGCAAAGTCGTAAACCCGGTCCACGCGCCGAGCAATCTCTACCTGGTCGCGATAATAGCCGTGCACCTCTACCAGCACCTCCATGCCTCGCGCATGCGCCTGCGAGGTCAGTTCGGAGATGTAATGAAAAGTCTCCGGGATCATAAAGCAACTCGTTCCCGGTCGCTTGATCGCATAGCCCACCGCATCCAGCCGGATTAACCGAACGCCGGCTTTCTGAAACGCATCGAGTATTCCGGCAATGTACCTTACGCCCTGGACGCTTTCCACATCGATATCGATCTGCTGCGGCGTGAACGTCGTCCACATGAGCCGCTCCTGCCCATTCTGAAGCCGCATGTACGTTAGCGGCAAACCCGGTCTCGGCCGGTAAATCCGCAGCAGGTCCGCTTCGCTGGCGCCGTTCGGAAAAACCTTGCCCAGCGTCAGGAACAGGCCAGCGTAGGGTGATCGCTCCCCATGACGCGAAAAGTCCTCAAACTGCGGAGAGAGAGCCGACACGTGGTTCACAATCAAATCGGCTGTGATCTCGGCCGTGTTGCCCAAGGCTAGCAAATCTTCCCACGTCCCAATCCGGCGGTCGATCTGCGTATGGTCGATGGGGTCGAATCCGGCGTCCACGCCATCGATGGGATAAAAAAACGGCAGCAGGTGAACCCCGCCGAACAGCCCATCCATCGGTCCCCGTAATAGCGATCGCAATTCCGCGATCCCGCCCCCGGAGAGCCGGTCGACATACGCAATCAATTGCACTTGATTTTTCATTAGATCCCGGCGGCGCTATGAGTTCTCAACCTGCAGCCGGTCACGTTTTCGGCGTCGCGCGCGCCGGATGGCGCTCCATCGCTTCCAAGCTCACGCCGACCGTTTCCGGATATATCTTCAGGACACCACAAAGTGAACTGCCCTCATCGGCGGCGACGAAAAAGAACGGCGCGGCGCCCGATCGTGCGGTCAGCCGGCTCACAAGGCCACGGCCTCGGCGACGCTCCACGCCGGGATTGCGCCCGGCCGGCTTGCTACCAGCGCGCCCACGCGGTTTGCAAAGCTCGCAATCCTCTGGACGGGCCAACCGTTGATTAGACCGTGCAGAAACGCCGCGGCAAAAGCGTCTCCCGCACCCACAGTATCCGCAACCTCAATGGAGTGCCCTTCGGCGTGTACAAACTCGCCGTCATTGAAGATAACGCAGCCGCGCTCTCCCAGCGTCACGCAAGCTGCCCGCCATCCGAAGCGCTCAGCGCCCTGCCTGCAAAGGCTTTCCGGCTCCTCGGGCAAACCTAAGATCGCACTGACCGCGTGCGCTTCGGCTTCGTTCAGCTTTACAACGTCCGCCGCCGCGATCAGCTGTGATACTACGTCAGCGCTTTCGAAACCGGAACGCAAGTTGAGGTCATAGAAGCGGCTGGCGCGGGGCAGAGCCTTCAAGAGCTCTTGGAGAGTCGCCATGCCATGTTTCGTCGAAGCGAGGAGCGTCCCGTAATATAACCACGAGGGATCGAGGTTGCCGAGATTCCGGAGGTCAGCTGCGTTCAGCCAAATATCATCGTAGGCCGCTGGGCGCTCAATCCGGAAACTGGCCTGCCCTTCTTTATCAAGCGTGACCAGCGCCGTCCCCGTCTTATACCGGGCCGATTTACAAAGCCTATCGGCTGGCAGTCCAAGCTCTGCAATCTCCTTCGACGCCCGGTCGCCAAGCTCGTCGTTGCCCAACCCGCTGATTAGGATCGCATCATGGCCTAGTCGAGCGACGTGCGCTGCGAAATTCAGCGGAGCGCCACCCAGGCGCACGGATTCCGGAAAGACATCCCAGAGAACTTCGCCAACGACGACGGTTGGTCCCGGCAACTGAATTCCGTTGTTGACAAGATGTAAAGTCAAATCACCCAGGTTCGACACCAACATGTTTAGTATCAGGTTAGGAGTATCGGTGTCAACCACTTGGTTGGGAGAGGCTTGCTGAATCCGGTGGCGCTTAAAGCGGTTGATCAGGGCTTGGGGGCCGCAAAATCGCGTGTTTATGCGCTACCGACATCCGATCTGGCTATGGCGCCACAAATTGCCTGTTATCTTGCCTCGTCATTTTTGGGGAAGTTGTGTTATAACGTCACTAAAAGGAAGCAACCGTGAATCGTCGACGTTTCGCTCAACGCATCGCAGCATGTGTCCCGGTGTTTTCGGCAGTGGCAGCGCACGCAGCAGAAGATCAAGCCGGTCAGGCCGGCGCTCAGACAATGCCACCCGCCGGACGCGGGCAGATGGACGGCAGCCCTTTGGGCGATCCCTTGCCCGGGCAAAAGTGGCGGGTCCACGATCGGACGCGCCCTCAGCCGCGCCGCGTGGTTCCGGGAACCCCGATTCCTATGCCCTCCGCGCCATCCGACGCCGTTGTCTTGTTTGACGGCAAGGATCTTTCGAAGTGGGACGGTGGCGGTCGCGGCGGCGCCGTCACCGAGCCTCGCTGGAAGGTGGAAAACGGCTATGTGGAATTGGTCCCGGGCGCTGGCAGCCTCGTGACGAAAGACAGCTTTGGCGACGTGCAGCTGCATCTGGAATGGACGACGCCCGCCGGCGCCGATGCCTCGAAAGTGGGGCAATTTCGCGGCAACAGCGGCGTCATCTTTATGGGGCGCTATGAGGTGCAGGTGCTCTCCAGCTATAACAACCCCACCTATCCCGATGGCGCTGCCGGCGCCGTTTACGGCCTCTATCCGCCCATGGTGAACCCGTGCCTCCCTGAGGGGCAGTGGAATGCCTACGACATCGTTTTCGAAGCGCCCAAATTCGATGGCGAAAAGGTGGTCAAGCCGGCATACATCACCTTGTTCTTCAATGGTCTCGCCGTGCAAAACCGGGTGGAACTGCTGGGAACGACCTCGCGCGAACCCATCGCCGCCTATACGTCCCATGCGGCGGAACTTCCCTTGAGCCTACAGGGGCATGCGGGGCCAGCCCGGTTTCGCAACATCTGGATTCGACGATTGATGGGTTACGATCGCTGACTGCATTTCTAGCCGGGTTGCCGCGCTGCGCGATGCATAGAGTCCCCCGTCAGCCGTTTCGAATTGGGCAAATTGATAAGACAGCTTTCGCGAAACTGATCCAAATTATCCTTGACATCAAGTCGTGGCAGCGATATAGTGCACTTTATATCGATTCTCGCGTCTAATTCCGGTATCCCGCAAAGTTGTTAAGTCAGATCGCACAAGAGTTTGAATGCTTGGCATTGTCATCGAAGTCGGATAGCCCGTTCTTGCGAAGGCCAAATTGAAGGTCTTCCGGAGCCGCTCAGGCGGACCTTATTTGATTTTGAAGATCGGAGTAAAGTCCATGAAGACTCATCCAATTAAGCCTTTCCGCGCAGACCGGAAGCATCAACCTCAATGGATTATCCTGGCCGCGTTCTTTCTTGTCGCCGCGTCGCCTCTTTGGGGCCAGATCGATCGCGGCACCCTTCAAGGCATAGTGAAAGACCCCTCAGGCGCGGTAGTCCCCGGCGCGAAGGTTCACCTCGTTCAGATCGAGACCGGCAGCGTCGTGGAATTGGTCACCGACGGGGCAGGCTTATATACCGCTCCGAATCTGCCTGCGGCAGTCTACCGTGTAGAAGTTGAAAAGCCCGGTTTTGAGAAATTGGTCCGGCAGCCGGTGGATGTCCGTCCCCGGGTGGAGTCCACGGTAGATGTGGTCCTCCAGACAGGTAGCGTGAGCGAAACGGTTAACGTCACGGCGGATGCGCCGCTGCTCGACACTGCCGCCGTGAACAACTCCGTGGATTTCAAGAATACATTGGTGGAACAGCTTCCGCTGGTTGTTGTCGGCACCAAGCGGGATATCACTGGGTTTCTGGACAATATGCCGGGTACCACCAACACCGGTACATTTACGCCCGCGGTCAATGCATCCGTGACCGGCGCGACCGAAGGATTCATCGACGGCGCCCCTGCAAGCGAGCGGCTCGAGAAAGGTTCACTTCAGGAGAACGGCCCGGCGCTCGAACAGGTCGGTCAAGTGACCGTCGTTACGGGGGCCTTCAACGCCGAATATGGCGGTTTTGGCAACTGGTTCACCAACGTCATCATCAAGTCGGGAACCAATACGCTGCACGGAAGTGTCTGGGATCACCTGGGAAACAACGTATTGAACGCGCGAGCCTTCTTTGCGGCGGCGAGAACTCCCTACAGACAGAACGAAGGCGGGTTTACCCTGGGTGGTCCAGTGGTGATACCGCATCTTTACAATGGCCGCAACAAGACCTTTTTCTTTGGGAGTTTGGGCCTCTTCTTCTCGCGCACGGGAAGCGGTGGAGCTATTGTTACCATCCCTACGCCAGCCTTTATGGCCGGGAATTTCAGCGGCCTTGTTTCCGCCAGCGGCGCGCAAATTCCGATTTATGACCCACTTTCGACGGTGGCCGATGGAAAAGGCAGCGATGTGCGGACGCAGTTTCCAGGAAACATAATCCCGACGAACCGCATCATTCCGGCCGCGAATATCATTGCGTCTTACCTCCCTCCCCCTAGCTTTCCGGGCGATGTGAACAATTTTCTGGATCACAAAGCGCCGACGTGGCCTTACTACAACACGACCACGCCGCTGATCAAGATCGACCACAGCATTTCATCCAAGCAGAAGCTGATGTTCAGCTACACCCACCAGACCCGCCCTCGGCTCTTGTGGGGTAACCCGGGATCGGGTCTGGGGCCGCAACCGGTTTGGGGGCAGACACAAACCAATCCGCTGGACTGGATCACGGATCAGCAAGACACTTCCTGGAAAGTCCGGCTCAGCCACGATTTCATCATCACGCCGACATTACTCAATCACTTGACGGTGGCAGGCGACTATGAGCTGAATCTCGGCCCTAATGGCACCAAGGGCCAGGGTTGGGACAATAAACTCGGGATCACCGGGATTCCTGCCGATAATGGAGATTTTCCGGCGCTGTCTTTCACCGGTGGGACCGGAGCGTCCGTCGCCTTCGGGCGCGCTTATAAAGGTTTGTTCCGTGCCATGCACTACTCGGTCATCGAAAACCTGTCATGGGTTCACGGAAAACACACAATGAAATTCGGCTTCGAGATTGATCGGGATCAGCTCAACCAGGACGCTGCCAGCAACGCCCAAGGGAGCTTCAACTTCTCCAACTCCATGACAAGCCAGCCAGATGGTTCCAACTTCGGAACCGCGGGGAGTTCGGTGGCAAGCCTGCTGTTGGGGGCGGTCAACACGGCTAGCGCCTACATTCCCGTATATACCGCTCTTCGCTATGTGAGAGTTGGCGCATTTGCGCAGGACGAATGGCGTGCAACTTCAAAGCTTACGTTGTCCTACGGTCTCCGCTGGGATTATAATCCCGCGATTTCGGAGCTCCAGGACAAGATGTCCAGCTTTGAACCGAATGTTGCGAATCCCGGCGCGGGCGGATTAATGGGCGGGCTCGCATTCGCCGGCCAGCCTGGCCTTCCAGGGAAATTCTTCGCGACCAATTGGAAGGGCGGCTTCGGGCCCCGGCTGGGCATCGCCTACCAACTTAATCCCAAGACGGTCATCCGCACTTCCAGCGGAATCTATTATGCAAACTCGCCGGAGAACAATAACACGACAGCTTTCTTCGGAGGCTTCAATACCACGGCGGCCTTTAGTTCGCCGGACGGATTTTCGCCTCTCTACTATCTGAATACGGGCACGTTTCCGCAGACCTTCTTGAGGCCACCCTCCACCAGTCCATCTTTCCTCAACGGGTTGGCAATTTCCTATATTGCGCCTGACGTTACGAGAATGCCGCAGACGGTGAATTTCACGTTCTCCATTCAGCGCGAATTAACCGCCAACTCGTCGTTAGAGGTGGTCTACCTGGCGACCCGGACCACTCACCTCGGCTTCAACCAGAACTATGACTATCTGCCGCTCAGCGATCTCCAGTATGGGTCGTTACTGCTCCAGCCAATCACTTCCGCGTCTGCTATCGCTGCCGGATTCACGCCTCCCTATCCATCCTTTGTCAATCAAACCGGGGCGAATACGGTTTACCAGGCATTGCGGCCTTATCCGCAGTACACAGCGGTTCTGTCGAATGCCATCACCAACCCGGATGGCGAGCAGAAGTTCAACTCCCTGCAGAGCAAATTTAACAAGCGCTTCGCCAAAGGACTCACGGTGTTTGGTTACTTCACCTGGATGAAAAGTTTCTCTCTTGCCCTCCAGCAATACCCCGGCGCCCGGTTCTGGCAACTCGACCCCAACCCGGCGGTGTCGTTCAGTAGCAGTTGGGCCTACGAGCTTCCGTTCGGCCATGGGAAGCAGCTTCTGGCCTCCAGCTCCGGCGTGCTGAACGCGATCGTTTCGGGCTGGAAGATTAATGGATTCGTAAAATACAGCTCAGGTCTGCCCCTTACCATCACTGCTGGCGCCGGCAGCCTGGCAACAATCGGTTACACGCAGTGGGGCAATGCCGTACCGGGCGTCTCGCCATATGTGGTAACCGACCCGAGGGATTTCAGCCCATCCAGCAAGTAACTGAACGCGGCGGCGTTTACGACGAGCACGGGGTTCAACCTCGGACAGCTCAATCCGAATTTAAGTTGGGTTCGAGGGTTCTGGTATAAAGAAGAAAACCTCAGCGCCGGCCGGATCTTTAGTATTAAAGAAAGGGCGAAACTCGATTTTAGCGTCGATGCTTTCAACCCATTCAACTTCGTTCGGTGGGGCGCCCCGAATACCACTCTCACGTCAGCAGCGTTTGGAACGGTAACCACTACGGCGAATCCCCGTACCTTGCAGGTGAATGCAGCACTCCGGTTCTGAATCGTTTTGCATGCAGGCGATGGATGTCACGCTTCTTCACGGGAATGCGTCCGCTAATTATCAAATGGCCGTATTATCCAAGCTAGAGTCCAACACCCTATCCGACCGAGTGGTTGAATACATAATCGAATATATTCGCGAACGCGAATTGCAGGCCGGCGACCGGATGCCGTCGCAGGTGCAGATCAGCGCGGATTTGAAGATCAGCCGCGGAATCGTTCGGGAAGCTTTCCAGTCATTGACCGCCGCCGGCATCCTCGAAGTCGGCGTTGGTCGCTCACCTAAGGTCGGCACGCTAAATAACGTACTGCTCACGAATGTGATGCGGCACGCGCTTTCAACTCGTCAGGTTTCGATTCATCAGGTTCTGGATATAAGATGCTCCATTGAGATTCGCGCGGCGGAGCTGGCGGCGGAAACACGTACTGAGCGCGATGTGGCGGATCTTCGTGCGGCGGTGTCGGGAATGAATCGGGCGTTAAAGAATCCGGATCGTTTTGTGCCGCAGGATGTTCGGTTTCACGAGATCATCGGCGGCGCGACGGGGAACCCTTTGTTTCAATTGCTGACAAGAACGCTTCGGGAATGCATGGAAACATCGATTCGTGCGGGACTTGAAAGCCGCACCACGCGGAGCCAACTCACCCGAATCGTCGAGACGCATTCCGCGATTGCCGACGCGATCGAATCGCGGCAAACCGCTCGCGCCGGTTACCTCATGAAAGTTCATTTCGATGAAGCAAAGACTGAAGGAAAGGCAGTGCTGCGCAAGCGGGCCTAGTCGGCGAACTGTGTGCGGGATCGCTCGTGTGATCGAGGTAGACCTGTGAGCGTCGCAAATCTGAATGCCATTGACGTGCACGTCCGCGTGGCATGTGTCTGATGCGGTGTCAGCCGGCACGGCTGCGTCCAAGGTCTTTGGAGAGAGCGGCGCATTGCGCGATGCCGGCAGCTTGGCCGAATACTGCTGTCAGACGGACATAATTGTGGAAGGGAATTCGGCAGAAGGGTGATGCAGTATTTGACGCCTGCCGAGCCGGACTTGAGGCTCACGAGGCGGCTCGTCATGGAGGATGGCGCGCGCAGTCCGGAATCCCTCGAACTCGCCTACGACCGGATCGACTGAAGGAAAAACCATGTCTGCCGCCAGAATCATCGGGACGCAAGTTGGGATTGTGGGCGCCGGCCCCGCGGGTTTGCTGCTGTCGCACCTGCTGCACCTTGAAGGTATCGAGAGTGTCGTGATCGAATCCCAAAGCCGGATCCATATTGAGGAACGGGTCCGCGCCGGCGTGCTCGAACAAGGCACGGTCGAACTCCTCGGTGCTGCGGGACTAGGCGAACGAATGCGGCGGCAGGGTCTCGTGCACGGGGGTATCGAACTTCGATTCAACCGGCGAGGCCACCGCATCGACTTCCAGGAGCTGACCGGCCGCGCGATTACTGTATACGCGCAGCATGAGATCGTAAAGGATCTCGTGCAGGCGCGGCTTTCCGCTGGCGGACGGATTCTCTTCGAAGTCGAAGACGTAGCCATTCACGATTTCAACGACGATGCGCCACGCATTACCTGCCGTGCCGGAGGGGAAGAATGCGAGATTGCGTGCGAGTACATCGCCGGCTGCGATGGCTTCCACGGCATCTGCCGGCCTTCGGCGCCCGCTGGAGCCCTGCGAATCTACGAGAAATCATACCCATTCGCGTGGCTCGGTATTCTCGCGGAAGCCAAGCCCGCCTCCCATGAGCTCATCTACGCGAACCACGAACGCGGCTTTGCGCTCCAGAGTATGCGCACGCCCCAGATTAGCCGGCTGTATCTGCAATGCCGGCCTGATGAGGATCTGGCCGAATGGCCGGACACGCGAATCTGGGAGGAACTGCAGCAACGCTTCGAGACTGAGGATGGCTTCCAGCTTAACGAGGGACCCATATTCCAGAAAGGCGTCACGGCGATGCGCAGCTTCGTGACCGAGCCGATGCAATACGGCCGGCTCTTTCTGGCTGGCGATGCCGCGCATATCGTTCCACCGACCGGCGCCAAAGGGCTGAACCTCGCCGCGGCAGATGTGCGAGTATTAGCGCATGCCCTGTCCTGCCGGTTGCGCACTGGTTCCGATGAGCGGCTGCGCAGATATTCGGAGATCTGCTTACGCCGCGTGTGGCGCGCGCAGCACTTCTCCTGGTGGATGACTTCGATGTTACACAGGTTCGAGGAGAATTCCGGTTTCGATCGTCGCCGGCAGTTAGCCGAACTCGATCAGGTAACCAGTTCGCGGGCCGCCGCCACCGTTCTTGCGGAGAACTACACGGGCCTCCCCTTCGATCTTCCGGGGGAGGAACTGTGACTCGCACGATGCCTCCGTTTCGCGCCGACCACGTGGGTAGCCTTCTGCGTCCGGCGTCCCTCAAGGATGCCAGGGCGCGCCGCGAGCGCGCAGAGATCTCCGCCGCCGAATTGGCTGCTGCCGAAGACGCGGCCATTGAACGGATCATCGCGCGCCAGGCGGATGCCGGACTGCGCAGCGCTACCGACGGAGAGTTCCGGCGCGCGATGTGGCATTTCGATTTCCTGGAGCAGTTGGACGGCGTCGAGTCTTTCCGTTCCGACCACGGCATTGCATTCAAGGGAGGGATTGAGACGCAGGCCAAGGGGCTGCGGGTAGTCGGCAAACTGGGATTCTCCGGTCATCCTATGCTGGGGCACTTTCGATTTCTGCGCGACCATACGCATGCCGTGCCCAAGATGACCATCCCCTCGCCCAGCGTGCTGCATTTCCGCGGTGGGAGGCGCGCCGTCGATCCAGCGGTCTACCCCGATATGGAGGATTTCTATCACGACCTCGCTCAGGCCTATCGCGGCGCCGTCCAGGCTTTCGCGGAAAACGGTTGCCGCTATCTTCAACTGGATGAAGTGAACCTGGCGTACCTGTGCGACCCTGAGCAGCGGCAGATGCTGCGAGATCGCGGCGACGATCCGGATCGTCTGCCGGAGGTCTACGCGGAGATGATCAATACGGCCATTTCGGGCCGGCCCTCCGGCATGGCCATCACGATGCACCTGTGCCGGGGAAACTTTCGGTCCAGTTGGATCGCGCAGGGCGGATACGAGCCTGTGGCGGAGCTGCTCTTCAACCGGATCGGCGTGGATGGCTACTTCATGGAGTTCGACACGGATCGCGCCGGCGGCTTCGAACCTCTACGGTTCGTGCCAGAGGGAAAGACCGTTGTGCTGGGCATTGTGTCCTCGAAGACGGGAGCTTTGGAAACCGTGGACTACCTGGAGCGCCGGATTGAAGATGCTGCGAGGTTCGTCGATCCGGACCAATTATGCCTCAGTCCCCAGTGCGGCTTCGCCAGCACCGAAGAGGGCAACACGCTGAGCGAGGACGAGCAGTGGGCGAAGCTGGAGCGCATTGTCGAGGTAGCGGAGAAAGTGTGGGCGGCATGAGCACCGCAGTCGATATCGCATCCCTGCTCGACAATGGCCGTTGGACGGCCTATCAAAAGGCTCTCACAGCCATGAGCGCTCTTGCCATAATTTTCGACGGATTCGATATTCAAATTCTCGGATTCGCAATACCCTCGCTCATGAAGGAATGGGGTCTCGCGCGCCCCGCTTTCGGGCCGGTGTTGGCGCTCGGTCTGGCCGGTATGGTTGCGGGCAGCCCGGTCGCGGGCTATCTGGGCGACCGATTTGGCCGCCGCCCGGCCCTGATCGGTTCCCTGACTCTGTTCAGTCTCGCCACCTTGGCCACCTCCTTTGTGAACTCGATCATGGCATTGGCAGTCCTACGATTCATCACGGGTTTGGGGACTGGAGGCACGTTGCCGAACGCAAGCGCGTTGGTCGCGGAGTTCGCCCCGCTTCGGCGGCGCACAACAGCGATGAATCTGACCATCGTGTGCATCCCTTTGGGCGGTATGCTGGGCGGGGTGATCGCCGCCGCATTGCTGCCCACGCTCGGGTGGCGCGCTCTCTACCTCGTGGGCGGCGGACTGCCCTTGGCGTTTATCGCCTTGCTGTGGGTTTTGCTGCCGGAATCACCGCGCTTTCTGGTGCAGGACCCGCGGAATTGGCCCGCGCTCGAACGGCTTCTGCGCCGAATGGGCCGGAGCGTGCCTCCCCATAGTACATTCCAAGATAGAAAGGAAAGGAAGCCGCACGGCCGGACACCCATATCTGCATTGCTTGGTTCAGCGTACCTACGCGATACCATGGGACTCTGGCTGGCGTTCCTGTTCTGCCTGGGCGGCATCTACCTGGTTTTTGGTTGGCTTCCTGGGATGCTTACCTCCCAAGGGCTGGACATCGCGTCGGCGAGCCAAGCCTTGGCCGTTTATAACCTGGGAGGCGTCTTCGGGGTGTTCTTATGGGCAACTCTCATGAACGCGCTTGGCTCGCGAGGCCCTCTCCTTTCGGGGGCGTTGGCCGCGTCCGGGAGCGCCCTCGCGATTCTTCTTGTACCGATAGAATCGAGGGGCAGTCATACGCTCCTATGGGGAGCGCTCGCCCTTAACGGACTCCTGTCCAACGCCGTGCAGACCTCAATGTATGCTTTGGCAGCGCATGTTTACCCGACGTCCATTCGGGCTTCCGGCATAGCCTATGCCGCCGCGGCCGGACGTGCGGGCGGCATTGTTAGTTCGATCTGTGGCGCGTCCATTATCAGCATGGGCCGGAGCGGATATTGGCTGGCACTCGCAGGTTCGATGATCATCGCGTTTGCGGGTCTCGCTTGGGTTCGCAGCCATTTCCCGGCGATCGGCCGCGTAGAACCAAACCTACGGAGAGTTGAATGAACCGATTGGTGACCAATGAAGTTCGCGAGGGAGTTTCAGTAATCACGATTGACAATCCGCCCGTGAATGCTCTAAGCCCCGGCGTGCCGGAAGGGCTGGAAGCAGCGTTGGATGGCGCCGCGGCCGATCCTGAGGTCCAGGCCATCGTCGTGATGGGCGCGGGACGTACCTTTATCGCCGGCGCCGACATTGCGGTGCTGGAAGAGATGGCTTGGGGCACAGGGCCGGGAGGTCCGGAGCTTCACCGGCTGCTGAAGAAGATCGAAGACTCTCTCAAGCCGGTGGTGATGGCGATCCACGGGACGGCTCTGGGCGGTGGCCTCGAAATCGCCATGGCAGGCCATTATCGGGTTGCTGCGCCAAGCGCCCAGCTAGGCCAGCCGGAGGTCAACCTGGGTATCATCCCGGGGGCGGAAGGCACCCAGCGGCTGCCTCGCCTGGTCGGTGTCCAACGGGCCATCGAGATGTGCGTCTCGGGCAAACCGTTAAACGCGACGGAGGCGCTGGCAGCAGGACTGGTCGATCGAGTGATCGAAGGGGATCTGGCGGCTGGAGCCGCCGAGTTTGCCCGGCGGGCAACACCGGCAGCCAAAACCCGCGAACGCGCAGAGCGGTTGGGTTCCCCGGACGAGAATGCCCGATTTTACGATGCCGGCCGGCAGTTCGCCCACAAGAGCCGGCCGCATCAGCAAGCGCCGCTTCGCGCCATTGAGGCGATAGAGGCCGCGGCCGCTCTCCCCTTTGATGATGGATGCCGCCGCGAGCGCGAGATCTTCGCCGAGTGCGTCGTGAGCGACCAGGCCAAATCCCTAATCCACGCATTTTTCGCCGAGCGCACGGCCGCAAAGATACCGGGTATTGAAAAAACCGGCGCTGCGCCTGTGAAGTGCGTTGGCATCATCGGGTCGGGAACGATGGGAGGCGGGATTGCCATGGCCTGCGCGAATGCGGGTATTCGCGTGCTGCTCCGGGACTCCAGCGAAAGCGCCCTCTCCAGCGGTATGGCTAAAGTACGCCAGAATTACGAGACTAGTGTAAAGCGCGGCCGCTTAGTCCCCACGCAGCTCGAGGAGCGCATGGCGCTCATTCGCCCGCAACTCGACTGCAAGGACTTTGACGAAGCAGACGTGATCATTGAAGCCGTGTTCGAAAACATGGCGCTGAAGAAAGAGATTTTCCGGGAGCTTAACGCATTGGCCCGGCCGGGTTGCATCCTGGCCACGAATACATCCACATTGGATATCGACGAGATTGCATCCGTCACGGGGCGGCCCGAGAGCGTCGTGGGCCTCCATTTCTTCAGTCCGGCCAACGTCATGAGATTGCTGGAAATCGTGCGCGGTAAGGCCACGTCCAACGAAGTCATTGCGGCCGCCATGGCGCTCGCCAGGCAGTTGAAAAAGGTCGGAGTATTGGCGGGCAATGGTCCGGGCTTTATAGGAAACCGTATGCTCTTCCCCTACATGTATGAGACGCAGTTCCTCGCCGAGGAGGGGGCGACGCCGCAACAAGTAGACCGCGCACTCACCGGCTTCGGGATGGCCATGGGGATGTTCGCGGTGGACGATATGGCCGGCATCGATGTCGCGTGGCGCGTCCGGCAGGAGTTGGGGCACTTCCGCGAGGGCGACGGAAGGACGCCGCTGGTGCAGGATCGTTTGTATGAAATGGGGCGCTACGGTCAAAAATCGGGAAAGGGCTGGTATCTTTATGGCGAAGATCGAAAACCGGTTCCCGACCCCGAAGTCGAGGCGCTGATCGAGCGATCGGCGCGTGAAGCCGGAATCGAGAGGAGGGCAATTTCGGACCAGGAGATCGTCGAACGCTCGATCTATGCGCTCGTGAACGAGGGGGCGCGTCTCCTGGAGGAGGGTTATGCCCTACGCGCGTCCGATATCGATGCCGTTTACGTAAACGGCTACGGTTTTCCGGCTTGGCGCGGCGGCCCGATGTTCCATGCCGGCCTGGCCGGAGTGAAGCGGGTCCTGGAACGGATCACGGAATTCGAGCGGAAGCACGGATCACGGTGGGCGCCGGCGCCGCTGCTGGTACGTCTGGCGAATGAGGGCCGCACCTTCCGCGACTATGACAGGGAGCCGCGATCGTGAACGCGCGTCCGAAGCCCCGGGTTCGTCAAGTGAACGTGATGGACGCTGCCGCCGAGTTTAACTATGGCAGTAACGGGGTCATATATGTGCGGTCGCCGCGCGAGCTCGGCCCTTACCCGGCCAAGCTGACCGAACGTCTGCATCAATGGGCTGCCACAGCCCCGGCTCGGGTCTTTCTGGCGCAGCGCTGCCCCGGCCAAGAGTGGCGGACGCTGACCTATTCCGATGCGCTCGCACAAGTTAGATCGGTTGCGCAGGCGTTGGTCGAGCGACGCCTGGAGCGGCCCTTGGCGATCCTATCGGAGAACGGCATCGACCACGCGCTGCTCGGGCTGGGATGCATGTACGCCGGAGTCCCATACGCGCCGCTTGCGCCTTCCTATTCCCTCGCGTCCTCGGACCTCAGAACGTTGCGGTATCTGCTGGCTCAGGTCGAGCCGGCGATGGTGTTCGCCAGCGATGGATTGAGATTCGAACGGCCGCTTGAACTGGCGGCGGAGTCCGGAGCCGAGATCGTCACCGTTACCCCGGCTCGAGCGTTACAGAGCACCTCGTTCGACGAGCTCACCGGCGCTATCCCGGCAAGCGGCGTCGACGAGGCCCACGCGTGCGTTGGCCCGGACACCGTGGCCAAGATCCTGTTCACATCCGGTTCCACCGGCCATCCCAAGGGTGTGATCACGACGCAAAGAATGCTGTGCTCCAACCAAGAGATGCTCAGTACGGTGCTTGCATTCGTCCGCGAAGATCCGCCAGTGCTCTGCGATTGGCTGCCTTGGAACCACACGTTTGGCGGGAGTCATAACTTCGGATTCGTTCTATACAACGGGGGGACCCTGTTCATTGATGAGGGTAAGCCGACCGGCCCGGGATTCCAGGCGACCCTGAACAACCTGCGCGAGATCGCGCCGACGGCCTATTTCAACGTGCCGAAAGGCTACGAAATGCTTGTAGCCGCGCTGCGGGAAGACGCGGCGTTCGCGCGGCATTTCTTCAGCCGGCTGAAGATCCTCTTCTATGCCGCCGCTGGCCTGAATCAGCGGGTGTGGGATGAGCTGCAGGAGATCGCGGTGGAGGCATGCGGCGAAGAGATTCTCATGGTCACGGGCTTGGGCGCCACGGAGAGTTCGCCGATGGCAATGGCCACCGGCGTTGAAGGAGCTTCCGCCGGGCGGGTGGGCTTGCCTGTACCGGGCGTGGAGTTGAAACTCGCTCCGGTGGAGACCAAATTAGAGGCACGACTCCGTGGCCCCAACATAATGCCGGGATTCTGGCGAGATCCCGAGATGACGCAAGCGGCGTTCGATGAAGAGGGCTTCTACAAGCTGGGTGACGCGCTGCTGCCGGTGGACCCCGCCGATCCGCTCAAGGGATTCCGTTTCAACGGACGTCTTACTGAGGATTTCAAATTATCGACCGGCACCTGGGTCAGCGTCGGCCCCTTACGCGAAAACTTTCTGAAATGGTGCGCGGGGGCTGTCCAGGAGGTGGTCCTGGCGGCGCCGGATCGCGATTTTGTGACAGCCCTGATCTTTCCCGCGCGCGGGACGCTCGCAGCTGAGTTGCGGCCGCTGATCGAAGGTTTCGCGAGCAGGGCTACCGGAATCTCGAGCTGTATCAGGCGAGCGTTGGTCGTCGAGGAGCCGCCGTCGATGGATGCCGGCGAACTCACGGAGAAGGGCAGCGTCAACCAGAAGGCGGTGCTGCGCAATAGGGCCAAACTGGTCGACGAACTGTATGCGGGATCCTCCCGCGTGATCGAGGTAGACATATGAACGTTGCAGACTTGAATGCCATTGATGTGCACGTCCACATGGAGCACACCGGTGAGGCATCGGCAGCCGACACCGCCGCCTTGAAGTACTTCGGGGAAAGCGGCGCGCTGCGCGATGCCGGCAGTTTGGCGGAATACTACCGTTCCCGCAAGATCGGCTGCGTGGTATTTCCAGTGGACGAACGGCTGACCGGACGGCCGCAGGTCTCAAATGACGCCGTTGCCGAATTTGCCGCGGCGAACTCGGATATCGCAATTGCCTTCGCCAGCATCGACCCGACTCGCGGACCCGAAGCTGTGCGCGAGGCCAAACGCCTGGTGCGCAGTGGCGCGATCAAGGGACTAAAACTCCACCCGCCCCTCCAACAGTTCTTTCCCAACGATCCGATCGCATACCCTCTATACGAAGTCTTCGCCGAGGCGAAG
>Ga0302325_10014344_pt1 | contig 16876 bp, 13 predicted proteins | sample Palsa_T0_2_FD_201948 | JGI IMG/M metagenome (GOLD analysis project Ga0302325, IMG submission 201948) | Peat permafrost microbial communities from Stordalen Mire near Abisko, Sweden - Palsa_T0_2 | ecosystem: Environmental > Terrestrial > Soil > Palsa > Peat permafrost | place: Sweden: Abisko... | reverse complement strand
AGCATTACGCGGATTTCGGCAAGCTTGACGCGCTGCTGCCCGCGGATGGGCAGCAGCAGTCCATTTTCGCCGTTTTCGACTACAACGGAAAAACGGGCGTCGAATTCGGCATCGGCCGCGGGCTGACCGGAGCCACGAGCAAGTGGGTGGCGAAGCTGATGTTCGATTGGTCGCTCTTTGGGGGCGCCCACTGAAAGCGCCGGCTCGCTCCTCCTGCCGGCGTTGGGCGACGGCCCGATCCTCTTGATGGCGATTAATGCGAGCGGAGGCGGCGATCAGACCAATTGGGCCTCTGGCCGGGGCTTAAAACCAGACCTCCTGACCATGCATCTGTTTGCATTTGAGGCCACTCTTCCGACAGTGTGTTGCTGACAGGCGTGGTCAGCCGAGGCCGGGGCAACTGTTAGCACCTATTCGTGGAACATGCTGCGGAGGTATCCGGTCGCAAATCCTCGACCGTTTTGATTGATTTCCTTTCCGGCACCGCTTCATGAGCAAAAGAATTCTGATTATTGGGGGCGGCATCGGTGGCATGGCTTCCGCACTGGCGCTGCACCGCGCCGGGATTGATGTCACTGTGTTCGAGCGCGCGCCGGGTTTCACCGAGGTGGGCGCGGGAATGAGCCTGTGGCCGAACGCCACCCGCGTGCTGCAGTCTTTGGGTGTGCTGGAGTCGGTTGTTTCCAATGGCGAGCCCGCTGCCCAATTCAATCTGTATCGCCCCAACGGCAAATTGATCTCGGCGATCTCGATGGCCGGATTTGGCACGCCGGCTCTATGCATTCATCGCGCGGATCTGCACCGGGCGTTGCGCGGCCCCTTACCCGCCGCCTGCCTGGCCACCGACCACAGCTTGCGGGAATTCTCCCAGGATCCCAATGGAGTCATCGTCAAGTTTTCCAACGGCCGTGAAGCCCGCGCCGACGGCCTGATCGGGGCCGACGGCATAAAATCCGTGATCCGCTCGCAGATTCACGGGGCCAGCGAACCCATTTATCGAGGTTATTGCATTTGGCGCGGAATCGCACCCGAAATCGCCGGAGCTGCTCGCGGGCACATCAGCGAGACTTGGGGTTCGGGGCGCCGATTCGGCATACTGCCCATGGGACAAGGACGCGTCTGCTGGTATGCCACCCGCAATGGGCTGGCGTCACAGCTTGATGCGCCCGAAGGACGCAAAGCAGAAGTTCAGAGCCTGTTCCGCGACTGGCACGACCCAATTCCGGCTCTGATCGAGAGCACAAATCCTGCTGATATAATCAAGAGCAACGCTTGCGACAGAAAATCTCTGGCAGGGTGGGGCGAAGGGCGCGTCACCTTACTGGGCGATGCGGCGCACCCGATCACGCCCAATGTTGGTCAAGGAGCTTGTATGGCGATCGAAGATGCCGCCTGCCTCGCCAAGTGCCTGCGGGGCCCGGCCGGGGTGGCGGCGGCGTTCCGCTCGTACGAGGCGATGCGCGGGCCCCGAACCGCTTACGTTGCCCGTCAGGCCCGGCGCATTGGTGCGATCGGACAATGGGAAAATCCCTGGATCGTGCAGGGACGCAACCTGGTCACGCGTCTCGTGCTCTCACGTTCGCCCGAGATGCAACTCAACGCCATGTACGCCTACGAGGTTTAAGCCGGTTCTTTGGCGTCGCCTGGTGGCGGCAGCTGCCGCTCCTGCCTCCACGGGAGAAGGGTGCCGTCTTCCGGCTCCACGGCGGGACCATGTGGCGCGAGCTTTTCCGGCACTTGCGGAGGCAGGGGCTGTCTGTAGTAGCAGGACAGATCCAGCTTATTCGCAGGACTCCAAAACGATCCGGCGCGCGGCTCAGCTCGCGCTGGCAAAGATCCATATGAAAAAAAAGCCCATCCAACCGATCCCCCCGGAATCTTCCGATAAAGCAGACGACGCGGCGATCGGATCGCTTCCCGCTCATCCGGTCGGCCCCCCAGCCGCCGACAACCCGGACGAGGCGACGGGATCGCTTTCGCGCGATCCCAGCGAGCCGCCCAGCAATTACGGCACCCGCAAGCCAACATTCGAAGGTGACGATGAACAGGAGGTGGCGGAAGAGCTCGCGGAACAGGGCGTCGAGGCGGCTGAGGACGACCAGGCGCGGGCCGCCCGCTCCCGCTTTCCCGCGGCCTGACGTCCAGCGGTCGTTGCCGGTGGCATTGTCCGCGGGCGGCGACGCGAATTTGGAGGCCGAGACACGACGTGAGTTCGCAAGACTCACGGCGCAGTGGCTGTCGCCGGTTATTCGGGAAATCAGCGCAGACTCCGCCGGCACATGAATGCCATTATGGCCGGTTTTGCATATCGGTCGCTCATGCATACAACTGGCCGCCATGAAGAAGATCGGTTTTTTGTCCTTCGGCCATTGGACGCCCGCACCCCAGTCACAGACTCAGTCAGCTGCTGACGTACTTCTGCAGTCGATTGACCTTGCGGTCGAGGCGGAGCGACTCGGGATGGATGGGGCCTACTTCCGGGTTCATCATTTCGCCCGGCAATTGGCCTCGCCGTTTCCACTGCTGGCAGCGGTTGGCGCCAGAACCCAAAAGATCGAGATCGGGACTGCCGTCATCGACATGCGCTACGAGAATCCGCACTACATGGCCGAAGACGCAGGCGCGGCCGATCTCATCGCTCGCTCACGCTTGCAACTGGGCATCAGTCGCGGCTCTCCTGAGCAGGTGATCGAGGGATGGCGGTACTTTGGTCATCGGCTGAATGAAGGTGAGGACGATGCGGCCATGGGACGCCGTCATGCGGAAGTCTTTCTAGAGCTGCTCGGCGGGAAGGGTTTTGCGAAGCCCAACCCGCGCCCGATGTTCGCCAACCCTCCAGGGCTCCTGCGGCTCGAGCCCTTTTCCGCGGGTTTGCGAGATCGGATCTGGTGGGGCTCGGCAACCAATGCGACGGCAGTTTGGGCCGCGAAGCACGGCATGAACCTGCAGAGCTCGACCCTCAAGTTCGATGAGTCGGGCGAACCCCTGCACGTCCAACAAGCGGCTCAGATCCGTGCCTTCCGGACCGCATGGGCCGAAGCCGGCCACACCCGCGCTCCACGCGTTTCCGTGAGCAGAAGCATCTTTCCAATAATGAACGACCTTGATCGCGCCTACTTCGGCGGCGACGAGGAGCAAACGGATAAGATTGGGTTTATCGATTCGACCGCGCGGGCTGTCTTCGGGCGGAGTTACGCTGCCGAGCCGGATGTGCTGATCGAACAACTCCGAAAAGATGAGGCAATCGCCGCAGCGGACACGGTCCTGCTGACGATCCCAAATCAATTGGGCGTCGCCTATAACGCGCATGTCATGGAAGCGATTCTTGCCACCGTCGCTCCGGGGCTCGGTTGGCGCTGAGCCGACGACCGGCGCCGAAATTAAAACCGGACAAGCAAAATGCCGCTAGCGCGTCCCAAGTTTGCCTTTTGGTGAATCTGGCGCTCAGTTGCTAACCACAAATCCCTTCGACCTATGAAAATCAGTTCCAAATTCCTCGCACTCTCCGCCTTCGCCCTCGGGTTTGTCTCCGCAGCTTCAGCCGCCGTTGAAACCTATGACATCGATCCCGCGCATTCCTCGGTGGGATTCAGCATCCGCCATGTCTTCAGTCAGGTCCCGGGATCATTTAGCCAGTTCACCGGCACGGTTATCGTTGATCGGGACAATCTGGAAAAGAGCCAGGTGGATGCCGTCATCCAGGTTGGCAGCATTACCACCGCAGTGGAGAAGCGCGATACCCATCTCAAGTCCCCGGACTTCTTCGACGCGGTTAAGTTCGGGACCATTACGTTCAAGAGCAAGGGTTGGAAGAAAACCGGTGACGACACCTACGACGTGACGGGCGACCTGACGATCAAGGATGTGACCAAGGAGGTTGTGCTGAAGGTGACTTCGCTCGGTTTTGGTCCAGGCATGACCGGCAAGCCGGTGTCCGGTTGGTCGGCGACCACCACCATAAATCGGAATGACTTCGGCGTCACCGGGCCCGCCATGCTGGGCAAAGCCGTGGGCAACGATGTCACGATTACGATAGCGGTTGAGGCTGATCTCAAGGGGTAGCGCGGATTGCGATCGGGATTCCTTTCGAGAACCGGAAAGGGGTCATGCTGCGTTTAATGCGATAAGCGCGGGGTGGCTCAGGTCCGGCCTCATGGATCGCATTATACGCGGCATGACCCCTTCTGCTCGCTTGACCCCTTCTGCTCGCTTAGACCGCAATTATGTTTTCAAAAGGACCCAGTACCCCGAGATTGGCCCTCTTGACCCGCCGGAATGATAGGCGCATCCTAAAAGGCTGTGAACCTGATCGACCGCATAACCCGCAACCCCGCCAGAATGGGCGGGAAGCCCTGTGTCCGCAATCAGCGGGTCACGGTCGGCGCGATTATGGGTTTGCTGGCAACAGGACGGACCCGGGAGGAGATTTTGAAGCTGTACCCTTACCTTGAAGCCGACGACATCGCCGCTGCGCTTACCTATGAACGAGCTAGTTTTTGATGTCACTCGGGAAGCAGATGGAGGGTTCGTAGCCGAAGCCCTGAGCGAGAGCATTTTTACCGAAGGGAACACCTGGGCTGAACTTCGGGCCAATGTTTTGGAGGCCGTGAGAGCGTTTTACTTCGACGGGCCGGCTCCAAGAAAGATCAGGCTGCATAATTTCGCATCATTCTGACGTGAGTACGGTAAAGGAAATCAAGGCCGCGATTGAACACCTCGCCTTGGAGGAGCGCGCGGAGCTTGTCTCTGAGCTCTGTGGGTGGTCGGACGATGATTGGGATCGCCAGATGAAGGCCGATGCGGCTGCGGGAAGTTTCGACGCGCTTATTCGCGACGCTGACGCAGCCCACGAGGCCGGGGAAACCCGGCCCCCGCCGGACCTTTTGCGCGAGCCGTGACTTTACCGAGCACGCCGGTCGGGATCCCATGAGAATGCGCTTTGCAATGCCGTCATGGCTGGCTAAGGTGATTGCTCGGATGAGCACGCAAATAACAATCGACCTGCCGGATGGAGCTTTTTCTGCCCTGCGGCAAGACAAGCGGGAGTTTGTATCCGAGTTGCGCTTGGCTGCTGCGGCAAAATGGTACGAGGTCGGGAAACTTTCGCAGGCCAAGGCGGCCGAATTGGCGGGGCTGAGCCGGGCGGATTTCATCTCGGCTCTGGCCCGATTCGGCGTCTCACCTTTTCAGGTCAATCCCGGCGAACTGGCTCGCGAGGTCGGCGCATCCTGACGCGTCCTCTTGGCCATGGCTTTGGCTGCGACCAGTAGGTGGGTCGTCAACGCGTCGCCATTGATCTGTCTGGGAAAAATCAAACGCCTCGACTGGTTGAGCCAATTGGCCGAAGAAATCGTGATCCCGGCCGGAGTGGCTTTGGAAATTCGGGACGGTCCCGCCGAAGATCGAGCGCGCCAATGGTTGGAGACAGCCGGTGCCGCGCTTGTACGCGATGTCGGAAACGTTGACCCCATCATTTCCTCGTGGGATTTAGGGCGAGGCGAAAGCGAAGTTCTCGGCTGGGCGCAGACTCATCCCGGATTTACCGCTGTCCTCGATGACCGCGCGGCCCGCCGCTGCGCGGATGTCTTCGATCTTCCGCTATGCGGCACCTTGGGAATCGCGCTCCAGGCTAGGCTGAAGGGGCTGGAGCCGAGGCTCTCCCCGCTGCTGGACGAGCTGATTAAAGCGGGGCTGCACATTTCTTCCGCGATCCGCGCAGAAGCGTTACTCGTAGTCCGCGAGTAAGCTCTGGATTCAAAGGTGCGGTATGGAGCCGCGTCCCAATTGCATGAGGTACGGTGCCTTTCGGTTGGCATCCAAGATGGCCATTTTTGCTTGCCGCAGGAGCGGAACTGCCAAGCGTACAGGGCATTAGCGACGCCAGAGTAGCTCAGTGGTAGAGCAGAGGACTCATAAGCCTTTGGTCGCCGGTTCAATCCCGGCCTCTGGCACCAATTTGGCTATCGGGCCTGGAGCAGGGATTTAAGGTCGGCGACGGAGAGCTTGGAGGCCGCGGCGTCGCTGGCTTCGAAGACCCCGGCGAGGAGCGCCCGCTTTTCCTCCTGCAGGCCCAGGACTTTTTCCTCGACCGTGCCGCTCGCGATGAGCTTGTAGCTCGTGACTGTGCGCGACTGGCCGAGGCGATGTGCGCGGTCGGTCGCCTGCGCCTCGGTCGCGGGATTCCACCAGGGATCGTAATGCACCACGGTATCGGCGCCCGTGAGGTTGAGGCCCGTTCCGCCGGCCTTGAGCGAGAGGAGGAAGATCGGAACGTCCGCCGAGGCCTGAAAGCGATCGACTTCCGCCTGGCGGGCGCGCGGTGGCATCGAGCCGTCGAGATAGCAGTGGGCGAACCCCTGCGCCTCGAGTTCCGGGCGCAAGAGGGCGAGCAGCGAGGTGAATTGCGAGAAAACCAGCACGCGATGCCCGTCGTCCACGGCTTCGGCCAGGAGTTCCAGGAAGGCGTCGAGCTTGGCCGAGTCGGCCGGGCCGGGCGAGGCCGCGGCGACGCTGTCGGGCAGGAGGCGGGGATCGCAGCAGATCTGCCGCAGGCGCAGGAGCTGCGTGAGGGCGGCGAGGCGCACGCTGCCCTCGCTGGCGCCGCTGGCTTCCAGGTCGAAGAGCTCCCGTTCGCTCTTCTCCTGGACGGCGCGGTAGAGCGCCGCCTGGGCCGGTCCGAGCTCGCACCAAAGAACCTGCTCCAGCTTCTCCGGCAATTCGGGAGCCACGGCCCGCTTGGTGCGCCGGAGGATGAAGGGAGCGGTCTTGGCCCGGAGCCGTTCGTCATACCACACGCGGTCGTCGCCCCGCGTACCGGCGGGGACAGGATCGAGATAGCCTGGGAGCAGGAATTCGAAGAGCGAACGCAGGTCATCGAGCGAATTCTCCAGGGGTGTGCCGGTGAGGAGAAACCGGCCGGCGGAGCGGAGCGACCGCAGCGAGCGGGCGTTCTGCGAGCGCCGATTCTTGATATGCTGGGCCTCGTCCGCCACCACGCACGCCAGCTCGAGGCCGGCGAAAAGCTCCTGGTCGCGCGCGAGCGTGCCGTAGGAGGTGATGACGAGGTCGTGCGCCGAGAAATCGCCGGGCCCCAGGCGCCCCTCGCCGTGATGGACGAAGACCCGAAGCTGCGGCGCGAACCGCGCGGCCTCGCGGCGCCAATTCTCGAGGAGCGAGGCGGGGCAGACCACCAGGGAGGGGCTTCCGGGCGCGCGCGCGGCCAGCGCGGCCAGGAGCGCCAGCGCCTGCAGGGTCTTGCCCAGGCCCATTTCATCGGCGAGGACGCCGCCGAGTTTCTGCTGGTAGAGATACCAGAGCCAGGCGGCGCCGAGCCGCTGGTAGGGCCGCATTTGCCGCTCGAGATCGGCGGGCACCGGAGCCGCGGCCAGGGTCGAAAGCTGGCGCAGGCCCTCGCTGCGCTCCTTCCACGCCGCCGGCGGCTGGAAGGCGGGCGAGAGTTCGGCCAGCATCGCATCGAGTTCGGCCACGCGCGCCGCCGGTACGCGCTGCGTGCGCCGGGGGGCGACACCCGCCGTTGGGTCGCCCGCCAGGGCCTGCTGGGCCTCGCTCACGCGGCGGAGCCGGGCCGGATCAAAGAGAAATATCTTTCCCTCCGCCTCCAGGTACCCGCGGCTGCCGGCCATGGCGGAGCGGATCTGCGACTCGTCTGCGGCGCCCGCCACGAGGGCGACGGTGACGTCGAACTCCGCGCCCTTGGCGCCGGCCGCGCAGATGATCTCGACCGGGCGCAGGTGGGCGGTGTTCTTTTCGAAATTGGCGGTGAACTGCGCCCCAAATTCCTCGCGCAGCCTCGTTCCCTGTTCGGCGAGGAGATTCAGCACCTTGTGCCGGTCGCGCAGCCACCACTTTCGATTGGAGGGCTCGAGCACAAATCCGCGGCTGCGGACGAGGTCGAGCGCAGCTGCGTAGGAGGGATGCTCCGGCGAGGGAAGGGCGAGGGCGAGAAAGTGTTCGCCGCCGTCCACACTGAGCGGGCTTCCGGCGAAGCGGGGGGATTTGCGGAAGGGGGGCGGGGGCCCTCCGGCCGCCGGACCAGCCGGCGCCGGGATTGCGGCGGGCTCGTCCAAGTTCTCGCTCACGCCGACCAGGGCGCCTCCCTCCCAGGCGAGGGGGGCGCCCGGCTGGTTGGCCCAGGAAAAGACGGGCTGGCCCGCGGCGGCGGCGACGAGTTCCAGCAACTGGCGCCGGGTCAGCTGGAGAAAAATCCGCAGGGCGCCATTCGGCGCCGTCGCCCCGGTGATCCTGGTCAGCGCGGCCAGGACCGGCAGCAGCCCCGGCGGCGGTGCGGCCGCGAGGTCGAGCTCCAGCTTGACCGCGATCGCATCGCGCGCGGCCGCCGCGGTGAGGTTAGGGGGAAGAAGCAGCCGCAGCATTGAACTCGGCAATCTACTCCGCGGCTAGGCTTCGTCCACGAAAACCAGCACGCCGCTCGCATTGTCGGGTCCGCCGCGCCGGAGGGCCAGCGAGACGAGCTGTTGCAGCAGCTCGGCGGGGGTGCCATCGCGGCCGAGGATAGAGCCGATCTCCCCGTCCGACATCAGCCCGGAGACGCCGTCCGTGCAAAAGAGGTAGCGCTCGCCGCGGACCAGCGAGCGTACCGTCACGTCGGGGACCGGTGCGGGCAGCTGGCCCACGCACTGGACCAGCGCTTGGCGATGGTCCGGCGGGCAGGCCTCGCCCCGCTTCCGGGCTTCGTTTTCGACCGAGTGGTCCTCCGTCAGGCAGTGCAGCTTCCCGGCGTGCCACCGGTAGCAGCGCGAATCGCCGACGTGCGCGATCGCAAGGCGGTGACCACGCCGGCAGGCAAAGGTCAGGGTGCTGGCAATCCCAAGGACCGGGCTGAGCTGGCGACCGATTTCGCACACCCGCCGATTGGCCTCCGCGACGACGGCGGCGAGGTCGGGCTCTCGTTCCGCTTGTAGCGCGCGGAGAGTGTCCGTCACGGCCGTCGCCGCCGTTTCGGCCGCGGCCGCGCCCCCCGGCAGGCCACCCACGCCATCCGCGACACCGAAGAGGCCGAGGTCCTCGTCAAAGAGACAGCGATCCTGGTTATCCAAGCGCAGCCGGCCGATATCGGAGAGGGCGCCGGCGCGAAGCTGCGGAATCACCAAACTACGGTGACCAACGGAAAGCGGCCTTGCAACTTGCTGGTGGAGCTATCGACCGAGGAAGGAGAAAAGGCGAGGTCGGTCATCGAGGTCATCGGCGACCAGGGGATAGCCAGCTGTTGGAACCTGGGCTTACCCAGGACCCTTAGCTCGGTGTTGAATTGAAGTTCCCAGACATAAAGCGCATCCTGGCTGCGCGCATCCTGCTCGGCAAAGATGAAGGGAAGCTCCTCATTCATGCGATCGGGTGGCGGCGACGCCTTGAAGGCCGGGGTCACCGCGGGCGAACCGGCTACGGGTGCCGCCACGGCCGGGGCGACAATCGCCGGCTGGTAGGGATAGGCATCGAGGACTTCGCGGGTGGGGGAGTCGGTCGTGGCGTCGGCTAGGGCCGCGCAGCCCACGCAACCGACGAGCCAGATCAAGCTACGGAAGCGATGGGCTTTCATGGTAATACCTTAGATGTCGCGCCGGATGCCAAGGTTGCACGCAAACGCCCGTTTCGCTCCGATTTGTAGGTACCGAGTAACCCTACTTTCCGCCAGCGGGCTGTCGGTCTCGAGGAGGCTACTTCTTGACAGCGCCGCGGCTCCGAAAGGGACCGGATTTCGGGTTTCGGGGGTCAGCGGCCGGCGGGGCCCCATGTCTCCGGCGGCCCCAGGTATGAGGACCGCAGGCCGCCCTGATCTATCACAATCTTCTCCAATGCGACGCCGGGGTCCACCATGTAGATCCTCAGCGTGTGGTCACCCGCCGTGGCAAAGGTCTGCCGAGTCGTCGCGGTCGTCGTGTTGTCGAGGACGTTCTCCTGCCAGGCGCGGCTAACGCCCGCTTCGGCGCCGGTTCCTGCGACGATAGTCACGAGCTGGGGCGCGCCCTCGTCGATGGCCACAGCAAAGCGTAGCCCCGTCCCGTCCACCAGCGGTTGCGTGGGAATGAGGTTGTAATGGAGGGTGGCGTCGCCGGCGTGGGAGAGGTGGAGGTCGTATTGCAGCGAGGGAGCAGCGGTGGCGACACGGGCGAAATCCACGCTTGGCGCCGTCGTCGGAAACACCGCCACGGCATCCCCGGTGCGCCCCAATCCCGGAATGACCCGCCACGCCGAGCCGGCGCGGTCGGTCTTTCGGGAGAAATCCTGGGCGAGGATGGAGACGACGCCATCCATCTCGGCGAATCGGCCCGAATGCCTCTCTCCGGAGGGCGTAGGCTTGTCCGAACTCCACGGCGGGGCCTCGATCCCGGGCGTGGCCGCGGCCATGGCCTGCCTCACCGCCGGCGCGAGGCGCAGCGTGGCATTGCGGTAGGCCCGGGTGTTCAGCAACGGGTCGTCCTCCATGATCCCACGCCATTTTCCACCCGCGAGGTCGTTGTTGTAGCGGTCCGCTGCCGCCACCAGTTCGGCGGTGGCCGCATCAAATCTGCCGCCCCAATACCCAACATCGGATCGATGCTGCCGCAGGGCCGCGGCGGCCATTTCACTGGCGATGAGCCGTTGGTTCGCCGCGGCCGATCCTAGCACCGGGTATTCGACCAATTCATAAAACGCGTCCCTCGCCCGCGTCGGAATCCGGGCCTCCAACTCCCGGGCCCGCTCCGCCAGCCCAGCGTAGCTCTCGAGGCGGGCCCGGCCCTCATTCGCACCGGTCCCATAGGCGAAGGCGCTTGGGTGTGGCTGCTCCTTGCCGACGTACCACTGCAGGTGCTCCGGCTTGCGCTGGAACCCCAGCCGGTAGTACTCCGCCAAGACCTGCGCAATGTCCTCGGCCGGGACCAGGCCAAACTGTTCGGCGGCGAAACTGGGCAGATAGTCCGGGAGGGTTTTTAAATTCCAGCGGTCGATGTCCCAGGCCATCTGCAGGAAAAAATCGATGCCGATTTCACCGGGTTTGAGATCGCCGACGTTGAGCATCCAGAATCTCCGGAGGCCGTGGTCGTAGGCTTTGCTCATCTCCTCCCAGATCAGCGCCGGGGGCGTGGTGTTCAGCCACACGTACGAAAGCGGGTAGCCGAGATAGGAGATATGGTAATACGCGCCGAAGCCGCCGGGACGCGCCGCGACTTGCTCCGGCGTCGGAAAATAGCGCATGTAGCCGAAATTATCGTCGGGAAACACCACCGTCACGTCGGGCGGCACGACGAGGTCCTTCCGGTAGTAACCCAGCACCTCCTTGTACGCGCAGAAGATCTGCGGCACCCGGGCGGGGTTGGGATTGACGTATTTCGCCAGGAGGTCCCGCTGCGCCGCAAAGATCTTCTCCAGCGTGTCAACGATCTGCGTCTCGCCGCGGGGACCCTGCATGGGGCCGTCGTGGATGCCGCGCATGCCGATCGTGTAGAGGTTCTCGAATTTCCCGTTCGTCTGCAGGCGCTCCTCCCAGTAGCGGGTGACGCCCCCGGGGTTGGTGAGGAAATTGTAGGCCGGCTGATCGTCCTTCGGCCATTCCCCGACGTTGTTGCGCAGGAGCGGCTCGCAATGGGACGAACCCATCACGATGCCGTAGCGGTCGGCGACCAGCTTGTTGGCGGGAATCTCGTTGAAGGCCGTCGAGCAGTCGTGCATCGCGGGCCAGAGCGTGTTGGCCTTGAGCCGCAGCAGCAGTTCGCAGATCTTTGCGTAGGTCTTCGGCCCGATGTTGCCGACTTCCGGCTCGAAGGTCTTCGCGGCCCACGGCTGCAGGCCCCAGTCCTCGTCGTTGAGGAAAATGCCGCGGTATTGCACCGACGGCGGCCCAAACTTCCGCAGGCCCGCGCTCACGAACAGGTTGTCGCGATGCTCGGGCGCGACGTCCGCCCACCAATACCACGGCGAGACGCCGATCGCCCGCGACAGCTCGAAGACCCCATAGGCCGTGCCGCGCCGGTCGCTGCCCGCGATGACGAGCGAGCCGTCCACGGCGGTGATCAGGAAACATTCCCACTGCCCCGCGATCTGCTTTGCGTCGAGGCTTCCGTCCGCCACCAGCCGGTCGATTGCCGGGCTTTGCCCCAGCGTGCCGATGAGCACCGCGGGACCATGGAGCTCCGCGGCCTCGGCCACGACCCGGGGCCGGTGGCCGGTCACGCGCTCGACATCCTCGGTGAAGAGGTTCGCCGCGAGGCGAACACATTCAAAATCCCCCGGCGAGACGAGGACTGGCGCCACCTGCGCTCCTTGAGCCAATGGGAAATCGCCGCTCTGATAAGTGTCACGCACCCACGCTGTGTCGACGGCCAGTAGCGGAGAGGATGCCAGTGCGGCCAGGACAAGGGCCGAGACCTGGAGTGGCTTCACAGGGGGATAGTCACGTTGGGGAGGCAACTTGCGGCAATTTCAATCTTTCGGCGAATCCTGGCGCCTGGGTCGAACGCTGCAACTGCCCGGGTTTCTGCCGACATGGGCATCCCGGATCATGGCCGCCCCGGCTCCCGGCGGAAGACATCGGCGCGCAGGACCGTCGGACCTTCGGCTCCGAAACTCAAGCCGGTCCCCGTCTGATTTTTTGCCGCGAGATTCGAGAGGTCGTAGTCCAGCATGATTTCGTCGCCGTTCAGACGCCGGCCAGGCACCCAGCGTCCATTCACGAAAGTTCCTTCCTCCACTTTTGCGAGTTCGACGACCGCGGGCGGCGCCCCGTCCGCCGTAAAAGTGACTTGGACGTCTTTTCCCGCCACGATGAATCGGTCCGCCTGCTCGGCGATGGCGAGAATATAGCCGCTTTCGGCGACCCAGGATGATTTCCGCTCGCGTCGGAGGACGATATTCAGCGCGTACCTCCCCAAGACGAGCGTCTGCGCCGGATTGTCGTGGTTTAAGACGGCGGCACTCATCGAGCCGTCGCCCTGATGGGCGAGGATCAAGGGACTCAACTGGGCCAAAAGCCCGTATGTCCGGACGAATTGGTCCTCGGCGGCCGGATGATCGTCGATCGCGAAGGGCGAGATGCCGATCGCATTCCAGCGGCCGATGGCGAACAGCGCGTTCGCCGCGCCGGCGTCTCCGCCCATCGTCTCAGGGATGAAAAGCGGGTTTTGCGACTGGGTATAGGCCCGGCACCAACCCGCAAAACTCCCGTAGTAGATGTCGGGCGACAGAATCTGGATATGCGGCGCCGCGAGATGCCAGAGATCGAACCCAAGCGGAAGGGCGCCGCCGCCGGGATAGGTGCCGATTTTCCCATCCTGCCGGCCGATCGCCGCGTTGACGAAGAAGGGGAGCCGGTACTCCGCCTGGCCGGCCGCCGCTACCGCATCGATATAGCGGGCATACTGCCAGGTCATGAAAAGCTCGTCGGCCACCGGCCCGGGGCCGAAGACATCGGCCCAGGATCCGGAGGTCCTGGCCCCGGCCGCCTCCCAGGCGGCACGCAATTCCCGCGTGAGCCCGTCGCCATGGTGGAGCAGCCGGTCGGCGAGTTCCGGCGGCAGCGGGGCCTGGAAAGCCGCCTGGGCGGCGGCAGAGCGATCGCGCAGGGAATGTTCCAAGCCGACCTCGTTCTCGACCTGGACCATGATGACAGTTTGCTCCGCCGCATCCGTCTGGCGGATATGGCGCAGGAGCGCGCCAAAGGCCCCCGCATCCGCCGCCCTCGTATTTTCGCCAAAAGTCGAGGGAATGGGCAGCCAGTTTCCTGCGTCGTCCACCGTAAGCGGAAAACGATGGGGATTGGCCCGGACCCACTGGGGGGCGTAGCTGGACACCATGTTCTTCCAACTGCCGAACCAGAGCAGCACCAGGTGAAGCCGATTTGCCCTCGCACCGGCGATGAGGCCGTCGACGAGCGCGAAATCGAACCGTCCTTCCTGCGGCTCCAGCTGTTCCCAGGAGACCGGGGCCAGCACCGTGTTCAGATGCAGGGCCGCCAGGCGAGACCACACCGGACGCATGTAATCCAGGCTGGACGTGCTCGAATTTCGCACTTCCCCGCCGAGGACCAGAAAGGGCCTGCCTTGGACGGACAATTGCGTGGCCGTCCGGCCGCTAACGAGGTGCGGGGCCTCGGCCATGGTCACGGAGTCAGGTCCGGCAAGAATCTGCGTCGCGAGGCCCAGACCGAGGCCGGCGATCCGCGCTTGGGATAAGATCATGAATGGGGGGTCTTGCCGTGAACTCGGCGACAGGCTGTGGCGGACACGATCGTCCTCTCCCCAAGATCGATTTGCAAGATGGCCCGCTGCTCGATCCGCTTCAGAAGCGGGTCGCGAGGCTGAGAATCCAGGTGCGCGGATCGCCAAAGACTCCGCCCGAATCCCGATAGATCTCATCGGACAGGTTCTTGACCAGGATCTGGGCCTTGAACGCATGCCCAGCCGCCTTGAAGCCATAGCCGACCATCGCGTCGATCACGGTGAAGCCTTCGGTGTAAAACTGGCTATAATTGAAATTCCCGCCGGCCACCGCCATCTCCGAGCTGTGATTCCAGCCTCCGCCCAAGACGAGGCCCTTGAGCGGCCCGGAGGGAACCTCGTATCGATTCCAGACAAAATACTGCGTGGCGGGCACGGGGCCGATCGGGGTGCCGATGACCGAGGCGTTGGAATTTGGGGCGACGTAAGCGGCTTCGATGTTCTCGTTGACGCCGAAAATCAGCTGGTAGTCCTTGCTGATATTGTAGTTCACGCTGGCCTGAAGGCCTCTTACCTCCTGGGGGTTGCCGTAGGTGTAATACCCGAAGGTCGCGTTCGACGGCAGGCCGGCGGCCAGATCCGCCGCCGCGTTCGCAATGGCGGTGTTGGTTTCCAACGTGTAATAGTAGTCGACCGTTCCGGTGAGGGCGCCATCCAGCAGTTCCACCTTCGCACCGGCGTCCCATCCCTTGGCATCGATGGGCTGGACGGACTTGCCGGAGATGTCGGCCTGGGTTTGTGGAATGACCGACTCGGAGTAGGTGTAGAAGAGCGACACCGGTCCGTTCGCGACCTTGTAGAGGGCCCCGAGCTCCGGCGTCCATTTTGTGGCCACGGCGTCGGGCGTGGTGTGAGCCTCCAAGTCGCCACGATAGGGCCACCAGATATGCTGCCGGAAGTCGACATACCGGTCTCCCGCGATGAGAAACAGCGTCCGGTTGAACAGGACGGCCTGATCCACGATGTAGTCGCCGCCGAAATGCTGCAGCGTGTCCTTGAGGGAGTTGAAGGAGCCGAACCCGCTGACGGCGGTGGCCGGCGTGGTGGTGCCGATCATGCCCTGTCCGTTCAGCTCACCACTGGTGACCGGATTCCAGATGGCGACAGGAGCGCTGTTTAGATTGGTGGCGTTGACGGAGGTGAGGACGGCCGGGTTCGTCGAGAGGACGATTGGCTGGGCGGATTGGGGATAGCGCTGAATGATCCACGAGTTGTCATCGCCGACCATCAGGGTGTTGTCGACGGTGGCGACGGTCACCTTGTAGGTCAGCCGCAGGTTCGCATTGTAGGAATCCCGGACATTGATGAACCGCTGGGCGTAGACGTTGGTAAACGTGTCATTGGCGAGCGGATCGCTCAGCACCGGATTTATTCCCTCGTTGTCCTCCCAGGCGTAGTTGAGGATGGAACTGAAGACCAGGTTGTCGGTGATCTTGGCCACGTAGCGGAGGTCGACCGGCTTGTCCAAGCCGGCCTGGTAGTTGCTCATGATGGGAGTCTCCCGGCCATAGGGATCTCTGGTGCCCTGGAGGAACGGCGCAAACTCGTTGTAAACAGGCGTGCCCGGATAATTGGCCCCCATCCAGGTGGAGACACTTTGGCCGGACGCAATCGCCGCCGGGTTCTCCCAATAGCGGGAATTCGTCATCGGCGTGGCATACGCGGTCCAGCCGTCGACCCGGTGAACGCTCTCCGAGGCCGCCTCCAGGGTGGCTTGCTGGTTCGGCGTGATCTTCCACGACAGGTCGACGCTGAGGAAGTTCTGGTTCTCGGAAAAGCCGTTGCGGAAGGAATTGGTGTACAAGGTTCCCAGATCGGCCCGGACGGCGAGCTGGTCGTTGCCCGCATTGATGCCGACCTCGCCGCGGCGGAAATTATAGTCGCCGGCGTCGCCATCGAGCGTGACAAAGTTCTGGCCGAAAACCGGCTGCATGGTGTTGTAGTTGATGACGCCGCCGGGGCGGATGTTGCTGTAAAAGATCGAATTCGATCCCTGGATGACCTCCACGCTGTCGACGTCAAAGGTGGTCAGGTTCTGCCGCCGGAAAACTCCGTCGCGCAGAGTGTAGGTCCCTTGAAAGCCGCGGACAAACGGCTGGGATTCGTTGGTCGGCTGGGTAGTGACGCCAGGAACGAAGCGCAGGGCGTCGTTGATCAGGTCCGACCGGGTGTCGGCGATCAACTGCTGCGTCACGACATCAATCGTCGCGGGAGTATCGCCGATCGGGGTCCCGACGCCGGTGGCGGTCATCGAATTGGTCGCGCGATATCCGGTGGCCGCCGTCGAGGTCACGATGAAATCCTCGAGCTTGAGCACGTCCGACCCATTCGGGCCGGCCGACGTTGTCGTAGTGGTGGTGGTCGACGATACGGTGGTGGAGGAGGCGTCAACGGGGGCGGGGGCGGTTTGCGCCGGGAGCATTGTGGCCAAGGCCAACAGGGAGAACAGAGCCGCGATGGGTCGGCGGGTAGCATTCATCATATTTTTGGGTTTTTAGGGTCGGGGGCGCCGCGCCGAATCTTGCCGGCACAGTGATGGGGTAACGGGGTGAACAACGACCGCTGCGGGTTGGAGCGGCAATGCGGCGGTGTTTTCCTGAGCCTGCAAAAGATATTCAAAAACAAGCATGCCCATTCGCGCCCTT
>Ga0302325_10014343_pt1 | contig 16876 bp, 14 predicted proteins | sample Palsa_T0_2_FD_201948 | JGI IMG/M metagenome (GOLD analysis project Ga0302325, IMG submission 201948) | Peat permafrost microbial communities from Stordalen Mire near Abisko, Sweden - Palsa_T0_2 | ecosystem: Environmental > Terrestrial > Soil > Palsa > Peat permafrost | place: Sweden: Abisko... | reverse complement strand
GCACGCAAAGGCCATCAGAAGCAATAGACAATTACTTTATTTCAAGTACCACTTTCGCGTGATATCGTGTCCGTGAAGGATGTGGGAAAGCTTGCATTACCTTTCTGTCAGATGGATATCATGTGATCCATGCTACCTGTTCCACGAGTATATGCTCCGGAAGGGGCACAGCGGCCGTCAGTGTATTTAGTCTCGGCTCTGCCCACTTTTCAGCTTTTTAATCGATCTTTCCTCAATCAACTGACACTTTCCGTAGGACCAGTTTCGCAAAAGTCAGAGAGCAGGGACCTGATTATGGCACTGGACGGTTCAAAAGAGAAAGCTACACCAGATACGGTGGACTTTGAGATCGATATGAATTGAGACTTCTCACGAAGCTATATTATTCTCAAATTCCTTACACATCATCAAAAATTAGTTAGCCTCGAAGTCGATTGAGAAAGTCCCTTTTACCGGTCATTCGCATCGCTGTCACTGCCGCGTCCGTCAGTTATGCTATCGCTAAAGATGATGAAGGCGCTCGAAGTTGGAGGGGCCACGCTTCCACTGTCATCAAAAAATACCTTTATCGCATTGGTTGACTGACGGTCTGAAAATATAGCAGAGCTTGGAAATTGGATTAGTAATGCTGGGTGCTGCTTCTGCTCATAGTTGTAGCATTTACATGGTTGCCTAACTACATCTAACTTGTCGTTCGGCTTCTAGGGTGACCTGTTAAGGTTATGCTGTTTCCTGACTGTCCTTTGGCAAGATACATAGTAACTGTAACACGGCTAGGTCGCCGTTGTCGCAGAAAGACACTCGATTTAATCACATGACACAAACATGCCCCAAACTGTCGCACGGATAAGGTATCATCTCTACAGTAATACAGTAAGACTTCCACTCCCCCGACCACAAATTCCCCGATCGCATCTCCCATCACCTAGGTACTAGGTAAACCCCCCAATTCCCGTCTCACCCTTCATCACGTGGCCAACTGGCTACCTACCTAAGGTACCTTTGTAAGCCTGCCCCTCATTCGCCGAATCGCATCATCGCTGCGCAACGCAACGCAACGCAACGCAACGCAGCGCAACCACACACTTCTTACGGTCTCACCACACAAACATGAAAAGCTTCACCAGCTTTTTTCACACGTATTAGTAATACTCGCGATTGCTCGTATCACTCGCTCGCTCGCTCGTCGTCACAGCTAAGCCACCATCCCCCACAACCGCCGTACGAGTACGAAGTACCGCTGTCAGTAATGCCGTCGTCTTACCGATCATGCCGACTCTCCTCCAGCCCAGATATATAATTGCGTCTCTCTCCAACACCCGAAATGACGTACTGGTTGAATTCCAAATTCATCTTCCATTTATCAAAATAAATAAAAATAAAACATCAATACAGAATAATTGAAATGGGCTCAACATCCTTACCCTACTACATGGTCTACTGTCCCGTCGTGATGGTAGCCTCCTGTTACAAGACTATCAAGGGACTCGGTCATCACGACCAGAACGCGAATCACCTGCACAAGAATAAGGAAAGGAAGCTGAACAAGGGGAGGAAGATTATGGTTGTGCCGACACTGCCACTGCCAGTAGAAGGGTGATGTGTGAGTTTTGGCCGTTCGCTGGATAGGAATTAAGTGAGTGATCATGATTGAAGGTTATGCGGAGCTCAAGCTGATTATTAATTAGACATGCAAGAGCTTGATGTTGCAGATCACGATTTTACACCTACCGGTGTTATTACAAAATCACCGAGTTACGAGGGCAGGCATAGAGGAAATCGCAAGCACTTGGAGGGCGCACTAGGAGAGGAGCATTGCACGGCGTTCAAGGAGTTCGCATGAAAAGCCCGGATGGAAAAGCGGGCGCATTTTCGATTCTCCATGTATTACGTATTATTTATCGCTCTCTCGTAAGATCTTACAATCTTATTCGCAACCATTTTATGTACGTCCAGAATCGAAGCTTTATACAAGAAGATGCGTGACGGGAAGAAAAAATCTCCGCTTTGAGTGTGTGCCGATGCAAGATTGCATCAAAAATCTCCATCCATCATCAGTCAAGCAGATGGCAGTCCCAGTGATATTCCCCTTGCTGTTTTATTGTCTTCCTTACGTAATCCCATAACAAACAAAATGAAAAATGTGATCTCCGTCATGGAGAGTGGATCAATCATCCAGCCTGAACATCCTCCTCAAGACACCGAATTTCTTCTTCCTTCTAGCTTTGCCTTGTGCACCGAGTCCGTTGATATCTACATCTGCTAGACCTGTGGCCGTAAATCTCCTGGTGCCAATGTCTGGTCTGTCCACATTTGTCAACCCACCCCCTTCAACGCCGTTGGCGGTGTCGGCGCTAAATGGCCGCCCGTTTTCTCCTCCTGCAATCTTAGGAGGGCTCGCTAGTATTGGTAATGGCGAAGCACTGCTGTGCTCTCTACTTGGTCCATTGCGCTTTTGCAATCTAGGTGTCGAGGGTCGATCACTGCGCAAAGCAGCCAGATCAGATTTGCTCCTTTCCAATGGGGTGTCACGGCGAGCAGGCGATTCGGCGTCTGATTTCCGGACTTTGGAAGATGGATCTGGTTTTTTGCGTCGGAGAATTGACATGAAGCTGCCACGGCGAGAATGATTCGGGTGTGATGCTGGTCCAGTAATCATCGTCAGAGTAGTTGGCGAGCTAATTGTCCCGCGTCCTGACCCAGATCGTCGTAATGCGCCTTGAGTAGATGGCGCTATGGCTGCCCCGTTCGTGCCACGTTTTTTGCCCACTTTCAAAGCGGGAGATTTTGGTTTCTCGTCGTCTGAATCAGGCAAGTCACTTGAATCACCATCTTCGACACCCAAACGTTTTGGTATTCCTCGAACAGCAGCGCCTGCAGCGCCTGATCGCAGTGATCGAGGCATAACCGTCGATCGTGAAACGGGCTCATCCTCGTCGCTAGAATCGACGAATCGACTTCGGAAAGTTGGCCGGTCGTTATCTTCATCGCTCGAGTCGGCGAAACGGCTTGTGCGTTGTGGGGTGGCCTTCTGCTTGGAGGGTTTTGAAGGCCCGGACCGTCCAAATCTTGGCATTCGAAGAGAAGGCGTTGAGTCGGTGGACCGGCGCATCGAGCTTCGCATATGTGTCTGGGATAGAGCAACCGGTGGAGCAGCACCATTACTGAAAGATCGACGGAATGCAGAACCCGTGGGTGATAAGGATCGTAGACTGAATCTGCTTGAGCGCATCGGCGACTGATAGCGTCCGCCAACTTCTTGTTCACCAGAGTTGCGCATCGAGCGTCTGAGATTCGGTCCTTCATTAGATGGCCTTGTGCGTTTGAAACTACTTTCCGAGTCCCCTGAGGTTTTCCGCCGAAGGACTGGTGGTGCTATGTCCCTCCTCGCCGCGGCTGGGGCAGCAGCAGCACTGGCTTCTGACAAGTTCCTGATGTGCTTCTTCACTTCCGCAGGATCTGCCTTGATCTCTGGTGGAGGATATGACATAGGGCGATGCTTCTTCTGTAGTGATCCTCTAGACTCGGCAGTTTGTACTGGCCCTCGCAACGAGCTACGCATTGAATTTTCACCCCTCATTGATTTTCGCATATGAGTATCTGCCGCTATCTTCTGAGGTTCCGGTCGCATTGACGATCTCATGGGAGGATGGCCATTCGGGCCCGCTTTTGCACCAGGCTGTATCATGTAGGTCCTTTCATTGTTCAGGGCAGGTTGAGAGCGCACTATGGCTGGAATAGAGGGAGGTTGTACGACGGCCTTCCTTTTCTTCTTTTTAGGCTTCGGTGTTGGTATTGGCTTAACTTCAACCTCGGTATCCGAACCTTCAGCTTCTTCGCGTGCCTCCAGTTCTAACTGTCTCTTCTTCTCAGCAGAAAGGCTACTCCAGTATTCCTGTGCCTTGTCCCAGCCCTCACCTAGATCTGGCTCGCTTGATTGTTTTGATAACCGGCTCTTCCTGTAAGCTTCTTCTTTCGTGGAATTTGCTGTCGGGCTTTCAGGGGATGTAGTGATAGCAAGACCAAGCACTGCCGTGTCGATTATTGGGTTATCAACAACAGCGTCCAGAGACATGAAGCCATCACCCTCGACATCTGACAAGTCTTCAGCGGCATCACTGTAGATACTCGTATCGGATTCTTCTGTCTCTTCAATGATGCCAGGAGTTGTAAGAGCGTTATATGCTGCAATTTCACCCACCACGGGTAACCCAGGTTCATGGATTTCAGGTGTGGGCTCCGCAATGCCCACATCAGCCGGGCTTGGTTCTGTCGGATAGTGGGGAACCATCAGCGGTGGGCTTTCTTCTTGTTGGTTTTCAGAATCAGAAGCAGAGTTTTCCCACGCTCCTGGCATGTCTAGCCATTCTTTTCTCGATTCTATAGTCTTCAAAGTAGGCGTCGCATGTTGGACAGCAATTTCTGAAGCATCACCATCGGTTTTCTCTGCTGGTGCCAGTGCTGGTCCTGGTGTTGGCGTAGGTGTTGGCGTTGGCGTGTCATCTTCTGGTTGCTGATCTTCTGACTTTGGGATCGCTAACGTTTTATAAGCGTCGGCATCTCCATCTTCAGGGCCACGTCTGACGCTGTCTGCTTGGACAACTCCGACATCTGACTTGGTGTTCAAACTGTAATCACTGCTATCGGAATCAGAATGGTATCCGCTACCTTCAACAGACGTGACTTCAGGAGGTAATGGCTCTCGAGATTTTGAAATATTGGCCACATTCTTGGACGCAGCATCTTGAGAAATGATAGCGCCGACGGCGTGGTCATTTGATTGTCCCAATGGGTACTCAATCACTTCGCCAGTCGGTGTCGTAAACAGTGGCGGGGAGGGCAGGGGTGGCTTATGCTGGACAGGCTCAGCCGGCTTCACCAATGCTCGCTCTTCAACCTCTCGAGTGTTCTTCTTTTCACGAATGCTTCCAAAGGAAGGCAACGCGGGCCTAGGCTTCATCACTTCGTCGTCATCATCAACTATTGTGGTGTCTTTCTTTCTTTGGCCAATTGCATACCATGGTCTCCTTATCTGAAGACTTTGCGCAACCGGAGAGACTGGAGAGACTGATGTAGCTGCCTGTCCTACTACAACATTTGTTTCATCAAAGCTGACTCGATTTGCCTTCTTCCTAGGTAGTGCAAGCTCATCTGAGCCAATAGCCGAGCCATTCGACCCTTCACTCAGAAGCTGGCCTTGACCAGCAGCTCCTCCAATATCACTCACATCGCTAGGCGATAGTCCTCGTGGAGAATTTGATCGCTTCAAGGCAGACTTACGAGGTGAAATAGATCGTGGAGGAGGTTGATGTTTGACTACCAGATTATCAGGAGTAGTTGCAAAATGTGTAGTCCGTGCTGGGCTAACAGATTGCACTCTGTTGCCTCGGACACCACCCCTCGTGACAAGACCAATCCCGGTAATTGCAGTAGGCGAATCTGCAAGAGTGGGAGCAGGTTGACTGGCAGATCTAGTATGCTGTCGGCCTTCAGCGAAAGCTGCAGAGGCAAGACCCTGGCCCTTGCCATGACCTCGTCCGGTTGTTGAGCGGGGCAATGGCGTGGGGGAAATTGTTCGAGCTGCAGCAGAGTCTGTATCCAGCCTTGCAAGAATCTCTGAAGCTTTCGCTCGTTTGCGAGTATCATCCTCTTCTTCCTCTCGCTCTCTATCCTCCCGGACAATTGACGGCTTCTTAGCTAAAAGACCTCCAGCCCTCATACTGAAGGTTGTTCGTCGAGCAGAGATATCACTGTCGTTGTCTGAAGAGTTGGGGACGTAAGATGCCTGATCACTATCTGAATCGCTGACCACAATTTTCTTCTTCTTCTTTCTCTTCGGGACTGAAGCTTTTGGTAATTCTGAGTTAACTGACGTAGGAGCAGGTGGAGGAGCAGGCGTGATAGCAGGTTCGAGAACTGGTTCTGGGACAGGTTTAACTGGTTCAGCCTTCTGGCTTGCCACGGCTTCCATGGCATCTATAGCTGTCCCTCTAGGTCTGCCGCCGACTGTCCTATCAGCAAAATGCGTCCCTGTCGCCTGATTGGGAGCAATCCTCTTCTTTTTCTTAACGGGCTTATTAGCAGCATTGTATATTCTTTGCTCAATATCCAGGATTTCAGCTACTGGAAGAAAGCGTCGGGTATTGGGGTCATAGACCAGATCTTGATTAGTAGAAGTTATTCTAGGTGGAACCCTTTGTGGTGAGGGACATGTTAGCCGTCTCTGTCCGACAGGTGACATTGGCCTTGAACCTGTAGGCAAAGAAAAATTGATAGAATTAACGGACCCTCTACTTGCTGGTCGCTCTAAACCTGTTAGCTCTTGGACACTGGACAAGCTTGTCACCCTCTGGCCGACCCTCCTTGGTTGACTCGAGGCCGCAGGTCCTAGGCTGGATCCCCGTCCGGAAGACTGGTTTGGAGGCGGAGAAGCGACGCGCATGCCTTCCATACTCGCAGTTCGACGATGCGATTTGGGAGGTATTGGCGGCTGACCCAGCTGTACATTCTTCGGAATAGCAGGAACTGGAGGCGCGTCGACTGCACTGGGGACCGGTCGAGCAGGCGAAGGGTCCCGGAACGTCCGCTCTGACATAGATCCAGAGCTTCCTCTTCGTTCCAGCTGTGATCCGGGAGGGCCTCTTGTTGATCCAACCGAACTTCCCATCGAAGAAGCCGACCCACTTCTTCGAAGGGTCCTCTTCGTCACTACATCTGCCACGGAAGTTGGAGTCGTTGGCCGGGCCTTGAGGGCAGCAGCCGCTGCAGCAGAGGAGAGTGAAGCATTCGAAGACCGGCTCTGCAGGAAAGCCTGGGCGGCCGCGGACGTCGCAGAAGGATTGGCATTGGATGTATTGAGGGGCTGGCACCAGATGCGTCAGTAAGTGTCTTATTCACAATATTGTATAGTATATGCTCGAAGCCATGCTCCCAGAAGCTGTGCGATCCTGCCGGCCGTCGGGGCCTGGCAGCACTGGCACCACTGATCGAAGAAACAGTAGCACATACCGGGTTCGACGCCGTTCTTCTCCTCTTATCCCGGAACATGGCGACTTGCAGGCACAGTACCCTTCAACCTCTGCCGACCAGGGGCGAATGAGGATGCTATCGCATTGAGAAACAAAGAATGTGAAGTTTCGTTTCGAGAGCAGAGCTCTGGTGGTACGGTATGACGCTGGGCTGGCCGTGGTCGATGGGGCGCAGTGGTGGTGCACTCGATGACTGGTGCTTGAAGCGACGACCCGCAGGGATGGCACGACGCGGCGTTGAAGAAAGTGGATCTAGAATGCGGTACTGGAATGGGGCGGATGGGGGGTCCTACAATGGTGATCGTGAGAATGCAGGATAGAGACAGTAACGAGGAGAAATGGGTGTGTTTTTCCTGCAGAGTCTTTGAGGAGACGGGGATTCTGCAGTATTCACGAGTTACCAGAAGACGGAAGACGGTGTTGATATCATTTGATACGGCCCGGACTCTCAGGCGCTGCTGGTCAGTAGTTCGGGCCGCTAGGAAACACCAGCTGGCAATACCTGTTTGAAACTCTGAAGCTGGAGCTCTGCCAACTGCAAACGTCCACATCATGACTCTGCAGCCTCTGCACAGCCAGCCAGCCAGCCAGCCACACGGATTCTGCAGAGGCGGTTGGTGGGGACGGTCTGGAACAGCAGCGAGATCTCCGAAGTGTTTCACATCCCTAGCATCTCGATAGACTCAGGAATTGGAGCTGTTCTTTCTGCACAAGTTGGGAGAGTTTTCAGCATGGTTTACAACGCATCATGTCCCAAAGGAGACGGGCGGATGGGCCACACAGACAATCAGATTACTCGACAGACCCATACCGGAACAATTTGTTCAAGGGAAATAGCTAGAGTAACTAGAGTACAGTAGCACCTGGTCTTCTCCTCTCGCATATTGAAGAGGGTGCCCGGAAGCAAGTGTTAGCAGGGCTTTAGTCAAGCCACACTATGACGTCGTCGTCGTGCGGCTGGGGAAAACATGATTTTTCAAGATGCCTCTTTCCTAAGTGGAGTAAGATTATTTATTAAATAGCAATATACGACAAAAGTACGATAAATATTTGGATGCTCTGTCCTACCATTATTCTATGGATGCTTTCACTATATCTTGAAATGATAAAATTTGTAGAGCAATAGGTAAACAATTTATTCCTACACTCTCACGTGTCATCTGCATGCACACATTACCTAGGTACCTGGGTACTGTACTGTACTGTAAGGTTACAGTACTGTATCAATTGCCGGGCTTCACTCTACCGAGCCGAGCATCCCGACCCAATCCAACCCAAACCAAACCGCCAACTAATCTTGAGATTACCATCGAGGCTCACATCACTACCACGATTACATAATAACATCTGACCAAAGCTTCATACGCTTCCGCTCTTTGCTCACTGTTCTACTGACTGTTATGCAAGTCAACCATTCAGCATGCCAGATTCAAATCCACCTCTTCCTCTCCCACCAGGAATCACAGAGTCCTATCTTCCCTCCCACGATCTCACCTACCATTTTCTCAGCACCGGCAAGCGCGGTAAACCTCTCATACTCTGTCTCCATGGCTTTCCCGAGCTCGCATTCTCATGGAGAAAGATCATGCCGGCCATTGCACATGAGGGCTATCATGTTGTAGCGTACGATCAGAGGGGATACGGGAGAACCACTGGTTGGGACACACGCGATTTTTCCTCTGTCGATTTAAATACTTTCACATTTACTCGCTTAGTTCGAGATGCTGTCATACTTGTTAACGCATTGGGCTACAAAGAGGTAGCTTGTGTCATTGGCCATGACTTTGGAGCTGTTGGGGCAAGTATGTGTGCTTTAACGAGACCGGATATATTTAAATCGTATGTATTTATTCCTTTGGACAGGTGCAATATTTGACACCGTGTGCGCAGAGTTGTAATGATGTCACATCCCTTCAAAGGCTCTCCGGTTTTGCCCTTCGACACCGTGTCGAATCCGAAGCCCGAACCAGAGAGGGAAGATGTCCACAAAGCGTTGGCTGAGCTCCCAGAACCCTGGAAGCATTACAAATGGTACTACTCAACCTGTCCTGCTGCTGCAGAGATGGACAACCCGAAAGAAGATCTCCATGAATTCCTTCGAGGATACTTCCATTTGAAGAGTGCCGATTGGAAAGGTAATGATCCAAGGCCACTGAAGGCCTGGGAAGCTAAAGAACTTGCCAAGCTACCACACTATTATGTTATGCCGCTTGGAGCGAGTATGCGCCAAGCTGTGAAGATATCCATGAGCGCCGAGGATCCCACTACTGTCTCAAGGTTAAGTTCGAGATGGCTGAACGACCAAGACCTGGCAGTGTATGCCCAAGAGTTTGGAAGAAATGGGTTCCAAGGCGGGCTTAATTGGTATCGCGTCTCCACGAATCCGAGTAACATGAAAGATGTCGAATTGTTTGCCGGAAAGAAGATCGACGTGCCTGCTTTATTTATCTCTGGCAAGCAAGACTGGGGAACTTATCAAGAGCCAGGAGTCGTAGAAAAGATGGGCGAAGTGTGCAGCCAATTCAAAGGAACTGCTCTAGTGGATCATGCTGGGCACTGGCTTCAACAAGAGCAGCCAGAGAAGACAGTCGAACTGGTCTTGAAATTCCTGCGCGATACCAAGGTCGATTCGATATCCCATTGAGCGAAATGACACAGTGACCTGTGTGATCATAGCTACGCAATGACTTTATGCGGTGGCGTGACTTAGCTCCTCAATTGATAATTCTGCTAGGTGTTGGGCTTCTTTTGGATAATGTAGTGATTCGAGATGAACCTGCGAAGGTGTAAGAGTGTCATGTTCGTCGGAGATTTTAAGGTTATTTGCCTGGACTGGGCGCCCCGAAGCCGTGCGCCACCGGGTTTTGTGACAAGGCTCCCCGATGTCTAAATTAAGCCCTGCTATTTTCGCCCGCATAATCAGATCACTACCCCGGACAGTGCGGCAGCCAGGCTCCCGAACCATGATGGGAGTATCAGATGGCATTTGTCTGCATCAGATAAGTGCCGAGCCCAATCATCGCGCATCATCCAGGGTTTTATCCGTTTGGCCCTGTCATGCCGTTTTCCTTATCATACGGTTCTCCTCACGTGTAAGCAGAGTGCTTGAGACCTACCTCTTTGAAATGCCAAGCAAAGTTTTCACTCATCTAATCTAAATCATTTAATTGTTCTTCTGCTTCTGGAAAGCGGACTTTCCGTTCTTTAAACGGCCACTCCTTTTCAACATCATCCAACGCCACACCATCTAGTTAATTTCTCACAAGTAGCTTACCTAGATGTCTTCCAACGAGCTCACCGCAGAGATTCTCGCCCTTTCCAGCGGCCTTGATTCTTTCTCCAACTTTCAAATCCTCAGCATCGATCAATCCAACAGCCTCTGTCGCCCTAGAGTTCGTCCAATTCGTCTCATCCTGTGGCTCAGAGTTGAACCAACTTCTCTCACTATCAGAAAGCTCCATCTTCAATCAACTCATTGAGACTAATATCGTGTTTGCCGGCTCCTTCAGCCCCTGTCTTGAACAGCTCCTGGGTTTGGAGCAACTATTCTCCTCAGGCAGCGACGTTCAACTGTCCAACAGCAACGATACCAACAACAACTTAAACAGCACTGATGCCCCCAACTCTACCGCCAGCGTCAGCAGTGCAAGCAACAACAGCACCGCGGCCGTAGCTTTAAACTCAACCGAAGCCCAAGGCCAGCAGGCCGCCAAGGACGCCAGCAAGGGCAAGAACAAGAACGGAAAGCGAAGCGAGATCGTGCAACGATCTGGTGCGAGCAAGAGACAAATCTTGGGCTGCTTTGGACTCGGTCTGATGGTCATCGTTGGTGCTTTTGCTTTGTAGCTGGGAACTTTTGGAACTGGGCATAGAGTATAATTGGGGTGGAATGGGAGTGTAAGCTGGACGGATTTGAGTATTTCATTTGATTCTGGGATGGACGGGCCGCGAGCAGCGGGTAAGAAAATTGGGAGCATGGGGGAAATGCACTTACTTTCATCTCAATCCATACATGGAATTTCTACAAAACTCGAAAAATTCAATACAGTACAAACTGCTTCTACCACAAACTCTACGACCCTTTTTCCTGCTTAAGAAATCTGACATCTTGCCAGAAGAGCTGAAACACGAACAAAGTCATAGATTATTCACTGCAGGGATTCACTTCTCTTGCTGTATCAAACGGAAGGCTGCATGCTGCATGAGTGCCGAAGCCTTTTCCGGTTTCCTCCCCAGCTTGCCCTAGCCCGGCCCAATTTAGACGGGAGATGCCTCGTAGCCACAATGCTTATTCTGACAGCCTTTAATTTTTTGAATTAAAATAGGGGGTTTTTAAATCTAATTGAAAGATTACTAAATCTAATTGAAATCATAATTGAAACCCCTGTTTTGCGACTGCGATTGGCTCGCTTCATTTTCTAGGGTGTTTTTGGAGGTATCCCAAGAGGGGGGCTCCCACCGCCCCCCAAACCCCCAGCGAACCCTAACCACTAACTCTAACTAACCCTAAGCCCCTTCGCAAGCCCAGGTCTAACCCTAGCCACTAACTAAGCGTTTTTTGCGTTCAATTTGGTTGAGTTGTGAGGATTTTGGTGTGGTTCAATTATGATTTCAATTAGATTTAAAACCCCCCTTAAAATACTGGAAAGGATTCTAATTTGCTCGAAGGTATGGCTTCTAGATTCGACTTCGACGTCGTTTCCATGATATATTTGATAGACATATCAGCCTTGCAAATTCAGCGCTTTATTTAGGCATTCCGGCGATCCAGTTTCACACTTTCGAGAAGAATAAGGAGCTGCCAGTAGATTGTTTGTCATATCTAAGCGACCTCTTTTGCACCTCCGCTGTTCAAAAAAGGGGTTGTTTACATGACATTGAACTCTAGGTACTTAGGTAGGTAGGTACGTTATTGTCCTTCCCTGTTACCAATGCACAACTTCTGAGACTTCTCATTAGCTTGGATTTAGGGATATTGCCTTCTGGTTTGTAGTCGTGGGAGAGCACTTAGTTGCTGCGCCGTTAAGATGTAGATTAGAAGAGTAAAAATTAACAGCACAGATCAGCAATTATGTTTTTTGTTCAAGCTTCAACAAACTTGTTGAATTCAGATCTGGGACTGATGGGACTTCCTTGTGTTGCGAACTAGACTTGGTGTTATGGGAGATTAAGAAAGCTCTCGTGGTTTGGGGTGAGTGTGACGACAAATGCGCACAGAGCGTCGAAAATGCGAAGTTTTGAGAACGGTGTTGATACTGGTAAGATGCAGGCGCAATCAACTTCGAAACCTCCGCACAACGCCTCCATCCAATCATTACGAGACGACCCTGTTTTCAACTCGACTCGGCCACTGAATATATAAGACTACAAGTTCCTCGGTTCTTCTTTTCGAATCCCGTTCTAGATCTGCGTTCCTTCTCACTTACATTTCTCTGCCAAATCTAAACGAACCCCTTCACCTTAACGGACTTGCAATAGGTACTGCGCAGCTGAACAGCTCCGGGTATTTGCTCTGCAAGATTTCGCATAGCCCTCCTTGGATATTGCGTGGTGCGGGATCGTCTGAACAACAAGCGTTAAAGAGCGCAAGGCTGCGCTATACTTAGAGTAAGAAAGTGCTAGGAAAGGATCTGCATCTGCAGACTGCATCGCGCGCCTTGAGGAAAAGTGTTTGGCCAAAAGTTGAAGTCAATATTTCAGTTCTTGTACACTTTCCCAACTTCTTCATCTCCCTTTCATCTACGTCTGAATTCTTGAGACTTTAGTCCATCATCGAGTAATAGGTGTAGCTTCCAGGTAGTTTGGTAGATGTGTGTGTCCGAACCGCAGAGTTCGAGATCCCATAATTCTGCGCTGTGACACTTCAATGCTCCACATGATCTCCATCAAAACCCCACTCAGCATGCTAGACGTTCCTTGCAGGTCCTCGTGTGCTTTGCTACACACCACAGTTCGATATTGGGTTGCGCTCCGGCGAAACTTTGTCAAGCGACCAGTTGCGCTTATCGTGGGCACACATCTCATGGGGAGAATAATGGAAGGGAAACTCAGGACAGAGTCACCGCAATATCATTACCTCTCTATCATCAAGCGTCACAACGCTATCCACTATCTTCTCAAGCTGTAAAGTCCGTTGTCCTAGTTCTAGGTCTATGTTTTCGTTCCTCAGCCACTCCCAATAGGCTGGTATCATCCTTCGGACCATAGAGCAGTGAAAGCTGTTGCTCATCGGAGCGCGGGAATCTGGGAAGAATTCCGCCAGCATAAAGCTTGAGTGTCAGAATTTAGGGTGTTTTTAGTGGTGCTGAGTCATCAACCTCCCTATAAATACACTTTAGTGTACCTGCATACTATATTATCATGCACATTAGCCTAAATACAATTCTATCAATTGCACTGCTATTAATTGCATTTCCATTATCATTTATACTATTTTGTCCTTCTGCAAGCTTGTAATCTTAACAAGTTATAAGCCCGGCCTGCAAAATCAATAGAACCTCGCTGTCGACACACCTCACTAGCGCCAATCGATAGAATCGACAAAATAGCCTCTTTATTAACTAATACCTCGGTGGATAAATATAATACTACTAAATAGGGTAAAGTGCTTATCTTTACGGGTGATAACTACGCCGCATTCGCATAGTCTTGTATAATAGCTCTAGTTAATGCTAAGGCCTGGAGTATTGTTAATAAGACTGAGGATATACCTAATCCTAATGCCGCTAATGCCGCCGCCACCGCTCGCTATACGAGCTAGACTAATCGAAAAGCTATCGGCATTTAAATTATCTCCGGTTTAGTTAGCAAATATTACCTTAACTCGATTATGCTATTAGTTATAGCTAAAGACATTGTAGGCCTCTAGAAGGAGCTTAAGAAGTCCGATCGAGCAGATGACCTTATATGGGTAAATCAAATTAGAAGCACATTTAACAAGTAGACCTTTAATCCCACGACCGAAACGATTAAATCATTTATAAGGCGCCTTAATGCTTACAAAACCTCGCTAGATACGAGCAAGTGCAAACTTATAAATGAGGATATACTTAAGAAATTGCTAGATTCCTTGCTATACGGTGATCTTATATAGCAATAGCAAAAGAACTAGATCTCCCGAGACTAACTCGACCTCCCTTAAGCTATCGTTTCCCTCTAATCGATCGAACGACTAATTGTTACTCTTATAGCCGCATATGCTAGAGGTGGCAAAGGTGGTAGAGGAGGCAAAGGAGGTAGAGGTGGCAAAGGACGTGGCCGTAGCAAAGGCGGTAGGAACAATCGGGAAGATTTAATTAAGTTATTTGCAAGCAAACTTACAAGTGTATAAAAGGTTAAAAAGGATAATTGTACATTTTGCTATAAGAAGGGCCACTAGTAGAAGGACTACTATGCATATAAGAGGGCCTAGGAATTTATACTTAAGAAGTTTGAAAAGATAGCTAATATAGCTAGCAAGCTAGCGGAATACGATAAAGGTTTATTATCGTGTGTTGCTTTTTATTTAATTAATCCAATTGCAACCGCCTTACTAAGTACCGGCTTTAATTAGTAGATTGTTGATTTAGGTGCATTAGTCGACTATACTAGAGAAGTTACGGATCTAATATACTTTACTCCTTAGCTTACACTAAAACTTATACGAATTGCGGATGGATTATACTAATAGTCTACTAGCTACGGACTTGCAATTGTAAGGGGAGTATACTTGAAGTGTGTTTGGCTAGTTTTAGCATTCGGTATAATAAAGCTATTGTCGGTAAAGTCTTTAAATTCGAATGGCTATTTAGTAATATTTGAGAATAATATAGCCACTTGCTTTAAGGATAACACAGTGCTATTTATAGCTTATGCTACACCGAATAGTCTATTTATTTTAGATGAAAACAGCTTCGCATTTTATGCTACAGATCTAGAGGATTAAGCCCAACTAAATAAATCGATAGCAAAGCTTTAGCATCGACGAATGGGTTATATAAACTACAAGGACCTAGAAAGGCTTTAACACAAGTTACTAGGCATACACTTCACTAAAAAATTAATTATAGCAAGTAAAAGGGACTATAAGTCCTGTCTAGCAAGCAAAATGAAGGAATTATTTGTACAAAAATCGGATACTTAGGAGGAGATTAAAGGAAGGAAGCTATATTGCGATATTTCAAGTATTAGACACTGATTTATACGAGGATACTACTACTACCTTCTCTTAATCGATAATATTACGAGGACTATATAAGTTCGACTCCTTACAGATAAATCGACTACCACGACACTACTAATCCTAATAAAGCTTTTAGACAAGATTTAAGTCGAGACTACTATACGAGTAATAATAGTTAAAGCTAATAATAGAAAGGGGGAGTTTGGCTAAGCTTTCTAAAATTATATACGGAGTAAAGGAACCCAATTTGAACTATGTCCACTATTTAAGCATTTAATAAATAGAGTATCCGAATAAGCTATATACACAATTAATTGCAAAGCAAGATTTATAGTTTATTAAGCTAGACTTTTACCGGAATTCTAGTATTTTGCTATTAAGCATTTAGGGTATATCAAAAATCGGATCCTTATAGCCGCTCTACTATACGGTAAAAGGTGTGCAAAGGATGCTACTACGCTAATAGAAGCATACTTGAATAGGCTTCTTAACTTTAAGAAAATGATTGTCTTTAGCTGTTTAGCATGGCCAATTCTATTTAAAGACAAATTCCCTAAGAAGGATAGACCAATGATTAAGACTAATCTATACGTTTTCATTGGGATGAAAGGCAGCTTTATTTATAGATTATATAATATGCTATCATACTAAGAAGAGACTTATGCAGATATTGGCTGTAATAAGTACCTTTATCTATAGAGAAAGCATTAGCAAGACATGCAAAATGCACTAGGAAGCCCACTATTAAGTCTTATGCAAAAGAGACTAGCTTAGACTAGTAATCGCACTAAAATAAGTGCCGATTCGACTAGCATTCGCGCTAAAACAGGTGCTAAATTAACGAGCAATTGCATTAAAATAGATGCTAATTCTACTAGTTATACGGGACAAACTAAAATAGGTCTAGTTCCAAGTATAAAACACACTAAAATAGGTGTAGTTCCTAATCGCACAAGAGGTGTAAATCTTGTACTATATTACACTAAAATAGGTGTTAATCCACAAGTTTGTATAATTACTAAAAGTAGTAAAATTACTACTCGTATATCACATGCTAGGCCGAATCGCTTAAGACGCGTTCCTACTAGAAGAGTCTTTAATAATAAAGTTGTATAGCTGGCTATTGCAATAAAAGCTGTATAAATTAAACCTGATTAGTTAACCTCTCTAGGAGCACTAATTACGCCATTTGAATTAGTTGATTTGGATTAAGCCTTTATGCAAGACGCTGCAAATTGGGTACCAAGAATCTTAAACGAATTGAATTTGTTAAAGAAAATAAACACATTCAAAATCGTTAAAAGACGAATTTTAGCAAATATATCTTCTATTATAGCTTGTTAGATTCTACAGCAGAAATTTAAAGCTAATGGACTTGTAGCAAGATGCAAAGCTAAACTTGTTGCTAAAGGGAACGAATAACAAGCTAGAATCGATTATTTTGAGACTTTTGTATTAGTTGTACGATATACGACCTTACAGATCTTATTAGCCAAAGCTGCAAAAGAAGACCTTGAAATCGATTATATTAATATTAATATAGCATTCCTTAATCTACTATTTAAGGAGACTATTTGTCTATAACTCCTAAAGCTGCGCGAGCTATTCGAGCAAGTGTTTCTAGAACTTATAAGCATAGAAGACGCTTACTTGCTACTTAACAAAGCGCTATACAGTCTAAAGCAAG
>Ga0302325_10014340_pt1 | contig 16878 bp, 17 predicted proteins | sample Palsa_T0_2_FD_201948 | JGI IMG/M metagenome (GOLD analysis project Ga0302325, IMG submission 201948) | Peat permafrost microbial communities from Stordalen Mire near Abisko, Sweden - Palsa_T0_2 | ecosystem: Environmental > Terrestrial > Soil > Palsa > Peat permafrost | place: Sweden: Abisko... | reverse complement strand
GTAGACCACGCCGATTCCCGTAGGCCCGAAAACCTTGTGTCCAGAGAAGACGTAGAAATCACAATCGAGCGTCTGCACATCCGTCCGCATGTGGGAGACGGCCTGCGCGCCATCGACCAGAACGAGCGCGCCCTGACGGTGCGCCATCGCCACCATCTCGCGCGCTGGTGTGATCGTGCCAAGCGCATTCGACACATGACTGAACGATACGATCCGGGTGCGAGGGCTTAGCAGCTTCTCATACTCTTCGAGGATCACCTCGCCACGATCGTTCACGGGCGCCACGCGCAAGCGCGCGCCCTTTTCTGAACACAGTTGTTGCCAGGGCACGATGTTGGCGTGGTGCTCAAGCCAGGTGATGACCACCTCGTCGTCTTTGTGGACGTTGCGATGGCCCCAGCTCTTGGCGACGAGGTTGATGCCCTCCGTGGTGCCGCGTACGAAGATGATCTCGCGCGTCGAGGAAGCATTCAGGAAACGACGCGTCTTTTCCCGAGCACTCTCATAAGCATCTGTGGCTCGTGCCGCCAGAGTGTGGGCGGCGCGATGGATGTTCGAGTTTTCGTGCCGGTAGAAAGCCGACAGGCGGTCGATCACGGCATTCGGTTTCTGCGTAGTGGCGGCGTTATCGAGCCAGATTAACTGCCGGCCGTGAACCCGTTCCTCGAGGATAGGAAAATCCTGGCGGATCAGCCGTGGATCAAGCGGACGCTTGGGTACTTCCAGGTTCGGGACGACATCAGGGCGGAACTCGAAGGACTCGACGCTGCCGGATTCGGCGGGTGAAGATTTCCCGGTCTCAACAGGAGTGGCTGTCGCTCCCGCAATCGCGGGTTGAGAGATAGCTCTGGAGTGCGGTGTGAATGCCGATGTTCCCGCTCCTGCTGCGGGCAGTCCGGCTAGGTCATTCTCGGTTGGCGGTTTGGTCGGTACTGACGAAGGTAGGACCGGAACCCCCGGAGGTGATTGCGCGCCCGGAACGCCGGGAAAAGAAAACAGGCTGCTTACCGAAGGAAATGAGGTGGGGGAAGAGAATGGCGCAGATTGCTCCGGACTGGGGGATGGAGCGTCCGGTTCACTAGGCGCCGAAGGAGCGACGGAAGCGGGACGCCCCGAGGGCGCAGTCGATCCCTCGGCCGGAAATACGGGAATGGTTCCGGGACCGCCCTGCGTAGTTGGTATCGCGGGCGGCACTGTCGGTGGCTGGGGACCTCCGGGTACAGACATTCCCGGTACGCGCGGAAAGGAAAACATTTCTGTGGCCCCGGGAATCGTCGGAGCGGCAACCCAGGGATCGTTTCTCGACGGACCAGTCTTCGAGCCATCAAGAGCCGTGGCTGAGGACCCGGCAGTTGTCGGTGGAGCAGGAATTCCGGGCGACACTGCGGCAGCGGATGCTGGCGAAGCTGGAAGCGCAACCAGATCAGCTCCGCTTGGCGGAGCGGTTGGTGGCGAAGAAGGCACGGCGGGCACGCCGGGGAGGGAATACATCTCAGTCGCTGGCGGAATCACCGGCGCTGCCGCCCAAGGTCCACCTTTTTCTCCGTCAAGGAAGTGGGATGAGGAAGCCGGCAACCCCGGCGGCTGAGCCGCTGCCGTTGGCTGAGGCACAAGCCCAGTCGCGCCCGCAAGCGAAGCGGCAATCGCCCGGAAGTCCGCTTCATTCAAGGGCCCGAAGGGAGGAGACAAAGGCAGCTCTGGAGCGCCGGGCACGGACTGCACACTCGGCACTGCCGGAAACGACAGAACCTCGCGCGGCAGGTCGGGCACCGCGCCTAAGGGCGGAGCGGACGCTGGGATCGCTCCCAAGTCGAGCTTGCCCGTCGGCGAAAAGGCCGCAGGAGCTTGCGTGGGCAGCGCCGCGAAGAACTCGTTGGCGAGTCTCGCGATCACTGCCGGATCCGGTACTGAGGCAAAAGCGGCGGACAAGTTCTGAGATTTCTGTGCGTCCTGCGCTTGGCCGGGAGCGCCTTCCACGGTCAGCCTGTCCGCCGCTACTCGCTCATTTGTACTCGTGGTATTGGTCGACATTTACGTTCTCCAGCACTGCAACGGCGTCCTCCGTGAGGACCGCAACCGAGCAATAGAGCGAGATCAGGTACGACGCAATCGCCTTATGGTTGATGCCCATGAAGCGAACCGACAGGCTGGGCGATACTTCTCCCGGAAGTCCTGGCTGGAACAGCCCAATGATTCCTTGTTTCTTCTCGCCGGTGCGGATCAGCAGGATGTTGGTTTTTTCGGCTTTCACCGCCAGCTTGTCGCAAGGAACCAGCGGGAGGCCGCGCCAGGTCAGGAATTGTGAGCCGAACATCGTCACCGTCGGAGGGGGAACCCCGCGGCGCGTACACTCCCGTCCGAAAGCGGCGATGGCTCGCGGATGCACCAGGAAGAAAGATGGCTCCTTCCAGACCCTGGCTAGAAGTTCATCCAGATCGTCAGGGGTTGGCGCTCCCTTTCTGGTCTTAACGTGGAACTCCGGAGCCACGTTATTGAGCAGGCCGTACTCGGCGTTGTTGACCAGTTCATTCTCCTGGCGCTCTTTGACTTTCTCGATCATCAGGCGTAGTTGCTCCCGGATCTGGTCATGCGGGCTGCGATACAGATCGGAGATGCGGGTCTGCACGTCGAGTACGGTGGTGACCGCGTTGAGCGTATACTCGCGCGGCTTCTCCTCGTAATCCACATAAATCTCGGGCAGGTCAACCTCTTCGTCAGGACTGCATTCGATGGTGCGGGTCCCGGGGCGCGTGGGCTTTACTTTGTTCACACGATAGGTTCCGGCTTCGACCGGCACCCACGACAGAAACGTGACCAGCCAGCGGGGCGTGATCACTTCCATCATAGGAACGGTTTTGGTGACATTCGCGAGCTGACGAGCTTGCTGCTCGCTCAGCGTATGACGGATTTCAGCTTTCTCAGGCATGCAATTGGCTCCTCAATGCGTTAAAAAAGATGTTGAACGACGCCGTGTCATGAAATGTGCCGGACAGAGCGGACCGAAACGACTCGACGGTTGGATACGGCATGTCCCCGGGTTGGCGGGTAGGATGAGCCGCACCTTTCGGCCCATGGTTGGGGTGAACTGATTCTTACCAAGTCGGGCCGTAAAGCCTCGGCGTTCAAGCCGAGGATATAAGGCCCCTTGTTTTTCCCTTCCGTTCGTTCTAAAATCCTGCCCGTCCAAAAGACCTATGGCCGGGCAGGGCCAAAAGTGAAGCCTCTTCGTTGTCCTCCGCTGAAGCAAGGGCGGTTGTGGGAGGAACCCACCGAAGAGATCGGACCAACATCCGACTCCGTAGGAATCCTCGCCGCTTGCGGCGGGGAGGACGTCAAATACAGATCGTCTGTTTGTCTCTGACGTATCTCACCTTAAAAACATGAATTGAATGTGGCTGCGATCCTCCGCATCGGATGGATCCGGCCGTCCCGCAAGAATCTGGATTGCCGAATGGAACCACTGACCCGCAGAGCAATATCATCGATAGGATCCGATTGTCAATTTCTCTATGGCACGTGAGCCCAGCAACAAAGGCGCCTGCTGATTGCACAATCGGCAGGCTTGTTACCGATTGGTAGTCTTCGATACCGGCTAAAATTTCTGAAGTGACTCCGCAGCACCCTGCCACTCCGAGCCTTTTTGTTTGTTCAGTTTGGGCTACGCGACCGTGGTATGCGCTTGATAGAACTTCCTCTTGGCCCTGGAGCGAATCTCCTCCAGTTCCGCGTGCAGCCTTCTGATTTCGGCGTCCAGTTCGATAAAACTCAAGCAGGGACGCGTGATCAACTTGTTTGCCTTGACGCCAGCGTGACCTGTGTGCACGTTTGCTTTTGCTTTCAAGCACACGCCGGCGGATGGAAGACTTGTCGATGGATCCCTGTCTAGGTAGACGAGTTCAAGACTTGAGGTTTCCATGATCGGGATTATAAGCCTAAAGTCTCGAGCCTCCCGCCTGTGGATTTATTTTCTTATTTGGCGAGTGTCTCAATCTGGGACAAATGAACTCAACGAGGAGCGCACGTTCCGACAGAGCCCCGAGGAGATCGCGAGAGGCAGCGCGCAGTAAGGCAAATTGTGGGGTATCTCGCTAAGCTCCGGCGGCAGCCGCATGCGTCTTATAGAACTTCTTCCTCGCTCGGGAGCGAACTTCGTCAAGTTCTGCGTGCAGCCTTCGGATCTCGGCATCCAGTTCGATAAAAGTCAAACACGGGGCAGTCATCAACCGGTCCGCCTTCACCCCGGCATAATCCTGCTTGCCCGCCGCCTTCAAATAGATGCAAGCGGATGGCTGTTGAGTTCTCGGATCGTTTTCCAGATACACAAAGTCGAGAGTCGAGGTTTCGATCATGCGGCGATTATGCCACTGTCTTTCTCGCCGCACATTATCAAACTGGGATCTTGGAGGAAGAAACCGGCACTTAGGTCACCGCTCTCGGGCCCAATCGCCTGCAATCTCGTTAAGCCGCAGAATGCAAGCTTGCGACCGGTTCGTGCTGTATGGGTTTGGGCTCTTCTAGTTCGCAACCAGCCAGCAGCAGAGTTGCCAACTGTGACGCCTGGACCCGAATCTCGGGGACGGCAGTCGTCTCCCACAGGCTTCCTTTGCGCGACGGACCAAGTGCATAGAGAAAGTCAGAAGCCGAGCCCTGAGCGTCGATCAAGGCGCCATCCTCGGAGGTATCAAGGCCCAGAGATAGAGGATCGGGGCGAGCCATTTTCTCGCGCATGAGTTTGGTTAGGAGCAGATTTTCTATCCTGCGGCAATCCACCTCAGGGCCGGTGCAGTTGACAACGTGGCCGACGCGCAGTGACTTGAATTCTCCGGTCTTGCGGTCGCGGTAAGTCACGTCGACTCCGTTGGCATCCTCGGCATACGCTACCATCCGGCCGGCGTGGATTTCGACCTGGCCGTTCTGTATTTGCGAAGCCAGAGGAACACCGATCTCCGGTGCCACGCGGTGGCGATGCACTTCCCAATAGGGCCGGACGTGGCGGAGAAACCTCCGCCGCTCCTGGCGCGAAAGTGACCGCCAGATAGTCGCCGTGAAGGGACGAAGAGAGTCGATCACGGCACGCCAGCCGCTACCCAGTTTCTGCGCCGCTTCGACCTGCGTACGAATCAACCGCAAGAGTCCGCGGACGGTTCTGGGCGAGTTCTCGTCCCAGAACGGCGTCCAGATGGCGGTCGTTTTGTGGTTTTGCGGCAGCAGGCCGTGGCGGGAAAGTAGATGAATCGTTCCGCTGAAGTCCTGCCCCCGCAAGGCGATGGCGACATCCACGCTGGTCAGGCCGGAACCGACCAGCAGAACACTCTGGTCTTCCCCCTGACCTTGGTCCTGGGAAATAGCGTCCAGCGCGCCAGGCGCCCAGGGATCAGAGATGTAATGCTGACTGTGAGGCGTCTTTCCCGGCAGGCGGAGATCACCCGGTGGAAAATTGCCGAGAGCGAGCACAACTTTGTCAGCGAGGAGAGTTCCGCCGTTGAGCAGCTGGATTTCCGCCATTCCACCAAGTCGAGACACAGAGACTGCCTCGTCTTGCACACGCTCAAATCGCCCGGGATGAAGTTCGATTTCCTGCTGCAGCACAAAGGCGACGTAGCGGCCATAGACCTGGCGAGGAAGAAAGTCGCACGGTTTGACGTTCACTTCATGGTTGAGCCGCGCCCAGCGCAGAAAGTGCTCGGGATCGTCGGGATAGGCGCTCATGTTTTTCGCCGGGACATTCAGCAAGTGCTGCGCGCAGGGCGTACCGTAAGCTATGCCCCTGCCCACATTCGCGCTTCTCTCCACCAGCACAACGGACACGTCCGCGCTCGAGGTGCGTAGCACCTGCGCCGCGACCGTCGCACCGGCAAACCCTCCGCCTATAATGGCCACCCTGATTTGAGGCGTTTCCTTCCGGCTGGTTCGATTCATGGCATCCGTCCCCTTACTACAGTATGTCTATTACTACTATAGACAATATGATATACTGCAGAAGAGTTTCAGGGAACCCCACCTTAGTGGTGGTTTTGCGCAGTCTCGAATGAGGAAATTCCCCCCTTCGGAGGCAAAGACCGTGATCCTTTTTATCGAGAAGACCTGGTTCCTGTGGTGGATGCTAGCGATCATCGTTGCCGTGCGTTGCTTTCACCTGTTGTCGGTGCGCGCCCGGGTGGCAGGCCCCGACGGACTGGGCCCGCAAGAAGAAGAGGAAGCCTAGATCCGCCCGTCGGCGGGTTCTCGGCAAGACGCAAATCACTTCCTTATTCGACTCGGAGCGCACACACTGAGGGCACACTCCCTGCCAGCCCGAATCGAACGTCCCGGCAGTCGTCAACGGGTACGGCGCTGGATACAACCGCCAGCAGGTTTTCGTAAACCATCAGACTCCTCTGCCGTCCTGACTTTCTCCGTTGTGGATTATTCTCGGTAGTCCAGCATCTGGGAACAATTGGCGGAGGGAAGGACGAGCGACAATTCAACGTTCGGGATTGTTCGCCAAAACACCCTGATCTGCAACGCAATGTCCAAAAGCTTGGGACTGTCTGTGTTCTCGAGAAGAACGATCAATTCCTTGTGCGCGGGGATTCGCTGGATCACGGACTGGAATCCGAAAATCTCTCCACCATGCATCGCAATGGATTCCCCCGCATACGGCGAGCCCGGCTTCGGAATCAGGATTCCCCAACCGTAACCATAGTTGTCCAGATTAGGTTTGAACAGAAGGTCGCGAAGTTGTGCCGGAAGTAAGCGCTCACCATAGAGCGCCTGATCCCACAAAAAGAGGTCTTCGACCGTCGAGTACAATGCCCCGGCTGCGAAAGGGATAGACATGTCGTAGTAGCGGGCATTCCGCAATCCAGCCTCCGAGCGCTCGTACCCGGCGGCGCGATGAGGAAGTACCGTTTCGAAATGGGTGTATCCAGTATTCTTCATGCCCAGTGGGCCGAAGATCCGCTCCTTCAGGAGTTGCTCATACGACTCGCCGGATACCTGTTCGAGAATCGCGCCCAGGAGAAAATACCCTGAATTGCTGTACTCGAATTTTGTTCCTGGCTCGAAGTCCAGATCGCCACTGCAGTACTTCTCAACAAAGTCCCGCACGGTGTAGCTCGCCCGGCTAGCCGGACCCTCCAGAAACCCGGGGGTGCTCAGAAAGTTTGGGATACCGGACGTATGAGAAAGCAACTCAGTCACGGTTACGCGATTCCCAATCTCGCTGCGATAGTACGGCAAATAATCTGAAATGTGTCCATCGAGGTGAACCCTGCCGTCGTTTACGAACTGCAAAATGAGAAGGGCGGTGAACTGCTTCGTCATGGATCCAATTTCAAACTTTGTTTGCAGATCGTTCGGGATTTGCCACTCCAGATTTGCGAGCCCAAAGGCTCGCTCGTATAGTATGTGGCCTTGTCTGGCAACGAGCGCCGCCCCATTGAAGTCACCTGCAGCGGACCGAGCCTGCATGATCTGATCAATTGCCGAGTCGGGCGGTTTCGCTGCTCCATGCAGCGCTAAACTGAACACCGATGCAGCAATTATGGAAACCAACGCGGTAATTCTGAAGGTTTTCGTCGCACCGCTTAACCCTGAACAGGATGATAGCCGATACGTCAGAGCCCGCGCGGAAGAATCACCGGATCGGATGGTTATCCCGCCTGCACACCTTAGGAAATCGTCTCAAGTGGTGAAACATCGCGTTTCGTCACCTGACATTCCCTGTATCCGAACGAGAACACACGCGACTTATTGAAGGCCCCGAAGGCCCGCGCCGGGGTCGATTGAAATACCTTTCCGGTCACACTCAAGCGCTCGCTTAGCCTTTTCGTCTCCGTGAGCGGCAGCTTGCTGAAACAAGTCTTCGGCCTGAACCCGATCCCGTTGCACACCGTAGCCGTAGTAATACATAAAGCCCAGGGAGTATTGAGCCTGCGGATAACCTTGGTCGGCAGATTTGCGGTACCAGCGGATAGCCTCGGCATAGTCCTGTGGCACTCCCTGTCCTCGGCTATAGATAATGCCCAGGCCGTACTGAGCGGGAGCGTCGCCCTGTTCGGCAGCTCTTCGGCACCAGCGTGCCCCCTCGGAATTGTCCTGCGGCACTCCTTTCCCGTCGTAATACATGGAAGCGATGGAGTACTGGGCGTTGCCGTTTCCCTGCTCGGCGGATTTAAGGTACCAGTGCGCAGCCTCGACATAATCCTTGGGAACTCCCCTGCCGTAGTAATACATCGCACCCAGAGCGAACTGCGACTTCGCATCTCCCTGCTCCGCGAGGATGCGGTACGCCGCCGCCCGCTTCGCGAGGTGACGATTCTTACGCTCAGCGCGGACGAGGATGCCTGCGCAGATCAGCGCCATGCTGCTGATGCCAACGATCGCCCAACGCCGCTTCATCGAAGCCCTCCATTACACGGGCCGCAGGGGATCTTACTACGCATTCGGGCCTGAGTCGCTGTGATAGGCATCACTTGAGTTGGTTGGTGAAAATCGTTCATGCCAACAACCCGGTCGTTTGAGTCTAGGAACGCTTTGCGACCCAGGCTGCGGAGGAAGATCTGGTAGCGCAGGCAACCAAAACATTCCCTCACTCACAAAATCACGAAACCTGCGCTACACCAAACTCGCCTCGCCCCCTTTCCGCAGCCTACTAGGAAATGCGATAGCTGGCGCGATTTTATTTTTGTGAGCGTCGCGGGAGGAAGTTTTTCAGCCACACCTTTATCGATCAACAGCGATATGGATTTGGTGTAGTAATTTGTCGTAAACTAGCCGGTCAGAGGAATTTCGGGCATGCGGGAGATTGATCGCGTCCTTGAGATCGCGCTTTATGTTGAAGACATGGGCCGCGCCGTCGAGTTCTATCGTCGAGTTTTCAGGTTTCCGGTACTGGCGAAATCTACGGAGCCGGATCGCCTGACGGCGCTTGACGTTGGTAAGACACAAGTCTTGCTGCTCTGCAAGAAAGGCGCCTCGGTCGAGGCCGTGGCAACTCCCGGAGGCAAGATTCCTCCTTGTGACGGAGGCGGTAATTCGCATCTGGCGTTCCCGATCGACACGTCCGAACTGAAAGACTGGGAGAAGCGGCTGGGGGAAAATGGCGTGGTCACCGAAAGCACGGTCCGATGGGATCGGGGCGGGCAAAGCCTGTATTTCCGGGATCCTGACGGGAACTTGCTGGAACTGGCTACTCCTGGTGTCTGGCCGACCTATTAACACATCTGAATACATCGGACATTTTTCCCGAGCGCTTTATGAAATGCACCAAACATCGCCAACAAGGTCACTCGTCGAGCGCTTCGGAGGCCTGATTGCGACAGCTATCCAGGGTGGGGGAACGACGCTAAAAGGACGCGGGATGCACTGCTTAAGGGCTCCCCGCCTATGCGAAATGAGGGCGGATTGGGGCAGTTCTAAATTAAAATGTTCGGCCCAATATTAAGGATGTTCGAGCGGAGAAGTCAGCGAGCGTTGTAGCCTTGACAGTCCCCTGCGATGAGCGCAGAATGCAGTTCACTCACGACGAGAGCAGCGATCTCGCTCACGGCAACTCAGGATTTCTGCACGCAGGCTGTAACGACCCCGATTTGGTTGTCGTGCTCATTTATCGCTCTCATAAATTCGCCGTTATTGGTTTACAAATGCTTTAGGAGGTGCTCCATGTTTGCTCCGCTGCGTCAACTTTGGCGGGAGGAAGAAGGGCAAGACATCGCGGAATATGCGGTGATGTTGGCGGTGATTCTGATATTGGTTGTCGGGACGGTGCGCCTGATCGGAAGCAATGCGAACAACGCGTTTTCTGCCGTAGCCAGTGCGATCCAGTAAGGCACTTGGGTGGGAGCGCCTGACGTCGCAATCATGCTTCTCGAAGGCTGTCCGTCTTTTCGGAGTGCAGCAATGAATTCCACAGAACTCGGAACCGACCGTCTTCGTCTGAAGCTGAGAATCATGACCGATGATGATCTGTGGCGGGTCCTCCTTGATCACCGGCAGGAACGTCAACAGGAATTCTGGGATGAAGTGCAAAATCGAAAAGCGGCGGGTACGTTATCGAGGAAAAGTCCGTTCTGGACGGTGGGCGAAATCGCAAGATCCCATCAACCGCGAGGCTCCGAGGGCAATTCGACCCTGATTGAACTCACGCGTGAGGAATGGGAAGCGCACAAACGCCGGAAGATGTTTCGAGTGCTGTCCGCTTAATGGGTTCATAATGCACGGGCGTACTCTGCCTTGGCTTCCTTCTGGATCGGGATGTCGGGGTCGGCGTTCTTTCTAGAGGGTGAGGAAATCTTTGTAGGAGGCAAGTGCAAGGACCCGGGCGGCCTCGGCATCCGCTCCTGGGAGGTTCTCGACCGCTAGGTGTTGGCAGGGTGCCACTCCCAGAAGCGCCAACCGCTCCTGTCCAGCAGTTCCAGACGATGCCGCTAGACTTTCGGGAATGCCCCGGGGGGAAAAGCTGTGCTTCGAATAGGGCGCAACCGTTGTCCTTACTGCCGAGGTTCGTCTCACATTTATGTTTCCAGATGCAAGGACTTCTGGGAGGCCGCGGCAATTGTGCTGCTGCTTCGCCCTGTGCGGTGCCATGATTGCTTCTTGCGCTTTTATCGTCTTGTGTTCCTCAAGGCGCCGCCACCGCCTCTTGCGAGCGTGACCGAAAGGCAATCGGAAGAACCTGCGGATTCAGACCGAGAGGATCGACGCTCGGCGTAGTGCCGAAAATTGCCCGAACGTAGGTTAGGTAGTCAAATCGAAGGCTGCCGCGTCATCAATTGCCAGTGGTGGGTTGCAGCGTGCCCTGGGCCGCATCGGCCGGGGGAACAGTTGAGGCGGCAGCCGGATTCTGGTCGCCCAACTGTTTGCTCTTGCCGTGCGAGTAAAGGTCAAGGTCGGAAGAAACCATATCACGCACCAGTTCGCTGAAACCGGTCCGTGCCGACCAGCCCAGGTGCAGGCGCGCCTTACTGGCGTCTCCCAGCAGAAGATCGACTTCGGCCGGCCGCAAGAAGCGCTGGTCCAGCACCAGATATTGGTAAGGATCGAGCCCGAGAAATCCGAATGCGGCTTCGAGGAATTCGCGGACCGAGTGGGTTTCACCAGTGGCAATCACGTAGTCGTCTGGGTGCTCCTGCTGCAGCATCAGCCACATGGCTTCCACGTACTCGCGGGCGTGGCCCCAATCGCGCTTGGCATCGGGGTTGCCTAGGCGGATTTCAGTGGCCAGCCCGAGCTTGATCTGGGCCGCCAATGAAGAAATTTTGCGAGTGACAAATTCCATGCCACGGCGGGGTGACTCATGGTTGTACAACATGCCGCAGGAAGCGTGCAGATGGTAGGCTTCCCGGTAGTTTCGGGTGAGGTGATAGCCGGCAACTTTTGAGATGCCATAAGCCGACCGCGGACGAAACGAGGTAAGCTCGTTTTGCGGAGCCGGCGCGGAACCGAACATTTCGCTGGATCCGGCAAAATAAAATCTAGCTTTGGGTGCAATGTCGCGGCAAATGGACAGCAAATAGTGCGTGCCGTTGACGTTGACTTCGAAAGTCGAGAACTCGTCTTCGAACGAATAGCTGACGTAGCTTTGAGCCGCCAGATGATAAACCTCGTCGGGCCGCACCTCGGCAACGACCTTCATCAGACTGGGATAGCTCTCGAGGGACGCGGCGTGCAAGCGAACCCTATCGAGTAGGTGCTGAATCCGGGATAACCGGTGCTGGGGGTCTTCAATCGCTACGCGGCGGACGATGCCGTGAACCTCATAGCCCTTTTTCAAAAGCAGTTCCGCCAAATAGCTGCCATCCTGCCCTGATATCCCAGTAATGAGCGCGCGTTGTGGAATAGCCACGGTTGATCTCGTATGATTGAAGTGGGACGGAGAGCCCACCGCATAAGATTGAGAACATAGAACGAATACTGCCGCAAAAACCCGCTCCTGCGGCCCTGAGCGCGCGTCCGCGATGGGGCATCGCGAGTATTCAGAAGCGCTGCGGTAGAACCTCGACAGTGTAGCACAGCAGAAACATTTCCTAATTCTTCATCCCCCACAGCGCTGGTGCTGGGACCAGGCTAGAGGCCCAAAGACTTGGGGCTATTAGTCTCCGAAAGGTCTTTCCGGTCTGGGGTTTGGAATCTCTTTCCCAATCTGCGCGGCGTCGCGCCGAGACATTCCAAACCTTAGAAAAGTATTCAGAAAATCGCTTGGGGCGGCTTCGAACGTTGTACAATCAGTAGCACCGTTTGGTCGCGTATCCCCCGGATGAGATCTAGGGTTTAGCCTGCATGCTCGCGGGCGAAACCATCTCTTTGCATGGAGTTTTGAATGGAGCCTGAGAACAGCTTCCGGAGGCTAATGCCCCGCAAAGAGGAACTGCAGGCCTCGCGTGTTACCGAGGCTGGCACTTTGCCTGCACCGCATAGCCCGATCTTCAGCCATGTTCCCAGTCTCTGGGATTACTGGCCAATCGTGCTCCGGCACAAGTGGACGATCTTGTCTGCCATGCTGGTAGCGTTGCTGGTGGGCGCAGTCGTTTCCTTTTCCACCACGCCCATTTACGAGGCGGTTGGCCGCGTGGTGATCAATCGCGAGGGCGCCGAAACCGCAGGTCTGAAGAACTCCGATACCGGCGGAAGCGATTCCTATGATGACTACATGGTTGCCATGGATACGCAGACGCACGTTCTCCAAAGCGACGCCATCGCCAAACTTGTGATCCGGAGGCTGAACCTCGATTCCGATCCGGCATTCGCTGGGAAAGGGGCAGTATCGGCCAGTAGTACGCCGGATGCGTCACCGGCTCAAACCCGCTACATTGAACCTCATCGTGAATCAGGCCTAGTCGGGAAGTTCCACGGGTCCTTACAGATCAACTCGATTCCCCGGACACGCCTGCTCGAGATACGTTTCTCCAGCTCGGACCCAAGTCTGGCCGCCAAAGCGGTGAACACTCTGATCGACACCTACATCGAGCAGAATTACAAAACCCGCTTGGACGCCACCACGCGTACCTCTGACTGGCTGTCGCAGCAACTGTCGGAGCTGCAGATGAAGGTTGAGGAATCGCAAGAGAAATTGGTGCGCTACCAGAAAGAGCATGGGATCCTAGGTATCGACGAGAAGGAAAACATAATCAGCTCCAAACTCGACGAACTCAACAAGGAACTGACGGCCGCGGAAGGCGACCGCATGCAGAAGGAATCCGTCTATCGGTTGGCCAGCTCCGGCGACCCCGATCTGTTGTCCAATCTCGATCCCTCCAGCCCGGTAGTCAAGCTCAGAAGCCAGGAAGAGGATTTGCATCGCCAACTGGCGCAGGTGAGTGTTCATTTCCAGCCGACATATCCGAAAGTAGCGGAAATAAAAGAGCAGTTGGATGCGGTTGAGACGGACCTCAAGGCCGAAATCACGCGCCTGGCTTCCAAGTACCACAAAGACTACCTGGCGGCCCTCGGACGTGAAAGGTTGCTTCGAGCCTCCCTGGAGCGTCAAAAAACCGAAGAGAACCGGCTCAATGAAAGCGCCATCGAATACAGCCTTCTGAAACGAGACGTGGAGAGCAATCGGCAGCTCTATGAGGGCCTTTTGCAAAAGCTGAAAGAGGCGGGAGTCATGACAGGGTTGCGGTCGAGCAACGTACGGATCGTCGATCCGGCATCTGCTCCCACATCGCCCTCGACGCCCAACATTCCCCGGAATCTTCTGATGTCGCTGGCGGTGGGCTTGGCCGGCGGGCTCTCGCTCGCGTTTATTCTTGAGTCGCGCGATGACACCGTGCACTCTTTGGAACAGGTAAGGATGCTTACGGCATTGCCGTCCCTGGCGGTCATCCCCTTCGCGTCTCGTCCCAGCCGTTCGCTACCTGGGACGAAGCGCCTTCCGCAGACCACAACGGCTCTGGCCTCGGCGGTGCGTCCGAAGTCGGAGATTGCCGAAGCCTACCGTGCGTTGCGGACTTCGATTCTGCTTTCGAGAACCGGCAAGTCGGCCAAGATCTTGATGGTTACGAGCGCCCTGCCCCAAGAAGGCAAGACCACGACCAGTGTTAATCTAGCCATTGTCCTGGCACAACACGGAGCCCGCGTGCTCCTGATTGAAGGAGACATGCGGCGCTCCGGTATCTCGCAGGCGCTTCACCTTGAATCAGATATTGGTCTCAGCACGATATTAGAGCAAGACACCATTGCGGATTCAGCGATCCGGTCCATTGCAGACATTCCGAATCTTTGGGTGCTGCCAGCGGGTCCGGTTGCGCTTCACCCATCTGAGATGCTGGCCTCAGCACGCATGAGGGAATTGTTACGGAATCTGGAACCGGAGTTCGATCACATCATCATCGATACACCCCCGGTGCTCAGCGTTACGGATGCTGCGCTCCTGTCCTCGTTGGCCGATTCCACTCTCTTAGTAATACGTGCGGGCATGACGAGTAGAGTTGCGCTCCGTCGAGTCCACGACGTGCTGGCACATGTCGATGCGCGCATCATGGGTGTAATTCTCAATGCCACGGACTTTACCGAACCCGACCGGTATTACTACGGCCACCGATATGGCAGTTACTATCAGGACCCTGCGCCGGCTAAGACCGCCCAGCGGGAGTAACCGTGACACCGCCACTGCGCCCTCTGGTCAAGAACGCTCTTTTGCTTCTGACCTGTCTGGGGATGCTATCGATCTACCTCGACCGGGTGATAGTCGTCTATCTCGCACAACGATTGGCAGACTCCTCACAAGCCGGCGGGGTGGAGCGTGCCATCCGATTGGTGCCCGACGATGCCGAGTTTCCCTACCTCCTCGGTATGCAGCTTTCCAACTCCGCCCACGATGGTGCCGCCGCCATCACCAGCCTTTCTAAAGCGGTCACCCTGAACCCGAACATTGGGCGATACTGGTTCGATTTGGCGTCGGTGTACCAGGTCACAGGCAACGTAGAGAAAGCCAATGAGGCTGTGCAGGCTGCTCTCGAAGCCGAGCCGGGCAATCCGGAAGTCGCGGCCGAAGCCGCGCAATATTTCCTGGCCACCGGCGACCGAGACCGTGCTTTTTCTCTGTTCCGGCAAGCCCTCGTCCAGAACCCGCAAGCCGCAGAGGCTATTTTCCCGGTGTGCTGGCGCGAGACGCGAGATGCGAACCTTCTTCTTGCCAAGCTGATTCCAGAGAGTCCAGAACTTCAGTTGGCGTTCCTGGAGATGCTGGCTGGGCAGAAGGAAACGGCTGCGGCGAGTCAGGTCTGGCAACACCTCGTCACCTCCAACAAGTCTTTCGACCCAAAGCTCAGTTTTTTTTACTTTGACTACCTGGTGAAACAACATGAGGCCACAAGCTTCGACCGGGCCTGGCACGAGCTTGCAGGGCTCTCACCCAATCTGCACCCTTACCTGCCGAATGACAATTTGATGGTGAATGCGGGCTTTGAGCAACCACTTTTGAACGCTGGCTTGGATTGGAGACATGAACCTGCGGACCACATTACCGCTGGCATCGACGACAATGTGGCGCACTCTGGAACCCATTCGCTTTCTTTGTCCTACGACGGCAACCCGGCCTACGATGCCGGCTGGACACAGTTTGTTCCGGTGCAATCGAATGCCGATTACGAATTCAGCGCCTGGATTCAGAGCGAAAACGTGACCAGTTCGAGCGGACCGAGGATTGCGATTGCGGATGCATATAGCGGCGCCAACCTCCTTTTAACCGACGATGTGCTGGATACTCATTCCTGGCAGGAAATCAAAGGCTCGTTGCGGGTGCCGGACGGGACCGAGCTGTTAACCGTAAAGATCGTCAGAGCTCCAGCCGACACGAGGATCCGTGGACGGGTGTGGATCGATGACTTGCGGCTGGTGAAGAGGTAGTCGATGCCCCCGGGACAAGTCATAGAAGGCGAGGCCCCGCTCGTTGGGGAAGTCAGTACTCGTCATCGGCTGGAACGCGGATTGCGAATCTCGCTGTTTGTGGCGCTCTGCACCCTTCTGATCTTCGGACCCCTGGCGCTCGGCATCGTACAGGACTGGTCCATTGCGCTATTTGAAGCTGGCGCCGCTGTGGTTTTGCTGATCTGGATGGGATCCGAACTCGCTGCCGGCGAAGTCAGCTTCCGATGGAATCCGTTGTTCGCGCCCATGCTTGTGTTTTTCGGATTCGTTTTGGTTCAGATTGGAAGCCATCGCTCGGCCTATTTGAACGATACTCTCTCTGAGCTTTGGCTTTACATTGCTTATGGAATTCTGGCCTTTGTCGCGGTGCAACTGCTCCGTGCCGACCACGATTGGGTGCCGCGATTCGGCAAAACCATGGCTGTATTTGGAGCAGTCTATTCGGTTTTCGCGGTTCTTCAGGGGTTCACTTCGGAAGGCAAGATCTATTGGCTGATCCAGCCGCGAGCCCGAAGTGTGTACGGCAGCTATGTAAATCACAACCACTATGCTGGACTCATAGAGCTATTACTTCCCTTTGCGGTGGTGCTTGCTTTCAGCGGCTTAGTTCGTGGAGCAAAGCGTTTCTTGCTGGGGTTTGCAGCGATGCTGATGGCTGCCTCAGTATTTCTGTGTCAATCACGGGGAGGGATGTTCGCGGTCATCGTGGAGACGGTGTTCCTCGCAATCTTTTGGATGCGTAAATTCTCGCCCCGGAAATCTGCGGCGGTGTTTGTGGCGTTCTGTCTGGTGACGGCGTTGTTTTTGGCATGGATTGCTCCGCAGCAAGTCGGCAGCCGCATCACCGACACCCGCGATCCTGCGCGCTGGTTAATCCACCGCGACTCGTTTCATATGTTTGCCGCCCATCCATTTCTGGGCAGTGGTTTCGGAAGCTTTGCCACCGCGTTTCCACGCTATCGCGTGTTCTACGATGGGTTTTTTATCAATCATGCGCACGATGACTATCTTGAGCTTTTGCTCGAG
>Ga0302325_10014337_pt1 | contig 16880 bp, 15 predicted proteins | sample Palsa_T0_2_FD_201948 | JGI IMG/M metagenome (GOLD analysis project Ga0302325, IMG submission 201948) | Peat permafrost microbial communities from Stordalen Mire near Abisko, Sweden - Palsa_T0_2 | ecosystem: Environmental > Terrestrial > Soil > Palsa > Peat permafrost | place: Sweden: Abisko... | reverse complement strand
AAGCTCGGCGGAAGCAACAGATCCTGCTCCCGGTCACACGGCAAGAAATTCTGAGCCACGACCGCCAGTCTTAACCCAACCCCGGACACAACAAGCCCGCTCGCGCGGGCTTTATGCAACAGCCCCATTTGCAGGATCTTTCTACGGGCACGGCTGGTTTCGAACCAGCGACCTCTCGCGTGTGAAGCGATACGTCAGTCCGCGCGAAAACGCCCGTTCTGCCTGCAAATCAGGCGAATGCGGTGACATGGCCTCATCGCGATATCCCGTAGTTTGCGTTCATTTCACGGGAGTTCGGGCAGTTGAGGCCTTAGAACTGCCCGAACATCAAGGCCTCCATTTGTGTTTGTCGGCGTTGGAGGCGGTCTCTAGGACGGGGTGGCTTGGTTCAAGCGCGACGCGGCTGGCTGAGGTGGGTGTGTTGGAAGTGGTCGTGGTATTTCAGGCCGTAGCCGAGGAGGCGGTCCATGCCGATGTGGGCGAGCCAGATCAGCCCGAGCGCGCCGGTCAGTGGGCTGTGTTGCGACCATGCGATTGCGATCAGTGCGGCGGGCAACGGGGTGGTGTGGACGAGGTTGTAGAGGTTGGCTCCGACGCGGGTGCCGGCGAGATAGCTGATCGCGAACAGATCGGGGGCCAGAAGGGTGAGCGGGATCAGCCACCAGGGTTCGTGCGTCGTTGTGTAGGCGGTGAGCGCGCCGGCCAGGAGGGTCGCTCCCTCCAACTGCAGCAGACGGCGTGGCGCGCCGACCACGGTGCCGGCGGCGGCGAGGCTTTCCGTCTCAGTCGTGGCTGTCATTCTCGGCTCTCAGTCATCGTTGTTGGTGCGTTCGGTCCAGTTGGAAAGCGCGGTGATAAGCCCGCGGACGAGCCGGTCGAAGCTTCGGTCGACATCGACCGGGAGTCCGAATCCGCCCGCGGCTTCGAGGGTGGCGAACCCGTGCAGGGTCGAGCGCAGGGCGCGGGTTGCGTCGATGGCGTCGTCGCCGCGAAGCTGGTAGCCGGCGAGGACGTCGGTCGCGATCGCTACGACGGCTTGGCTTGCCGCGATGTCGTCCAGGTCCCCTTTCGCCGGCGCCCGCTGCGCCGCGGTGTAGCGTCCGGGGTGCTCGAGTGCCCATGTCCGGTAGGCGTGTGAGATGGATGCGACGGCGTCGCCTCGCTCGCGGCCGACCGCGGCGCGGGCGAGGACGTAGGCCAGCTCGTTCTTCGCGCGTATCGAGAGGCCCCGTTGTAGCGCGTCGATTCCGTCGATGTGCTTGTACAGCGACGGCTGCCGCACGCCCAGGCGGTCAGCGAGGGCGGCGAGCGTCAGCCGGGAAAGCCCGACCTCGTCGGCGCACCGCTCGGCCTCGTCGAGCACCCGAGACTCTGTCAGGCCGGCCCTAGGCACGGCCGTTCACGCTCGCCAGGAAGCCGAGGACGGCGGCTTTGGTGGTGTCGGGTTGCTGTGACTGCGGGTAGTGGCCGGCCTCGGGCACCATGACCACCTCGCCGTGCAGCGCTTGGGCGATCCATTGGGCCTCGCCGTGAGGGTCGGGGAAGTCGGGGTCCCGCTCGCCCATCAGGACCAGTGTCGGCACGGAGACATCGGTGAGCCGCGCCTCTGCTGGATCGTGGTTGGTGCGGGTGGTGAGCGAGAACGCCTTCGCGTATCCCGGCCGGCGTAGGCTGGCCACGACCTCGTCGCGGTACTCCGCGAAGTCGGCCGGCCGCTGGCCCGCGTAGAGCTTCGGCATGTAGGACTTCCAGGCGCTGGCCGCCCACGGTCGGGCCATCGCGACACGGAGCATGACGCGCTGCACCGCGCTCACGTTGCCGTTGCGCACGAAAGGTCCAACCAGCACGAGGCCGCTGATCAGACCAGCCTGTAGCGCCGCGGCGAGCGTGGCGGCGCCGGCGCCCATCGAGTTGCCGACCACGACGGCGGGGCCGCCCAGTTCCTCGATCAGGGCGATGATGTCGCCGGCGGTTTCGACATCGCCGTAGGAGGTGAACGTGGTGTCGCTGTCGCCGTGGCCGCGCAGGTCAGTGCTGGCGACGCGGTAGCCGGCTTCACGCAGCGCGGGAGCGAGAAAACGATACGTGGCACGCAGGTCGCCCATGCCCGGCACGAGCACGACCAGGGGACCGCTGCCGTCAACGTCGTAGCCGATGCGCCCTTCCGGGCGAGGGAGATAGACAGTGCTGCTCATCGTTGGCTCCTCCGGGATTGAGTACATGCCGGCGACTGTAGCTAGCCTATAGGCTAATGTCAATAGCCACCCCCGAGACTTTGCCATGACACGGCGGTCTGACAGGCCGCGGACGGCTCAGCGCGCCGTGGTCGTTGATGGTGCTACGCCGTTTGGAGTGCGAGATCGACGGCGCGTCGCGCGTGCACGTGTGTGCTGTCGAAGGTCGGCACATCCGCGTCGCCCGGTCCAACCAGCAGGCCGATCTCTGTGCAACCGAGCACGATGGCGTCAGCGCCGCGCTCGACCAGATCGCTGATCACGGCGCGGCACGCGGCGCGTGAGGGCCCGCTGATGATTCCCTGGCAGAGCTCGTCGTAGATGATCCGGTGGACCTCGCGGCGGTCCTCGTCACCAGGGACCAGGACGCTGAGACCGTGACGCTCGCGCAGCCGGCCGACGTAGAAATCCTGTTCCATCGTGTAGGCGGTGCCCAACAGTCCGATCGAGGAGATGTGTGCACCGCGAACGGCATCGGCGGTGGCGTCGGCGATGTGCACGAACGGGATCTCGATGGCGGCGGTGATCGCGTCTGCGGCCCTGTGCATGGTGTTCGTGCACAGCAGCAGCAGCTCGGCTCCCGCGCGGACCAGGGCGCCGGCCTCCGCCGCGAGCCGTTCGCCCGCCTCATCCCACGCTCCGGCGCTCTGTAGCTCCTCGATGTCCGCGAAGTCAACCGAGCGCAGCACGCAGTCCGCCGAATGCAGGCCGCCGAGGCGTGCGCGCGTCTCTTCGTTGATCAGCCGGTAGTACTCGGCAGAGGATTCCCAGCTCATGCCGCCCAGTAGCCCAATGCGCCGCACGCCGAGAGCATGCCAGGCCAGACAGCACCTCAGCACGATGTCATCCGGATCGGCCCTCGCGGCGGCGGCCAGACTACAACACCAGCCTGACCACCTCGGGCTAGACAGCCCGACCAACTCGGATCAGCAATGCCGACCAATTCGGACTAGCTGACTGCCAAAACAGCCTCGTTCCAGGCCTTTCCCATGGGCACGGCTGGTTTCGAACCAGCGACCTCTCGCGTGTGAAGCGAGCGCTCTCCCACTGAGCTACGCGCCCGGCGAACGGGGATTGTAGGGGCTGTACGCCGCGGCCCTGTGTGATCGGCACGCCTGTGCTACAACGGTGCGGCATTGGTGGCCACATTTGTGGCACGAGCGAAGAGGGGGTACCCGTTGAGCACCACCGACGTACCGATCGACGGCTTTCGCAAGACGGCCGTAACGATCGACTTTCCGCTGCGGCACAGTCGGCTGACGACGTTTTTCCGCTGGATCCTCGTGATCCCGCTGCTGATTTTCGGCTACGTGTACGAGATTGTCGCTTTCCTCGCCACGATAGTCGCCTGGTTTTCACTGGTAATCACTGCGCGTTACCCGGCCGGGATTTACCGCTTTGTTGCAGGTTACGCGCGCTTCTATACACGTTTTGCTGCCTACCTCCTCTTGGCGGTCGACACCTACCCGCCGTTCGGCGGTGGCGAGTTCCCCGAATATCCGGTACACGTGACGATTCCGGAGCGCAAACAGAAGTACAGCCGGCTGAAGGCGTTCTTTCGGATGATCTACATCATCCCGGCCTACGTCGTTGTGGTCGTCCTCGGGATCGTGCTCGAGCTGCTCGTAATCCTCGCCTGGTTCATCATCGTGATCTCTGGTCGTCTGCCCAAGTTCATCGAGAACTACATGCGGTTCGCGTTCGGCTGGGTGCTGAAGTTCCTCGCGCTCTACCTCCTGCTCATCGAGAACTACTAACGGCTAGCATCCCCGCCGGACCGTGCTAGGCGGGGAGTTAGCGGTGCCCTGAATCCGCAATCCGCTATAGCGGGGCCGAATCCCCTCCCGAGGAGCGTGTCGTGCGGCACGCCCCGTCGGTCGGGGCGTTGATGGTTGGGGTCCCCCGCGGTGTCGGTTCGTGAACCAGGTCAGATCCGGAAGGAAGCAGCCTTAAGCGGGTCCCGGCAGGCGCGGTGGGAGCTCCTCGACTTGAGCCTCGGGCGACGTAAGGCACTGCGCAACGCACTTCGACGGCGGGTGCACGGTCCACTTTTTTATCGACTCTTCGGGTCGGCGGCATGCGCGCCGTCCGCCGCTCAGCCGCAGCGTCGATAGACGCGCCAGGAGCGGTTCTGCGCGGTCAGCGCGAACCCGCTCGGCACGGCGGTTTGCCTCGACGGATCATTCGGGTCGAGCAGGTAGGTGCGCAGCACGGCGCTGCTCGCCGCCTCGATGAAGGTGCCGCGCGCGATCTGCGCCGTGACGATGTTCGCCGGGCTCGTGTGCAGCTCGAGCGCGAGCAGCGGGATCGGCGTGTGGTAGGGCACGCCGACCTTGCCGCAGCGCAGCGTGATCGCCTGACTTCTGACCAGCGCGATCAGGTCGTTCTCGACCCGCAACTGGGCACTCAGGCTCTGCTTCGCCGGGTTGGTGCTTGTGAACGTCTCGCGCAGGCGGTGCACGTTCCAGGGGATGAAGGCGACGATCGCGACGACGATCGCGATGGAGGCTCCCTGCCACAGTCGCCGTCGTGGATGGTCGCGCGCCAGCAGCTGCCAGCCGAACAGCCCGGCGCCGGCGAAGATCGTGAGCAGCGAGACGGGCACGAAGGTGTAGCGGTCATCGATCGGCAAGCCGGAGCTCGCGACGATCGCAAAGGCAACGATCGCCACGAGGCCCGCGACAAAGCCGAGCCAGGCGCGCGAGCGCAGTAGCCACAACGACAGCACACCGCCGATTGCGGCGGCGACCAGCCCATCGGGGCCGAGCACCTCGCCGAGCCGCCGCGCGCCGGTGTAAGGGAAGCTCAGCAGACCCCGGGGACGCTTGAGCTGAGCCGCGGTGTTGCGCGTGTGGCTGAGCGACCACAGCACATTGCCGGTAATCGCAAGGTCCGAAAGCAGCCACAGCAGCGGCGCCAGCGCGACCAGCGCGGCGAGCCAGGCGAGCTCGCGCCGGCGCTTCCCCGAGCACGCGAGGTACAGCCAGTAGACGCCTGCGAACAGCCACGCCTCCGGCCGCAGAAGACCGGCGAGGTCGAGCAGCGCGATCACCGGCCAGCCGGCCCGCCGGCGCCGGCTCTCGACCAGCAGCGCCGTGAGCACGAGCACCGTGTAGGGGATGTCGACGTAGGCGCGCACGCCGTAGCTGAGGACCTCGTAGCGCGTGATCAGCAGCGCCGCGGCGGCGAGTCCGACGGGCCACGAGAACCACGCCGCGCCCAACCGGTAGACGAGATAAGCAAGCGCGGCGAGCGCCAGATAAGCGAGCGCAACGACGATCCAAAGCGTTGTGGCCGCGCCAAGCGGAGCAAGAACCAGCCCCAGCAATTCGGCCAGCGGGTGCGGCGTCGGCGCCAGCACCAGGTCGTACGTCGGCGTTTGGCCGCGCCCGATCTGCTGACCCCAGACGAGCGAGTAGAGCGTGTCGTAGTTGGCGAAGCCGAACGGGATCGCGAGCCGCAGCAGCACAGCGCCAGCGACGATCCAGGCTGGCGCTGTCAGGGACCGCAGGCGCTGCATCGCCGGGACGCTACCCATTCCGGAGTTGCCTGGGCGTCGGGGTAGACTCAGCTGTCCGTGTCCGCTGGTCCCTCGCTCTACCGCCGCCACCGCCCGCGAACGTTCGCCGAAGTGGTCGGCCAGGATCACATCGTGCGCACGCTGAGCAACGCGGTCGCGCGCGACCGGATCCATCACGCCTACCTTTTCGTCGGCTCGCGCGGGACCGGCAAGACCTCGATGGCCAAGATCCTGGCGGCCTGCCTGAACTGCGAGCGCGGCCCCACGATCGAGCCCTGTGGTGTTTGTGCATCGTGCGTGTCGATCGCTTCGGCAACCTCGCTCGACGTCGCCGAGATGGATGCCGCCTCATCGAACTCGGTCGATGACATCCGCGCGCTGCGCGAGTCTGTCGCCTACGCGCCGGTCTCCGGCCGCCAGAAGATCTACATCCTCGACGAGGCGCACATGCTCTCGGGTGCCGCCTGGAACGCGTTTCTGAAGACGCTCGAGGAGCCGCCGCCGAACACCGTCTTCGTGCTCGCGACGACCGAGGCGCAGAAGGTGCCGGCAACGGTCATCGATCGCTGTCACCGCTTCGACTTCCAGCGTCCAAACGCCGAGCAGGTCGCGACCGTGCTGCGCCGCGTGGCTGCGGCGGAGTCGATCGCGATCCCCGACGAGGCACTGCTGCTGCTCGCCCGCCACGCTTCGGGCAGCTTCCGCGACGCGCTCGGCACGCTCGAGCAGCTGCAGACCTACAGCGGCGGCGAGATCACCCTGCCCGACGTTCTCGCCGTGTTCGGGATTTCCGACTCAGAGCTTCTGTTCGGCCTGCTCGACGCCGTCGCCGGCGCGGATCCGCGGGCGGCCCTGCTGGCCGTCGCCGCGGCGGTCGACGGCGGTCGCGACCCTGCCGCCTTCGTCCGTGAGCTCGAAGCCCACGCGCGCGAGTTGCTGGTCGTGCAAACGCTCGGCGGCAGCGTGCCGTTGGAGTTACGCCTTGCGCCCGAGCGCGACGAGCGTCTCGTCCGCCAGGCCGAGCGTGCCGGTCCGGAGACCCTCGTGCGCCTGCTCGACCTGCTTGCGGCAACACTGATCGCCGTGCGCGCCGGCGCCGACGCACGAACCCAGCTCGAGCTAGCCGTGGTCCGCGCCGCGCGCCCCGACCTCGACCCCTCGGCCGCCGCCTTCGCCGCCCGCATCGAAAGACTCGAGGGCGCCAAGGCCAGCGCCGTTGCCCCAGCCGCAGCGCAGCCGCCGCCCGGCGCGGAGCCGGCGCCCCCGCCGTCACCAAGCACAACAGAGCACGCCACCGCCCAGCGGCCTGGGTCCATCCCCCAACCACCGCCCGCCATTCCACCCGCAACGTCCCCGGCGCCGGAGCAACACGCCAACACCACTCAAGCGCCCACTCAGCCGGCGGAGCCCGTTGTTGCGTCGGCGACCGCCGACGCAACAAGCGGCGACGCCCTACCCCTCACGCTCAAGACCCTCGTCGAGCTCTGGCCCGCTGTCCTTGAGACAGTGCGCGCGGGCAACGCGATGCTCGGCGCGGTCGTCGAGGATGCGCGGCCCGTCGAGCTCGTCGGCAACCGGCTCGTGCTGGCATTTGCCGAGGATGCCGCCTTCCTGCGTCGCAAAGCCGAGGACGGGGCGAACCGCACGGCGCTCGCCGACGCGGTGTCGCGCGTGACCGGGGCGTCGCTGTCGCTCGACTACGAGCTGCGTGAGCGCGAAGCTCCGGTGAAGGCGCCACCGCTCACCGAGGAGGAGTTGGTGCGCCACTTGAAGGACGAGTTTGACGCCGAGCAGCTCGCCGACGCCCACAAGGAAGGCCACTGATGCCCCAGCCAAACATGCAGCAGATGCTCAAGCAGGTGCAGAAGATGCAGGAGGACATGGTTCGCGCGCAGGAGGAGCTCGCGGCGGCCGAGGTCCACGCGTCCTCCGGCGGCGGCATGGTGACCGTCACCGTGACCGGCGCGCTGGTCGTCAAGGAGGTCCGGATCGAGCCGGCGGCGATCGACCCCGACGATCCGGAGCTGCTCAGCGATCTCGTCCTCGCTGCCACCAACGAGGCGCTCCGAGCCGCGCAGACGCTCGCCGGGGAGCGGATGAACCGGGCCACCGGTGGCCTTGACCTCGGAGCGCTCGGCGGGCTCGGCCTCCCCGGCATGTGATCTGGTGTCGGTCTACGCACCACCGATTCAGCGACTCGTCAGCGAGCTCTCGAAGCTTCCCGGCGTCGGCAACCGCACCGCGCAACGACTCGCCTTTCACATCCTGCGCGCGCCCACCGTGGAGGCGGCCGCGCTCGCCCAGTCGATCCTCGAGGTCAAGGAGCGGATCGGGTTGTGCGAAGTCTGCTGCAACCTTGCCGAGGGCCCGCGCTGCCGGATCTGCGAGGACGAGCGCCGCGACCCATCACTGATCTGCGTCGTCGAGGAGCCCTCGGACGTGATCGCGCTCGAGCGCACCCACGAGTACCGCGGCCGCTACCACGTGCTCGGCGGCGCCCTCTCGCCGATCGACGGCGTGGACGCCGAGCATCTGCGGATCGCCGAGCTCTACCGCCGCCTGCAGGAGCCCGACTCGCCAATCCGCGAGGTCGTGCTGGCGACCAACCCGACGACGACCGGAGAGGCGACGGCGCTGCACATCGCCGAAGCGCTGCGCGAGCGCGCCCCCGAGGTCACGGTCACGCGCCTGGCGAGCGGCCTGCCGGTCGGCGCCGATCTCGAATACGCCGACGAGGTGACGCTCGGACGCGCCTTCTCCGGGCGCCGGGCGGTCTAGCTCCCGCGTATCCTCGGCCGTAGAAATGAGCACAACGGTCGTGATGAAATTCGGCGGTACCTCGGTCGCCGACGCCGAGCAGATCAAGCATGCCGCCCGGCGGATCGTCGCCAAGCGGGAGTCCGGCTACCGCGTCGTGGCGGTGCTCTCCGCGCGCGGCCGCACGACCGACGAGCTGATCGCGATGGCCGAAGAGGTCTCGCCGGCCCCCGCCCCGCGGGAGATGGACATGCTGCTTTCGACCGGCGAGCGGATCTCCTGTGCGCTCTGTGCGATGGCGATCCACGATCTCGGTCATCACGCGCTGTCGCTGACCGGATCGCAAGCCGGGATCGTCACCGACACCTCCCACACCAAGGCGCGAATCCTCGACGTCCGCGCCGATCGCATCACGGCCGCGCTCGACGAAGGCACGATCGTGCTCGTCGCCGGGTTCCAGGGCGTCTCGACGAGCCGCGACGTGACGACGCTCGGGCGCGGCGGCTCCGACACGACGGCCGTCGCACTTGCCGCCGCCGTCGGCGCCGAGGTCTGTGAGATCTATACCGACGTCGCCGGTGTCTTCAGCGCCGACCCGCGGATCGTTCCGAGCGCCCGCAAGCTCGCGGTCGTCTCCTTCGAGGAGATGCTCGAGATGTCGGCTTCGGGCGCCGGCGTGCTCCAGCTACGTTCCGTCGAGTACGCCCGCAACCATGGCGTGCGGATCCACTGTCGATCGAGTTACGAGGACGGGCCAGGTACCGTTGTCGTCTCAGACCAGGACACCTTGGAACAACCGCTTGTCACCGCTGTCACCCATTCGACCGGCGAAGCCCGGATCACGCTGCTCGGCGTACCCGATGAGCCCGGCATCGCCGGGCGCATCTTCAGCGCGCTCGCCGACGCCAACGTCAACGTCGACATGATCATCCAGAACGAGCCGCTGGCTGACGGCCGCCGCGCCGACATGTCCTTCACCGTTTCGCGTGAGGACATCCGCGCAGCGCGGGCTGCGCTCGAGGGCATCGTCGAAGGGGTCGGCATCGGCGCCGTCGCGATGGACGAGGAGATGGGCAAGGTCTCGATCGTCGGCGCCGGGATGCGCAGCCACCCCGGCGTCGCGGCGAAGGTCTTCAACGTGCTCGGTGAGGCCGGCATCAACATCGAGATGATCTCGACCTCGCCGATCAAGATCTCCTGCGTGATCGCCGGCGACCGCGTGAGCGACGCGGTGCAGCTCCTGCACGAGGCCTTCGAGCTCTCGGGCAAGGACACGATTCTGCTCGAAGACCCGTTCGAGGGACCGCGATGAGCAATCAGCCTCGGGTCGCCGTCGTCGGCGCCACCGGCGCCGTTGGCGCGGCGATGCTGAGCGTGCTGGCCCAGCGCGAGTTTCCGGCGCGCGAGATCGTGCCGTTCGCTTCCGCTCGTTCGGCCGGGCGCATGCTCGCCGCTGTCGGCGAGGTGCAGGCGCTGAGCGCGGGCACGATCGCCGGCTTTGACCTCGCGCTGTTCTCGGCCGGTGGCGCGATCTCGCGGGAGTGGGCGCCGCAGTTTGCCGATGCCGGCGCGATCGTCGTCGACAACTCGAGCGCCTGGCGGATGGACCCACAGGTGCCGCTGGTCGTCAGCGAGGTCAACCCGGACGCCCTCGCCCACATCGAGCGCGGCATCGTCGCCAACCCGAACTGCACAGCGATGACGATCATGCTGCCACTGAAGGCGCTGCACGACGCGTTCGGTTTGCGCGCGATTGTTGCCACGAGCCTTCAGGCCGCCGGCGGCGCCGGCCAGAAGGGCATCGACGAGCTGGCCGCCCAGGTTCCGGCGCTGCACGCGGCGCGCGCACGCCTCGTCGGCGATGGCGCCGGCGCGATCGCCGGCGTCGAACACGCGGTACATGCGGCGCCGCTCGCCTACAACGTCGTCCCCTGGCTGGGCGACCAGGCGCACGACGGCTACAGCGACGAGGAGATCAAGCTGGTCAACGAGTCGCGCAAGATCCTCGATATCGAGGACCTCGCGGTCAGCCCCACCTGTATCCGTGTCCCGGTGATGGTCGGTCACTCGATCGAGCTGCGAGCGACGTTCGCCCGGCCGCCGGCGCTCGACGAGGCGATCGCCGCGCTCGAGGCCTTCCCGGGCCTGGTCCTCGACCCGCTGCCGACCCCGGCCCACTACGCCGGTCGCGACGAGGTAGCGGTCGGGCGGATCCGCCCCGACCTGGCCGACCCTAACTCGCTGAACCTCTTCGTTGTCGGCGACAACCTGCGCAAGGGCGCGGCCCTCAACGCCGTCCAGATCGCCGAGCTGCTCCATTCCCGCGGTCTGCTCGGCCCGCGCACCGGCGCAACCGCCACCGCTCAACGCGGCTAGGTTTTTGGGGCGGCGCTGCTTCGCGCCATCGCGTTCTTCACGGCTCAGCCCGCGCTAAGGCGCGGTAACGGCGACCGGGGCTGCCTCCACCGGCGGTGGCAGCGGCTGCTCCGCGGTCGAGGCGACTGGCGCGCGTCGGCGTCGGATGTAGTTGATGCCGAAGAACACCACGATGGCGTAAATCCAGCCGGTAACGATGTCGAACACGTAGTGCTCGCCCGAGTAGACGAGCGTAAAGGCCATCGCAAAGACGTAGAACGCCAGCAGCGCCCGCGCCCACGGCCGAGCGCCCTTCCAGAAGAAGAGGCAGACGAGCATCGTCACTCCGGCGTGTAGCGATGGCACCGCCGCCACCTGGTCGTGGAAGGCCGAGCCCTGCTCGACGAGCGCCCCGGCCTGGTGCAGGCCAACGGTGTCCCACGTCTCGATCAGCACGCGGTAGATCGTCGGCAACTCGTGCAGCTGCTGGCTGACCAGCCAGGGCGGGTCGGCGGGGTAGAGCGCATAGGTGAGACAGCCGAGGCCGGTGAGGACGACGAAGAAGAGGCGAAAATCGCGGAAGCGCGGATAGTTAAACCGCCACAGCGCCCCGGCGACGACGATCGCCAGGAAGAAGTAGGTCATATAGACCCCCCACAGGCCGTACTGCCAGAAGCGCACGTGACGGGTCTGATGGAAGAGGTGCTGGAGCTGCACGGTGAGCAGCGGTTTGCCGAATAGCAGCTCGTCAAAGCGAATCTGCAGCGCCGAATGTGTGCGCGTCCCGAGCAGCTTTGCCAGGCCGTTCGCGTAGTGAAAGAAGACCAGCACGGCGGCGAACGGCAGCCAGTCCCACAGCAGGCGCAGGCCGACGCGGTGGATGTCGCTCAGCGACAGCATGATCAGCGCCGCGATCGTCCACAGGATCACCGTGTCAGTCGAGAGGAACAGCCCGTCGCGCGCGACGATAATCGCCGAGCCGACGATGAACAGCACGCCGCCGCCGATCGTCACGAGCCGCTGGCGGTGCGTCGACTGCTCGCTTCGGTCTGGGCTCGCCAGCGCCCGGCGCCACAAAAACATTGGGGCCGATGCTACTGAATCGCTGTTACTGAATCTTCACCGGCGGCGGCCGACTTACGCCTTTCTTCGCAGCGTTGCCGCGCCGCGCTACGCCGCGACCGAGCCGACCACCGACTGCGACCAATCGATCACCGACTTCGGCTTGACGATGTGGCGGGCGAGCCCGAGCTCCTTGGGCGACAGGCCGAGTGCGAGGCCGACGAGCTGGGGCAGGTGCAGCACCGGCATCCCGAGCTCGCGACCAACGACGGCCGCGGCGAGCGGCTGCTGCAGGTCGAGGTTGAGATGGCACAGCGGGCAGGGCGTCACGAGGCAGTCGGCGTCGGCGTCCACGGCGTCGCCGAGATGGCGCCCCGCCTGCTTCAACGATGCCGTCTTGTTCATCGTGATGATCGGGAAGCCGCAGCACTTGTGCGAGCCGGCGTAGTCGATCACGGTGCCGCCGAGGGCGTCGATCAGCTGCTCGAGGTAGGTGTCGCGGGGATGGTCGTGGTCGATTCCGATCCGCGCCGCGGGCCGGATGATGTAGCAGCCGTAGAACGGTCCGACACGTAGGTTGGTGAGCGGTTGCTTGACCAGCGAGCGCAGCTTGTCCAGACCGATCTCCTCGACCAGCAGCCAGAGGAAGTTCTTGTTCGTGATGCCCTGCTCGTAGTGCAGCCCCTCGCCGGCGATCGTCGCGTTGACGTGATCGCGATACGCGGCATTGGCGTCGAGTCGCTCCTGGCACTCGCTCTGGGCGCCTTGACAGGTCGAGCAGATGTTCATCATCAGCTCGCCGTCGGTTTGCTGGGCCATCGCGAAGGTGCGAGCGTTCAGCGTGTCGGCGAGCTCCTGGTTGTGCTCGGCGATCACGCCGGCACCGCAGCAGTTCGCGCGGTCGAGCTCGAGCAGCTCGATGTCCAGCAGCGGTGCGACCTTTGCCATCGCGCCATGCAGCTCCGGCGTGAAGCCGCGGCTGACGCAGCCCGGCCAGTAAGCGACCTTCATCCCCTGGCTCCTTCCATGTCGGTCGGCGTCGTCTCGCTGGTGCTCTCGTGTGCGGCCATCAGTACTTGCGCTCTTCCGGTTGCCACTGTGTGATCGTCACGGGGGAGTAGGAGAGCTGCGGTGTGTCATCGCCGTTGCGACGGACGTCGATGTGCTTCAGCCATTCCTCGTCGTTGCGCTCGGGGAAGTCGGTGCGGAACTGGGCGCCGCGGGATTCTTTGCGCTCGATCGCCGCGAGCACGATCGTCTCGGCGGTGTCGAGCATGTAGCCCAGCTCGATCGCGCCGAGGACGTCCTGGTTGAAAACGGTCCCGCTGTCGTCGATGTAGGCGTCCTGCGCGTCGTGCTTGAGTCGGAGCACCGTGTCATAAGCCTGCTGCAGGCCCTTCGCGTCGCGGAAAACCGCGCAGTGCTCGTTCATCGTCGTGCCGAGCTCGGTCTTGATCTCGGAAACCCGCCGGCCCGTGCGGGGCCGGGCGATGATCTGCTCGATCATCTGCGTGTCGCGGCGCAGCGCTGCGCCGGACACGTTCGGCATCGGTGTCGAGCGCGCGCGCTCGGCCGCGTGCTCGCCCGAGCGGCGACCGAAGATCAGCGTGTCGAGCAGTGAGTTGGCGCCGAGACGGTTGCCGCCGTGGACCGAGACGCAGGCGACCTCGCCGGCGGCATAGAGCCCCGTGACCGGGGTCTGCCCGTCGATGTCGGTCTTGACCCCACCCATGATGTAGTGCTGGCCGGGCTGGATGATGATCGGCTCGCGGGTGATGTCGACGCCGGCAAAGTCCTTGCCGATGTTGACGATCTCGCGCAACGCCTCCAGCGTCCGCTTGCGCGGCACGACGGTGATGTCGAGGTAGATGCCCTTGCCACCGGGTCCGACGCCGCGGCCCTCGTTGATCTCGGTCTGCTCGGCGCGCGAGACGACGTCGCGCGAGGCCAGCTCCATCTTGTTCGGCGCCGACTTGGACATGAACCGCTCGCCGTCCTTGTTGAGCAGGTGCGCGCCCTCGCCCCGCGCCCCCTCGGTGATCAGGAAGCCGTTCTCGGCGAGCGTCGTCGGGTGGTACTGGATCATCTCCATGTCCATCAGCGGCGCCCCGGCGCGGTAGGCCTGGGCCATGCCGTCGGCGGTGCAGATCAGCGCGTTGGTCGTCGGCTTGAAGCACTGTCCGGCTCCGCCGGAGGCCAGGATCACGCTTTTCGCGGCGAACGTCTCGATCCGCCCGCTACGGATGTCGCGGGCGACGACACCGACGCAGGCGCCGTCGTCGTCGATGATCAGCGATGTCGTGAACCACTCCTCGTAGCGCTGGACGGTCGGCGAGTGTTTCATCAGCTGCTCGTAAAGCACGTGCAGGATCGCCTGGCCGGTGATGTCGGCGACGTAGGCGGTGCGGTTGATCGACGCGCCGCCAAATGCGCGCAGATCCATCTCCCCACGCTCGTTGCGGTGGAACGTGACGCCGATGTGCTCGAGGTGGATGACCTCGCCCGGTGCTTCCCGACACATCACCTCGATCGCGTCCTGGTCGCCGAGGTAGTCCGAGCCCTTCACTGTGTCATAGGCGTGTGAGCGCCAATCGTCGGAAACGCTGATCGCGGCGTTGATGCCACCGGCGGCGGCGACGGAATGCGACCGCACCGGGTGCACCTTGCTCATGATCGCTACGGACACGCCGCTTTGCGCCGCCGCGAGGGCTGCACGCTGGCCAGCCAGGCCGGCGCCGATGATCAGTACGTCATGTTCAGGCATGCACGCTCGCGCAGGTCGGAAACGATTTAAGCGCGGACTCTATACACCGGCCGGCGCACCGAGCGCACGGCGGATCGCCTGAAGCGTGACGACGCCGCAGAGTACGCCCTCGGAGTCGACCGCGATGACCGCGCCGAGCATGCGCAGCCCCTCGGAACCGAGCAGCGCCTCGAGGCTGGCCGACGTGTCGATGCGAAACGGCGGCGCATCGTCGCTGACCTCGGCGGCCGTCAGCGCCGGTCGTCCACCGGCAAGCTCCTGCTCGACGCGCTCGCGGCGCAGTAGCCCGATGTAGCGGCCGCCATCGTCGACGACCGCGAACCACGGCCAGCGGTGGCGCGCGAAGTAGTCCTCCTCGACCTCGAGCAGCGAGCTGGTGCCGGGGATCGTCAGCGGGTGGGTGTCCATGATGTCGGCCACGCGGACCTCTTTGATGCGGTCGTTGATCGTGCTCTGGAGGACCGCTCTGCGCGCTGACTGCTCGAGGAACACGCCGATCAGGATCGACCATATGCCGTAGCCGAAGAAGCCTTTTGCGACCAGCGCGACACCGGCCGCCATGACCAGCCAGCCAAAGGCCTGGCCAATTCGCGCGCAGGCCCGCGTCGCCCGGTTGCGATCCCCGGTGAGCCGCCAGACCACCGCCTGTGCCATCCGTCCACCATCGAGTGGGAGCGCTGGCACGAGGTTGAAGACGAGCAGGAAAGCGTTGATCAGCGCGAGCCAGCTGAACAGCGCCAGCGCCGCGGTGACATGTACATGGGGCTCGAACAGCGCGACATCGACAAAGTGGCGCAGGCTGCCGAACAGCAGCCCGACTGCGACGCACAGCACGGTGATCGACGCGGTGACCGCCGGTCCCGCGGCGGCCAGGCTGAACTCGGCGCGCGCTGTGTGAACCTCGCCCCGTGTGCGCGTAAAGCCACCAAAGAGCCAGAGGTCGATGCCGTCGATCTGTAGCCCGAACCGCCGCGCTGCCAGCGCGTGGCCAAGCTCGTGTGCGACCAGCGAGGCGAAAAACAGCAACGTGCTGATGACGGCGACGGCGAACGCCTGCGAACCGTTCGGCAGGATCCCGGCGAAGTACTGGCGCAGTACGTAGATGACGACGAAGAGCACCACGAACCAGCTCCACTCGACGCCGACGCGAATGCCAAAGATGCGTCCGAGCTTGACGTTCTCGCGAGCTTTCACCTCACCAATGGTAGGGCTGCCGGCGGGGGCGGGGTTCGCTGCGCGATAGCATCGCGACCCCAGCAACCGCATCGGCGCAGTGATCGAGGAGATGAGCAGCCAGTGAGCAGGACTCCCGTGCAAGTGGCGGTCACCGGCGCCGCCGGTCAAATCGGTTACTCCTTGTTGTTCCGAATCGCCAGCGGCGCGATGCTTGGCCCTGACACGCCGGTGGCGCTGCGCCTGCTCGAGATCACGCCGGCGCTGCAGGCGGCTGAGGGCACCGCGATGGAGCTCAACGACTGTGCCTTCCGGCTACTCGCCGGCATCGAGATCACCGACGACCCGAAGGTCGCCTTCGACGGCGTCAATGTCGCGCTGCTGGTCGGTGCGCGCCCCCGCGGGCCGGGGATGGAGCGCCGCGACCTGCTCGAGGCCAACGGCGGCATCTTCAAGCCGCAAGGTCAGGCGATCAACGCCCACGCGGCTGGCGATGTACGCGTGCTCGTCGTCGGCAACCCAGCGAACACCAACGCGCTGATCGCGATGTCGCACGCGCCCGACGTTCCGCGCGAGCGTTTCAGCGCAATGATGCGCTTGGACCACAACCGGGCCAAGAGCCAGCTGGCAGCGAGGGCCGGGGTGGGGGTCGCCGAGGTCGCGCGAATGACCGTATGGGGCAACCACTCCGCGACGCAGTACCCCGACATCTTCCACGCCACGGTTGCCGGCAAGCGCGCCGTCGAGGTGGTCGACGATCAGGCCTGGCTCGAGGGCGACTTCATTCCGACGGTGCAGAAGCGCGGCGCGGCGATCATCGCCGCCCGTGGCGCCTCGAGCGCTGCCTCGGCCGCGAGCGCGGCGATCGATCATGTGCACGATTGGTTCGCCGGCACACCGGCCGACGACTGGGTCTCGATGGGGATCCCATCCGACGGCTCCTACGGCGTGCCGGAGGGGATCCTCTGTGGCTTCCCCGTGACCTGCTCGGGCGGCGAGATCGCGATCGTCAAAG
>Ga0302325_10014335_pt1 | contig 16881 bp, 19 predicted proteins | sample Palsa_T0_2_FD_201948 | JGI IMG/M metagenome (GOLD analysis project Ga0302325, IMG submission 201948) | Peat permafrost microbial communities from Stordalen Mire near Abisko, Sweden - Palsa_T0_2 | ecosystem: Environmental > Terrestrial > Soil > Palsa > Peat permafrost | place: Sweden: Abisko... | reverse complement strand
TAGTCCGCCTGCGGGCCTACGCCTTCGGCCACGACTGGCCGCTCAGCGCCGTCGCCGAGGACGTGATCGCCCGGAAGCTGCGAATCAATTGACCCACCCGCTCCACGCCGCCGAGGAAGATCTGAGCATTCATGGCCAACGATGATTCGCGCATCCTCAAAATACTGATCCGGGGCATCGAACAACAGCATGTCGTCACCGAAACTCGTGGCGCCCAGACTGGCTAGTCGCCCGTAAAATCGACACTCAGCTCGCTTTGCAGTTACACCAAGAACTGAGCTCGATCACAGCCGTACTTGTATCAAACTCGGAGGATCCATCACCGCCCCCCTTTCCGCGGCCTCCAAGTCCCCTCGTTTGCGGTGCCCTGGCGACATGGTCCTGTCGCCGTGACGAACTCCACTGGCCGTCCATTGTGCGATCGGCAGCCAGAGGGTGTATCGTAGAAGTTGATACGGAGTGCGAGCCCGCACCGTGTTGGACTCTGCCAGTAGCGCCGGCACCCTCCCGGGAGCGTTGCTCCAGACCCTGGTAGCGCAGCAAGTGCGTTTCGCCGACCAGGGAGGCCACCAAATGGCCCTGACAATGCTTCCACCCTCAGCTAAGCCTGTCCGCGGCCCTCGATTCGCTCTCATGACTCCCGTCGGACACGGCGAGGGGACACAAACCGCTGTCGCCCTGCAAGGCGCCGAAACGGAAATCCAGCTCGACGAGCAAGGCGCCTGAGGGAAGAAGGGAGTCAACCAATGTTCATCAGCGTAGGAATGATCATTCTCATCCTGGTTGTCGTGATCTTGTTCATGATGCTGCGACGCAGCAGGGCCTAACTTTTCTCCGGCCAACCCCGATCGCCTCCGGCGACGGCGAGCGATCCGGACCACCTATTGCAGCTACCCAACCCGACTCTAAATTCCCGAGGCTCATGCCTCCACTTCCACCCAAAGCGAGGATCCACCGATGACAACAACCGATAAGGCCAAGAACAGTGCCCAACAAGCGAAGGGCAAGATCAAGGAGACGGCCGGCAAAGCTGTCGGCAATAACAAGCTCGAGGCCGAAGGAAACGCCGACCAAATGAAGGGCAACCTCAAGCAAGCCGGCGAGAAGGTAAAGGACGCCTTCAAGAAGTAGCCCAGACGTCACAATCCCCGCGTGACGTGCCGACACTCACGTCGCGACCGCCGGTCCACACGCTCGAGACCTCGTCACCCGAAGCTACACATGAGGACGAAGACGAAGCCTCAAGCATGTCCAAGACCCCAATACCAAACCAGATAGCAAGGAGAGCCACATGCCCGACATCAATCCGCCCAAGAGCGATCGCGTAGGAAACGACTTCCACACAGGCCCCAACCCCAACCCCGGAGGAACGATCGATACCGCCGACAGCCTCGTTCCGCCCTACGACGACCGCAACAAAGGTCGCAACGAAAGATCCGAAGGACCCGAACGCATGTTGAACGGAGAGGCGCCCCCCAAGGAGGCCATCCAGGCAGAGTCCGCCGCCGCGCCGCGCGACGACGCCAAAATGGCCCCCGAGGGTGTCGGCCAGAGCATGACACGCGGTGGCGAAAAGGTCAGCACAGAAGACGGCAAAGAGGCCGGCCGTTTCGATTCCGGCTCCGACGGCTCCAAAGCCGATCGGCCCACCGGCGGCTCGACCCCGCGCGACCTGACCGGCGTCAACCCCCAAGACGGGCCAGCTACCTGACTCATCCGACCGGACGCGACGTCATCCCGGCCCGAAAGAGACGGGCCGGGATGACCCGCCGTAGCAACCCGGTGACCAGGCCCTGAGAACACAGGACAAGACCGACCACATGAAGTCGGCCCCTTACCGGGCTTCGAAAGAGGTAAGGACATCGCGTCAGAGGTCATTGCCGACACAACCGCACTCCGCCGAAGTCGGCCCGCCGAGCGTTCGAGGTATTCGCTTACAGAAAGCTCCTCGTAGCCGCCGGGCGCATCGGGTACGAGATCAAACCTTTCCTTGATGGGGGGACGGCTGTCCGCGGATGGGCAACCCTTCGAACGTCCTATTCGGTCTCTGCTGAGACATCGGGAACCACATTGCCTGCAATGTCGTCAGCCCGGCGCCGAAATGGGAGCGGACTTCACCCGGCGAAATACCGAGCAGGCAGGCCACCTTTGTTTCCCGCCCGTCAACGAGGAGAAGGGCGATCGCCTCTTGCTGATCCGAGGAGAGGCGACCTTCGCGAAACGGACCCCCAACCGAGCCCGGCGATACTGCTCGTTGTTGGTTCGCCATGTGGACATGATCGGCCAGCGTCCGCCATATCCGGGATCGGCCAGGCGACGTGGCGAGTGGCTCCGTGCCTACGCGTCTGAATGCTTCGATGACCACGTCTTGGGCTCCGTCGGCGTCCCCTGAACTCAAGTAGGCCAGGGCGTAGAGAGCGTCGAGATGACCGAGAATCGCAACCGAGGGCCGCCCGGACCGGCGTGACGGCCTCGACTGGCCCCGTTCTGGATGGGTGTTTGATCGTTTTCCACACTCCGGGACCAGCGCTGGGGGGCGGGCGCGGTCAACCGGAGTGTGGAGATCCTTCGCAGCAGAGTCGGCGCCGGCGGCCGTGGTTACACCGAGCGACCGGTACCGGCAGCGCATTCCGACAAGAGGTCTACCGTCGAGCCGGGAGCAGCCACCGGGCCTTGGCCGTGATCGCGGTATAGACATCCTGGCCGCTCCTTATCCTGTTGGCCGTCCTCCGAGCAAAACGCCCGGCGTCGCCAAGGACTGGAGCAACCGTGTCGGCAGGACACGACCACAAGCGATCGCGGCCCACCTACCGAACTCCTGTTCTACCACAACGAACACGACCCCACCAAAGCGACGCCAGCCGAGAGGCGGTTTCCTCGAGCCAACGAGCCGTGATGTCGAGTCCAGGCTGCGAATGTCATGTCGCTGGCGTCGGAGTATCGGCGACTCTGGTGACGGATCCGTAGACTTGCCGGCCGGCTGACACGCCGACATCCCGCATAGCAACTGGGTGAGTTGAACGCTGCGAGATTGGCGGGTGGCTCCGAAGCAGGAGCGTCAGAATCTGCCAGTCCGGTGTGTGGGGCGGTTAGGAGTGCCGTGAAGGCGGTTGGGGTCCCCATGCCTGGGGGTCGACGGTGTGGTCGACGGCGGCTTGGGCTACGTCGGTGAGGCGGCGGTTGTTCTTGCGGGCGTAGTTCCGTAGCCGGGAAAACGCGTCTGCCATGTCGCAGTTGGCCCGCTCGGCGATGATCCCTTTGGCCTGTTCGATGATTATGCGGCTGTTCAGGGCGTGGGTGAGTTGCTCCCTGAGGCGTTGTGTCTCGGTGACGGCACGATGCTGTAGGACGCTGATGGCGGCCAGATCGGCGAGGGCTCGGGCGACGATCAAGTCGCGTTCGTCGATCGGGGTCTGTTCTACGTTGAACAGGTTAAGGCCGCCGATGGTCACGTCGCGTATACGCAGTGGCAGCGCGTGCACTGACTGGAAGCCGGCCTGGAGGGCGGCAGTGGAGAACTGCGGCCAGGGGCCAGACCCGACATACAGGTTTTCGTGCCCGACGGGCTCGCCGGTACGGAAGGCGTCCAGGCAGGGTCCTTCTTGGGCTTGTAGCTCGAAGAGTTCCAGGACCCGCATCGCCTCGCTGGACGAGGCCACCACTCGCAGATCGCCGTTAGGTGAGGCGAGCATCACGCCGGCCGCGGAAACGCCGAGTAGGTTCACGCATCGTTCCGCCAGGCCGGTGAGGACGTCGATGACGTCGAAGTCGTCGACGAGGGTGTCGGCCATCTCGACGAGCGCCTTGACGACGTCAGCCTCTCGAGGCATTGCAACCCCTTTATCGTGAACGGACCGGCCGGCTTCGGCGGTTGGGGGAACGCGGGCAGGGCCTGATGCGCCACGAAGTGTACAACCCGGCGGGCAGCACAGCTTCGCCGTTGGTAAAATGCCGGTTATCGTAGTAATTACTACTCGTATAGCCGCCTGCCGTATCCGGGTGATGGCATCCGGTGACTGATATTCTCTGGGTCTAATCTTTGTGTCGGTGCCGTTACATGGCATTCCGCCCAGACCCCGCGGCCGGGATATAAGCGGAGGCCTTTTACGATGTCGATTGAACGTCAACTTTCGGCGGTGCTCAGTGAGTTCGCCCGCACGATGGTGACCGATTTCCCCATCCAGGGGATTCTGGAGAGCCTGGTGCAGCGCATCGTGGAAATCCTGCCCGTCACCGGGGCCGGCGTGACACTCATTACCCCGAACACCAATCCGCGCTACGTAGCCGCATCGGATGAGTCGGCTTTGCGTTACGAGCAGCTGCAGACCGAGCTGGGGGAGGGCCCGTGCCTGGCCGCCTACCGGACCGGTGTGGCGGTCATGGTGGCGGACCTGCGAACCGATGATCGCTTTGCGGTGTTTGGGCCCAGAGCGGTCGAGATCGGGCTCGTCGCCGTGTTTACCTTCCCGCTGTGCCAAGGTGACAGGCTCCTCGGCGCGCTCGACCTGTACCGGGACTCACCCGGCCTGTTGGACGATGATGATATGGAGGCGGCGCAAACCTTGGCCGACGTGACCGCGGCCTATCTGGTCAACGCCCAAGCTCGGGCCGATCTGCAGGATTCCTCGGACCGCTCCCGGGAAAGCGCGTTGCATGATGCCTTGACCGGGCTCCCTAATCGGGTCCTTCTCCTCGAGCGCCTGGAGCATTCGCTGGCCCGGGGACGGCGGTCCGGGAAGATGGTGGCCGTCCTCTTTGCCGACCTCGACCGGTTTAAGTCGGTCAACGACATGCACGGACACCTGATCGGCGACGAGCTGCTCATCGCCGTGGCGGCGCGACTCACCGGGCTACTGCGCCCGGGCGACACCCTGGCCCGCCTGTCCGGTGACGAGTTCGTCATCCTCTGCGAGGATCTCGAAGAGGAAAACCAAGTCCAGGTGATCGCCAGGCGTGTCGTCACGGCTCTGTCCGAGCCCTTCGAGCTAGCAGGTGTCGAGGTGGAGATATCGGCCAGCGTCGGCATCGCCTTTACCGGTTTGGGCGAACACGTCCCTGAGCAGTTGCTCCAAGACGCCGATATCGCCATGTACCAGGCCAAACGTAAAGGAGGCCACAACCACCAGGTCATCGACCTGCGCGAGCAACAACTGTTGGAGCGCGGTGTCAGCCTCCAAAGCGATTTGCGTGGCGCGTTAGGGAGAGGCGAGATGCGAGTCGAGTATCAGCCGATCGTCCACACCGACGACGGCCGGATTATCGGCGTGGAAGCTCTCCTGCGTTGGAACCACCCGCTCCGGGGCCCGATCCCCCCGCTGACGCTGATCCCACTCGCCGAGCAATGCGGGCTCATAGGAGAAATCGGACGATGGGTTCTCGAACAGGCCTGCGTCGACCGACACCGGTGGGTCCGCGAAACGGGCCACGACGATATCGGGATCGCGGTCAACGTGTCTGCGCACCAACTCATGGGACCCGACTTCGTGACGATGGTGACAGACGTACTGGCGAGTACCGGCACGAGCCCGGAGCTTCTCACGCTCGAGATCACCGAGAGTGTCTTCATCCAAGACGCCGATCGAGCGCTCGTCGTGCTAAATGAACTGAAACGCCTCGGGGTCCTGCTGGCCCTCGACGACTTCGGCACCGGCTACTCATCGCTCAACTACCTCCAACGCTTCCCGGTCGACATCATCAAGATCGACCAAGGATTCATCGCTGACCTGGCCCGAGACCGGACGAGTAACGTCATCGTCTCTTCGGTCATCGCACTAGCCCATGAACTCGGCATGGCCGTCATCACCGAAGGCGTAGAGACAGCCGAACAGCACGCCCAAGTAGCCGCGCTAGGCAGCGAATCCTGCCAGGGCTTCTACTTCGCCCGGCCCATGTCTGCTGACACCCTCGGCATCTTGACGACTCCGACCACGACCAGCGTCAACCCGCGGCTTCCGGTACCTGACTCCGCCCGGCTAACCGTTGCATCCTCGACCACCTTGCCACCCTGACATGAGCAGCCAGACACCGCAGCCCACAAAGAGGTGACGCCCCTGGCCTGACAACCACCACAGATCCGATGTCCGCCGGCGGGCAGTTCTCATGTCCGCCAGCGGGCACTTCTGCTGGCCGCCGCTGGGCAGTTCCTACTGGCCATTGACATCGAACAGCCGGCGCGGAGCGCGGGCTGCGGAATGCCTAATCCAATGATGAATTGCTTCAGTCAGGGATTCCAGTCGGAGGGAATCTCACCCGTTTCGACCACGTATCTGGCCACTTCCCGCAACTTGACGTTGAGGTGCTGGGAAGTTCGGCGTAGGACTGCGAACGCCTGATCGGCGGTGATGCGCTCGCGTTCGATGAGGATGCCTTCGGCCTGACCAATGGTCTCCTGGGTCCCGAGTGCCGCTAGTACGGGCTTGGCTGGTTGAAGATGACCGTGAGGCTGGTGATCTTGTCATCACACACTCCGAAGTAGCTGGTCATGACGAGTTCGTCGGGGAGGTGGGTCTTGTCGTAGGTGCCGTCGTAGCGGGCACGGACGATGATGTCGCCGTTGTGGTCGAGGACCTCGCGCACCTCCATCGTGACGTGGTCCCCGACGAACTCTTTGGCCATGAAGGCCCTGATGGCCTCGGTGCCCCAGATCTCGCGGCGGTTGTCGTTGACGTATGCGTCGGGGGCGAAGGTGGCGACGATCCGGTCAAGGTCGAAGGCGTTGACGGCGGCAACGTGCTCGGCGACGACGCCGCTCAGTTCGGTGGCGATGGGCATGACTAGCTGCTCCTCTCTGATCGGCCCTCGTGGCCGATGAGTCCAGCCTGGACGATGCGGTAGCGGGAGAGTCAAGAGGCCGTCGCCGGGTTGACTCTCCCACTAGGGGAGGGTCAAGACTGTTGGGAATGTCCGGCTCGTTGACGATCGGCGACTTCTCTCGCGCCACTTTCCTCAGCGTGAAGACCCTTCGCCACTACCACCGGGTGGGCCTCCTCGAACCGTCCGACGTCGACCCGATCACCGGCTACCGGCGGTACACGAGCAACCAGATCCCAACCGCCCAGGTGATCCGCCGATTCCGGGATCTCGACATGCCGCTCGAAGACATCGGCTCGGTACTGCGGGCTCCCGATCAGACGACCCGCGGTCGGCTCATCGCCGCTCATCTGACACGGTTGGAACAGAGCCTGGCCGACACGCAGCGCGCCGTGGCCTCCCTACGCGACCTCCTCGAACACCCCTGGCCGCCGGCTGCGATCGAGCACCGCCGGATACCGGCCACCCCGGCGGCGGCGATCACCGCCACGGTCGAGGTCGGCGATCTTGCCGCCTGGTATCAGGGAGCGGTCGGCGAGATCCGCGCCACCCTCTCAGCGCAGAGCATCGCCTCGGGCGGGCCGCCGGGAGGGATCTACGCCAACGAGCTGTTCTCCGAAGAGCGAGGCGAGGCGACCGTCTTTCTCCCCGCGCACAGCGAGGTCCGACCCGTCGGACGGGTTGGGCCGTTCACGGCTCCGCCCGTAGAGCTGGCGTTCATCACGCACATTGGCTCGCACGCCGACGTGGACCGCTCCTACGGCGCGCTGGCGACGTACGTTACCGAGCACACGCTCGCTATCGAGGGCCCCGTCCGCGAGTACTACCTCGTCGGCCGCCACGACACCGGCGACGAGCAGGACTGGAGGACCGAGATCGGCTGGCCGATCTTCGACACCATCCATGTTCCGATTTAGCTGCCGGCTGATGCTGCCGTCGGCGCGGTCCCGGCAACAGCGGTGACCAGCGAGCCGAGGACAGGGTTACCGCAATTCTGGGTGGTCGCAGTTTCAAAATCGGTGTCTACCGCAAACTTTCGGGACACGTGCCGAAGGTACCCCGATCTAACGTGCGCGACGGGCGATACGGTCAGCAGGCGATTGGTGAGAGTGCTTGAAGAGCGGCGACGTGAGCTGTCAGGTCGGCCGATCCGGCCAGTGCTCGCTGGGCGACGAATCCCAAAGTAATAGACGTCAACAGCTCGGCAACTCCTTCTGGATCTGCGGCGGCATCGAACGTCCCGGCCGCCTGTCCGCGTCTTGCCGCGTCGGCGAAAAGCTTTCGTAGACCGGAGTAGGAAGCGCGGGTAGCCGTCTTGAGTTCAGGATCGCTCTGGGAATGGCTCCAACCGTGGAGCGAGACCAGCAGGCGGTCAATGTCGCCTCTTTTGTGCCGGCCGAAGCCGACGACGGCGCGGAGCACCAGCTCCACGAACTCCGGGAATGGGGGCGGCTCGGGCATCGTCACGACCGGCGCGAGATCCTCGGCCATCGCGGCCGTCCCCTCCCTGATCACGGCATTGATGATCTGCTCCTTGCCCTTGAAGTAGCCATACACCGCACCGGTTGAGAGCCCCGAACGGGCGATGATCATCTCCATCGACACGGCTTCGAGACCGTACTCCTGCAGGCAGGCGCGGGCCGCTTGGAGCACCTGCTCGCGGCGGGCCTCCCGCCGCTCCTCGGTGATTCGGGGCATGTCTGCACCATAGCACAAACAAAACGAATATTCCCTCTTGACAGCTTGGGCGGCCGCTGTTACAAAACGAATATTCCCTCGCTATAGGAACGGAGCCCCATGCACAACCAACGAACCGCCATCCAGCAGGTGAACCTCTCGCTCGTCACCGCAGTCGTCTGCATCGCCCTCGGCGCGGTCTCCGCCGCGATGGCGTCATTGAACGTCGCCATCCCTGACCTGGTCCGCAGCACCCACGCCAGCCAGACCCAGCTCGAATGGATCATCGATGCCTACCTGCTGGTGTTCTCGGTCCTGCTGCTCCCGGCCGGAGCTCTCGGCGACCGCTACGGTCGTCGCAAGGCGCTCATCGGCGGGCTCATCGTCTTCGGGACCTAATGAGCTCATCGTCCTACGCGGTCTGATCGGTCTCGGCGCGGCGTTCGTGATGCCGGCCACCTTGTCGACGATCACCGGCACGTACCCACCCGCCGAGCGCACGAAAGCAGTAGGCGTCTGGGCAGCCGTGGCAGGAGGAAGCGCCATCTTGGGGCTGCTGGCCAGCGGGATCCTGCTCCACTGGTTCTCCTGGCAGGCCGCCTTCGCCATCAACGTCGTCCTCGCCGCCATCGCCCTCGCGGGCACCCTCCGCTTCGTCCCCGAGTCCTCCCAGTCGAACGCCCCGGCACTCGACAAAGGCGGGGCACTGCTCGCCACGGTCGCGCTCGTCGCACTGGTCTTCAGCATCATCGAGGCTCCCGACGCCGGCTGGCTCAGCGCCCGCACCCTCGGCGGCCTGGCGGTCGGCCTGGCTGCGCTGGCGGGGTTCGTGCTCTTCGAGCGCCGCCAGCACCACCCCCTGCTGAACCCGCGCCTGTTCTCCGACCGAAAGCTGTCCGCCGGCAGCCTGTCGATCTGTATTCAGTTCTTCGCTTTCTTCGGGTTCACCTTCGTGTCCCTGCAATACCTCGAAGGTATCCGTGGCTACAGCCCGCTCATCGCCGCACTGGCCGTGCTTCCCTTGTCGGCAACGATGATGCCGGCGGCCAGGGTCACGTCCGGGTTGGCGTCGCGCTTCGGCGCCCGTACCGTCTGCGTCACCGGGCTCCTTCTCGTCGCCGCCGGGCTGGTGATCATCTCGTGGGTCGGGACCGACACGTCCTACCTGTTGATGCTGGCTGCACTAGTCCCACTCGGCGTGGGCATGGGCGCGGCCATGACGCCCGCCACGGCCGCCATCACCGAGGCGCTGCCCCAGGCGCAGCAGGGGGTTGGCTCGGCGTTGAACGACCTCTCCCGAGAGGTCGGCGGCGCCCTGGGCACGGCCGTGATCGGCAGCATCGTTACCGCCGTCTACCCACTGCAACTCCCTGGAGCGCCGGCCCCGCTCGTCGACCAGGCACGGGCTTCCTTCGCCGTCGCCATCCACGCCGGAGGATCGACTGGCGCCCACGCCCGCTCCGCCTTCGTCACCGGCATCCACACCGGACTGCTCTACGCAGCAGGCGCAGCCATCCTCGCCGCCATCAGCGTGGCAATCCTGCTCCAGCGCCAGGCCCCGACGCGCCGATCCGTCAGCCATGGCGAGGGGCCGCAGGCGGCCTGCGGCGCGGAGCAAATAGCAACATCCTCCCTTCGCCATCCATCGCACCGATCGATCGGATCGACGACAGATCCGAACGACGTCTCCTCCATAACACAGCCCGTTTCCACCTTTACGACCAATTCAGGACGGTGACTCGATGAGTCCACAGCACGACACCTCTCCTTCGATGCCCGACCTTGGCGGCAATGAGTTCGAACCTCTGGCTGCCCTGTGCCAAGAGATACCGCCGCAACGTCACGCGGAACCATCGGTTAAAGCCCGAAGGACGCTTCTGGTGACGCTACGCATGGCGGCTCGATCTCAGCTTGCGGCCATGCCACAGCCGATATGGCCGGGGAGGGAAGCGAAAGGTGCGCCACCCGAGCGCCGGCCGGTGTGGGCGTAGTCCTTAGGAGTTACGCGAGAGAGGTAAGACCACCATGGGGATGGACGACATCAGTCCGCTTGACTCTTACGGTTTCATCAGGTCGAACAGCGTGCGCATCGGGCGCTGGCTGTCGGAAAACCAAGGAGATAGCCATGACCCCCATCGCTGGGCTCATCATTGCCATCATTGCCGGTCTGATGGTGGCGAACGGACGCCGGTCGGCGTCTGTTGTCCTCGTTCCGTGGCTGGTGGTGCTGGCCTACCAATCGCGGTACATCGCCTCGGGGCGAGCGATCAGCCCGCCAAGAACGGTGACCCAGTTTCCCGGCGCAATCGGATACTGGTTGGTCCAGGTGATCATCTTGGCGCCGGCCCTTGGCATCGCGGCCCAACTCGGTGCCTCGGGGCAGCGCCGTCATCCGGTTAGTGCCGCGGCCCTCGCCCGGCGGGCGTGGCTGGCCTCGGCGTTTAGCGTTGCCGCTGCGGTCATCGTCATCGTGTTCGGGTTCGTCCTGTTTCCCCATGAGGGCGGAACGGTCGCTGCCGGCCATCACAGCTCCAATGGCAGCCCACCCCCGATCGGGATGGTGGGGATCGTCGGGTCGTTCCTCGGTTGCGCGGCCCTCGGGGTCAGGGCGCTCGTGTGGAGGCGCACCGACAGGCGCGCCGCGTCGGTGGCTCCGGTGCGTGAGACGGCGACGGCGGCAGCCCGCCGCTAGGCGTGCGGAACTCGAGTCCTCGAACCGGCGCAACCCGACATTGCGACAACCTCTGAACCCCGACAGACTTTCCACGACATCCAGAAAGGGATTGATCCATGAACCGACGGTCGACCATGAGATGGATCAGTGGCCCGTTGTTCGGCGCGCAGGATCTGGGCCTCGGAGATATCGCTCTGGCCGGCCTGCTGAGTCTCTTCGGCATCTGGCTGGTCACCGGCCACAACTCCAGGCATCTCGACGGCGGGTGGACGGCGGCGTTGGCGGTGCTGGTAATGACGGTTCCGGTGGTCTTCGCCCGCCGGCAGCCTCTCCTGGCGGCCGGCACCCTCGCAGCGGCTGCCGGGCTCAACTGGTTGGCCATCGGGCATCTCGTCCGCTGTGGCGCCACCCTGCCGGCGGTGTTCTACGTGTCGTTTACGATCGGCAGCCGATGCAAGCGACGCCAGGTGGTGTTCGGCGAGGCCCTCCTGGCCGTCGCCATTCTGTTCCAGGGCGCGTCGGATCCCCAGCTCGGCAGTCCAGCGGTCGCCGTGATCATGGTCCCTCTCACCCTTGTCTTCATGGGATCCGGCCAGCTGCTGCGGGCCCGCAATGCGACCGTCGACGCGCTTGGGGTGCGCACAGCCGAACTGCGGGCGCAACGCGAGCAGAACGCCAAGTTGGCGGTGGAGGCCGATCGGGCCCGTATCGGTGGCGACCTGGATAGGTTCCTGCGTGATCGCGTGGCAGACATCGCGACCACCGCGGCCGCGGGTCGGGCCACGTTGGACCTCGACCCCGATCAGGCTCGGGACGCGTTCGCGTCGATTCAATCGACGGGTCGCGAGACGTTGACGCACTTGCGAGAGGTAGTCGCCAACCTGCGAGACCAGGCGCCCACCGAACCGCAACCTGTTCTGGCCCAACTCGACCGCCTGCTCAGCCAGGCCCACCTGGACGACGCCCGCCTGGCGGTCAGGGGTGACCCTCGTATGCTCCCGCCCGGTCTGGATCTTTCGAGTTACCGCATTGTCGAGCACCTTCTCCTAACCCTGGAGCGCGAACCCACGGCGGCGATCACTGTCGAGGTGGTGTTTGGCCTGGACTCTTTGGAGCTCAAGGTTGTCGGTCCCGGAGCACGCCCAGGCGACACCCGGGCGGCCCTGGCGGCCGCCACCGAGCGAGCCGAACTCCACGGCGGGACGCTGCGCTCCACGAGCAGCGAAGGTCGTCGCGAGACGATCGTGCTCCTGCCACTAGCTGCGGGACGGGTTTGACCGGGTGAAGGACTGGCGGCTGTTCGGCGTCGTTCCGCCCGACCCCATAGTAGGCGCCGGGTTGGCGCTGGCGGCGACCTGCTTCCTGGCCCATGCGCGGCAACTCGGCCAGTTGCCGGCATCGCTGTGCGTCATCGCCTTCTGTGGGCTGGTCGCCATCCGCCGACGGCGGCCGGTGTCTGTCGCCTTATTGGCTGGTGCCTTGATCGCGCTACCAGCGTTCACCCACAACCTGGCGACCGTCGACGACAACCGCGCCTTCATCCCGATATGGGCGTCGGTCTTCCTGTACTCCTATACCCTCGGTTCGGGCAGCTCGCTCGTACCTTCGATCCTCGGGCTGGCCGGACTGATCGCCGGTGTTAACCTGAGCGGCGGGCCGTTCAATCCGGTGCCCGAGATGTTGACCTTAGGTCCTTGGCTGGCCGGTCTCATGGTCGCCTCGCGACAGCGCGCCTCCATCGCGCTGGGAGAGCGGGCCAAGGAGCTAGAGGACGAACGAGAGGTATTCGCCCGGGAATCGGTGCGCTACGAACGCGCCCGCATAGCCCGCGAGCTGCACGACATCGTGGCGCACAGCGTAAGCCTCATGGTCGTGCAAGCCAACGCCGGAGAGCGCCTAGCCACAGTGGATCGGGAGGGCGCCGCCGAAGCCTTCGCTTCCATCGGCGACGCCGCCCTCCAAGCCGACGACGAGATCGGCCGTCTGGTTGAAATGCTTGGAGACTCCTCGCCGGCCTCGCCATCGGCTGGGCTTCGCATCGTCGAGGAGCTCGTTAGTCGGGTCCAGGCATCCGGCCTGGACATCTCCTGCCAGATGAGCGGCGACATCAACGACCTCACAGCCGAGGGCACCGACGGGGCCTACCGTTTGGTGCAAGAAGCGATTACCAACGCCATGAAACATGCCCCTGGTGCACCACTAGGGATTTCCGTGCAAGGCCACACCGATGAGCTCGAGGTCCGGGTGGCGAATGGACCGGCGCGTCACGCCTCTTCCGGGCTGGAGAAGTCGGGCGGCAACCACGGTTTGGCCGGCATGCGCGAGCGCATCGTGCAGTGCGGTGGATCCTTCGAAGCCGGCGTGACGGCGGTCGGTGGATGGCAGGTGACAGCACGCATACCTCGTCATCCTCGACCCGGAAGAATCCGAAGTTCCCAACTGGGCATCCGGGGCGAAGGAGCAGCGACTGTGCCCCGCGTTCCGTGAGAGAGGATCAACGAACCCCGGCGTCGCCTAGGACACGAGAGGGAATCTCTATCCTGGTCGTCGATGACCAACGCTTAGTGCGAGCCGGGTTCGGTGTCATCTTGCGAACCGAACCGGGCATCACCGTCGTGGGGGAGGCCGGCGGCGGGGAAGAGGCGATAGAGCTAACTCGTCGACTGTGTCCATCCGTGGTGCTCATGGATATCCGCATGCCGGTGATGGACGGGCTGGCGGCCGCAAGGGTGATCCTGGCCGAGACGGCCAGTCGAGTCCTCATGCTGACCACGTTCGACTCCGACGAGTACGTCTACGCGGCGTTGCGGGCGGGGGCGAGTGGGTTCCTACTGAAGGACGCGCCGAGCGAGCAGCTGGTCGCCGCGGTTCGCAGTGTAGCGGCCGGAGACGCCCTCATCGATCCCGCGATCACCCGGCGTCTGATCGAAAGGTTCGTTCAGGCGAGCCGTCCGAGTTCTATGGACCCTCCACAGGTCAAAGACCTGACGCCGCGCGAGCGAGAAGTTCTGCGTCAGGTTGCTCATGGACTTTCCAACGCCGAGATCGCTGATCGCCTCTTCGTGGAGGAAAACACGGTCAAAACCCATGTGAGTCGGATTCTCATGAAGCTCCACCTACGTGATCGCGTGCAAGCCGTCGTGCTTGCTTACGAGAGCGGTTTTGTCGACCGGTCCGGACTATGAGGGCGGCCCCAGTTACCACAGTGGCCAACAGCGGTTCGACGACTGCAAGACCGTGTCGGCGCAACTGCGGTGCCTCCAGCCTCGGCCCTTGCCCAGGCTGCAACCTCCAGCCGACAAAGCCGAATGATCGGGTCCGTCCGCGTCCCCAGGACGGCTCAGGCTCCCTGGCGCCGAGCTGGGTTGGTGAGCCGAGGACGTTGACACCGGGACTCGGGACCCGAGTCCCGAGTCCCGAGATTGCGTAGGGCAAGACAGCCAGCGGCGTTAGCCCATGCACCGGATTGACCAGCACTTCCTCGGCGATGCCCCATGCACCAGCAATGGACGAGTCCTAAACTGCATACGCACGAGAAGTTCAGTTACGAGATCTACTGATCACTCTCGAACGAACGTCGAAAGAGGCCAACCGCCAACCTGCGATTTCGTCATACTCGTAACTGGACGGTCGCCCGTTCATACATCGTGGCGGGGCCACTGGCGCATTCCGAGCCGCCCGGTCCTTCGGAGGCGCAAAGACGCTGGTAGTGGCGCCGTGCATATGCAGCCGCCTGGACGCTGCACTGCTCAATATCACCCGTCCCTGGCCGGGGTCCCCAGAAACCCTACCGAGGAGGGACGGCAACCCATACCTTCGGGTTTCAACCCGAAGGTTCATCAAGGTGTAGGAGTTTCTCGGGACTTACCTGCGGGAGGCCGATATTGAGCAGGCGCCTGCCCTATGCAGCCCATGGTCACGACGCCGTGACCAGCAGCTCATCGAGTTTGTAACCCGACGGGTGCGCTATGGCTCTGAACCCCGCCACCAAGTCCGAGTGAGCGGGGCGCAAGGCTCAGGTCCGACCTGGGCCTTTTTGCTGTCCGGAATCCGCCGGTCGAACTCCGAGCGTGTTCGTCTGTCAGCGAGTGCGAAATCGTGCCCAGGTGGCGCGCATGGTTGCCCTCGGTTCTTCGTCGAGCGTGATCTCCGACGTGACGACGATCCGTGACGGGTCGGCCGTTTCGGGCCATGCAGTGAGCCGTACCGCCGGTCCGAGAGGTGTTGGACGGTGGAACGTCACGTCGAATGACGCGGTGACGAACGGCACTGGCCTGCCGCTCGCATCGGTCCAGCCCCGTTCGACAACCTCCCGGAATACGGCGGCAGCGCCGTGGCAATCCAAGATGGTCGCACTGATCCCTCCGTTGAGGAAGCCGAACCCGTTGTCGTGCTCCGGGCGAGGCGTGAACTCGCCCACCGTGACATTGCCGTGTCGGTAGCTCTGCAGATGGAATCCATGCGGATTGGCGTGGCCGCATCCAAAGCAGGTGAGGTCGGGGTACAGCGACTCCTGGATGCTGAGCGTCTCTGGGTTGATCATGGGATCACCTCCATCTGCGAAGTCAGCCGCGCTCGAAGTTCGCCGACAGCGGCAATCGAGCTCTGGAGGTCGTTTGCGCAGGGGATCACGTTGAAGCGTGAGCATCCGGCCTCGATGTACGGAATCAGGAACTCGGCGACCTGCTCGGGGGTGCCACTGGGTGAGTAGCGCTCGAACGGCTCGAATGGCATCTGGTAGAACGCCTCCATCTGCGTGGCGAGCAGTTGGCGGGCCTTCTCATGCCTCGGCGCAAACCCGCACCAGACGTTGAGGGCGTGCTCGAAGCCGCCGACATGTCGGCCTGATTGGGCGGCGTCCATGGCGATGTGATCGCAGACGTCTTTGTATCGCCGGGGGGAGACCCAGATTCCGAGCCAGCCGTCGCCGAACTGGGCGGCGCGGTGCATCGCCGCATCGGAGCGCCCGCCCACGATCAGGGGAACTCGTGGCGATGGAGGGGGTGAGACGATGGCTTCCTTGAGGGAGAAATGCTCCCCGCTGAAGCTCACCGGAGACCCGTCCGCCAAGGCCCGCAGAATCTCAAGGGATTCGTCCATCCGGCATCCTCGAGTGTGCGGGTCGACCCCGCAGACCTCGATCTCGTGTCGATCTTCGCCTCCGATTCCCACGCCGAGAGTGAGTCGACCCGGTGCCAACTGGGCCAACGTGGCGAGTTGTCGGGCCACCGGGACCGGGTGGCGGAGCGGGAGTAAGTAAAGCGCGACGTAGACCGGAAGCCTCGCTTGTGCGGCCAGCAAGGTACTGGCGGTGATGAGTCCGTCGGACCCTGCACCAACGAAGAAGCTGACATGATCACCGACGCACAGGTGGTCGACCGGCGCATCGGCAATCAGCGGCAGCGCTGCTTCCAGCGGCTCCGGGTGGCCTGAACCACCGGTGAGCTGCGTGAGAGTGGGGAAGAATCCGACCCGCACACTAGGCATCACTCGCACCTGCAGCCTTCGTGGCCACACCGCTGAGGAGCGGACGGACGATCGGGGGCATGGCCCGCCAACCTGCTTCGTGCATTTCCTCAATCTCCAGCCCTGACGATCGGACGAGTTCGCCGGTGGCTCGATTGCACCGGCAGCCTTCGGCGAACCGCTGCCATGGCCCGGCAAGGCGGTCCTGCCAATGGGCGAGCCGAGGCGACTCAGATCGGACGTGTTCGAGGAAG
>Ga0302325_10014334_pt1 | contig 16882 bp, 17 predicted proteins | sample Palsa_T0_2_FD_201948 | JGI IMG/M metagenome (GOLD analysis project Ga0302325, IMG submission 201948) | Peat permafrost microbial communities from Stordalen Mire near Abisko, Sweden - Palsa_T0_2 | ecosystem: Environmental > Terrestrial > Soil > Palsa > Peat permafrost | place: Sweden: Abisko... | reverse complement strand
CGGGCGCGATGGCCCGGGCGCTATGGCCTGGGCAGGACCGCTTCGACCACTTTGTGGCAGCGTCCGTCTATCGGAGGTGTCAGAGACACGACGAGGCGGTCGCTCTTGCCTGCGACGATCGTGGCGCGACCGGCCCGGTCCATCTGGGTGGCCATGCTTCGGTCCAGGCATGGGAGCTCGCGTTCGTGGCCGAGCCAACCGAACCTGCAGGCCAGATAAGGCCCGTCCCGCCACAAGCTGATCGGACCGTCGGGTTCGACCAATGCGATGGACGGGTGATCAGAGCGGCGCTCCCAGAACGGGACCACCGGAGCCGCCAGCCCGAGTAGGGGCTGGCCTCTTGGGTGGAGTAGAGGGCGAAGCAACCGCTCACAACGCCGTCCGCTCATACGGCTGACAGCGCGGGGCGGGCCGACGAGCATCAACGCTTCGGGCTCGGCCGGATCGGGGACGGAGTCGACGTCGCCGTCGAGGGTCACTTCGACCACGTCGTAGGGGTGCACTCGAGCACCCGGTTGGGGAGACCAAGCCCGGACCAAAGCTCCTGAATCCACGTCCACTCCTGCGCACTGACGGCCGTCCGCGGCCACGACGAGGAGACTCAGCGTGGCGCCCGGAGTCATCTGGACCCGGGGCAGATCTTTGGCGACGGGGTGAAAATCGGGGGCGGTGCTGGTAGACACGATTCTTCCATAGTGTCCACTGATCAGCGTCAATGGGTGGATCCTCCGTGATGGGCCCCGTTCAACCCACTGTCCCCGAGAGCTGATCGGCTAGGTCCTCGACCCTCGACACCGGCGCCCGGCAGGCGTAGTCGTGGCAGACGAATGCCAGGCCGTCTGCGGACGGACCCGTCCGTCCCTCCCAAATGGGCGAGTCGAACGCTTCTCCCCAAGCCACTACCGCAGCCGGCAGGTACCGGCCACGGATCGCGGCCAGCAGGTCCGGACGGTCACCCGTGACCACGATCTCGGTCGGACCGCGCCGAGCCAGATCTGCAGCACCGACCATGCCGGCGAACGCGATCGGGGTCGCCCCCAGAGCGGGTGCCATGGCCTCGATGACAGAAACGGCGCGGTCCCGGTAGCGCTGCTCACCCGTAAGCGCCGAGAGGCGTAGGAGGGCGGTGGCGGCGACCGAATTGGCGGAGGGAATGGCCCCGTCCTGGGTGTCGATCGGCCTGGCGATCAGCGCCTCGGCGTCATGACCCGTGGTCCGGAAGGCGTCGACAGCAGGATCCCAAAACAGGTCGATCATGGCATCGGCCGTCGATCGAGCCCGCAGGATCCACTCCGAGCGCCCGGTGGCTTCGGCCAGGCGCGTGAACGCTTCTGTCAGCCAGGCGTGGTCGGCGCTGTAGGCCAAGTGGCGGGCCGTGCCCTGCCCACGACCGTCGCGCCCGGTGCTGCTCGCAGCGTCGTCGATCGGGCCTGCCTGCCAGCTCCGCAGCCATCGCTGATCCTCAGATCGGCGTAGGGACTCCAACATGAATCGACCCACTTCGACGGCGGCGGCGATCCAGCGGTCGACGCCCAGGGCGGCGCCGGACTCGGCCAGCGCCGCTACGGCCATTGCGTTCCACTCGGTCAGGACCTTGTCGTCCAGTCCGGGTCGCACTCGAGCGTCTCGGCGGGCGAGAAGTGCCCGTCGACACGTTTCCACCCCGGCGGGGCGGGCCAGGTCGCCGCGGACCGGCCTGAAAAGGATGTTCTGTCCTTCCCAGTTGCCGTTCGCGGTGACGCCGTACCACTGCACGGCGGCCTCGCCGCCGACCTCTAGTACCTCAGCGCGGTCCCACACGTAGAACCGTCCCTCCACGCCTTCGCTGTCGGCGTCCTCTGCCGACGCGAAACCCGCCCCGGCGATTCTCATGGGCGCTGCCAGGAGGTAGTCGAGCGTCTCGGTCACGACTTGGCGGTAGCGGTCCTGCCTCGTCTGCTGCCAAGCGCGCAAGTACACCCGTGCCAGCAGGGCGTTGTCGTAGAGCATCTTCTCGAAATGGGGGACCAACCACTGCCTATCTGTCGAGTAGCGCGCAAACCCCCCGCCGAGGTGATCGTAGATGCCACCGGAAGCCATGGCGTCCAGGGTGATCGTGACGGCGTCGATCAGATCCGAGCGACCGTTCTGCGCCCCGGCCAGAAGGAGGGTCTCGAGCATGGCCGGTTGCGGGAACTTCGGGGCGCGCCCGAATCCGCCCCACTCGGGATCGAAGCGCGAGAGCATCGCGTCACCCGTGACGGTCAGCAGCGCCGGAGAACGGGCGGCCGTCGGGTCCCCGGCCGCGGCCCACCCGGCGCTTGGCAGCGAAGTACCTGATCGAACCGCATCGGCAAGCCTGGCCGCCCCCTCCTCGAGGTCGGTCCGGCGCTCGCGCCACAGGCTCCCGATCTGGCCGAGCAGCTCCAGAAAGTGGTCCCGCGGGTAGTAGGTTCCGCCGTGAAACGGTCGGCCGTCCGCCAGCAGGAACACCGTCATGGGCCAGCCACCGTTGCCCGTGACGGCTTGGACCGCTTCCATATACACACTGTCGACATCCGGGCGCTCTTCTCGGTCGACCTTCACGTTCACGAAGCCGGCATTCATGGCATCGGCCACGTCGGAGTTCTCGAACGACTCGTGGGCCATGACGTGACACCAGTGACAGGCGGAGTAGCCGACAGAAAGAAGGATCGGGACGTCCCGATCCCGCGCCGCCGCAAATGCCTCGGGACCCCAGGCATACCAGTCGACGGGGTTGCCGGCGTGCTGGCGGAGGTAGGGGCTGGACTCTTCCGCGAGGCGGTTGGTGGGTGGCACCCCGTCCAAGCTACCCGGGTGACTGGTCGGCGCCGCTACTCGGAAGCAGCGGCCAGATGGTCGAGAAGCAGGGGCGCGACCTCTGCTGCTGCGTTGGTGGGCAGCCAGTGATTCTGTCCGGCCAGGACTTCGAAACGGTAGGGGCCCGTTACGTAGGACCGCGTCCGCTCGGCCGCCGACCTGGTCAGGAAACGGTCACCGTCGCTCCAAACGTACAGCGCCGGCACGCCGACGTTCGGTGTCGGGTCTCGCTGCCCCAAAGGCAGGGCTCGATACCAGTTGAGCGGACCGGTCATCGCCGCTGGGTCGGCGAATCGGACGGCATAGCGCTCGGCCGAGGCCTTGTCCAAACCACCGCGCACTAGAGCGTCGACACCGCGGGAACCTCCACCGAGGCCCAACACCCTCTCCGGGACCCACGGCAGCTGGAAGAAGCCCATATACCAAGAGTGCAGCAACTGAGTGCTTCGGAGCATGGAGTCGATCAGGGCCCGCGGATGCGGTGTCGAGAGCGACGCCACGCTGCGAACCCGGTCGGGGTGACGGGCAGCCAGGTCCCAGGCCACTAACCCACCCCAGTCGTGTCCGACCACGTCGAACCGGTCGACCTCCGCGGCGTCGGCTAGGGCTAGAACATCGCGGTCGAGTTTCGAGGCGACATACGATCGGCGCCCGGCCGGACGCGCCGCGGGGGAATACCCCCTCTGATCGGGAGCAAGCACGCGGTATCCGGAATCGTTGAGACGGGACGTGATTTGCCGCCAGCAGTGCCGGTCCTCGGGGAAACCGTGCAGGGCGATCACGAGCCGCCCGTCGCTGGGCCCAGCGTCGGTCACATCGAAGATGAGCCCGTCGTGGGAATAGGTCTCCACCGGAACGGCTCTCAGGAGACCTGGTCTAGTCGTCGTATACGAGGACGCCCCGGATGTTCTTGCCGTCGCGCATGTCCTGGTAGCCCTGGTTGATGTCGCCGAGCTTGTAGCGACTAGTGACCATGTTGTCGAGGTCGAGCTGGCCCAGCTGGTACAGGTGGAGCAGGTGAGGTATGTCGTAGCGGATGTTGGCCGACCCGAAGATGGTGCCGACGATCTGCTTCTCCATGAGCGTCAAGTCACACAGGCTCAAGGTCACTTCCGTCTCGAGCATCGGGTGAATGTTGGTGATCACCACCCGCCCGTGCTTGGCGGTCAGGCCCATGATGGACGCGATGAGACTGCCCTGTCCCACCCCCATGGCGCAGATGATCTTGTCGCACATCCGGCCCCAGGTCTCTTCCCGGATGGGTTCCGTGGCGTCCGCGATCGAGGCGTAGGTATGGGTGGCGCCGAACTTGGGAGCGAGCTTCCTCTTGAGCTCGACCGGATCGATGGCGAAGATCCGCTCGGCGCCGGCCAGGCGGGCTCCTTGGATCGCCGCGGCTCCGATGCCGCCGACGCCGATGACCGCCACGTTGTCGCCAGGGCGAACCTCGGCCGCGTATACCGACGACCCCCAACCCGTCGTCACGCCGCACCCGACCAGGCACGCCAGCTCCAGCGGGATATCGTCAGCGATCTTCACGCACGACATCTGATTCACGACCGTGTACTTGCTGAAAGTCCCGAGGCAGACCATGACGTTGAGGTCCTGGCCGCGGGCGTGGTGGCGCGAGCTCCCGTCGAGCTGCATTCCCATGAGCAGGGCCGCACCGTTGTCGCACAGGTTCGACCGGCCCCGGGCGCAGGAAGCGCAGTGCCCGCAGGCGGGGATGAAACCGAACACGACGTGATCACCGGGCGCGAGTCCCTCGACTCCCGGGCCCACTTCCTGCACCACGCCGGCGCCCTCGTGACCACCGATGATCGGGTAGATGCCTCCGAGGTCGCCGGTGACCAGATGCTCGTCGGAGTGGCACATGCCCGACGCCGCCAGCTTCACTAGGACTTCGCCTTGCCGGGGGGAATCCAGCTCGATCGGCTCGACGCTCCACTCGGTGTTCTGCTCCCACAAAATGGCGGCTTCGGTTTGCATCTGGCCCTCCCTGAGATCACACGCGGACGTACATCAAACCCTAGACCAGAATGGGTTGTAGTAGTCCATCTGTGCGGGCACCTCGTGGGTTTGCGTGCCTACGACTCGGGTGGGTCGTCGAAACGGTCCCGCCGTACCTTGCCGATCGATGTGCGCGGCAAAGCCGCCACTATCACCAGCTCCCGGGGGGCCGCGAACGGGGCGATTTTCTCGGCCACGACCTCTCTCAAGTCGGGCAGCGACGGCGGGTTGCTGGCTTCGGTCGGCACGACCCACGCCACTACTTTCTGTCCCCATTCCGGATCCGGTCGGCCCGTCACTGCCACCTCGGCGACCCCAGGGTGCGAGCCGAGGGCGACCTCGACCGCGGCGGGCCACACGTTTTCACCTCCGGTGATGATTATTTCGGACATGCGGCCATCCACCACGAGATGCCCGGCGGCGTCCAAGCGCCCCGAGTCGCCCGTGCGGTACCAGCTTTCGTCGTCGAAGGGTTCGGTCCCGTCTCTGTAGCACCGCAGCAGCATGGGTCCCTTCAACTTGATCTCGCCGGTCCGGGAGTCGATGGCGACTTCGACGCCGTCCAGCGGAACGCCGTCGTAGACCACTCCGCTGCCCGACTCGGTCAGGCCGTATGTGGTGACGACGTTGGCGGGGAGGTCCGGGGGAGGAGCCGATCCGCCCAGGAGGACTGTGCGGAAGATCCCGGCACCCGTTCGCTGAAGCGCCGTTCTGACGAGCGACACGAGCACATCGGGGCCTGACCGGGACCGCACCTCGTCGGCATCGAAGCCTGGCAGTACCGTCACCGGAGTGCCGGTCAGCAGGCTCCGGGTCACGACCGACATGCCCCCGACATGGTTGAGGGGTAGGCAAGCCAGCCATTTGTGACGGTCGGGGTCGACGCCGAGCCGGTCCGAAGTAGCTTTGGCAGACGCCGCGATCGCCTGGTGGGTGAGAACGACCCCTTTGGCCGCGCCGGTGGTCCCGCTCGTGGCCACGACGAGGGCGTCTCCCGGGTCGACCGGTCGACCACCGGGCAGCCGAGTTCGTCCGCCCGGCCCTTCGACGGCGGTCGGGACGAGCTGCTCCAGCACCGCCGCCTTGGCTTTCGTCGACAAGCGCTGGTCGAGAGGAAGGACCGCGTCTCCTCTGTCCCACGCGTCTTGCAGGACCTTGACGTAGAGGGGGCCTCCGGGGAGGTCGATTGCGACCAGTTCCAGCACGGCAGGTAGTTTGCCAGCGGTGACCACGCGAGCCCGGCTGGCATGAGCGCAACGGGATCCCCGTCGCCCCGACACCTGTGGGTGGCAGGAGCTCGACCCCGTACCTTGCCGGCCTCGGCCGTGCCGGTCGCGGTCGGGACGGCTGTAGCCGCGGCTGAAGGTCAGCCGATCTGGTGGAGGGCGGCCGCCGCCCTCGTAGTCGCCCTCGCCCTCCAAGTTGGAACGAACTACGCCAACGACTATAGCGACGGGGTCCGCGGCGCTGACGACGTGCGCGTCGGCCCGGTGCGTCTCGTCGCATCTGGCTTGGCGTCGCCGGAAGCGGTCAAGCGGGCTTCGGTAGCCGCGTTCGGAGTGGCCGGGCTGGCCGGGCTGGGCCTGGCCGCGGCGGCCGGCTGGTGGCTGGTTCTCGTGGGCGCAGCCAGCATCGCAGCCGGCTGGTTGTACACCGGCGGACCGCGACCGTATGGGTATGTCGGCTTGGGAGAAGTGTTCGTCTTTATCTTCTTCGGCTTGGTGGCCACGGCGGGCACGGCTTACGTTCAGCTCGAGCGCGTGACCGGGTTGGCCGTGGCGGCTTCGGTCCCGGTCGGTCTGCTCGCCGTCGCGCTGTTGGTGGTCAACAACTTGCGCGACATTCCTGGTGACACCGTCAGCGGGAAGCGGACCCTGGCCGTCCGGGTGGGTGCACGCGCCACCCGCGTGCTCTACACCGGCTGCGCGCTGGCCCCGTTCGGTCTGGCGGCCGCTCTCTCCGTGTCCCGGATCGGCTGTCTGGTCGCACTGCTCGCGCTCCCGCTGGCCGTGGGACCCATCCGGAGTGTGCTTGGCGGGGGAGAGGGGAAGGACCTGATCGCGGTGCTCGGCGCCACCGGCCGACTGCAGCTCGCTTTTGGTGCCCTTCTGGCCGTCGGGATCTGGATCTGAGGGCTCGGCCTCGGATCTCAATTAGCTCCAGCTCTGTCGAGGAAGGGCGCCACGGCAGTCCAGAACTCGTTTGTACGCTCCATGTGGCACGCATGCCCGCTCCCGGGAATGACGACCAGCTCAGAGTTGGGGCCGATGGCCGAGACGAGCCGCCCGGCTTGGCCGACGTACTTGGCGTCCATTTCCCCGGCTACGACCAACACCGGCATGGTCAGCTCGCCGAGTTGCTCCCACTGGGGTTCCTGGGTGCCCGCGCCGGCGTTCCGGAGGCTGCTGGACAGACCAGCCGCCGTCCCATCCAGCCGGCTTTCTATGTCGGCCGCTCCGGCTGAAAGCGTCGAAAACAGCGGCCGTTCCAGCCACCATCGGACGAAGGATTCGACCCCCTCCTCCTCGACCTTGCGCGCCAGAGCTTCATCCGAGCGGCGGCGGGCCTCGCGCTCGCTCGCGTCGTCGATGCCCCCGCTCGCGCTGACCACGACGAGCCGCTCCACCAGGTGTGGATGGCGCAGGGCCACGTGAAGGGCATACCGGCCGCCCATCGAGTATCCGAGCCATGCGGCTGGATTCGGCGCGGCTGCCGCCATCAAGTCGGCACCGCCCGGCAGGTCGGCGACGACCTCCGACGACCGGCCGTGACCTGGGGCGTCGAGGGCGATGAGCTGGTGGTGCGTCGCCACGGCCGCCGCCAACCCCCGCCACGTCCGGGCCGACTGGGTGAAACCGTGGATCAGGACTAGGGGGTCGCCCTCTCCCCAAGTCTCGGCGTGAAGAGTTTCGGCCCGGGCGCTTCGCACGCGAAGATCCTGACATGAGTAGCCAGATCGCCGCCGACGTCCAGGCCGCGTTCTGCGCGGTCCTCGCTGACGAGTGGGCCCGGGCTGGAGTCACCGAAGCGGTCGTGGCTCCCGGCTCGAGGACGACACCTCTGGTGCTCGCGCTCGACGCGGAGCAGAGAATCCGGGTCCACGTGGTTCTCGACGAGCGCTCCGCCGGTTTCGTGGCTCTCGGACTCGGCCAGGCGGCAGGGCGCCCGGCGGTGGTCGCCACCACGAGTGGGACGGCATCGGTCGAGTTGCATCCGGCCATAGTCGAAGCCTCGTACGCGGGGGTCCCGCTCATCGCCGCCACTGCCGACCGGCCGCCCGAGCTCCATCAAGTCGCAGCCCCGCAGACCATCGATCAGGAGGCACTCTTCGGTGGCGCCGTCCGCTGGACGTGTTCGCCAGGAGTGGCCGAACTTTCCTCGGCGGGGAGTTGGCGGTCCTTGGCGTCGCGCTGCGTGGCCGAGACGGGCGGTCGCGCACCCGGTCCAGTCCACATCAACCTCGCCTTCCGCGAACCTCTGGTGGGTTCGGGGGACGACTTGGTCATCCCGTCTGGTCGGCCAAGCGGGGCACCCTGGCACGATTCCGCCGGCTGGCTAGCCGGCGCGGCGCCTGACGTCGTCGTCGACCTTCTTCGTTGCCACGCCGGGGCCAGAGGCCTGATCGTGGCCGGCGCCGGAGCTGGGGACGCGAGCTCGTTGCTGGCGGCTGCAGACCGGCTTGGCTGGCCCGTATTGGCGGATCCCCGATCGGGATGCCGGACGGCCGAGCGGCCGGTGATCGCCGCTGCCGACGCTCTGTTGCGGGTCCCTTCAGTGGCGGGCTGGCGCCCCGACGTCGTGCTGCGAGTGGGCGCGCCCTGGTCGTCGAAGGTGGTCAACCAATGGCTCGGGGCGCTCCCGTCCGACGTTCCCCAAGTGCTCGTCGACCCGCAGCAGGCGTGGCGCGATCCGGAGCGGACCGCGTCCCACGTGTTGGCCACGGACCCGGAGGGGCTGATATCAGCCGTCGTGGGCGGCCTCCCGGCTGACTCCGGTGGGATAAGCGAGTGGTATGGATCGTGGCTGGCAGCCGAGAGCGCAGCCCGGGAGGTGTTCGAAGCCCACCTCGGTGCGAGCGGTCCCCAAAGCCTGAGCGAGCCCGCGGTCGCTCGGGCTGCACTGGCCGGCCTTCCTGACGGGGGCCAGCTCGTGGTGTCCTCGTCGATGCCAATACGAGACGTCGAGTGGTACGGCGCGCCGCGCCCGGGCATTCGCGTACTGGCCAACCGAGGCGTCAACGGTATCGATGGCGTCCTTTCGACTGCGATTGGCGTCGCTTTGGCACACGGGCGCCCGACTCTGGCCCTGATGGGAGACCTCGCCTTCGTTTACGACGCCGGGGCGATGGTGTGGATTGCCACGCGGGAGGTGGCCCTGACCGTCGTGGTGGTCGACAACGACGGCGGAGGGATATTCTCGTTCCTTCCGCAGGCATCGACGCTGGAAAGCCCGGTGTTCGAGCGCTACTGGGGCACCCCCCACGGGCTGGACCTGGGCGCCTTGGCGCGGGCCTACGGAGTCGACGTCCTGCCGGTTACCGGACGTTCGCAGCTGGACGCCCTCGTTTCAGACGCCGCCAAACCCGGCGTCCGCGTCGGGATCGTTCGCTCGGACCGGGCCGCCAACGTCGACACGCACGACCTCCTGCATGCTTCGGTGGCGGCGGCTGTCGAAGGTCTCTGACCGGCGCGATATCGCTAGGGTCGCACGAGGGCGGCGAGCAGCGCTTGCAGCTTGAGCTGGGTCTCGGCGAGCTCTTCGGCGGGATCGGACCCCTCCACTATCCCGTTTCCTGCGTACAACCGGGCCGTGGCGCCCTCCACGTCGGCGCTGCGGATGCCGACGGCCCACGCGCCGTCACCGCGGCGATCGACCCACCCGACCGGGCCGGCGTAGCACCCACGGTCGAAGCCTTCGACCTTCTGCAAGTACCGGATGGCCGCATCGGTGGGAGTTCCTCCGACGGCCGGAGTGGGGTGGATCCGGGCCGCCAGTTCGAGGGCCGAAGGGTGACCCCCTGGCCCGGCGGGCCTGAGCCGGCCGGTGATGTGGGTTCCCAAATGAGACACGTTTCGAAGTCCGACGACCGAGGGCCCATCTGGGACGGTGAGCTCGCCGCACAGCGGCTCCAATGCCGCACAGAGGACGTCGACGACCACTTGATGTTCGTACCGCGCCTTGGGCGAGCTCAAGAGCTTGGCCACGAGGGTTTCGTCGCCGTGCACGTCGCCACTTCGCGCCACGGTGCCGGCCAATGGGTGGCTCTCCACCCTGTCGCCGATCCGGGACAACAACAACTCCGGGCTGGCTCCGATGAAGCCGCCGACCGAGAAGATCATGCACGACGGGTACAGCGCGGCCAACCTCTCGAGCACGTCGGAGACGACGAACGCCCGGTTGGCCGTGATTTCGATGCGGCGGGCCAGGACCACTTTCACCAGGTCCCCCTGCCTGAGGGTGGTTACCGCCTCGGCCACCGTCTCCTTCCAGTCGCGATGCGACATCGTCGAAGTCAAGGTGAACTGGTCGGGCGGCGAGCTCGCCGAACCGGAACCCGGACCAGGACATGATCCGGAGCCGTCCAAGGCGACCCGCTCGGCCGCCGCCGGGCTGGGTTCGGTCGTGGCCTCCTTGGTCGTGGCCTCCTTGGTCGTGGCCTCTTCGATCGTAGTCAGCCAGCCCAGCCGCCCAGCCCGTCCGACGACGCGCCTGGGAATGGTCAAATGCCCGGAGCTCGTCGGGTCGAACGGCAGGGCGCCGATGGCGACCGGTCCGCACCCCGGCAGTCCCACTTCGTCGACCGTTTCGATGCTCTGGAGTGCGGCGGCGACACGCTTCACGGACTCCGGATTGGACAGCCCGCCGGGGATGTCGAGACGAGCGGCGACGCCGTTGCCGGCCAGTCCGCCTCGCTCGTCCGCCCACAGAAGTCCGAGGTCTCCGGCCTCAGCGAAGAGGTCAGGGGTATCGGAAAGCGCGACGGTCCGGGCTACCAAGCGCGGCGCATCGGACGTCAAGGGACGGCCCCGCTTCGGGTTCCCGTGATCAGCTGGGTGACGCCGCCGGAAAGGAGGCGCCGGTCGACCGACTCGAAGCCGGCCTGGCGCAGCTGATCGAGCATTTGATCACCTGACGGGAGGTACGCGACCGACTTGGGCAGGTACCGGTAGGCGTCGCGATCTGAGAAGGCGGCGCCGATCCGAGGCACCACGTGGCCGAAGTACGCCGAGTGTCCGGCGCGCAGTATCGGGTTGGATGGCGCCGAAACATCGAGCAGGGCGACCCTGCCGCCGGGCCTGATTACCCGGCCCAGCTCTGCGAATACGGGCCCCAAGGCGACGAAGTTCCGCAACGCGAATCCGCTAACGGCGCCGTCGAAGCTGGTCGGGGACAGCGGCAGTTCCAAGGCGTCGGTCTGGATCATGGCAACGTCCACCCTGGAGTGAGAAAGCATCCCCATCGACATGTCCACGCCGACCGGCTGGTACCCGGCCGCTAGCAGGTCGCGGCACAGATCACCGGTACCGCACGCCACGTCGAGGACCCGCGAGCGGGGCTCGAGGTGCAGGGACGCAACGGCTGTTCGGCGCCAGCGCCGGTCCAGCCCGAAAGTCATGATCCGGTTAACCAGATCGTAGCGAGGGGCGATGGTGTCGAACATGGCCCGCACGGCCTGCGCCTTCGCCGCTCCTTCCGGAAGCCGGCTGGCCTCGGCTGTCGGGCGAGGGTTCAGGAGTAGTACCGGAAGAGAATCTCGGCGACGCAAACGGGCTTGGCCCCGCCTTCGATCTCGAATGTCACCGCCAGCGCGATTTGTACCCCGCCCGCGACGTCCTCGAGCCCGGCGAGCGTCGCCCCCGCCCGCACTCTGGAACCCACCGGGACGGGAGACGGGAAACGCAGCTTGTTGAGCCCGTAGTTGATCCCCATGGCCACCCCGGACACCTGGAGCACTTCGTCGAGCAGGGCTGGCGTCAAAGAGAGTGTCAGGTAGCCGTGAGCGATCGGCCCGCCGAAAGGGCCGGCCTGGGCTCGCTCGACATCCACGTGGATCCACTGGTGGTCCCCGGTGGCGTCGGCGAAAAGATTGACCTGTTCCTGGGTTACTTCGTGCCATTCGCTGTAGCCGAGGTGATCGCCTACCCGGTCCTTGAGCCCGGCGATCCCGTCGATCGTGGTAACCATGGCCGCAGGCTACGTCAGTATGCCGACCTTTATCTAAACCAGATGCGGCGGTAGGCCCTGCTCTGCGGGTGGAGCAAGAGCGCCAACAAAGCACCGTAGAACATCAGCTCGATCAGGGCCCCGAACCAGAAGTAGCGCACCAGGTATGCCACCACTACCGCGGTGAGAACCACGCCCAGCCAGTAACCCCACTTCTTCTCGTTGGCTACGCCCCATCCTGCAGCGATGGGTCCGATGACCAGGACGAGGAGGAAAGGCAAGCCCGGGAGTCCGCCGGCAAGGGAGCTGAGCAGGAAGAACCCAGCGTTTACGTACATCAGCATGGTCGCCATCAGCAGCGTCTGGGGCTGGGTCTTGTCGAGCCAGCGATTGGAAGGCATGGCTGCCAGTCTGGCGCTAATGAGCGCCTAGGAGGTCGCGGGATTGCGCACGGCCGTCCCCGCTCCTGCTGCCAGCTGCCCGCACGCGGCGGCGATGTCGGTGCCCCGGTTCTGACGGACGGTGGCATTTACCCTTAGGCGCCTGAGGTGATCGCGAAAGGCGCGGACACCGGCGGGGCTGGTACCCCGGACCCGGTAACCAGGCGTCGGGTTGAGGGGAATCAGGTTGACGTGGGCGCCGAGCGGCTGGGCCAGAGCGGCGAGCTCGTCGGCATCGGCGAGGCGGTCGTTGACCCCCGAGATCAGGGCCCACTCGAAGCTGAGGCGCCGGCCCTTGGCGACTTGGTACTGGCGGCACGCTTCCATCAGAACCGCGATCGGATAGCGCTTGTTGAGTGGGACGAGGCTGCTGCGCAGGGCGTCGTTGGCGGCGTGGAGCGAGACGGCGAGGTTGACCGGGAGGGCTTCGTGTGCCAACCGCCGTATCCCGGGCACGACGCCGACTGTCGAAACTGTCAGGTGCCGGGCTGACAAACCGACGTCCCCATTTATCCGCACGATGGCTTCCCACAGCCTGTCGTAGTTGGCAAGCGGTTCGCCCATGCCCATGAACACGACGTTCGACAGGCGGTCAGGCTCGGCCGCCCTCTTGGCCACCACAACCTGCTCCACGATCTCCCCGGTCGTCAGGTTGCGAGCGAAGCCGGCCTGTCCCGTGGCGCAAAACGTGCAGCGCATGGCGCAGCCCGCTTGCGTGGACACGCAAACGGTGGCCCGGTCCGGGTACCGCATCAAGACAGTCTCGACCTGGGCTCCGTCGGACAGCGCCCACAGCCACTTGACGGTCTTGCCGCCGTCGGACTTGGATTCGGCCGATAGCCGCAACCCGGGCGGCAAGCCGGCATCCAGGCGGGATCGCAACTCCTGTGGCAGGTCGGTCATCTCCGCCGGCCGCAGGCCCTTGCCATACAGGCCGCGCCACACTTGATCGACCCGGTAGCGGGGCTGGTCGATCAGCAGCACGGTGAGGTCCTCCCGGCCGAGGTCGTAGGCGCCGCACTCGGTCGAGGTCGCAGTCGCCTTCACGAGTCGGCCCGTATGTCTCCGACGTAGGCCTGGTCCAAGTGGTTGATCACGAAGCCCAGATCGACATACAGCTTTACGGCGCGCGAGTTGGCCGCGTCCACATAAAGCATTCCGAAGCGCAGCCCGCGCTGATAGAGGTAGTCGAGCCCGGCAATCACCAGTTGCCTGCCCAGGCCGGGCGTCGGCGCACGCGGCTCGGGGTCTACCGCGATCACGTAGATCTCGCCGAGCGGGGGATCGACGTCGCCATGGACTTTGGTCCAACAGAAGCCGTTGAGATGACCCCCAGCGTCGTGGTGAAGCAGGAAGCCATCCGGGTCGAACCACGGCTCTGCTTCTCGCTGCTTCAACGTGTCCAGGTCCCATCCCCCTTGTTCGGGGTGGTGTTCAAACGCCCGATTGTTGACGTCCAACCAGGCCTCCTCGTCCTCGCCGACGCGGAACGGACGTGTCGTCAAGGCTGGTTGGCTCGACCGTAAGGCGTCCTCGACCGGAAGAACGCGGCGCATTTGGTACAGGACGCGCCCCGGCATCAGCCCGACCTCCGCGGCGATCCGGTCGTGTTCAGGGCGAGGCTGGTTCACCCACATATGGACGTGGCCCCCGCCTTCCGACGCGATAACCCCGGCGGCGGCTTTCACCAGGTCCGATCCGATCGTGTTTCCGGGAACCCGATGATGGGGGTCGACCACGAACTCGAGGGCCCAGCTTCCCGAGCCCCGCGAGACCTGCGCGTAGCCGACGGGGTGGTCGTGATCCGCCTCCCACGCGACGACCCCTGCGAAGCCTTCTCGGCCACCTTGAACCAAGTCGAGCCAGGCGTGCTCATCCAGCGGCGCGTGGGCGTCCGCAACCGTGGCGGCTTTCAGCAACCCGCGGACCGCGTCGACGTCGCCGCTGGCCATTTGCGTCTTGACCTCAATCCGATGCACCGAGCGAAGGGTACCGGGGTGAACAGGTCCTCGCGGTCGTCCGCCTGTATCTACTCTGGGCTTGTGGTCACTCCTCGATCGCCCAAAGGTCGTGCTCGCGAGACCGCGGCCCGGCTGTCTGCCGAGTATCCGGGCACGGCCAAAGACCTGTGCGAATTGGATTTCGAGAACCCTTTCCAGCTCATCGTCGCCACGGTGTTGTCGGCCCAGACGACAGATGACCGCGTCAACCAGGTCACACCAGCGGTATTCAAGCGCTACCCGGCGCCGAGCGATCTCGCCGCGGCCGAGCCGGTCGAGCTCGAGGACCTGATCCACTCAACGGGCTTCTTTCGGTCCAAGGCGAAGAGCTTGATCGGGCTGGGACTGGCTCTGGAGGAGCGCTTCGGCGGCGTCGTGCCTGCCCTCATGGAGGACCTCGTCACGGTTCCCGGTGTCGGTCGCAAGACGGCCAACGTCGTGCTCAGCGTCGGTTTCGGGCTGCCCGGTCTGCCGGTCGACACCCACGTGACCCGGTTGAGTCGGCTGCTCGGGCTCACGGCAGCGACCGATGCCGTGCGCATCGAGTCCGACCTGTGCGCCATGTTGCCTCCCAGTGTGTGGGGAGCGTTCAGCTTGCAAATGATCCTCCACGGACGCCGGGTCTGTGTGGCCCGACGACCCCGATGCGAAGAGTGCTCCCTCGCAGACTTCTGTCCATCGTCGCAAGCCCCGGGCCGCCGCCCTCGCTAGGGTCCCGCGGTCACGCCTGGTCCAGGTCGAGGATGCGGTTGAGCCGTCGCTGGCCTGAGCGCAGCGAGCGCTCGACTTCGTACAGCTCGGGGCCGACGAAGTCGCGGTCGGCTTGGGCGAGGTGCTCGGCGATGGCCGCGACTCGGGAAAGGAGGTCCTCGAGGCTGGTGGCCACCGAACTCAGTTCGGCTCGGGTGGACATACGGGTACCATCATGGACCCGATGTCCCCCCAGCCCGGACCACCTGCTTTAGCCCGCTTGGACCTGCGCGGTGCCACGGGGGATTTGCGGAGCCTTCTTCCGGCTCCACGGATCATCGACGACGAGGCTGCGGCGGTAGCTGTCAGGGAGATTCTGGCCCACGTCAGATCTGGGGGCGACGCCGCCCTGCGGGCCCTGACCGAGCAATTCGACAACGTCCGCATAGACGACGTGCGAGTGCCGGACGAAGAGTTGAAAACCGCCCTCGACGAGATCCCCGCTTCTTTGCGGGAAGCCCTGGAAGTGGCCCACGACAACATCGTGGCCTATCACCGGACCCAACTCCAACCCGACGGACGCCATGAACGAAACGGCGTCGTGGTGAGGGAACTGCGCCGCCCCGTCGACCGGGCGGGCCTGTATGTGCCCGGTGGGCTGGCCCCGCTGGCCTCGTCCGTGTTGATGACCGCGGCGCCCGCTCGCGCCGCGGGAGTGCCCGAAGTGGTGATGTGTTCGCCGCCGGGACCGGATGGCCGCCTCTCGCCTGCGATTCGGGCCGCGGCGGCCATCGCCGGGGTCGACGAGGTCTACCGCGTCGGGGGAGCCCAGGCCGTGGCAGCCATGGCGTACGGAACCGAAAGCGTCGCCTCCGTCGACGTGATCGTCGGGCCGGGCAACCGGTATGTCGCTATCGCGGAGCGCATCGTCGCTGGCGAGGGGGTCGTGGGCGTCCCGCGCGCTTTCACCGGGCCCTCGGAGGTGGCCGTGGTGGCAGACGACACGACACCGGTCGAGTTCGCCGCCATCGACTTGGTAGTCCAGGCCGAGCACGGTCCGGATGGACTCTCCTACCTCATCACCTGGTCGGAGGAAGCGGCGACGCTCATCACGGCCGAGGTGGGACGTCTGGTCGAAGCTTCGCCCCGGCGCGACCAAGTTGCTGCCACCCTCGCCAAAGGCGGGTTTTGTGTGCTGGTGGACGACGCCCAACAGGCCATGGCGGTCGCCAACGCCATCGCCGCCGAGCACCTCGAAATCTTGAGCAGCGACCCCGAGTCCCTCGTACCGCTGATCCGCTGCGCCGGCGCCGTTTTCCTCGGGCCTTGGGCCCCGGCGAGCGTCGGCGACTATGTGGCCGGTCCCAATCACGTCCTTCCGACCGCCCGTTCGGCGCGCTTCGGAAGTGCGTTGCGGGTGGACGACTTTTGCAAACACATTCACGTCGTCGATGTGGACCGGCCTGCCCTGGATCGGCTGGCGCCCCACGTAGAGGCCATGGCCGAATCAGAAGGCTTGGCCGCCCACGCCGAGTCGGTACGAATCCGAACCAGGAACGTCTGATGCCCCTCCCCGAGCTTCGCGACGACCTGGCTCTTCGCGAGGGCTACCACTCGCCTCAAGTCGACGTACCCGTGAGGCTCAACACGAACGAGTCTCCGCTGCCACCACCAGCCGAGTGGCTGGCCGCCCTGACCGACGAGATGGGCAAGATCGCGTTCAACCGCTATCCCGACAGAGACGCGACCGAGCTTCGC